>ERZ1066115.328-NODE-328-length-13998-cov-17.318439_pt1 | contig 13998 bp, 13 predicted proteins | sample MGYA00382762_ERZ1066115 | MGnify/ENA primary metagenome ERZ1066115 (study PRJEB33369, sample SAMEA5778345) | biofilm metagenome | biome: Industrial cooling water; feature: Water cooling tower basin; material: Biofilm | place: United Arab Emirates | collected... | reverse complement strand
ATCACGGACTGGAAGATGCAGTTGCTGGAGCGATCCGCCGTGGTTTTCGGCGACTCGCTGGCCAAGGAGTCTGGTCCGGACATCCAGACCATGCAGGCGAAGATCGGTCAGCTGACGCTGGAGAACGATTTTTTAGAAAAGGCGCTCAACAAGGCGGGCCTGCTGAGCGCAAGAAAATGATCGACCGCACCCACAAACTGTCGGTGGTCCGGCAATGCGAAATTCTCGAACTGGCGCGGTCGACCGCGTACTACACGCCGAAACCGAACTCGGGAGAGGATTTGGCGCTGATGCGTCGAATTGACGAGCTGCATCTGGAATACCCGTTTGCCGGAAGCCGGATGCTGCGCGATCTGCTCCGCAACGAGGGGCAACCGGTCGGACGAAAGCGCGTTCGCCGACTGATGCGGCAAATGGGGATTGAGGCACTGTACCGCAAGCCGAACACCAGTCGGCGGCATGCGGCACACCCAATCTACCCCTACCTGCTGCGCAACCTGAGTATCGAGCGGCCCAATCACGTCTGGGCCACCGACATCACCTATATCCCGATGCGCCGGGGTTTCGTCTATCTGGTGGCCATCGTTGACTGGTACAGCCGACGGATTCTCGCCTGGCGGCTATCCAACACGCTGACCACGGACTTCTGCATCGAGGCCCTGGAGGAGGCGATCACCCGTTACGGTACGCCGGAGATCTTCAACACCGACCAAGGCAGCCAGTTTACCAGTGCCGAATTCACGGGCGTCCTCAAGGCACGCAACATCCGGATCAGCATGGACGGAAAAGGCTGCTGGCGGGACAACGTCTTCGTCGAGCGGCTGTGGCGCACCATCAAATACGAGGAGGTGTACCTCAAAGCCTATGACTCGGTCTCCCAGGCCAAAACCAGTCTCGGGCAGTTCATCACGTTCTACAACAGCCGGCGACCGCACCAGACATTTGCCGGCAAGACACCGGACATGATCTACTTCGCTGGATTGCCGCAGGCAAACATCGCAGCATGAAACCCGCGTTACCCACCGCGCCGGTCGCCTACGGTCTGAACGGACCTTCGGCAACCGCCACCGTGGATAACGCTACCCCCGCAGGGCTCCATTTATCTCAGCGGAAATTCTGTCCAAACAATCGGGTCCGGCTCTCTCCACCCACCCGATGGCCTGCTTGTACTGACCACGCTCCGCCCCCTGGCGCACGATTTCCTCAAAGGTGGCACCGGGCACGATCAGGTCGCGGCTCTCCTCATAAAAACTGAGATAGGCCTCGTTACACATCACCAGGCGGTCCGCCGGGTCGTAAATGGTGAAACCGATGGCGATGTTGCGCACGGCTTCGTGCAGCAATGAACGGGCAGCAACATCAGCGCGCAGCCGGCTGTTGGCGGCATTCAGTTCGGCAGAACTGAGCTCAAGGCTACGCGTACGCAATTCCAGATCGCGATCAGCCTGTTCATAGCTGGCCTCAACCCGCTGCAGAAAATCGTCCAGGCCACGCAGCAGGGCCGACAGTTCGGCCGAGACTCCCGGCTGCAGAGCCAGCGCACCAGCCTCGGCAAGCACCCTGGCATACCCGTCCTGATCGGCGATTCCCAGCCCGCGCTTGAGTTGTCGCTGTAATCCCTTGTGCATGGCCCGCCCCCCCTCCCTGAGCCTGAGACGGCCTTGCCGCGCAGCCCCCCGACAGCTGCTGCAGACATTGCCTTGATCTGATATTGACTACGACCAAAGCCATACCGGGGCGTTCCCCAAAGATCGCCCAAGCACATTCGCGCCCAAAAGGTGGCCGCTGCGCAGCCAGCGTGAGGCTGCTAGACTGGGGCCCGAGTAAAACAACAGCACTTGTTCAAACAGGAGACCGCATGCAGCAAGGACAGTTATTCATCGATGGGCATTGGGTTGCCGCCAGTAGCGATCAGACCATCGCCGTTGTTTCGCCGATTGACGGTGCCGAAATCGCCCGCATTGCCGCCGCCACCGCCGGCGATGTCGACCGGGCGGTCAGCGCCGCCCGCCGCGCCTTCGACGGCTGGGCCGCCACCCCCGTCGCCGAACGCGCCGCCTTGCTCAAGGCGATCCAGGGTCAGTTGAAAGCCCGCGCCGGCGAGATCGCCAGCGTCATCAGCCGCGAAATGGGCTGCCCGATCCGTTTTGCACAAACCGTGCAGGCCGGCTCGCCGATTGCCAGCTTCGGCATGTACGCCCGCCTGCTCGGCGATTTCAGCTTCGAAGAGACGGTCGGCAACTCCAAGGTGGTGCGCGAAGCGGTCGGCGTCGTCGCCGCGATCACGCCCTGGAATTACCCGCTGCACCAGGTCGCGGCCAAGGTCGCGGCAGCCCTCGCCGCCGGCTGCACGGTGGTGCTCAAGCCCTCCGAAATCGCGCCGCTCGACGCCCTGATCCTGGCCGAAGCAGTTGCTGCCGCCGGCCTGCCGCCGGGCGTCTTCAACCTGGTCACCGGCACCGGGCCGGTAGTCGGCGAAGCCCTGGCCACCCACCCGGACGTGGACATGGTCTCGTTCACCGGCTCGACCCGCGCCGGCCAGCGGGTGTCCGAACTGGCGGCGGCCAGCGTCAAGCGGGTGGCGCTCGAACTCGGTGGCAAATCGGCGGCTGTGGTCCTCGACGATGCCGACTTTGCCGTGGCAATCCCCGCCGTGGTCGCCAATTGCTATCAGAACGCCGGCCAGACCTGCACCGCGCAGACCCGCCTGCTGGTGCCGGAGAGCCGCTACGCCGAAGTCGCCGAACGCGCCGTTGCCGCCGCGCAGAAGTTCGCCCCTGCCGATCCACGACTGGAGAGCACCCGCCTCGGCCCGCTCGCTTCCGCCGCCCAGGCCGAACGGGTGCGCGACTACATCCGCATCGGCATCGGCGAAGGCGCCGAACTGCTCACCGGCGGCGTCGATGCGCCGAGCGGTATCGCCCCGGAACTGCTCGCCAGCGGCGCCTATGTCCGGCCGACGATTTTTGGCCGGGTGCGCCCCGACAGCCGCATCGCCCAGGAAGAAATCTTCGGCCCGGTCCTCGCCATCCTGACCTATCCCGACGGTGACGAAGCCGCCGCCATCCGCCTCGCCAACGCCACACCTTACGGTCTGGCCGGCGGCGTCTGGGCCGGCAGCGACGAACGGGCCGAAGCGGTGGCGCGCAAGCTGCGCTGCGGCCAGGTCGAGATCAATGGCGGGCCGTTCAACCTCTACGCTCCCTTCGGCGGCTACAAGCAGTCCGGCAACGGCCGCGAACTGGGCAAATACGGCCTGGAAGACTTCCTCGAATACAAGGCGATGCAGTTCCGCCCGCCGGCCAAGGATTAAATCACCAAGCCCGGCCAACACGCACCGGGTGCAGTTCCCCCGTTTTTTTCCATTTCCGGGCGTCGACCGTAGTCGGCGCCCGGCCGGCCTGCAGGGTAAGTACCTACTCCACTGCTCCAAGCGGCCTATTGCCTGCAACGTTTCGCCCCCGGTATTGTCAGATTTACTTGATTAGTCGTTTTGCCGAGCAAAAATGCAGAGCGACCTGATTGCTGCAGAACGGGAGGCAAAGATGCCGAAAGCTATCGTACTGCTGCTGGCCTGGCTACTGCACCAGCCAGTCTGGGCGGAAAAGACCCTGCTGTTCTATTCCGAGGCCGGACAGCGACCGTTCTCGTACGAGGAGAACGGGCTGCCCAAGGGACTCTACATCGACAGCCTGCAACGCATCCTGAAAACCCTGCCGGCGTACCGCGTCGAAATCCGCTTTGCCCCCTGGGCACGTGCCCTGGAAGAGGTCAAAAGCGGCAACGCAGCGGCCATCGTCGGGGTCTATCACCGACCCGACGAGCGCCCCTTCCTGCTCCACTCGAAACCGATTTTCGCCGAGGAAGTTGCGGTTCATTGCAATCGCGATGCCGTCGCCGGCCGCCAGTTCAGCCAATACCCCGAGGATTTTGCCGGCCTGCGCTTCGGCAACCAGCGCGCCTACCTGGCGCCTGGTCCGCGCTTTTTCGAGATGGCGCGGGCTGGACAGCTGACGCTGGTCGAAGGGATTGAATTTCACGACCTGGTCAAAAAGATGCTGGTCGGCGAAATCGATTGCGTGGTCAATCCCAGCATCGTGATCAACGAAGCCCTGGTCACGCTTGAAGCGCGCGGCCTGCCCGAGCGCATGCGAGCCAAATCGAAGCGGATCATGACCGTGAAAACCGAATCGGTGCATCTCGGCTTCAGCCGCAAATACGAGGAAAAACACCCCGAACTGGCGCGCTTTCGCGAACTCTTCGATCAAGGCCTGAGCCGCTGAGCGAGTGGACATGATGAACTCACTGCGCAACCGGCTGATCCTGCTGTTCATTGCCCTGACCACCACCACCTTGGGCCTGTTCGCCTACTACGAACAGCATCTGCTCAAGGCCGAACTGGAACAGCGCTTTGCCACGGCCCGCGAGGAGATCATCAAGCACCTTCAATACAACCTTGCCGACCCGGTCTGGTCGCTCAACCAGGCGACGATGAGCGCCCGCCTGGAAGCCGCCCTGCTCCACCAGGAGGTCAGGAGGATTCGCATCCTGTCGCCGGAGGGCGACGAAGTCTATGCGGCGACCGCCCGCCTCAGCGACACCCCAAGCGAGCAGAAAGACCCTCAGGAATTGCACACCGAGGCGCTGATCTACCCACCAGCCGAAGCCCCCAGCGAACGGCAAAACCTGCCCACCGCGAGACTGCAAATCGAGTTTGACCGCAGCCCCATGGAGCAGAGCCTGCAGCACTCGTTACTGCGCCAGGCGCTCAAGGTCGTCGCCATGAACCTGCTGCTGCTCGTACTCCTTTGCTTCAGCCTCAATCTGGTCTTCTCGCCCCTCACCCGCCTGCGCGACGCACTCAACCACCTGGCCGGACACGATGCCGAAACGCTGGAGGAATTGCCGCCCTTCCGCCTGCGCGAATTCGACAGCGTCATCGACGGCTTCAACCGGACCTTGCAGCGGCTGCGCCACATCATTCTGCGCCACAGCGAGGCGGAAGCGCGGGCCCGCGCTGCAATGCGCTCGACCAACGAAGCGCTGGCCCAGGTCCGTGCGGCACAGCAAGAACTGCTGGAAAAAAACCGGCAGCTTGAAATCCTGTCGATCACCGACCAGCTGACCGGACTCTACAACCGGCACAAGCTCGACCAGGTGCTGAATGCCGAGTTTGCCCGCTGCCTGCGCTACGACAGCCAGTTTTCACTCGTCCTGCTCGATATTGACCACTTCAAGGCGGTCAATGACGAATTCGGACATCCGGTCGGCGATCTGGTCCTCTGCGAAATCGCCGGTCAATTGCAGGAAAACAAGCGGGAAACCGACACCCTCGGACGCTGGGGCGGCGAAGAGTTCTTGCTGATTTGCCCCGACACCTCGCTCGACGGCGCCCGCCAGTTTGCCGAAAAGCTGCGTCAGGCCATCGAAGCCAACTGCCACCAGTGTGCAGGGAAAATCACCGCCAGCTTCGGCGTCGCCACCTTCCGCAGCGGTGAAATGCTCAAGGACCTGATCAGCCGCACCGACCAGGCGCTGTACTGCAGCAAGCACAACGGCCGCAACCGGGTGGAATGCCTGGTGTGAATGTCCGGCCCAGGCAAAGCGCCCGGACAGAGGAATCCGGAAGCACGGGAAAATGGCGTTTTGCCACGGTCGACCGTAAAAACCTGAAAAAAAGCACGACAGCTACCGGCGCAAGCCGACCTGGAGCAGCTCCCGCAGGCGGCGCAAGGCCGCACCGGCATCGCCGACGACCACCTCGCAGGGAATCGCCAGCATCAGGTTGGCACGCAGGCCGAAGTTCTCGACCAGATCGCCCCGCGCATCGCACCACACGCCACGCAGCCGGTCGAAATGCAGGGGCCCCAGGCAGCGCTCGACCCGCTGCCGCCAATCCTCGTCGAGGCTGACGTAGGCGACCACCGGCTTGCCCAGCGCAATCGCGTACCCGACCTCGAAGGCCGTGCCGCTATCGACCTCGGCACCACGAAACGGATCGAGATTGGCGACCACGCCGGCGGCTTCCCGGATCAGCGCGAGGTTATGCCGGTAGATGGTGGCAGCCTGCAGCTCCGGCTGGTCCACCGGGTGCAGCGGGCGCAGGCCGAGTTCGCTGCACAGGGCTTTTTGCGCGGCCGAGCGGGCCGCAATGTCGGGAAAGAAGACATCGGGACCGGCCAGGTAAACGCCGGGAAGACCGGCGTCGGACGAGACTACCCCGCGAGCATCAGCCATTCTCGGCGGCGGCGATCAGCTTGGCGACGCTGGGAATATGCACCTTGCGCGCCTTGACGGTGAGCAGGCCGCGCTCGTGCAGCGCGTGCAGGATGCGTGAGAAATGTTCGTGGGTAAGGTTGATGCGCGACGCAATCACCCCCTTGATTGTCGGCAACTCGATGGTCACATCGTCGGCCTCGAACTGGCTGGCATCAAGCAACTGCATCAGGTAGCCGATCACGCGGCGTTCGCCGTTATGCAGCGAATAAGCCTCGACGTCGCCGACCACGTCGCGCAGCTGCCGGGCCATGTTGGCGAGCATCTTGCGCATGAACTGGTGGTCATTCTCCAGTTCATGGTCGATCACCGTCCGGCTCACATGCAGCAACAGCGAATCGGCCAGCGCCTGCGCATAGTAGGGATAAGGGCGGTCAAGGAACATGAAGGACTCGCCGAAGCTTTCGCCTGGCTCCATCACCTCGATCACCTTGTCGGTCCCCTGCAGTGAGGTGAAGGCCAGCTTGATCTGGCCGAACACCACCAGATACAGGCCGGAGCACTTGTCCCCGCGCTGGAACAGCATGTCGTGCTTGCCCAGGCGAACCTCGCGCGTGCCCTTGGCAACGCGGGCCAGCTCGTCCGGTGACAGGCCGTCGAACAACGGAATGCGGGCCAGCAGGCTATCGGTTTGTACGGGCAGATGATCGCGCATGAGGGTCTCGAAAAGCAGGAGCAGGAATCGGAAAACAAAGCGGGCAGCAAGCGGAAAATCCGTCGCCGGCAACCGCTGCGGCACATTTTGATGCAAGTCAAAAGCATCGGCAAGCACAGAAAAAACCCTGCCCGCCTATCGGATTTAACCAGCAACCAAGAAAAAACTCGGTCAATCAGCGGTTTTTACCGCTTTCGGCACCAGGATAGGAATTTGAGCCCTACGCACGACTTTTGCCCCCTTCTTTGCCCCTTGATACCAGCACCGCCATCGACCACATGGCAATCACCCCTCGCCACCACGGCAACCACCATCGCCCCCCGCTGACAAGCGCACGCCGGCGGTTCACAATGGCGGCAGACGCGCTGCGTGGCGGTGCGTCCCACCCACCGACTTTCTGCTGACTGCCCCCGATGCTCGACCGACCGCCCGAATTTTACTTCCCGGCCCCGCGCCGCCAGCAATTCTGCAGCCAGTGCGGCACCCCGGTCAGTCAGGCCATCCCCCCCGGCGACAACCGGCTACGCGACCTGTGCCATCGCTGCGGGGCGATTCATTACCAGAACCCACGGATGGTGGTCGGCAGCATTCCCGTCTGGCAGGATCGGGTACTGCTCTGCCTGCGCGCCATCGAACCGCGACGCGCCACCTGGACGCTGCCGGCCGGCTTCATGGAACTGGCCGAAACCACCCGCCAGGGCGCAGCCCGCGAAACCCTCGAGGAAGCCGGTGCCGAAGTCAGCATCGGCGAATTGTATACGGTGATCGACATCCCGCAGGCGGACCAGGTGCATTTCTTCTTCCTTGCCCAAGCCAGCGGCCCGGCCCTTGATCCGGGACCGGAAAGCCTCGCTGCGCGCTATTTCGCGCTTGACGAAATCCCCTGGGAGGAACTGTCTTTCCACTCGGTGGTACGCACACTGCGGCATTTCGTCGCCGATGCCGCTGCCGGACACTTCCCCACCCGCCACCTGTCGCTCGGCGCTTGAAGACGCCCTCGCCGCCCCCTCACCGCTGCATCAGCCGCCGGCAGGAAAGCGCAGCCTGACCGTATTGCCGCAGCCGAGATAGTCGAGGCTGGCGCCGCCGGCGATCCGGGCCAGCGCAATCCCCCGCCCGTTCGGGTCGAAAGCCCGCTCGGGCGCCAAATCGAGGTATCCCGACCAGTCGAAGCCGCACCCCTGGTCGGCAATGCTGATTTCACAAGCCTCCGGGTCATTCCGTAGCGTAACCCGCACCACGCGCGCTGCGTACTCGGGCAGAGCCAGCCGTCGCTCGACCTCCTCCCGCCAGCCGTCTTCCCGGCGCAAACGCGATTTCTCCTGGTAGCTGATCGCCAGGTTGCCGTGCTCGACGGCATTGACCAGCAACTCACCCAAGGCCAGCTCAGCCGCTTCCGGCACCGGGCAGATTTGCGCCAGCGCCACCGCCAACTGGCCGGCCTGGTCAATGTCGCGAAAAACGAACTCGGCTTGCCGCAGCAAGCGCAAGGAACCGGCGTACGCCGCCAATTCGGCGCGCAGCGCATCGCGGACGGTCCGCTCACCGAGCGCGGCCCGGACAATCGCCAGCAAGGCGTCGCGGGCATAGGGCTTGACCAGGTAATAGTAAGCGCCGGCGGCGAGACCTTCCGAGACCAGTTGCGGGCTGCCCGCCGCCGTCTGCATGATCACCGGTAGCTGTGCATGCGCCGGCGTCGCCTTGATCCGGCGCAGCAAGGCCATGCCATCGGTTCCCGGCATCATCCGGTCGAGCAGCACTGCCGCATACGCGCCCCCCTGCTCCAGCATCTGCCAGGCGGTTTCGGCATCGGTCGCGGTGTCGACCGTAAATCCGGTATCGGCAAAATATTCGCGGATCAATTCCAGGTTGATCGACTCATCGTCGACCACCAGCAAACGTCTGTCGCTCATGATCTTTCCCGGTTGGGCAAGGTTTCGGCACCACCACTCGCCGTCGCCGGCGCTGCAGTGCAAGGCAGGATGACAGTCAGTGCGGCACCGCCAGCCGGGCAATTGCTTGCCTGAATCTGGCCACCATGGGCCAACACGATCTGCCGGCAGATCGACAAGCCGAGGCCGGTTCCGCCCGCCCCGGTACGGGTCTTGCTGCTCTGCACGAATTTGTCGAAAACGGCTTCCAGTTCGTTCTCGGGAATACCCATCCCCTGATCACTTACGGTAATGCTGACGGCCGGCAGATCAACCGGATCGGCGGCGCGGCGCCCCCGGGGCAACAGCGCAGCTGCGAGTTGGATACTGATCACGCTGTGATCGGGCGAAAACTTCAGCGCATTCGACAACAGGTTGCGCATCACCTGGGCCAAGGCAAGGGCATCGACCGCAGCTGACCGGTCGTCGCCGGAGAATTCGAAACGGATCCCCCGCAACGCGGCCAGTGCCTCGAATTCGTGCGCCGCCTCGCGCAGCAAGGGCTGCAGCGCTTGTTCATTGGGAATGATCGGCATCATCCCGGCTTCCAGCTTGGCCAGGTCGAGCAGGTTGTTGAGCAGGTCGAGCAGCCGCTGGCCGCTCTGCTGAATGCGCTGGAAATAATGCTGCAGCTTGTCCTGTCCGAGATCCTCCGCCCGCTCTTCGCCGAGGCGGGCAAAGCCGAGTACCGCGTGCATCGGCGTTCGCAGTTCGTGCGACATGTTGGCCAGGAAATCGGACTTGGCCTGGCTGGCCCGCTCTGCCGTTTCCTTGGCCCGGCGCAGGTCGACCGTGCGCTCCTCGACCAGGAGCTGCAGATGATCGCGGTGGCGCTGCAACTCACGGGCATAGGCATTACGCTCGGAAACATCGACCGCCACCCCGAGGTAACCGGTCAGGCTTCCCGTCTCGTCATGGACGGCGGTCACCACCAGGCTGACTTGCAAGTGCCGGCCATCCTTGTGCACATAGGTCCAGTCGCGGCGCTCGGCGCCATCGCGCAAGGGAATGGCGACAAAGACCGCAAAGCCGGCCACCGGCCGCCCGAGCTCGGCACTCAAGGCCTCGCCCCGTGCCTGGATTTCGGTGGCGAGGTGGAAGACGGCCGGCGTTTCGCGTCCCAGCAATTCGTCAGCCGTGTAGCCAAGCATTTTTTCCGCCCCGGCGTTAAACAGGGTAATCAACCCGCTGCGGTCGGTTGCAATGATCGCGACCTCGGTCGCTGCTGCCAGGATGTCGTTGCGCTGCCGTTCGACCCGCCGCAATTCGCTGACATCGGTCAGGGTTCCGACCAGCACCGGGGCGCCGTCCGGGTCGTGCGCCAGCGCCTTGCGCGCGATCACCCGGCGAGTCCCGGCATCGAAAGGCACTTCGTACTCGTCGCAAAATTCGCCCTCGCCGGCGAAGACCCGGTCATCAACCGCTCGAATCCGGGCAACCAGCTCCGGCGCCAGGCGGCTACTGCCTATCCCCCGCTGGCCGAGCAATTCATCTTCGCGCCGGCCGGTCAGCGTGCAAAAAGCGGCATTGACCGCGACATACTCGCGCGCCGCATTCTTGACGAACACCGGATGCGGCACGAAGTGCAACACGGTCGCCAGCAAATCCCGCTTGCGCCGCCAGCTTTCGGCCTCGGCTGCAGCATTGGCGGCCAAGGCCGCCTCCCCTTCGCGCTCCAGCAAGCGGCTGCGCGCTCCCCAGGCCAGCAACAGGCTGAGCAGGATGCCGGCCAGCAACAGGGGCAAAGGGCCACCTGCCGCAGGTGCCGCCTGCAGAAAGAAGCTGAGCCGCCAGTCGCGCCCGCCGAAAGCCAGTTGCCGAGCCTCCAGCAGGACCGCCGTAGTGGCATCGGCGCGCCCGTCGAACAAGAGCGGCAGCCCAGCGCTCTCACCGTCGGCAAGCACCGGCAGCAGTTGCGAACTGCGCCGGGGCAAAGCTGCCGCCAGCAATTCTCCCGGCCGGTAAATCACATAGGCATAACCGATGCAGGCCTGGCGCCGGGCTTCGGTAGTCGCAATCGCAGCCTGTTTGCGATACACCGGCAGCAACATGACCAGTTGCGGCGACTGCTCGCCGCTGGCTGCCAGCAAGGGTTTGGACAGGCTGGCATCGTCGCTGCGCAGCGCTGCCTCGCGAGTCTCCTGCAAGGCATCGAGCCCGAGCAGAGAGTGATCGCTGCTGGCAACCGACGGAAAACCGGCATGCAGGCGGCCATCGCGCCAGCTCGCAAAGCCATAGGCGTGAACCCCGGAAAAGCGGCTATCGACCTGCAGCTGGTTGACATAGGCAGCCCACTCGCCCGGGGTCACCTGCTCGCTGGCGGCAAAGAAGGCACGGACGCTGCGCAGCAACTGAGCATGATCGTGCAGACGGTTGACCAGGCCAGAGGTCAGCAGAGCCACCTCGCGACGCAGGCCCTGGCGCGACTCCATGTCGGCCTGCCGGGCAAAATGCCCGTAGGCAACGAAGGTTGCCACCAGCCCGACCATCAGGATCAGCAGCGGCCAGAGCCAGCGCCGCATGAAATGCTTGGCAGAGGAATTCATCCGTCGGCGCCTGTCGCCGGGAGCGCAGGCTGTCTGCAGGAAAAGACGGGCAGTATATCGGCAAACGCCGATTAACGCAGGCATTCACGCAATCGCCGGTAGAATCGCCGGATCCTTTCCGCAAGACTTGCCGCCGATGCCCGACACCCTTCATCCCTGCACCGATCCGCTCCTGGCCGAACGGGTCCTTGACGACACCCGCCAGTGGCTGGAACGGGCCGTGATCGGCCTCAACCTGTGCCCTTTTGCCAAAAGCGTGGTGGTCAAGAAGCAACTGCGCTACGCCCTCACCCTGGCCGGCGACCCCGACCAGTTGCTGGCCGAGATCGAAAACGAACTGGCGCTGCTCGCCGCCAGCGATCCGCAAGCACTCGACACCACGCTGCTGATCCACCCGCAGGTGCTGACCGACTTTCTCGACTACCATTTCTTTCTCGGCGAAGTCGATGCCCTGATCGACAGGCTAGGCTACGCTGGCGTATTCCAGATCGCCAGCCTGCACCCACAGTACGAATTCGCCGGCAGCGACCCGGACGAAATCGCCAACTACACCAACCGCTCACCCTACCCGACCCTGCACCTGCTGCGCGAAAGCAGCATCGACCGTGCCGTTGCCGCCTTTCCCCACGCCGAAAGCATCTATCAGCGGAATATCGAAACCATGGAGAAACTCGGCCCGGAGGGCTGGAAAAAGCTCTGGGAATAAGCCGCCGCTGCATCACCGGAAAATCCCGCCTAGCACACGGTCGACCGACAAAAATGTCGTTTTTTCCGGTCGACCGTGACCGCGCAAGCCCGTCGCGTTTACTTGGCCGCCGCTTGGCTCAGGCAGGCCATCACCGCTCGCCAGCCGGCCTCGGCCCCCGCCCCGGCCAGCCCGAAACCCTGGCGCAGCAGCTGCATCTGGCTGGCGCTCAGTTGCCGCTCCAGCGTTTCTCCGGTAGCCGTCAGGCGCAAGCGCCGGATGCGTCGATCATGCTCAGCGGGCGTCATCCCGACCAGTCCGCGCTCGACCAGCTCGCGCAACGGCGGGTTCAAGGCCTGCTTGCTGACCCCCAGGGTATGCAGCAGCTCATTGACCGAGCAACCAGGGTCACGGCCGACGAAATAAAGAATCCGGTGGTGCACGCGGCCCAGCCCCTGTTCAGCGAGGACCTGGTCGGGCAAGGAAGTAAAAGCACGGTAAGCAAAGAAAAAATTTTCAATCGCTTCGCGCAGTGCGGCCTCCTCTGCACTTGGAGCATCCGCTGGCACGGCCTGGCTGACTGGCATCTTGTTCTCCCTTTTTTCTTTGTGCCTCCTCACTCAGAACGACCGTCCACCAAGACAACAGGACGGAAACCGAAAAGAGAATGCGGTTGCACAAAATTTATGCGTCAAGCTGATTGACATGTTAGGAGGCCTGGCGCTATCTTGTCCATAGGTCAACAACATTGACGTATACTCCATGCCCACGCCCGCCCTTCGCCTCTCCGCCCGCAGCCGCGACCTGCACGCCTCACCGATCCGCGAAATCCTCGCCGTCATTGACCAGCCCGGGATGATTTCCTTTGCCGGCGGCCTGCCAGCACCAGATAGCTTCCCCGAGTTCTCGCTCGCCGCGATGCCACGCACGCAACTGCAATACGGCGCCAGCGAAGGCGAAATGGCGCTGCGCGAGGAAGTCGCCAGCCGCATGAACGCGCTCGGTCTGGCGTGCGACGCCGAGCAGGTGCTGATCCTCTCCGGCTCGCAACAAGGGATCGACCTGGTCGCCAAGCTCTTTGTCGACCCAGGCACCCCGGTGGCGGTCGAAGCCCCGACCTATCTTGCGGCGCTGCAGGTGTTCCGTTTCTTCGGCGCCAGCTTCTGCGAGTATTCGGCGCATACCGCCGGCAGCGACCTGGCCGCTGCCCGGCCGGCGCTGGCCTATTGCATCCCGACCTTCCAGAACCCGAGCGGCCACTGTCTTTCAGCCAGCGAACGCGATGCCCTGGCTGCCGCCTGCGATGCCACCGGCACACCGCTGTTCGAGGACGATCCCTACCGTGACCTGGTCTACGACGCTTGCGAACGCCAGCCGGTGTGCGCCCGCCTGCGCAGCGCGCCGTGGATTTACCAGGGCTCGTTCTCGAAGACGCTGGCGCCCGGCCTGCGCCTCGGCTACCTGGTCGCCAGCAAGGCGCTGATCCCGCTGCTGACCCGGCTCAAGCAGGCGGCCGACCTGCACAGCAACCGCGTCAGCCAGTGGCTGGTGCTGCAGCATCTGCAGCAAAGCAGCGGCAGCGAGGGGCTTGTAGCGATCTACCGACAGCGCCGCGACGCCTTCGCCGCCGCGCTGCAGCGCCACTTCGCCGACCTCGCCGACTGGCAAGTGCCGCCCGGCGGCCTCTTCTTCTGGCTGACGCTGAAGCACAAGATTGACACCCGCAATCTGCTGCCACAGGCAATTGCCGCCAAGGTCGCGTTCATGCCCGGCGAAGCCTTCTTCGCCAGCGACACGCCACCGCTCGGCCACTTGCGCCTGAATTTCAGCCACGCCAGCGAAGCCGACGCCGAACAAGGCCTGGCGCGCCTCGCCGCACTGATCCGCCAAGCTGGCTGACAGCCG
>ERZ1066115.324-NODE-324-length-14109-cov-18.228689_pt1 | contig 14109 bp, 12 predicted proteins | sample MGYA00382762_ERZ1066115 | MGnify/ENA primary metagenome ERZ1066115 (study PRJEB33369, sample SAMEA5778345) | biofilm metagenome | biome: Industrial cooling water; feature: Water cooling tower basin; material: Biofilm | place: United Arab Emirates | collected... | reverse complement strand
CTCAGCGCCGGCTGCGGGCGATCTGGCGCGACAGCGCGATCAGCGGCAGGATGCCGACCGCGACGATGGCCAGCGCGGCGGTCGAGGCTTCGGCCAGACGTTCGTCGGAAGCCAGCGTGTAGGCCTGGGTGGCCAGCGTGTCGAAGTTGAAGGGGCGCATCACCAGCGTCGCCGGCAACTCCTTCATCACATCGACGAAGACCAGCAGGCCGGCGGTGAGCAGGCTGCCGCGCAGCATCGGCGCATGCACCCGGCGCAGGGTTTCGCCCTGGCCCAGCCCCAGGCTGCGGGCGGCATCGTCCATGCTCGGGGTGATCTTGGCCAGGCTCGATTCGACGGTATGCAGCGCGACAGCGAGGAAGCGCACCAGGTAGGCGTAGATCAGCGCGGCAATGCCGCCGGTCAGCAACAAACCGGGATTGACCCCGAACCAGGCCTGCGCGGCGCTGGCCAGCCAGGTGTCGAGGCGGGTCACCGGAATCAGCACGCCGACCGCGATCACCGCGCCGGGCACGGCATAGCCGAGACCGACCAGGCGGTTGAGGATGCTCGCCAGCGGGTTTTTCGACAGGCGGGCGCCGTAGGCCAGCAACAGCGCCAGAAAAACCCCGATCAGTGCGGTCAGCCCGGCGAGGATGAAGCTGTTGCGAGCGAGCAGCACGAAGCGTTCGCCAAATTGGGCATCGCCTTCGAGCAGCGCCATCTTGAGCAGCAGCCCGGCCGGCAGCAAAAAGCCGAAGAGCAGCGGCAGCAAGCAGGCGGCGACTGCCAGCCCGGCGGCGATGCCATGCAGGCGGTTGCCGGCGAGCGGCCGGTTGCGGCCAGTGGTGTTGTGATAGCGGGCACGCCCGCGCGACACCCGTTCCAGCAGCAGCAGCCCGAGCACGAAGGCGAGCAGCATCGCCGCCAGCTGCGCCGCCGCGACCCGGTCGCCGAGCGAGAACCAGGCGCGGTAGATGCCGGTGGTGAAGGTCTGCACCGCGAAATAGGCGACCGTGCCGTAATCGGCCAGGGTTTCCATCAAGGCCAGCGCGACGCCGGCAACCAGCGCCGGCCGGGCCAGCGGCAGCGACACGGTGAAGAACGCACGCCACGGCCCCAGCCCCAGCGTCCGCGCGGCTTCGAGCATGCCGCTGGCGCGTTCGAGAAAGGCGGCGCGGGCGAGCAGGTAAACATAGGGGTAGAGAACGCAGACGAACATCAGCATCGCGCCGGGCAAGGTGCGCACGTCGGGAAACCAGTAGTCACCGTAGTTCCAGCCGAAAGCCTCGCGCAGCGCGCTTTGCACCGGCCCGACGAACTGCAGGAAATCGGTATAGACATAGGCCAGCACGTAGGCCGGCATTGCCAGCGGCAGCACCAGCGCCCATTCGAAGACGCGGCGGCCGGGAAAATCATGCATCGCCGTCAGCCAGGCGGTGGCAACGCCGACGGTGCCGACCCCGAGCCCGACCCCGAGGCAGAGCCACAGCGAGTTGGCGATGTAGTCGCCAAGCACGGTGGCGGCGAGATGGCTCCAGGTTTCGCTGGTGCCGCCAACCAGCAGGTTGAGGCCGACACTGGTCACCGGCAAGGCAGCCAGCGCCGCGACGACAACGGCAAACAGCAACAGGAAGGACGGGGTTGAACGGGCGGTCTGGGCAGGGCGCTGCATGATCTGCGATGCATGGGCGTAAATGCGAATTATAATCGCCGACCATGGCACAACTAGAACTGAATGACGTCGTTCAGCAATACGGCAAGCAGACCGTCGTCAATGGCGTGAATTTCCACCTTGAAGCCGGTCGCATCGCTTGCCTGCTCGGCCCCTCGGGCTGCGGCAAGACCACGCTGCTGCGCTGCATTGCCGGTTTTGAGGAAATTGCCGGCGGCGAAATCCGCCTGCACGGCGAGGCGGTCAGCGGCGCCGGCTTCCGCGTGGCGCCGGAAAAGCGCCGGATCGGCATGGTCTTTCAGGACTATGCGCTGTTCCCCCACCTCACCGTCGAGCAGAACGTCGCCTTCGGCCTTGGCCGCAAGCCGGACGCAGCCGCCTGGCTGCGGGTTCGCCAGTTGCTGGCCACGGTCGGCCTGAACGGGCGCGGTGCCCACTACCCGCACGAACTCTCCGGCGGCCAGCAGCAGCGCGTCGCCCTGGCCCGGGCGCTGGCGCCGCGACCGGAGCTGATCCTGCTCGACGAACCTTTTTCCAACCTCGACGTCGGCCTCCGCGAGCGGCTTTCGGTCGAGGTTCGCGAAATCCTCAAGCGCGAAGGCTCGACCGCGATCCTAGTCACTCACGACCAGAACGAGGCCTTTGCGATGGCCGATGAAATCGGCGTCATGCACGCCGGCTGCATCCAGCAGTGGGATACGCCGTACAACCTCTACCACCGCCCGAGCAACCGCTTTGTCGCCGACTTCATCGGCCAGGGCGTGCTGATCCAGGGCGTGGTCCACAACGGCCGCGAGGTCGAGACCGAACTCGGCCGTCTCTACTCCGACGTACTCATCGAGTGCAGCGAAACCTGCGTCAATTGCCACGATGGTTGCGCCGTCGATGTGCTGCTGCGCCCCGACGACGTGGTCCACGACGACGCCAGCCCGCTGCGCGCCGAAGTCCTGCACAAGGCTTTTCGCGGTGCCGACATCCTGTACACCCTGCGCCTGGGCAACGGCGCCGAAGTCCTGTCGCTGGTGCCGTCGCACCACAACCACGCGCTCGGCGAAAAGATCGGCATCCGCCCCGACGTCGACCACGTGATCGCCTTTGCCCGGCCGGGGGCTGCCGATTGCTGCCAGACGGCGGCCGCCTGAGCCGGATCGGATGGCCCCGGCCATGCTCCCCGGTTTCTCAGTATTTTCACGGTCGACCGTAAATACCGGCTAAAAACCGCGCCGATGATCCCCCTGCTCGCCCCCGACTCGCCCTTTCCGCCGCTGAGCGCCGCCAGCGACGAGTACGGCGGCCTGCTCGCCGCCGGCGCCGACCTCTCGCCGCCCCGTCTGCTCGACGCCTACCGGCGCGGCATCTTCCCCTGGGGCCGGCTCGAAGGCTACCCGCTGTGGTACAGCCCGGACCCGCGCATGGTCCTCTTTCCCGACGAATTCCGCCTCAGCCGCTCCTTGCGCAAGACATTGCGCAGCGGCCGACTGAGCGGTGGCCAGCCCTTCCGCGTCGGCTGCGACGAAAACTTTGCCGGCGTCATCGGTGCCTGTGCGCAAACGCCGCGCCCCGGCCAGGATGGCACCTGGATCGACAACGCGATGCGCAACGCCTACCTGCGCTTGCATGAACTCGGCTGGGCGCACTCGGTCGAAGTGTACGCAGAAGGCGATCTCGTCGGCGGGCTATACGGGCTGGCCATCGGCCGCATGTTCTACGGCGAGTCGATGTTTGCGCACCGCGACAATGCCTCGAAGATCGCCTTCGCTTACCTGATCCGGCTATTGCAAACCCAGGGCTTCGGCATGATCGACTGTCAGATGCACACGCCTCACCTCGCGTCGCTCGGCGGCCGCGAAATTCCCCGCGCCGACTTCTGCGGCCGGCTGCAAACCCTGATCGCGCAAGGCCCGGCACAAAGCGTCTGGGCGCCCGCGCAGTTCGCCGGGGAGTGGTAGACATGGCCCTCCCCGACGACGCCGGCCTGCCTTGGTCGCTGCTCAGCTTCTACGCGACCGCCCCCTATCCCTGCAGCTACCTGCCGCGCCGGCAGGCCCGCTCGCAGGTGGCGACGCCCAGCCACCTGATCAACCCCGACCTGTACAGCGCACTGGTCCGCGAAGGCTTCCGCCGCAGCGGCCTGTACACCTACCGGCCGCACTGCGACCACTGCCAGGCCTGCGTCCCGGTGCGGCTGCCGGTTGCCGAATTTCAGGCCAACCGCAGCCAGAAGCGGGCCGCGAAAAAGCACGCTGGTCTCAGTGCCCGCGAAATGCCGCTGCGCTTCGACGATGCCCACTACGCGCTCTACAACCGCTACCAGCAGGCCCGCCACAGCGGCGGCGGGATGGACGAGGACAGCCACGAGCAATACGCGCAATTCCTGCTGCAAAGCCACGTCGACACCCGGCTGGTCGAGTTTTCCGAAGACGGTATCGTGCGCATGGTCAGCATCATCGACGTCCTCGACGACGGGCTGTCGTCGGTCTACACCTTCTACGACCCCGACCTGCCCGGCGCCAGCTTCGGCATCTACAACATCCTCTGGCAACTGAGCCAGTGCCAGGCCATCGGCCTGCCCTACCTCTACCTCGGATACTGGATCGCCGAATCGCGCAAGATGGCCTACAAGGCCGCCTTCCGGCCGCTCGAAGTCCTGCGCGACGGGCCGCAAGGCAAGACCTGGCAACGCCTGGCCCCGGACTACCCGCCGGCTGCCTGACGCCCCTTTCTGCCCACCCTTTCCTGCCCGCTCATTTCCTACCTGCCCCTTTCCTGCCCCGCTGCCCGATGATTTCTGCCTTCGCCCCCAACACTTCCCCTGCCCGCCCCCACCGCCAGCCCGCCCGCCAGCTGCCCCGCCTCCTGCTGCTCGCAAGCTGCCTGTGCTTGCCGCTAAGCGGCCAGGCCGAGACCTGGCACTGCGGTTCCGACCGCCTCAGCATCGATTTCGCGACCGCCGCCGACGGCCGCCCCCAGGCCAGCCTGCGCTTTGCCGATGGCGAGGTGGTGCTGCCGCAAGTCCCCGCTGCCAGCGGCGCGCTCTACCGCAACGAGGCCGTGCGCCTGCAGGTCAAGGGCGACGAGGCGCAGTTCGAGGATGGCCGGGGCAACCAGCGCCACTGCCAACGCGGCGAACCGCCGGCTGCCGCCCCCAGCAGCTTCCTCGATGTCGGCGGCCAAATCACCCACCACAGCCGTATCCCACTGCCCGCCGATGCCCTGCTGATCGTCCAGGTGATCGACCGGCAGCGGCCGAACAAGCCGCTGACCCTGGCTGAAAAACGCTTCCGTCTCGGCGGCGCCGAAGCCCCCTTCCCCTTTGCCACGACCATCGACCGCGACCTGCTCGGAAAGAATCCGCAACTGCTCGTCCGCGCCCGGATCGAACGCCGGGGCAAACTGCTGCTCGCCGGCCAACAGGCGCTCGACCCGGCCAGCCCGGAAGCCCTGGAACTGCTGCTGCAAGCACCGGGCAGTTCCCCCCGGCGCTAAGCCGTTGCTCACGGTCAACTCGGCGGCAGGCCGATTTTTCGCCGGCTGCCACCGGGTACGCCATGCATGGCTTGCCCCCGCGCCATTCAATGGGCATGATGACGCTGCATTTTTCAGTGCGCCGCTCTCCCGGGCGCCCGAAGGCAGCGGCCGCAAGCCGCTCGCCAGCCACCTGCAGCAGTCACATCCACCAAGGAGACCGCCATGAGCAGCGCCACCTGGAATCCGCAACCCACCAGCAACGACTGGGATACCGCCGGCAACTGGAGCAACAACGAAATCCCGACCGACACGGCCCGCTTCAGCAGTACCAGCCAGACGCAAATCAGTTTTTCGCAAATCGCCGGCAGCAGCATCGGCCAGATTGCTTTCGATAGCGAAGCCCCGACTTACTGCTTCAATTTCACCGCCGCCTCCCCGAGCGCACCGACCCTGCTGCTGACCGGCAGTGGCGTCGCCAACGACAGCGGCCTGCCCCAGAGCTTCGTCGTCGCCGCCAGCAGCGCCGGCTACCAAAACCCACAACTCAAGTTTGCCAACAGCGCCTCGGCCGGCGGCAGCAACAATTACTACGTTGCCGGCCCGGCCAGCCCGCAGGATGCCGGCGGCGGGGTCATCCGCTTTGTCAACCAAGCCAGTGCCGGCAACGCCAATTTCATGGCCTGGACCGGCGCCGGCACACCACCGGAGAGTGGCAGCACGGTCGGCGGCGAAATCAGCTTTGGTGACTCGGCCACGGCGGCGACCGCCAGCTTCACCATTTACGGCAGCCTGGGCAGCGACGGCGACACCTTTGGCAATGCGGTTTTTCATGACCAGGCCAGCGCCGCCAGTGCGACCTTCACCAACGTCGGCGGCACGGTCAGCGGCGGCGATGGCGGCAACACCCAGTTCTACGACAATGCCAACGCCGCCAGCGCGTATTTTTACAACCAGGGGGGCAGTTGCGCTCAAGCCAACGGCGGCGACGTTGCCTTTGACGGCAGCGCCAGTGCCGGCAACGCCCATTTTTACAACTATGCCGCGCCCGCTGCCGGCGCCTACGGCGGCGTGACCAGCTTCAACAACAATCCGCCAACGACGAGCAGTGGCGGCGCCTCGGCCGGCTCCGGCCACTTTTTCAACTTCGGGGCCCGCAATGGTGCCCTGGGCGGCGGTGGCCACGTCGAATTCACGGCCAAATACGGCTCGGCCACCGCTGCCACCGGCTGCTTCAACAATTACGGCAGCGACATCGCCGGCAACGCCAGCGCCGGGCACAGCATTTTTTCGATCAGCGGCAGCAGCCCGTATTGCCCCAGCGCCGGCAACGCCGTTTTCTACAATCACCCGGCGGTAGCTGCCGGTGGAGCCGCCGGCTTCACCGAATTTGCCGTGTATACGGACAGCTCCGCCGGCACCGGCGCCGCCGCGAGCAGCGCCGGCCCGACGGCAGCCAACGCCACGCTCTACAACCTGGGCGCCTACCTGGCCGGTGCCGCTGGCGGCTACACCAGCTTTTCCGGCAGCAGCCAGGCCGGTAGCGCCACCCTGATCGCCCACGGCGGCACGCAAGGCGGCGATGGCGGGAAGATCGTCTTTTACGACCAGTCCGCCGGCGCGACCGCCAGCGTCAGCCTCGACGGCAACGGCGAGCTTGACCTGAGCGACCACGACGGCCCGCTGACGCTTGCCAACCTGGTACTGAACGGCGGCATTCTCCGCCTGCAGTTGAGCGGCACCACCACCACCCTCAATCTCAGCGGCAGCCTGCTGCTCAACGGCGGCTGCAGCTTTGACTTCACCGATACCAGTGTCACCGCCGGGACGCCTTACACGCTGCTCAACGCCCCCAATCTGGCCTTGTATGCAGCCAGCCAGTTTGCCGGCAACCCGGTCGCCGGCCTGCAACCCAGCTTCTCGCTCAATGGGACGGAATTGCAGGTCACTTTCGCGTAAATTTCCGCCCCCCATCGCCATCCATCGTCCTTCATCGCCCCGCAGCCGGATTGTCGGTTGCGGGGCGATGACGTTCACGGTCAACCGCCGCTGCGGCCGATTTTTCGTCGGCGACGGAACCCGGGAACCCGGGCAAAGTCGAGCCGGGGCGCAAAAAAACCGGCGTTATCGGCGATAATCGCGGTTTTGACTGACTGCACCGGAAGCTGCCCGTGAATGCGCCCGTGAATCCCCGCCTCGACCTGCTGCAACCCTATCCGTTCGAAAAGCTGCGCGCCCTGTTTGCCGGCGTGACGCCGAATCCGCAGTACAAGGAAATCAAGCTCTCCATCGGCGAGCCGCAACATGCGACCCCGGCCTTCATCATGGAGGCGCTGGCCAAGGGCCTGGGCGGCCTCGCCAATTACCCGGTCACCGCCGGTGTGCCGGCGCTGCGCCAGGCCATCGGCCGCTGGTGCGCGCACCGTTACGGCATCGAGCTCAACCCGGAAAGCGAAATCCTGCCGGTCAATGGTTCGCGCGAGGCGCTGTTTTCCTTCGCCCAGACGGTGATCGACCCGAGCCGTGGCTACACCCCCATCGTCGCCAGCCCCAACCCCTTCTACCAGATCTACGAAGGCGCGGCCTACCTGGCCGGCGCCGAGCCGCGCTTCCTCAACAATCTGCCGGAAAACGGCTTCGCCTTCGATTACGCGCAGCTGTCGGAAGCCGAATGGCAACGCGTGCAGTTGTTCTACGTCTGCTCGCCGGGCAACCCGACCGGCAAGGTGCTGTCGCTCGACGACTGGAAGACGCTGTTCGCTCTGTCCGACAAATACGGTTTCATCATCGCTTCCGACGAGTGCTACTCGGAAATCTACTTTGACGAAAACGAGCGCCCGATCGGCGGGCTGCAGGCGGCCAAGCTGCTCGGCCGCAATTTCGACCGGCTGGTGATGTTCTCCAGCCTGTCCAAGCGCTCCAACGTGCCCGGCATGCGTTCCGGTTTCGTCGCCGGCGACGCCAAGATCCTCAAGCAATACCTGCTCTACCGCACCTACCACGGTTGCGCGATGCCGCCGCCGGTGCAGACCGCGTCGATTGCCGCCTGGCAGGACGAGGAACACGTCGCCGAGAACCGCCGCCTCTACCGCGAGAAATTTGCGGCAGTGACGCCGCTGGTCGCCGAGGTGCTCGGCACCGCGCAGCCCGACGCCGGTTTCTACCTGTGGGCACGGACGCCGATTGCCGACACCGACTTCGCCCGTGGCCTGCTCGAACACTATAATGTGGTGGTTCTGCCCGGCAGCTTCCTCGCCCGCGAATCCGACGGCGTCAATCCCGGCGCCGGCTTCGTCCGCATCGCGCTGGTTGCCTCGCTCGAAGAATGCCTTGAGGCCGCCGAGCGTATCCGCGCCTTTTGCCGATCCCTATAATCAACGCCTCGCGCAAGCAAATGCGCAATTACTTGTTACAGAGAGCCCAACATGACCCATCCCCTGCAAAGCACCATTGACGACCTCTGGGAACGCCGCACCGAGCTGAACCCGCAATCGACCGAAGCGATCAAGATCATCGAATCGGTGATCGCCGACCTCGACGCCGGCAAGCTGCGGATCGCCGAGAAGGTGAACGGCGAGTGGATCGTCAATCAGTGGGCCAAGAAGGCCGTGCTGCTGTCCTTCCGCACCCGCGACAACCGCGTCCAGGAAGCCGGCGACGTGCGCTTCTACGACAAGGTCGATACCAAGTTCCAGGGCTGGAGCGAAGCACAGTTCCAGGCCGGCGGTTTCCGCGTCGTGCCGGGCGCCTTCGCACGCAAGGGCTCGTTCATCGCCAAGAACGTCGTGCTGATGCCGTCCTTCGTCAATATCGGCGCCTACGTCGATGAAGGCACGATGGTCGACACCTGGGCCACCGTCGGCTCCTGCGCGCAGATCGGCAAGAACGTGCACCTCTCCGGCGGCGTCGGTATCGGCGGCGTGCTCGAACCGATCCAGGCCGGCCCGGTGATCATCGAAGACAACTGCTTCATCGGCGCCCGTTCGGAAGTCGTCGAAGGCGTCGTCGTCGAAGAGAACTCGGTGCTCGGCATGGGTGTGTATCTCGGCCAGAGCACCCCGATCTACGACCGCGCCACCGGCGAAATCAGCTATGGCCGCGTCCCCAGCGGTTCGGTGGTGGTCAGCGGCAACCTGCCCAAGGGTGATGGCGCTTACAGCATGTACGCCGCGATCATCGTCAAGCGCGTGGACGCCCAGACCCGTTCCAAGACCAGCATCAACGAGCTGCTGCGCCCCTGAGCCACAGCTGCAACATGAACAACGGGCCGGGTGCGCAGCAGCGACCCCGCCCGTTTTTTGCTGCCGCAGCGGCCCGCTCTCAGACTCCGGCCTGAACCGGGCCGCTAGCCCCCTCCGGCACCCCGCCGCTTCCCCCTCAACCGCAAACAGCCCTCCGCCGCCATGATCCTCGACAAACTGTTCCAGTTGATGGCCGACAAGCAGGCCTCCGACATCTTCATCTCGGCCGGCGCGGCGATCCATATCAAGATCGGCGGCGTCTCGATGCCGGTGAACCAGCAAGTGATGGTTCCCGAAATGATCGAGAAGATGGCCTACGAACTGCTGACGCCGGCACAGATCCAGGTTTTCGAGGAAAAGCTGGAGATGAACCTGTCGGTCGGCATTCCGAATGTCGGCAACTACCGGATCAACATCTTCCGCCAGCGCGGCGCAGTGGCGATGGTGGTCCGCTACATCCCGGCGACGATCCCGGCCTTGAGCGAACTCGGCGTGCCGGCGGTGCTGCCCGAACTGATCATGGAAAAGCGCGGCCTGATCCTGGTCGTCGGCTCGACCGGCTCGGGCAAGTCGACCACCATCGCGGCAATGCTCGACCACCGCAACACGCATTACTCGGGCCATATCCTGACCGTCGAGGACCCGGTCGAGTTCCTGTTCACGCACAAGAAGTCCATCGTCAACCAGCGCGAAGTCGGGCTCGACACGCTGGACTGGAACTCGGCGCTGAAGAGCGCGATGCGCCAGGCGCCGGACTGCATCCTGATCGGCGAAATCCGCGACAAGGAAACCATGCAGGCGGCAATCGCCTACGCCCAGACCGGCCACCTCTGCGTCGCCACGCTGCACGCCAACAACAGCTACCACGCGCTCAACCGCATCATCAGCTTCTTCCCGCTGGAAAACCGGCCGGCGCTGTTTCTCGACCTCTCGGTCGCGCTCAAGGCAATCATTTCGCAACGCCTGGTCAAGAAGCCGGATGGCAAGCGCGCGCCGGCCTGCGAAGTGCTGCTCAACACCCGCTACATTTCCGAACTGATCGAAAAGGGCGAGGTGCAGGAAATCAAGGAAGCGATGGAAAAAACCCTCGCCCCCGGTTCCCAGACCTTCGAACAGGACCTCTTCCGCCTCTACCGCGACGGCGTGATCAGCCTCGACGAAGCACTGGCCAACGCCGATTCGCCGACCAACCTGTCGTGGCTGATCAACAACTCCGGCCAGAGCGCCGAACTCGCCGCCGACGCCCCCGCCCGTGAGCCGGGCAACAAGGGCGACGGTGCCTCGTTTTCCGAATTCAAGCTCGACCTGGCCGGGCCGAATTGAAGCCCGCCCGCCGTTTTTTGGCCGTATTCACGGTCGACCGTAAAAAAGACAAAAAACCTTCCCCAACCTGCCGGCCGCCTTGCGGCCACGCCACCAGAACCTAACCAGCATGAGCGATCCGACCCTAGACCTCGCCCGCCAGATCATGTCCTGCCCGTCCGTCACCCCGGACGACGCCGGCTGCATGGAAATTTTTGCCCAGCGCCTGGCGCCGCTCGGCTTCCAGCTTGAGCGCATCGACCGCAACGGCACCAGCAACCTGTGGGCGCGGCGCGGCACGGCCAAGCCGCTGTTCGTTTTCGCCGGCCATACCGACGTGGTCCCGACCGGGCCGCTGGAAAAATGGAGCAGCCCGCCCTTCGCGCCGGAAGTGCGCGACGGCATGCTCTACGGGCGCGGCGCCGCCGACATGAAATCCTCGCTGGCAGCGATGGTCACCGCCGTCGAAGCCTTCGTCGCCGCCCACCCCGAGCATCCCGGTTCGCTCGCCTTCCTGCTCACCTCGGATGAGGAAGGCGACGCCACCGACGGCACCGTCGCCGTGGTCGAGGCGCTCAAGGCGCGCGGTGAGCACCTCGACTACTGCATCATCGGCGAGCCGACCTCGGTCAATACCCTCGGCGACATGATCAAGAACGGCCGGCGCGGTTCGCTCTCCGGCGTGCTGACGGTCAAGGGCATCCAGTGCCACATCGCCTACCCGGAAAAGGGCCGCAACCCGATCCACCAGTTTGCACCGGCGCTGGCCGAACTGGCGGCGACCGAGTGGGACGCCGGCAATGAGTATTACCAGCCGACCACCTGGCAGGTCTCGAACATCCACGGCGGCACCGGCGCGACCAACGTCGTGCCCGGGCATGTCGAGGTCAAGTTCAATTTCCGCTTCTCCACCGCCAGCACGCCGGAAGGCCTGCAGCAGCGGCTGTGCGCGATTCTGGATCGCCATGGTCTCGACTACGAGATCAAATGGACGCTCGGCGCCCGCCCCTTCCTGACCGGCCGTGGCCCGCTCGCCGACGCCGCCAGCGCCGCAATCCGCGCCGTCTGCGGCATCGAAACCGAACTCTCGACCACCGGCGGCACCTCGGACGGCCGCTTCATCGCCGAAATCTGCTCGCAGATGCTGGAAATCGGCCCGGTCAACGAAACCAGCCACAAGATCGACGAATGCATCGCCGTCGCCGGCCTGCCGCTGCTGTCCACGGTCTACCGTCAAATTCTCGAAAAAATCCTGCTCTCCGCATGAACACCACTCTCCACACCGAACTCCTCACCGTCCGCGACTGCCTGCGTTACGCGGTCAGCCGTTTTAACGCCGCCGAGCTGTTCTTCGGCCACGGCAGCGACAACGCCTGGGACGAAGCCGTGTACCTGACGCTGCACGCGCTGCACCTGCCGCTCGACCGGCTCGAACCCTTTCTCGACGCGCGCCTGCTGGCGCACGAGCGCGAAGCGCTGGTCAAGCTCTACCACCGCCGCTGCGACGAACGCCTGCCGGCCGCCTACCTGACCCACGAAGCCTGGCTCGGCGACTACCGTTTCTACGTCGACGAGCGGGTGATCGTGCCCCGCTCCTTCATCGCCGAACTGCTCGAAGAACAGCTCTCGCCGTGGATCGAAGACCCGTGGGCGGTCGAGTCGGCGCTCGACCTGTGCACCGGCTCCGGCTGCCTGGCGATCCTCACCGCGCTCGCCTTCCCCAATGCCCAGGTCGATGCCGTCGACCTGTCGGAGGATGCGCTCGCCGTCGCCGCCAAAAACATCGCCGACTACGGCCTGGAAGAGCGGGTCGAGCGCGTCCATTCCGACGCCTTCAGCCAACTCGTCGGCCGCCGCTACGACCTGATCATTTCCAACCCGCCCTACGTCAATGCCGAGTCGGTCGCCGCGCTGCCGCCGGAATACCTGCACGAGCCGGAAATGGCCTTGGGCTCGGGCGAAGACGGCCTCGACTTCACCCGCATCATCCTCGCCCATGCCAAGCGCCACCTCAATCCGGGCGGCATCGTCGTGGTCGAGATCGGGCACAACCGCGACGAACTCGAAGCCGCCTACCCGCAGTTGCCATTCACCTGGCTCGACACCCAGGCCGGCGACCAGTACGTCTTCATGCTGCGTTACGAAGAATTGCCGGATTGAAAATGCCCGCTACGGGCGGTCGACCGTGAATACCGCATCAGGACGGCGGCCGACAGCCCCGTCCTGATTTTTTTGCGGCTTGGCCGTCGCTGCCTGCCCTGTTGGCGTGGCGCTCCCGGCGTGCCCCGCCCCCGTTGCCGATCCACTGATCGCCCCTGCCGTTACCCTCCTTCCCTGGCCGCCACCGCATGTCGACGCTTTACACCCTGCCCAGCCCCTTTGAAATCGAAACCGGCACCGTGCTGCTGCACGAGCCGGCCTGGGCGCGCGCCGGCGAACTGCGCGCGCAGCTGCTCGATGAGAGCTACGGCAAGCCCTTCGTCATCGACGACGGCAAGGCGCGCTACCTCTACTTCAGCGTCCGCCTGATGCAGAGCGAGATGTCACTGAAGACGCCCTATGACCTGGCGCTGAAATACACGCAGAAGATGCTGGCCGCGCTGCTCTTCCTGCCGCGCCCCAAGCGGCTGCTGCTGATCGGCCTCGGCGGCGGCTCGCTGGTCAAGTTCTGCCACCGCCGCCTGCCCGGCACCCAGATCGTCGCCGTCGAGCTCAACGCCGACGTGATCGCCTTCCGCGACACCTTCATGGTCCCGCCCGACGACGAGCGGCTGAGCATCGTCCACGGCGACGGCGCCGAATATCTGGCCCAGGCCGAAAAAGGCATCGATCTGCTGCTGGTCGATGCCTTCGACAAGACCGGCTTTGCACCGGCGCTGGCCAATCGCGAGTTTTTCGATAGCGCTTACAGCAAGCTCGCCGGCAACGGCGTGCTGGTGATCAACCTGGCCGGCGACGCCGACAGCTACGCCGGGCTGATCGCGACGGCGATGGAAGTCTTCGACGACCAGGTGATCGTGACCTCGGTGCCGGAAGACGGCAACCACATCCTCTACGCCTTCAAGGCCCGCCCCTTCGACCCGCGCTGGCGCTGGCTGCACGGCTTCGCCAAGGAGTTGCGCAGCCGCTTCGGGCTCGACTTTCCGGCCTTCGCCGAAGAAATCGAACGCTCGATGAAACAGGGCGTCGCCCGCCACAAGGCGCAGCGCGGCTACTGAAAGCGGCAACGCGGCGCGGCTGCCGGCCCGGGTCCCGCACTTTCCGCTTGTTCCGCACCGATGCCGCTGGCTTTGGCGTCAGCGGCACGAGCACCTCGCCTGCGCTTTTTTGTGCCGATCCACGGTCGACCGTGAATTTCCCCGGTTTTGCCCCCCTTACTTCTTCCCCGGATGGCACCGCGCAGAAGATTGGTTAAGGTAGTCCGCAGCAGACAGGACAACCCAACCC
>ERZ1066115.323-NODE-323-length-14129-cov-20.914523_pt1 | contig 14129 bp, 15 predicted proteins | sample MGYA00382762_ERZ1066115 | MGnify/ENA primary metagenome ERZ1066115 (study PRJEB33369, sample SAMEA5778345) | biofilm metagenome | biome: Industrial cooling water; feature: Water cooling tower basin; material: Biofilm | place: United Arab Emirates | collected... | reverse complement strand
CGAAGAGGTGCGCATTCTACCTACCAAAAAAATTACGTCAATACCTTTGACGAAATTTTCATGTTTCATTTAGAAGGCTGCTGCCTCTGCCTCCAGATAGGCCAAGCTGACGTATTTACCAATATTGGCATCAAAGCCTTTTGTCTCAGCCGCCCTGCTTGCCACCCGACGATCACTCAACACACGTGCTTTGGCCTCGGCCAGCGGCAAGTCATCGGCCACTGCACGCTCGCAGGACAGATAGATCCCTTCGAACAGCTCGCGATTCCAGGCAATCACCCCAGCTCCCGGCTGGCCATGCCCTGGCACCCATATTTTTGTCCGCGTATTTTTTTCCAGTTGCCGATAGGTATCCAGCGTTCCCCGATAGGAACCATCATCCATATTGGCGATACGACGATCCATCGCCACATCGCCGACACAGACGAGCGCATCATCAACCACCTCGATGCAAATGTCAGCGGGCGTATGAGCAACCCCATAATGATGAATCCGGATCAGCAACTTGCCGTAACGCAATTCTTCGCCGTGCGTTACAGGAGTGGTCGGTACGACAACCTCGGTCCCCAGACTGGCCTGATTGGTCCACTGCTCCATCAGCCTTCGCCACAGATCCCCTTGCACACCTGCAATCGCCTGAATGGTTTGCGGATGGGCATAGATCGGCACCCCGGGAAATGCGGCAGTGAATGCGGCATTTCCGAGAAAGTGGTCACCATGGTAATGGGTATTGAATGCAGCGATCACCGGCTTGCCGAATTGGCGCTTTAGCTGACGAATCGCCATCTCCCCGATCTGAACCGATGCACCGGTATCCACCACCAGCAAACCTTCTGGGGTATCAACAAAGACCAGATTACACATCATCCCGCGATTTTCCGGCGTCGGGAAACCATCCGGCGCAATGATCGCCCATACGTGCGGAGACAGCTGGCGCAGGGGATAATCCTTCACAGCAGGACCACGGAGAAAGCCATCCACCTCATTAGCCCAGGCCGCAAGCCCACCCCATGGCACCAGACTCGCGCCCCCTGCCGCCAGCCCCGCCATCCGCAGAAAGTCACGACGCCTCATAAGCATTCCAGCAAAAAATAAAGTGCTGATGATCGCGCCGATTCAAGCCTTCGTCTACACTACCCGGCATGAAAAAATATCCGATGTCATTCATCGTCCTGTGCCTGCTCGGTTTGCTGACGGCAATTCCAGGACTGGGCAGCATGCTCGGACTGGGCAGCTGGCTGCACCCCCTGCTTGAAGACCCGATGGCCGGGCTCGCGTTCATCGTCTCGGCACTGGCCCTATTCGGCTCGGCAGCCTTTCCCCTCGTCTTGAGGCGCCTTCAGGACGCAGAACAATAGAGGGCGCTCACTCGCCCCGCAGCAAGGGATGGTCCGCCAATTCGGCCAGGCGCAGTAAACCAGCCTCTATCCCCACCAGCAGCAGCTGACAATCGGCCACCGCCTCGTCCCCGGACCTCGCACAGCAAAATTCGAGCATTTCTGCTGCTGAACGCAGCGAAGTCGCACCCAGGGTCGCGGCCAGGCCTTTCAAGGTATGCGCAAGCCGCTTGGCCAACTGCCAGTTACCCTCGGCAATCGCAGCACGCACCTCATCGCCCACCTTTTCCTGTCCAGCAAGCACTTCCGCGTACATGAAGCGGTACATTTCGCGATCCCCGCCCATCCGCCGCAGCGCCGCAGGAAAGCCCTCAAGCTCAGGGGGAAGTTCGATCTGCGACAAATCAGGGATTTCCGCGACAGTGGAAGAGGTCTTCGGCAACGTCTGCATTTCCGGAGCAGTACAGCATTTGACCAGCGTTGCGTACAGATGATCACGATCTATCGGTTTCGCCACATATCCCTGCATCCCGGCCTCGAAGCAGCGCTGTCGGTCCTCGACCATGGCATTCGCGGTCAACGCGATAATAGGCAATTGATCGCAGGCCGGGTCCTCGCGAATCAGGCGCGTGGCCTCGATCCCATCCATGATCGGCATCTGCACGTCCATCAGGATGGCCCGGTAGCGTTCTGGTGCCGCCAACACCAAGGCAACCGCCTCCTTGCCATCAATCGCGGTATCGGCCGTCACCCCAACCCGGCGCAGGTATTGGCAAACCAGTTCGAGATTGACGGGATTATCCTCAGCAACCAAGACATGGACGCCGGAAAGAGTCGCCGACACCTGATCCGACTCGACCGAAGGTAGCGAGACTGGCACGGCAGCGCTCAAGCCAAACCAGGCGGAGAAACGGAACACGCTGCCTACGCCAGGCATGCTTTCAACTGAAATCTGCCCGCCCATGCGTTCAACCAAGTGGCGGGAAATCACCAACCCCAGGCCACTCCCCCCGAATTCACGGCTGGTCGATGCCTCGGCCTGACCGAAAGGCTGAAAAAGCCGCCCCAACTGGGTGCTGCTAATCCCGATCCCGGTATCCCTGATGGTGAACAACAGCTGAACGCGCTCAGCCAATTCGCCGCGCTCGGTCAGCTCGACTTGAATATGGACGCCACCTTCGCGGGTAAACTTGATCGCATTCCCGACCAGGTTGTTCAGAACCTGCGACAAGCGCAAGACATCGCCAACCAAGGCACGGGGAACATCAGGCGCACAACTCAGCGAAAGGCCGATTCCCTTTTCCCGAGCCCGCATCCCCAGTAAATCCTCGGTGCGCCGCAAGAGCAAGCCGAGGTCGAACGGCTGCAGTTCAAATGCCAGCTTGCCAGCCTCGATTTTCGAGAAATCGAGGATGTCGTCGAGGATTCCGAGCAGAAACCGGGCCGAATCATAAGCCTTGCCAACATAACCCCGCTCGACTTCGGGCAACTCACCATCCAGCGCCAGCTGCATCATCCCCATGATGCCGTTCATGGGGGTCCGGATTTCGTGGCTCATATTGGCCAGAAACTGGCTTTTCAGCCTGGTCGCTGCCTCGGCTTCGTCCTTCGCCTGCAACAGGCGGCTTTCCATTTCCCGTTCACTGGAAATATCGCGAACCAGCACCGCAAACTGCCGCTGCACCCCCATGCTGGCCGTTTCCACCACCGAGAAGCGGATCGGGAACAGTTCGCCATTGCGCCGCTGAGCCACGGTCTCCCAAGGCAGCCCCCGGGCCGCAACCGCATCCAGTGCCACGCCAAACCGCTGCAGTAGCTCGCAACCTTCCGCGCACTCGGCGTGCGGCAAGAACTGGGCGATGTCGATTCCGGAAAAATTGCTGCTCCCGCAACCGAACAGCGATACGGCTTCGTCGTTGACCGTGCTGATCACGCCTCGCTCATCGGTCAGCAGGACGGCCAGAGAAGAGGCGTCAAGCAAGCTCCGGTTGCGGTCAGAAACCAGCTTGCGCGACAAGATGCCGTGAATTCGCGCATGCAACTCGACCAGCACCACCGGTTTGCTGACGTAATCATCAATACCGACATGAAACAACTCGATCCGCTTGGCAGCGGAATCGAAGGCAGTCATCGCGAGAATCGGGATATCGCCCTTGCGCCCCGAGGTCCGCCGGATACGATTGACCAGGCGCGAGCCGGTCATCCGCCCCTGCAACACGATGTCGCAAATCAGCAGATCGTATTCATTCTGGCGAAACGCTTCCCAAGCCGCCTCCGCCGAATCGACCGCATCCACCAGCAGGTTCCAGCTCCGCAGCTGCGCCTCCAGCGCCATGCGCTGATCACGCGCATCCTCGACGTAGAGCACCCGACCGCGCAAGGGCGTGTAAACACCGAGAAATCGACGCAAAAAACTGACCAGCTCGTCGATATCGTGTTTACGAAAGATTTCGGTAATCCCGGCCCGCTCGGCTAGAGCAGCCAGTTCAGCAGTCGGACTGCTGGTCAACAGGACAATCGGCTCGAACATGAACTGGCCGGAGGCGCGCAGTTCGCGAACGAAATCGACCCCGTCAATATCAGGCAAATGCCGGGCCACGATGACGAAATGAAACTCGCTGCCGGGGATCATGGCACGTGCCGCTGCAGCATCCACCGCCAAACTCAGCGTCAGATCACGGTAACCGCGCAAAGCCTGCTGCAAGATGTCACGATAAATTGTCGTATGGTCAACCAGCAGGATGTTCATGATTCGTCGCCGTGGGGCGTCTGAGGTCAGATCGCCATTTTACCCGCGCATCAGCCGCCAGTACTGGAATTTAAGGGTCGCAGCAGCAGCCCCGACAATCGCCAGAAAGGTCAGCAGCGATCCCAGCGCCAGGGTTGAAAAGCCACTGATTCCCTGCCCCACCGTACACCCCATCGCGACCACCCCGCCAAAGCCCATCAACGCAGCGCCGAGCAGATGGCTGGCGGTATCCTCGATGCTGGCAAAACCTTCCCAGCGGAAGCTGCGGGTCAACAAGGCACTCAACCAGGCACCACTGATCACCCCGAGAACAGCGGCAATGGCGAAACTCATCTTGCGGCTACTGTCCGACCACAGCATCAGCAACTCCAGGGTATACGCCTGCGGCGCCACAAAGGTCAGGGCTTCCATGCGCCCGCTGTTGGTGGCCACAAAGGCCTCTTCGAGCGTCTCCGGATGCTCGGGCAGATAGCCGAGGTGGCCGCTGACATACCAGGCGGCAACAATCACCAGCCCGACGCCAAACCCACCCAACAGGTTGTCCAGCGTCCAGAACTCGCGACGCAACAGTGCAAACACGGTCAACCCGCCCCCGAGGCCCAAAACCGGCAGCCAAAAGGCCAGCTTCGCCTCGAGCCCGGCACGCGTCAAGATCGCCGGCAAGTCCTGGGCACCGGCAAGCGGCCAGACAAAGCGGTCGAGCAGATTGACCCGAAAGACCGCCAGCACCCCGCGCATGGTCATGTAAGCGACGATCCCGAGAACCAGAAACACCACGACCGACTTGAGGTTGCCGCCGCCAATCCGGATCAGGGTTTTCGAACCACAACCGGAGGCCAGCACCATCCCGACCCCGAAACAAGCGCCGCCGACCAGGTAGGACAGCCAGGTAAACGAAGCCGTACGGTAGAAGCTTTTATCGAGGTCGATCAAACCGGCGGCATGCAAGGCTGCGGCACCGAGGATGGCAACACCAATGGCCAGCAGCCACATCCGCATCCGGTTCCAGTCGTCCATATTGACGATGTCGGACACCGCACCCATCGTGCAGAAATGGGTTTTCTGGCTAATCGCCCCGAAGACAAACGCGACGGCAAAAGCCAGCCAGAGGACGAGATCGGTCTGGGCTGCGAGATCCATGATCAGGAAGAACGATAAAGAGTGGGATCGGCAACGCCTGCGGCAGCAAAACCCTCGGCCCGCAGGCGGCAGGAATCGCAGACGCCACAGGCGCGTCCGGCGGCATCGGCTTGATAACAGGAGACAGTCAGCCCGTAATCGACGCCCAGGCGGTACCCGGCCTGGATGATTTCAGCCTTCGACAGGTCAATCAGCGGCGCATGAATGCGCAGGTTCTGCCCTTCGACACCCGCCTTGGTTGCCAGGTTGGCCATTTTCTCGAAGGCAGCGATGTATTCCGGCCGACAATCCGGATACCCGGAATAATCGACGGCATTGACCCCGACATAAATGTCGCGACTGCCCAGCACCTCCGCCCAGGCCAAAGCCAGCGACAGCATGATGGTATTGCGGGCGGGTACATAGGTCACCGGAATCCCGGCCTGGACACCGCCAGTTGGCACCGCAATCGAGGTATCGGTCAGGGCCGATCCGCCGAATTGGGCGAGACCGAAGTTGATCACCCGATGCTCGGCCGCCCCGAGCGCCTGGACAACCCGTTCGGCAGCGCGCAATTCGGCGTTATGGCGTTGCCCGTAATCGAAGGACAGGCAATAACAGGCAAAACCCGCAGCGCGGGCAATCGCCAGACAGGTAGCGGAGTCGAGTCCGCCGGAAAGGAGAACAACAGCAGGCTTCATCATGGGGCGCGAATATACCCCAATTTTGCCGTGGACCGTGGAAATCGCCCCCCGGCCTGGCACCACTGGATAGTCAGCCGCCCGGCGCCTGTGTCGAACAGGGGAAACGGCCGCAAGACTCGACTGGCACCAGCTGCTCGAACTCGGTGAAGGACATCGGCCGCCCGAACAGATAGCCCTGAAAATAGCGGCAGCCATGCTCGACCAGAAAACTCAGCTGACTTCCCTCCTCGACCCCCTCGGCGACCACATTCAGGCGCAGGGCATGGCCCATCGCCAGGATCGCGCCGACAATCGCCGCATCATCGCGGTCGCATCCGAGGTCGCGGATGAAGGAACGGTCAACTTTCAGCTGCTCGAAGGGATAACGCTTCAAATAAGCCAGGGAGGCGTAGCCGGTGCCGAAGTCATCGAGCGAAAAACGCACGCCGAGGTCGATCAGCTGCTGCATTTTGCTGACCACCTCATCGACATTGTCGAGCAACAAACTTTCGGTTACTTCCAGCTTCAAGCGGCGCGGATCAACGCCATGCCGCTCCAGGGCGGAGCGCACCTGCCAGACGAAATCCGGCTGACGAAACTGGCGAGCGCTGACATTCACCGCCAGATCGAGACGGCTCATCACCGGTGAATCGGCCCAACGCCGCAGATGGGCACAAGCATTGTCAAGCACCCACTGACCAATCGGCAGAATCAGTCCGGTTTCTTCGGCCAGGGGAATGAATTCGCCCGGCGCGATCATCGCTTGCCCCGGCGGCTGCCAGCGCAAGAGGCACTCGGCCCCGATCAGGCGCCGCGCCGGATCGACCTGCGGCTGCACGAACAAGACCAGTTCATTCTCGGCCAACGCCCGGCGCAATCCGGATTCAAGCGCAAGCCGCCGATCCATGGCCTGCTGCATCCGATCATCGAAAAATCGAATCGTATTGCGCCCGGCCTCCTTGGCCTTGGTCAGTGCGATATCCAACTGCTTGAGCAGGATTTCGCTGCTTTTGTCCTGTGTCTGCAGCAGGATCAAGCCGATGCTGGCGGTACAGGTCAGCGCCTCGGCCTGGCCCGGCAGCTCATAAACTGCCGCCAGTTGCAGACGCAGGGCCTCGGCCGCCTGCTCGGCCCGGATGCCGGCGGCTTCTGCCGTGTTCCCCAGGGATTCCAGCAAGACCACGAATTTATCGCCCCCCAGGCGCGCCAGCGTCTGTTCGGGACCGGCCCAGCGCTGCGCCCGTTCGGCGACAGCCCGCAGCAGCTGATCGCCAAACGCATGCCCGCAGCTGTCATTGATCGACTGAAAGCGATCCAGGTCGAACATCAGCAAGGCGCCGTACTGGCCATGCCGCTGCACCCCGGCCAACGCTGCCGCCAGCCGCTCCAGCAACAGACGCCGATTGGGCAAACCGGTCAGCGCGTCGTAATACGCAAGGTGCCGCGCCGCCTCTTCGGCCTGCTTGAGCTTGCTGATATCGGAGAAAGTCGCGACATAGTGGGTAACCGCTCCGCTGGCGTGCCCGACCGCCCGGATCGTCAGCCACTCGGGGTAAACTTCCCCTGACCGGCGACGGTTCCAGATTTCCCCCTCCCAGTGCCCTGAGCTCGCCAATTCGGCCCAGAGCTCGCGGTAAAAGGCATCCGCCTGGCGACCCGATTTCAGTAGCCGGGGAGTCTGACCAATCGCCTCTTCCGGGCGATAGCCGGTGAGCCGGGAAAACGCAGCATTCACCCGCAGAATCACCTGCTGGGCGTCGGTAATCATGATCGCCGCCTGCGACTCGAAGGCCAGGGCAAGAGTTTTCAACTCTGCCAACTCAGCGACCGGCACCTCGCCGGGACTGAGCAACAGCAGGTAGCCGCAGGGCTGCCCGGCGGCATCGTGCAGTATCGAGATGCCCAACCAGGCCGCAAGCAACTGGCCGTCCTTGCGTTGCAACGTCCATCGTTGAGCATGTGCCCCGACGGCGGGAAGCCCCCGGACCAGCAGCGAAAAATCGCAGATCAGCCCGGCACCGAACCGGCTCGCCAGCTGGCGACCCCGGGCTGCGAGTTCTTCAGGCAGGAGAAAAGCCAGCGGCGAACAGAGACCAACCAGCTCTTCCCAGCGATAGCCGAGCAGGCACTGGGCCGCACGATTGAAATAAATGATGGTGCCGTCGAGATCGGTAGCCACCACGGCCTGGCCGGTTTGTTCGAGGATGACTTGCGGCAGGTCGCGCAGACCGGCCAGGGCGACGGAATCTTGATCGCCGACGGCGGCTGCGGAATGCAACTCGACCTGAGTCATTGGGAGGCTCCGGCGCAACCCGGCAAGTGGGCAGGCGAGGCGGCTACGGCAGGGTGTGACATGGTAGTTTCCGAGGTTGCCCCGGCCCGAGAAACCGGCCGGACAGGCAGACCCCGATTATCGCCAGCGCAGGACCGGCGTGGCAAGCACTACTGGCGTGCTGAGTTCCCCACGACAGACTCAGTGCGCCACCAGCAACCAGAGCTCACGCTCAAGCAAGGCTTCATCGCCGAGATTGAGCTCAACCAGGCGGCGTAGATGGGTGATGCTGTCAAGGTCGATTTCGCGACAGGCCAAGCCGTACAGGCTGCCTTCGTGATGCATCACCGCAATCTCCATGCGGATCGTCGCCCCGCTTTCGCCCAGCGGAATCTTGAGCACCCCCTGGGCCTGCAAGGGCAGGCTCTCGCCGCCCTCCGGCCGGATCAGCGCCCCCTTCAGCGAAAGATCGGCGACCTCGACCGGGTACTCCTGGCCCTGCAGATACAGACGACCAGGCGTTTGAAAAAAGATGCGTGAAAACTGTCGACGTTCGGCGGTCATGCAAGTCTCCCGGGGATCATTTACCTTGCATGTTACCCCAAAGCAGCTTGTGCAACTGCAACTGGAAACGTACCGGCAAGCCATCGGCCAGGATCCACTCGGCCAGATCGGCCGGCGGCAACTGCCCCTGGGCCGGCGAGAACAAGACCGGGCAGCGCTGCGCCAGCGCGTGACCGGCCAACTGTTCGCGCGCCCACTCGTAATCCCGGCGCGAGGCAATGACGATCTTGATTTCGTCGCGGACGTTGAGGAAAGGCAGGTTCTCCCAGCGATTGCGCTCACACTCGCCGGAATCGGGGGCCTTCAGATCCATAATCCGCGAAACCCTCGGGTCGACCGTGGAAATATCGAGCGCCCCGGAGGTTTCCAGCGAAACTTCGTAGCCGGCATCGCACAGCGCCGTCAGCAGCGCCGGGCACTCCTTCTGCGCCAGCGGTTCGCCGCCGGTCACGCAAACCTGGCGCGCCGGATAGCGAGCGACCTCGGCAAGCACCGCTGCGATCGTCGCCGGTTCGCCACCGGTAAAGCTGTAGGTGGTATCGCACCAGGTGCAACGCAGCGGGCAGCCGGTCAGCCGGACAAACACCGTCGGCAGACCGACTCGCGAGGCCTCGCCTTGCAGCGAGTAGAAAATTTCGGTCAGACGCAGCGCCAATTACTTCTTCTTCAAACGTTGTTGCGCCGCTTCCGCAGCCGGCGCCTTGGGATACTTGGCCACCAGGGTTTCCAGCGAACGCTTGGCTGCCGCCGCATTTCCCAGCTCCTGCTGGCAGGTCGCCAGGGCGAGCCAGGCATCCGGCGCCTTGGCGCTCTCGGCATAGCGGGTGGTGACTACCGTCTGAGCTTCGACCGCACGCTTGCAATCACGTTGTGCATACCAGGCATTGCCCAGCCAGAACTGGGCATTCGGCGCCAGTTGGCCGTCCGGGTATTTCTGCACGAAGGCGGCAAAGGCAGTCGCTGCTTCCTTGTACTTGCCGGCCTTGAAGAAGTTCAGCGCGGCTTCGTAGTCCTGCCCCTCGCGCGCCGGGTCGGCAGCAGCCGGAGCGGCTGCGGCACCTTCGGCTGGTGCAGCCGATGCCGCAGTCTCGAACTTGCGCAGTCGCGTATCGAGATCGAGATAAAAATCCTGTTGCCGTTTCTTGGCCAGATCAAGCTCATAAAGCAAGGTCTCGACCACCCCGCGCAAGCGGGAAATTTCTTCGGCCTGCTGCTGGATCTGGCTTGCCAGATCCAGCTTGGCCTTGGCCTGCAGATCGAATTGCGCCTCGGTCCTGGCCTTCAGTTCGCCAATCTGGCGACGGGCTTCCTCGTCGTCGAAAATACCGGCCTGTACCGGCAGGGCAAACAGGCCGCAGCACAACAGCGCGCCGGCCAGCGGCGCAATTCGATGCGGGCGCATGCTTTAGAACTCGCCGCGGCCGTCAGCAGCGCGGTAGAGCATGTCGGCGCGACGGTTTTCCGCCCAGGCCGACTCGTCATGCCCCGGATTGCGCGGCTTTTCCTCGCCCAGGCTGACCGATTCCAGCTGCTCGTCATTGACGCCCAGCAGCTTCAGCGAGCGCTTGACCGCTTCGGCACGCTTCTGGCCCAAGGACAGGTTGTATTCACGGCTACCGCGCTCGTCGGTGTTGCCCTGGATCAGCATCTTGAAGCCACGGTTGTTAACCAGGTACTTGGCATGCGCCGCCACCAGATCCTGATAATCGGCCTTGACATCGTACTTGTCGAGATCGAAGAAGATGCTGCGCTGCGACAGCTTGCTCTTCGGATCGGTCAGCTCACGCGGCAGGCCATTGGCATCGACGCCACCGGCCACCACCTGGGCGACACCGGTACCGGCACCGCTGCGGGACTCAACGGGGGCGCCGCCGGTTTCATCAACCGGGGTGGAAGAACAGCCGACGATCAGGGCCGACAGCAGCGCGGGAAGAAGCAGTTTTTTCACGACAGAAACTCCGAATGATGTGGATTATTGAGAGTACGGCCCCCAGGCCGGTTCGCGTACGTCGCCGGCGGCCACCGTCAAGCGCTGCTTGATGCGGCCGTCGCTGGATACGGCGGAGAGGATGCCGCGACCGCCGACTTCGGTGGCAATCAGGATCATCCGGCTGTTCGGGGCAAAACTCGGTGACTCGTCCTTGTGCGAGTCGGTCAGCACCTGTACCTGGCGGCTGGCCAGATCCATCACCGCGAGCTGGAAACGTCCCTCGCGGCGGGTGATGAAGGCCAGGCTGCGACCATCCGGGGACGGCCGTGGCGAGACGTTGTAAGAGCCTTCGAAGGTAACGCGCCGGACATCGCCGCCGCTGGTGCTGACCTGGTAGATCTGCGGACTGCCGCCGCGATCGGAAGTGAAATAGATGACGCTGCCGTCGGCCGAATAGCGCGGCTCGGTGTCGATCCCGGCCGAACTGGCCAGGCGCTGCGGCGCGCCGCTGCCATCGGCGTTGATCGTGTAAATCTGCGAATTGCCATCCTTGGAGAGCACGATGGCGAGGCGACGGCCGTCCGGCGACCACGCCGGCGCCGAGTTCGAACCCTTGAAGTTGGCAACGATATGGCGCTGCCCGGAAGCCAGTGCATGCACGTAGATCACCGGCTTTTTCTTCTCGAACGACACATAGGCCAGCTTGCCGCCGTCCGGCGACCAGGCGGGCGAAATGATCGGTTCGGTCGACTTCAGTGCGGTGGCGGCATTCTGGCCGTCGGCATCGGCGATCTGCAGCAGGTAGTTACCGCCGGCCTTGACCACATAGGCGATCCGGGTGGAGAAAATCCCGCGCTCGCCGGTCAGCTTTTCATAAATCTCGTCGGCGATCCGGTGCCCGGCCAGCCGCAACTGCTCGCCGCCGGTCACGAATGCCTTGGCGGCGAGGACACCGCCCTTTTGCGTATCGTGCAGGCGGAAGCGGGCCTCGACCCGGCCATCGGCACTGCGCCCGACGCTGCCGGCCGCCAGCGCATCGACCCGACCGCGCCAGTCGCCGGCATTGATCGGTGTATTTTCATCGAACTGGGCACTACCGGTATCGACCAGGCGAAACAGCCCGCTACGTTCCAGGTCGGAGCGGGCGGTGCCAGCCACCACCCGCGCCACCGGATCGCCGGCAAAGTCGGCGATGGCCACCGGAATCCGGCTGGCGCCGGCACCGGTGATTTCGATCGACAACTGGGCGTTGACCGTGGCTGCCCCGCACAGGGCCAGCAACAGGAAAAAACGACGGGTGGTACGGATCATGGGCATTGGGCTCGGACAAAAATTTCGCCGATTTTACTCTTCAAACGGCTTGTATTTGATTTCCAGCGTCCGCTGGAACTGTGACGGATCGTCGGGCTTGGGCAGGGGCGAGGACTTCAGGATCGCCCGCTCAATCGCCGTATCCAGCGCGGCATTGCCACTGGAACGCTTGAGTTTGACCGAGAGCACCTCGCCGGAGGGCAGCTGATTGACCTCGAACTGGGCCTCGGGATTGCCCTGGATGCTCGGCGGCAACACGATGTTGCCGCGAATCTTGCCGCGAATCTTGCTGGCGTAGCTGTCGAGTCCACGCCGGCTGGCCGAGGCCCGGCTTTCGACCTCGGCAGCGGCGGCATTGGCCATTTGCTGGGTATTCGGGCGCGGTTTGCTCTCGCTCTGTTCGCGCTTGAGCAGATCGCTGAAATCCGGCGGCGCCGGCTTGGGTTCCGGCTTCTTGACCGGTTCCGGCTTGACCGGCTCCGGCTTCTTTTCCGGCTCGGGCTTTTTCTTCTCTTCCGGCTTTTTCTTTTCTTCCTTCTGCACGATGTCCGGCTTTTTCGGCGGCGGCTCGGGCTTGGGTTCCGGCTTCACCTCGGGTTTGGGCTCCGGGCGCGGCTCCGGCTTAACTTCGACCGGCGGCGGCGGTGGCGGCACATAGGTGGCCGGCGTCGGCTTGGCCGACCACAGTTCGACCTCGTACACCTCGGGCTGGCTGCGCTTCCACTGCACCCCGAGGAACAGCGCGCCGATCAGCGCCGCATGCACCAGCACGGTCAGCGCCAGCGCATATTTTTTTCCGGGTTCTTCGGGACGTTCGGGAATCATGCTTACTTGCTGCTGGTTTCCAGGCCGACCTTGTCGAAGCGCAACTTCTTGACCTCGTCGAGCACTTCGATCACGTTTTTGTAAGCGGTTTCCTTGTCTCCGGCGACCAGCACCGCCAGTTTGGCATCTGCCTCCTGCAGGGGCTGCAAGGTCGCCTTGAGCTCCTTGATCCCCTTCAGCTTGGTCGACTTGCCGTCAGCGTCGAAAACCGTCAGCTCGCCGCCCTGCTCGACCTGCACCTTGAGGTACTTGTCGGGCTTCTGCGGCGCCGTGCCGGAAGTTGGCAGATCCACCGAACCGGTGGTCATCATCGGCGTCGCGACCATGAAGATGACCAGCAACACCAGCATCACGTCGATGTAGGGAACGACGTTGATTTCGTTTTTGAGGCGGCGCTGGCGCATGGCTTACCGCATCTGCCGCTGAATGATGTTGGAGAACTCTTCCATGAACGACTCGTAACGCACTGCGAGCCGGTCGATTTCATGGGAGAACCGGTTGTAGGCGAGCACTGCCGGAATCGCTGCGAACAGGCCGATGGCCGTCGCCACCAGGGCTTCGGCAATGCCGGGCGCGACCGAGGCCAGGGTGGCCTGACCAACGTTGGACAGGCCACGGAAAGCATGCATGATCCCCCACACGGTGCCGAACAGGCCGATATACGGAGAGACCGAGCCAACCGAGGCGAGGAAGGCCAGATGCGACTCCAGCGCATCCATCTCGCGCTGGTAGGTGGCACGCATGGCGCGGCGCGAACCATCGACGATATCCTTGGCCTCAAGATTGCTCTGCCCCTTGAGTTTGGTGAATTCGCGGAAGCCAGCCTCGAAAATGCGCTCCATCGAGCCGGCATGGTGACGGTCGTTGACCGCGCTGTTGTAGAGGCTGTTGAGGTTGCCACCGGACCAGAAGTCGCGCTCGAAGGTCTCGGTCTTCTCACGGGCCTCGCGCACCGCAAACCACTTCATGAAGATGTAGTACCAGGACATGAAGGAGACCCCGGCCAGCAGGGCCATCACCATCTGCACGACGGCGCTGGCTTCGAGAATCAGGTGGAGGATGGAGAGATCCTGAGCAGCGTTCATTTAAGGGCTTCCAACTGGGAATACAGAAAATCGGGGATCGGTGCCGGCTGCAGCTTGTCGGCATCGACGCAAACAATCTCGACATTGCCGCTGACCAGCTCGTGTTCGCCGCAACGGACGTGCTGACGGAAGACGACGCGGACGCGGGTCAGCTTTTCGACCTCCAGGCCGACCGTCAGCAGGTCGTCGAGCCGGGCCGGGCGCAGATACTCGCAGGCGGCCTTGCGCACGACGAAGAGCACCCGCTGCTCATC
>ERZ1066115.322-NODE-322-length-14131-cov-14.554774_pt1 | contig 14131 bp, 10 predicted proteins | sample MGYA00382762_ERZ1066115 | MGnify/ENA primary metagenome ERZ1066115 (study PRJEB33369, sample SAMEA5778345) | biofilm metagenome | biome: Industrial cooling water; feature: Water cooling tower basin; material: Biofilm | place: United Arab Emirates | collected... | reverse complement strand
CCGCGGCCGAGGCCGATCGGATTAGGCTCGAGGCCCTCATGGCCAAGCTGTCCTTGGACGTGCGGGCCGCCTACCAAGCCTGGGTCCGGGCCGAAGACGCTCGGGACCAGGCCGAGCGGAACGCCGAGTCGGCGGCCGAGCTCCTGGCCCTGGTCGCCGCCCGGGCCGCGCGGGGCGGGGCGACCGAGCTCGAGCTCGAGCGCGCCGGCCTGGACGCCGAGCGCGCCGGCTTGAATTCCCTAGCCAAGGCCCTCGAGGCGGAGCGCGCCCGCATGGCGGCCGCCCTGGCCGCCCGATACCCCCTGTCGAACTAAGGAGCGTAGTCATATGAAGAGGAACGTAAACGCATCGCCTTCGTCGAAATCACGCATCGTCGCGATAGCGGCCCTCGCCCTGGCGGCGATCGCCCTCGGCGTCTATCTTTTCGCCAGGCCGGGAGCGAACGGCGACGCCCAGGCGGTCGCCGGCCCGGCGACCGCGGTGGCGGCTCAGGGCGGCGTGCTCGTCAGCGTACAGGCCATATCGACGGCCGAGCCGGCCGCGATCGTTACCCTGCGCAACCGTCAAGCCGGACAGATCAAGTCCATACTCCCCGAGGGGAGCGCGGTCGCGGCCGGCGAGGCGGTCGTCGTCCTAGACGACGCCGAGCTCCGCAAGTCCCTGTCCCAGGCCGAGCTCGGCCTGAAGCAGGCCCAGGTCAATGCGGAGCGCGCCGTAGCCGCCGAGTCCAAGGCCCGCGCCGACCTTGAGAATCGGCTATCGCTCTTCGCCGCTAAGGCCGCCACCCAGGAGCAGCTCGACCTATCGCGCGACGCCCTGGCCTCGGCCGAGTTCGCCGGGCGCTCCGCGGCCTTGGCCGTCGACCAGGCGGCCCTGGCCCTGGAGCAAGCCCGCCGCGAGCTCACGGAGGCCGTCGTCCGCTCGCCCATCGCGGGCGTCGTGGCCAAGCCGGCCTTCTCCGCGGGCGACTTCGCCCCGGCCAATAGCCAGCTCGCCGCGGTCGCCGACCTGTCTAGGCTACTCTTCAAGGCCGAGGTGGACGAGTACGACATCGGCAAGCTGCGCGAGGGCATGCCGGCCTCCGTGAAGCTGCCGGCCCTGGCCGACGAAGCTGTCCGCGCCAGGGTGGAGCTCATCAGCCCTATCGCCGAGCTCGTGAACAATATCCCCGTCTTTAAGGTAAGCGTCCTCGTGGATAACGCCGAAGGCCGCCTGAGGCCCGGCATGAGCGCGGATTTAAGCTTTACCGTGAGCAACGAGAAGGGCGTCGTCATACCGCTCAAAGCCGTCACCACGGTCCGGGGCCGCTCGTACGTCGACGTGCTACCCGCCGCCCCCGCCGTGGACGCCGCGGCGGAGGCGGGCGAGGGCGGCCAGGTCGCAGCGGCCGCCGCGGCCGCCGGAAACGCGTCGCTCGCCGCCGTGCCGGAGACCCGCCGCGTGGAGATAGGCTCGACCGACGGGCGTAACGTCATCGTCAAGGAGGGCTTGGCGGTCGGCGAGCTCGTCGTCCTCCCCGGCGTCGCCCCGGCCGCGCCGGCCGCGGATGCCGCCAAGAGCGCCGGCAGCTCGATCATCCCGATCAGCGTGCCCGGCGCGGGCGGGGGGAGCAAGTAAGATGGCCGCGTCGACCGTCATCGAGCTCCGCGAAGTCAAGCGCCATTACGTCATGGGCCCTACCGTAGTCCGCGCCGTGGACGGCGTCAGCCTGGATATCGCCGCCGGCGAGTTCGTCTCCATCATCGGCCCGAGCGGCTCGGGCAAGTCCAGCCTGATGAACATCATAGGCTGCCTAGATACCCCGACCGAAGGCAGCTACGTCATCAACGGCGAGCCGGTGCAGGGCCTGTCGCGCGGCCGCCTGGCCGAGATACGCAACCGCGAGATCGGCTTCGTCTTCCAGAGCTTCAACCTGCTCCCGCGGCTCTCCGCCCTGGAGAACGTGGAGCTGCCCCTGGTCTACGCCGGGCTCCCCGCCCGCGAGCGGCGCGAGCGGGCCGCCGCCATGTTGGCCAAGGTCGGGCTCGAGGGGCGCGAGGCGCACCTGCCGGCCGAGCTCTCCGGCGGCCAACGCCAGCGCGTGGCCATAGCGCGCGCCCTGGCCGGCCGGCCCTCGGTGCTCCTGGCCGACGAGCCCACCGGCGCGCTCGACCAGAAGACCGGCGTAGAGATCATGGCCATGTTCGCCGAGCTCAACGCCGAGGGCTCCACCATCGTCATCGTCACCCATGACTTGGCCATAGCGCGCCAAGCGGCCCGGGCGGTGCGCGTCCTAGACGGGCGCGTCGTCTCCGACGGCCCCGGCAAGGAGGTCGCATGAGCCTTTTCGCCGTACGGGAGAGCGCCGCCATGGCGCTCCGCAGCATCAAGGGCAACGCCGGCCGCTCGTTCCTGACCACGCTCGGCGTGCTCATCGGCGCGGGCGCCTTGGTCGCCCTGACCGCCCTGGGCAACGGCGCGAGCCTCGCGGTGGAGGAGAGCCTGCGCTCCTTGGGCTCCAACCTCCTCATCGCGTACTCCGGCCAGCCGCGCGGTACCGCCCTGGTGCGCCGCAACACCAGTAATATCAGCCCGACCATTAGCGCGGCCGACCTGGAGGCCATACGCGCCTTGCCGGGCGTCGTCATGGCTGCGCCCGAGTCGTCCGCCAACGTGCAGGCCAAGTTCGAGAGTCGCAACGCCTCGGTGAGCGCCGTGGGCACCGACCATCAGTACCCGCTCATACGGAACGCCGCGACGGCTTCCGGCGAGTTCTTCACCGAGGCGGACGTAGAGACGCGCCGCATGGTGGCCGCCTTGGGTAGCAAGGCCGCCGCCGATCTCTTCGGCCCGGACGTCGATCCCCTAGGCCAGCGCGTTAGGCTGAACGGCCAGCCCTTCACCGTCGTCGCCGTCATGCGGAGCAAGGGCAACGACACGACCGACAACCAGGTCTACGTGCCCATAAGCGCCTTCCTCCGCGTCATTTCCGGCGGGACCAAGTACCAGGCCGTCAACGTGCAGGCCGAGAGCATGGAAGCCCTGCGCGAGCTGCAGTCGTCGATAGAGTCGGAACTCCTGCGCCTGCACGGCCTACCGTCCATGGACGCCGCGGACTTCTATATCGCCAACCAACTGGACGTGCTCGGCGCGGCCCAGGGCACCGCCGGCGCCTTTACCCTGCTGCTCGGCGGCATCGCCGCCATCAGCCTCGTCGTGGGCGGCATCGGCATCATGAACATCATGCTCGTGTCGGTCACCGAGCGCACCCGCGAGATAGGCGTGCGCATGGCCCTGGGCGCCAAGCCCGGCGACGTACTCCTGCAGTTCCTGACCGAGGCCGTGATCCTCTCGGCCTCCGGCGGGGCGCTGGGCGTGGCCGCCGGCGTCGGGGCGGCCTGGGCCTTCGGCCGCTTCGGCGGCATGGCCGCGGCCGTCAGCCCCGGCTCGGTCGCGCTGGCGCTCGGCTTCTCCCTGGTCACCGGTCTCTTCTTCGGCGGCTACCCGGCCTTCAGGGCCTCCCGCCTGGATCCCATAGAAGCCCTGCGCTACGAATAGCGCGGGCGCGAAAGGAACGAACTATGAAGCGCTTAATCATCGCCGCCGCCCTGGCCGCGGCCGCCCTGGCCGCCGCCTTCGCCCAAGCCGCCGGCTCCGACCCCGCCACCCAGAAGGCCCGCGAGGAGACCGCCGTCGTCTTCGACCTCGGGCGCGCCTTCGGCTACCTGAACGCCATGGAGAAGTACGCCAAGTCGGCGGCCCTCTCGCGCGACCAGCTTACGCGGCTCTACGAAATCATGGTCGAGATACGCGGGACCAAGCGCCTGGAGCCCTCGCGCGCCAAGGTTCTCCTCGCGACTATCGAGGATAAAATATTGACGAGCGCGCAGCTCATGGCCGTAGACAAGCTCGCCGCCGGCAAGGAGAGCGAGAAGGCCGCTAACCAGGCCGCCGGCGCCGGGACCGGCGCCGGATCGTCGGGCGGAGCCGGCTCCCTGGCTAGTTACGTCGCCGGCGGCGACTTTAACCCCGTCTTGGACGCGACCAAGACGATGGGCCAGGACTTCAACGCCTTCTTCGAGTACGTTCGCAGGAAGCTCGGTAAATAAAGTATAAGGGGGAGCGCCATCGCTCGCGCCCGGCCGCCGGCTAGGCGCGAGCGAAGGCTAGGTCCGCCGCGGCTCCCCCTCGCTCCGAAGTCCTCGCCGGCCCGCCGGCTCCGGGCTTCTACGCTACCCCCTCGTCCTTAAGGACGGCTCCGCCGAGCGTTTCCGCTTGCGCCCGGGGCCGCTGGCGCCTATAATGGCCCGCGATGGAACGATTCAAGCGGGCCGCCGCGGCCGCCGCCGCGGACGGCGCGGCGCTCGCCCTGGCCGCCTTGCTCTTCGCCGGCGCCTTCCCCAACCGCTTCTTCCAGGACGGATGCTGGCCCCTGGCTTGGCTGGCCTACGCGCCGGTCTTTCGGCTGGTTAGGCGGACGGGCTACGCGGGGGCGGCGCTTCGGGGCGCGCTCTACGGCTTCCTGTCCTACGCGCTGTTCAACTCCTGGCTCGGCGGCTTCCATCCCTTGGCGGGCTTCATCGTCTACGCCATCTACTCGGGCTATATGGCCGCGCTCTTCCCCCTGCTCAAGGCGGCGGCGGAACTCTTCCCGCGGCGCGGCTACCTGGTCCAATGGCTCCTGTGGCTGGCCTACGAGTACCTGCGTACGCTGGGCTTCCTGGGCTATCCCTACGGGGTCACCGGCTACAGCCAGTGGACGGTCCTGCCCCTGATACAGATCGCGTCCGTCTTCGGCGTCTGGGGGGTCTCCGCCCTGGTCGCCTTTCCCTCGGCCTACCTGGCCGGCGCCCTAGCCGAGCTCGGGCGCGTCCGGGCGCGCGGGCGCGAGCGGCGCGCGGCTATCGCGGCGGCGCTCCTGGCCTTCCTGCGGCGCGAGCGCGCGGCGGGCCTGCTTTGGCTCGCCGCCCTGGCCGCGGCGCTCGCGTACGGCCTGGCCTCGCCCGTCGACTACGCCGGCGCGCCGCGGGCGCGCGTCGTCCTCGTCCAGCATAACACCGACCCCTGGGTCGGCGGCTTCGACGCCTATAGCCGGAATTTCCAAACGCTGCGGCGGCTCTCGCTCGAGGCGCTCGCCGCGGCGCCGGATGCCGATCTGGTGGCCTGGTCGGAGACCGCCTTCGTACCGCGTATCGATTGGCACCTGCGCTACCGGGAGGACGAGGCCTATTTCCGCCTGGTCTCCGAGCTCATGGCCTTCCTGGCCGAGCGGGAGACGCCGTTCCTGATCGGGAACCATGACGCCCGCCTGGAGGCGGGCGCGGGCGGCGAGGCGACGCGGCGCGACTACAACGCCGCCCTGCTCTTCGAGGCCGGGCGCGAGGCGGGCGCGTACCGGAAGGAGCGCCTGGTGCCCTTTACCGAGCATTTCCCGTATCGCGAGGCCTTCCCCGGCGTCTACGCGGCGCTCGAAGCGGCCGATACCCATTTCTGGGATCCCGGCTCCGGGCCGGCCGTCCTGGAGACGGCCGCCGGCCTGCGCTTCTCGGCGCCCATATGCTTCGAGGATAGCTTCGGCTACCTATCGCGCCGCGCCGCGCGCGAGGGCGCCCGGCTCATCGTCAACCTGACCAACGACGCCTGGGCCAAGAGCCTGCCCGCCCAGACCCAGCACATGGCCATGGCGGTCTTCCGGGCGGTAGAGAACCGCCGTTCCGTGCTCCGCGCGGCCGCGTCCGGGCAGACCTGCGCGATCGACCCCAACGGCCGGGTCATGGCCCTGGCGGAGCCCTTCGTCGAGGCCTGGCTCCTCGCCGACGCGCCGCTCATGGACCTCCGGACGCCCTACATGGCCCTGGGCGACGCGCTCGGCGCCGGCTTCGTCGCGGCCGCCGCCCTCGCCCTGGCCTTCGGGACGGGGCTCCGCGTGGGGCGGGCGCTTCGGCGCGCGCGGGCCCGGCCCGCCGGATAAAAAACGTCGCCGGGCCTTGAACAGGGACTTTCAAGGGGTATAGGCTAAGGAAAGCCCGCCGCCTAGGCGGGTCTCCCGCCCTAAGGACCGACCATGACCGATAAAAAGAACTACGCATTCATCGCCGTCCTCTGCTTCGCGGCCGTCGCGGCCCATGCCTCCGGCGGGGGGCTGGCCGACGAACAGGCCGGCCTGGTCATACAGATCGGCGCGCTGCTCTTCGCGGTCAAGGCCGGCGGCCTCCTGGCGCAGCGCTTCCGCATACCCGGGGTGCTCGGCGAGCTCCTCGTAGGCGTGGCCATCGGCCCGTACGCCCTGGGGGGCCTGCCGCTGCCGGGCTTCCCGCACGGGCTCTTCGGGACGGGCGTCGTCGGCTCCCTGGTGCCGGTCAGCGGCGAGCTCTACGCGTTCTCCACGGTCGCGTCGATCATACTCCTGTTCATCTCGGGCCTGGAGACCGACCTGTCGCTGTTCATCCGCTACTCGGTGGCGGGAATCGTCGTCGGGGTGGGCGGCGTGGTCGCCACCTTCGCCGGCGGCGCCCTGATCGCCGCGGCGGTCTTCGGCGGCGGCGTCCTGGACGCCCAAAACCTGATGTTCGGCATCATGGCCACGGCCACGAGCATCGGCATCACGGCGCGCATCCTGTCGGAGCGCAAGAAGCTGGACACGCCCGAGGGCGTTACCACCCTGGCGGCGGCGGTCTTCGACGACGTCATGGGCATCGTGCTCCTGGCCGTGGTGCTGGGCGTGAACGCGGCGCGCCAGGCCTCCGGCGGCGGCCTGGCCTGGGGCGGCATCGGAGCGATCGCCCTGCGCGCCTTCGGGCTTTGGTTCCTCTTTACGGCCCTGGGCCTGGTCTTCTCCAAGCGCATCGCCACCGTGCTCAAGAGCTTTAGGCAGAGCAGCCTCTTTACGGTGCTCGCCCTGGGCATGGCCCTGCTCCTGGCCGGCTTCTTCGAGAAGGAAGGCCTGGCCATGATCATCGGCGCCTACGTGATGGGCCTGTCGCTGTCCAAGAGCGACATCAGCCACATCATCATCGATCGGATGCGGGTGCTCTACGAGTTCTTCGTGCCCATCTTCTTCGCCGTCATGGGCATGCTCGTGGACCTGCGCCAGTTCGCCGACCCGCGCGTCCTGGTCGGCGGGCTGGCCTTCACGGCCGTGGCCATGGCGGGCAAGGTCGTAGGCTGCGGCGGCCCCGCCCTGCTGGTCGGCTTTAACCTGCGCGGCGCCCTGCGCATCGGCCTGGGCATGATGCCCCGCGGCGAAGTGGTCCTGATACTGGCCGGCATCGGCCTGGCGGCCGGCATGCTACCCGCATCGCTCTTCGGCGTCGCCGTCCTCCTGCCCTTGGTGACGGCGCTCCTCACGCCGCCCTTGCTCAACAAGGCGCTCCTCATACCGGGGCGGGGGACGCGCACGGAGAGCCGAGGCGCCGACACCGGCGCGGTCGAGTTCGAGTTCCCGTCTTCCGATATCGCAACCTTGGTCACCGATACCATGACGCACCAGCTCCAATCGGAGGGCTTCTTCGTCCGTACCATGGACATCGAGGACGGCATCGCGCAGGTGCGCAAGGACGATACGGCCTTCTCCCTCCGGCTGCGCGGGCCCGTCCTAGAGGCGCAGGGGCCGGTCGGCGACCTGCCGGTGGCCCAGACCGCGGTCTTCGAGGCCGTGGCCGCCCTCAATACGAGCTTCTCCAAGCTAAAGAGGGACTTTAAGCCCGGTTCCCTCGGCAAGGAGCTCCCCCCGTCGGCCCCCGAGGCCGAGGCCCCGGCCCTGGGCTTCGGGCGGGGCAAGCCTTCGCGCCTCTCGGCCTTAAGCCCGTTCTGCGTTAGCCTGGACCTCAAGGGCGAGACCAAGGAAGAGGTCGTGCGGGAGCTCCTGGGCCTCCTTAAGGAGGCGCGTAAGGTCGACGACGTCGAGGCCGCGTTCGCCGCCATCATGGAGCGCGAGGCGTCCATGAGCACGGGCATGCAGGACGGCGTCGCGCTGCCGCACGCCAAGATCGCCGGCGTAGAGCATCTGGTCGCGGCGGCGGGCCTCAAGCCCGCCGGCATGGATTTCGCCTCGCTAGACGGCAAGCCTACGAATATCGTCGTCCTTTCGCTCTCGCCGACGAAGAACCCCGAGTCGCATCTGCAGTACCTGGCGGCCGTCGGCAAGTCCCTGCGCTCCGAAGCCGCGCGCGCCAAGATATTGGCGGCGCCGAACCCCGGCGCCGTGGCCGCGATCCTGGACGCGTAAGCCCTCGACGCGTATCCCCGCTTAACGCAGCTCCTCCCCGCGAAACGGCGCCCCTCGGGGCGCCGCGGCCGTCGTGCGCCCATCCTCCGCCCATCTACCGCGGACTTGACTACCGATACGGTTAGCGATACGGTATAGGTGACACACTTAGCGATACGGATTGGTGATGGTGAGCTAGGGCAGCAGGGGCTGCGACGTGCCGAGGGGCATAAGGAGCGATAGATGAGAGAGCGGATCAACGAAGGCTTCGCCGAGATGTTCAAGAACGGCGTGATCATGGACGTGACCACGCCGGAGCAGGCCAGGATTGCGGAGGACGCCGGCGCCTGCGCCGTCATGGCGCTGGAGCGCGTGCCGGCGGATATCCGGGCGGCCGGCGGCGTGGCGCGCATGAGCGACCCGGGCAGGATAGCGGCCATCATGGAGGCGGTCAGCGTACCGGTCATGGCCAAGGCGCGCATCGGCCACCTGGCGGAGGCGCGCATCCTGGAAGCCATAGGCGTCGACTTCATCGACGAGTCTGAGGTGCTGACCCCCGCCGACGACGAGGCCCATATCGACAAGCGCGCGTTCAAGACGCCGTTCGTCTGCGGCGCCCGCGACCTAGGCGAGGCGCTGCGGCGCGTGGCCGAGGGCGCCTCCATGATACGTACCAAGGGCGAGGCCGGTACGGGCAACGTGGTCGAGGCGGTCCGCCACCTCAAGGCGGTAAACCGCCAGATACGCGAGCTGGCCGCCATGGACCCGGCGGAGCTCGGGAAGGCGGCGGCGGCCTACCGCGCGCCCATCGAGCTGGTCGCCAAGGTGCGCGAGCTCGGGCGCTTGCCGGTGGTCACCTTCGTGGCCGGCGGCGTGGCCACGCCGGCCGACGCCGCCTTCATGATGATGCTCGGCGCCGAGGGCGTGTTCGTGGGCTCGGGCATCTTCAAGTCCGAGGACCCGGCCAAGACGGCCAAGGCGGTGGTTCAGGCGGTGATCCATTGGCAGGATCCGGCACGGCTCGCCGAGTTGTCCAAGGGCCTGGGCCAGCCTATGCGCGGGCTCGAGATCGCCGGCCTGGCCACCGCCATGGCCGCCCGGGGGGTCTAGCCCGTGCGCGTCGGCGTCCTGGCCTTGCAGGGCGCGGTGCAGGAGCACGAGCGCGCCCTGGCCCGGCTCGGGGTCGAAGCTCGCCGCGTGCGCCTGCCCGCCGACCTGGAGGGCCTAGGGGGGCTTATCCTACCCGGCGGGGAGAGCACGGTCATGGGCCGCTACCTGCGGGAGTACGGCCTGGACCGGGCCATACGCGAGCGGGCGATTCGCGAGCGGTCGGCCGGCGGGCTGGCGCTCTTCGGGGTCTGCGCCGGGGCGATACTGCTCTGCCGCGAGGTGGACGGCGCGCCGGGCGCCCTGGGCCTCCTGCCCGCGCGGGCGCGACGCAACGCCTACGGCCGCCAGCTGGCCAGCTTCGAGGCGGCCGTCGCGGGGCCGGCGGGCTCGTTCCGAGGCCTCTTCATCCGGGCGCCGATCCTGGAGCCGCTGGAGGGCTGCGAGGTCCTGGCGAGCCTGGCCGACGGGAGCGCGGTCCTCCTCCGCGCCGGCCGCGCCCTGGCCGCGTCCTTCCACCCCGAGCTGGTCGGCGACGACCGGCTCCACGCGTTGTTCCTGGAGATGGTCGGGTATGCCGACTCAGCGCCCCAGGCGCTCCAGGCTCCAGAGCATGCCGGCGGGGTCGCCCAGGCAGGCCGGCGCTAGGTATAGGCCGTGGGCCATGAGGCGGCGGCCGGAGAGCTCGCGGCCGGGGCCGGTCCCGTCCTCGCGCACCAGGTAGCGGGCCGCCGGCTCCAGGCCCTTGAGCCTGACGGCGAAGGGGCGGGCGGCGGGCCGGTAGCGCCGGACGGCGTAGTAGGCGACCGCCCGCGAGCCGTCGTGGGCGATCGAGACCCAGCCCAGGCCGTCCTCGCCGCCCGGGCCGGCGTCGGCCGGGCCTAGGCGCAGGCGCGCGCCGTCGTGCAGGACGGCCCGCCAGGCTTTGTACCAGGCCAGGCGGGCGCGAATCTCGTCGGCCTCGTCGTCGGGCAGGGCGCGCAGGTCTAGTTCGTAGCCCAGGTTGCCGCCGAAGGCGACGCGGTGGCGCTCGGCCAGGGTCGAGACCCGGCCGGTCTGATGGTTAGGCGTGGCCGAGACGTGGGCGCCCACGTACTCGGGGGGTATGAAGTAGCCCGTGCCCTCTTGGATGTCCAGACGCGAGAGCGCGTCCGAATTGTCGCTGGCCCAGTATTGCGGGAAGAAGGACAGCAGGCCGTAGTCCATGCGTCCGCCGCCGCCGGCGCAGCCTTCGAAGAGCGTGTCGGGGAAGGCCGCGCTTACCCGGCGCGCGAGCTCGTAGAAGCCCTTCATCCAGGCGACGCGATCGCAGCCCGCGTGGCTGTGGGGGCGATTCATGTCCCATTTTACGTACTCGGCCTTGGCCTCCGCTATAGCCGCGACGATGACGCTCGCCACGTGGTCCACGACTTCGGGCCTACTCAGGTCTAGGACCAGTTGGTTGCGCGAGAGCCCGCTCATGCGGCCGGGCTGGGCGAGCGCCCAGTCGGGATGGAGCCGATACAGCTCGCTGTCGGGGTTGACCATCTCGGGCTCCACCCAGAGCCCGAAGCGCAGGCCCTTGGCCCGGACGGCGTCGGCTAGTTCGCCGAGCGAGCCGCCCAGCTTAGCCCGGTTGGGCTCCCAGTCCCCCAGGCCGCGCCGGTCGGAGTCGCGCGAGCCGAACCAGCCGTCGTCCAATACAAAGAGCTCGACGCCGAGCTCGGCGGCCTTCTCCGCCAGGCCTAGGATGGTCGGACGGTCGAAATCGAAATAGGTGGCCTCCCAGTTGTTGGCCAGTACCGGCCGCTCGCGGCCGCGCCAGGCCGGTGGGCAGAGGCTCTCGCGGACGTAACGGTGGAAGGCGGCCGAGAGCCCGTTCAGGCCCGCGTCGCTCCAGGCGAGGACGGCCTCGGGCGTCGTGAACTCCTCGCCCGGGGCCAGTTCGAGGGCGGCCAGCTCCGGGTGTAGGCCGGCCTGCAGGCGCAGGCAGCCTTCCTCGTCGCGCTCGGCCAGTATGTTCCAGTCGCCCGAATAGACGAGCGAGAGGCCCAGGCATCGGCCCGCGTCCTGGCCGCAGCCCGCTTGGCCGACGACGAGGCCGGGCCATTGGGCGTGGCCCGAGCTTCCGCGGCGCGAGCCTAGGCTCAGCGAGCCGCGGGGCAGGGGGCCGCGCTCGGCGAAGCGCTCGCGGGCCCAGGCGCCGGGGAAGTGCAGGTACTCCGGCTCGGCGAAGGAATAGAGGTCCATGGACAGGCTCATGAGGCGCTCGAAGCGAAGGCCCGCGGGGCCGTTCGCCCGGGCTTTAGCCGAGCGCAGTATGACGGATGGCAGGACGGTATAAGAAAGCTCGAGCTCCAAGCCGCCGACGGCGTCGGCCAGGCGCAGCTCGAGCGTCGTCGTACCCGCTTGGGCGCGCGATTCGACGAGGCCGCCGAGGGGCGGGCGCCCTTCGTAAATCCGGCTCCCGGCCAGGCGGAGGTCCATGGCCGGTCCCGGCCGTCCGGCCGCGCTCCGGCCGCCGGGCGTCGGGGCGTGCGCGGCGGCCGGCCGCGCGATGAAGGCCGGCGTCCTAAAGTCGCCGCCCTCGGGCTCGGGGTACTCGAGCGGCAGGCGCCCCGGGGCGTGCTCGGGGAAGCCGCCCTCGGCCGGCGCGACGACGGCCTGGGAATAGGGCGCCGCCGCCGCCGCCAGGTCATCGAGGAGCGCCAAGGCATCCTCTCCCGCTATAGGCGCGCCTAGATGCAGGGTGAGCGGGCGGCCGGCGAAGACGCCTACGGCTAGGCAGAAGCGATCGTTCCTGAGTATGTAGGCCTGTTTTCCGGCTTCCCCGTAGGCGCTTATACCGCGCGGCGCGGCGAGTTCGTCGATCATGGGCTTGCCCTCCGTCGCCTATCTTGGCGGGCCCGGGCTCGCCGCGCAAGGCCTAGGGCGGCCCGAGGGAACGGGTGACCGGGGAAGGTTCGGCGACGGGACGCCCTGGTCATGGCCGGGCGGGGCGCGCTATCATGCCCCGGTACGGAGGTTCACGGTCGATGCATGAAAAGCTTCCCGCCTGGGTAGGCCTGGGCGCCTTCTCCCTGTCGCTGAGCGCCGGGGTCGTGAACGTCTGTACGCTCGCCAGCGTCCTGCGCCAATCGGTCACGCACCATTCGGGGAGCGCCTCGTCCATGATGCTGGCCTTGGCCGAGGGGCGCTGGGACGCCGCCGGCCGCTTGGGCGCCCTGATCGCCGCCTTTACCTTCGGCGCGGTCGTCAGCGGGGCGGTCATCAGGGATTACCACCTTAAGCTCGGCCGCCGCTACGGGCTCTGCCTCATGGCGGAGTCGATCACGATACTCGCCGCCTGGTCGATCTTCGGGCGCTCGCCGTTCGCGGCGCAGTTGGCGCTCGCCGCCGCCAGCGGCCTGCAGAACGCCCTGGCCACCACCTATTCGGGCGCGATCGTCCGTACGACCCATCTGACCGGCGTCTTTACCGACTTGGGCGTGGCCCTGGGCAACGCCGTCGCGGGCGTGCGCGTCCCCGCGAAGAAGGTCGAGCTGCTCCTGGCCATACTCCTAGGCTTCCTAAGCGGAGGCTTATTATGCGGGCTCCTCTACCCGCGCTGGGGCTTGGCCGCGCTCGCCGTCCCCGCGTCCATCACCGGCGCGGCGGGCCTGAGCTACTTCGCCTACCGACATCGTCAGATCGGCCGCGGACGGGCCTAGGCCTTAGCCCAACGCCCGGGCCAGCGCCGCGGCGGCGTAGGACTGCGGGATGCGTTCCTGCTCCAGCCGGTTGGAGGCGTTCAAGGCGGCTAAGCGCAGGAATAGGGCCAGTTCCTCGGGGCTCAGGCCTTCGGGGGCCGGGGCCAAGTCGTGCGGGGCGTCGGAGCGGAATCGCCGGAAGCGCTCGAAGGCGGCCTCGTCCATCATGACCGAGCGGGCGTCCGGGATGCCGCGCCTAAGCTCGGCCAGGATGCGCAGCCCGTGGCTGTCGATATCCCCCCAATACACGACGCGGCGCGCGGCGATCCATGGCAGGGCGGCCAGGCCTACGGCGTAGCCGGAGCCGAAGATCGCGACGGCGCCGCGCATGGCCGGGGTCGATAGGAACAGTTCGAGGTTCGAGAAGCTGGCCTTATTCTCCACGATGAGCGCGCTTCTAATCTCGGGAAGGTCGAGGCGCGCGAGCTCAGAAGGGGGTAGGGCTAGGTCGCGGACGCCTAGGAGGCGCCCGGCCGCCAGCTCGCCGTCTAGGATGCGGATACGGATTAGGGGTTCGGGACGGCGCAGGCCATGGCGCTCGGCGAAGCTCGGGCGTCGCGTTCCGCGGGCGGATTCCGCGCCGCGGTCGGCCTCCGCGCCGGGGGCCGCCGCGTGCGCCCCCGGCGTAGCGTCCGACGCGGCGAGCTCGACGAGTATTTCATCGATGATCGCTTCGTTATTTTCTATGAACTTCGTGTCTTCGACCGCGGGCACCTCGCGGAGATAGAGGCCGGAGGCCGGGTTCGCGCGGAACCACGCGGCGACCTTGAGGATATCCTCCCAGCGGTCGGCGGCCGCCACGACGCGCTCGGGACGGCGCGCCGCCCAGGGGCCCAGGGCGGGGAAGGCCGTCGATAGGATGGTAAGATCGCGCTTGAAACGCCGAGCCTCGGCGCGCTTACCGAGGAACGAGAGGAAGGAACCCTCGTCGGGGAAATAGGCGCCCGCGGGCAGGCGCTGGGAGCCCGCCAGGCGGTCGTTCCTGTCCTCCCAACGCAGCAGGTAGGAGGCGCCCGGCCTCGTCTCGGCGCTCGCCGCGACGAGGCGCTCGGTTTCCGAACGGAGCTCGGCCCAGCGCCTGGCGGCCTCGCCGGGCTTGGGCGGCTTGAAC
>ERZ1066115.320-NODE-320-length-14158-cov-8.447210_pt1 | contig 14158 bp, 11 predicted proteins | sample MGYA00382762_ERZ1066115 | MGnify/ENA primary metagenome ERZ1066115 (study PRJEB33369, sample SAMEA5778345) | biofilm metagenome | biome: Industrial cooling water; feature: Water cooling tower basin; material: Biofilm | place: United Arab Emirates | collected... | reverse complement strand
TTCCAGCGCAGTGAGTCCAAACGGCTCCGATACAGAAGGCATAAAATAAACATCGGCCATGCCCAGCAACTGCTCTACCCGGTCACGCGGCTGAAAGCCCGTAAAGATGAAATGCTTGCCCAACTGCCGATATGCGGCTGACTCGAGCGCATACGCGAATTGATCACCGGTGCCTGCCACCACAAACTTTACACGGGGGTTTTTCTTCACCACCTTAGCTGCAGTTTCAATCAAAGCATATGGTCCTTTCTGTTGGGTGATACGTCCTAAAAACAACACGAGCTTCTCGTTGATGCTCTTGGGTACGCGCATGGTAGGGATGGGTTCCACCCCATTGTGAATTACTGCAATTCGCGAAGGTTGTATTCCATAATGTTGTATGATTTGTTGCCGGGTGTACGCACTCACGGCAATGATCCGGTCGGCCTGTTGCAACCCCGATTTTTCCAGGTAATAGATTTCGTTTCGGCAATCCTGACCGGCCCGGTCGGTCTCTAAAGAATGTACGTGCAGAATCAGGGGTACCTTAAAACGCTGCTTCAGCATCACTCCGGCCGGGTAGGTTACCCAATCGTGGGCATGAATAAGATCAAATGTTTTATCAGCAGCCAGTTCGGTAACCAGCGTAGCATATAAGTTTACCTTGTGAATGATGTCCCAGCCATAGGCCGTGGTGTTATCAAAGATCTCGAGTATGGTTTCCAGAAATTGTCCGCCCTGGCGAAGCCGGCTCCACACGTCCTGATCAGCTAAAGTCCGGTTTACTTCATGATACGGACTGATCGCTATGGGGATTTCCTGAAGCTCGGTGTTGGGAAAGGAAAGACTCTTTCTAATCCGTTCGGCTTCAAGCCGTTGAGAGGTGATCTTATTCAATCCAATAATCTGAACCGCTTCAAGATCGGATTGAGCGGCTTTGGGTATAAACAGAATAATGGTATGTTGTTTACTTAATTCCTTCACCAACCCATAGGTGGCCACAGCCAGTCCCCCGCTAATGAGGGGCGGAAACTCCCAACCTAACATGAGCACGCGAGCCATATCAGCAGGAAGTTACTGGTTTCCCCGGTTACTTTCTAATAACCCGGCTTGGTCGGGTCAGAGTATTATTCAATCATAAGGCGGACCGAACGCGACCAATAACCTTTTTGGATTTGTAGAATATACACACCAGGTGCTATTACCTGCGGTTGAAGGGTGTTCGAACTTCCGTTGCTAATGAATTGAACGGGAATTTCCTGACCGAGCAGATTCCGCAACCGTACATTTCCAGGTTCCAGATCAAAACCGGTTGCTACGGTAAAGGTTCCTGATGATGGATTGGGATACACTTTCAGATAATAGGGATCACGGATTTCAACCCGCTGTACCGAAGAATAAGTAAAGCGGCCATCGAGGTCGGTTTGCTTCAGCCGGTAGTAACTCACTCCGGTATAGGGCAAGCCGTCTACCGTTTCATAGGTGTGTCTTTCAGACGTGGTACCCGCTCCCTCAACCCGCGTCACCTCTTGCCAGCGTTCAGCATCCTGTGATCGTTGTACCGTGAAGAAGTCGTTATTCACTTCGGAAGTGGTAGTCCAGCGCAGCGTTACCTCGGCTTCAATCGCTTCTGCAGTAAAGGACACCAACTCAATCGGAAGCGGGTTTGACAGATCGGTATTCCCCAGTGTAAACCGGTCACCGTTTTGCAAATTCACTCCGGTGAAGGTGATGATGTCACCGGAAAACGTGCCGCCACCAATCGGGGTAACATCATTATCGGCAAAACCATCGCCATCGCGGTCAATGAGTAAACGCAGGTTGGGTCCAAGAGGTGAACCTGTCAGGCTGCTGATATCAAAGGAGAGCGCAATATTTCCCACATCCCCGACTTCACTAACGCGCCAAATACGGGTAATCCTTTCTTTGATTACTGTACCATCCACATCAATCAGGTTGCTGGTGAGTAAGCCATTATTGTGACCCCAAAATAAAAACTCACTATTATCAAGTGATGATGGACTTTGAATGACCATTCGAACAAGCCCCGTACCCTGGGCATCTTTATGATTAGTGCCATCCGAAGCCTGGCCGATGCCCGCTACTTCAAAATCAAAATTTCCGTTACCGGCATTATCCATTGTATATAGGTCATTTGAGCCTAAGGTTAAATTATATTTAGCCGCCAGGTAGTTATGAATAATAATTCGTTCAGCCGCTGTCACATTTCGGTCATAGAGTGCAACTTCAGCTATATCTCCATTCAAGGGCTGCTGGACGCCTGTGCCAGCCGTATTGGGACTTATACCCAGATACAAAAAATTGTTTGAATTGGTAATGTTGGCTGTAAATGCATCAGTTCCTTGTGAAGTTTCATTATAATAGGTCTGAATGTTCACTTTATTATAAATCGAACTGATAATCGTGTAGGTACTGGTCGCTAATGCAGAATTAACAAAATTTGCATCCCATTGAGTAACATAAGATCGTATGGAGTTGTTGGCGTTATCGCGTGTTATGGCATAACCATTTGTCCAATTGTAGTTATCGGCTTTGATTAAAAAAGGTGACCACGCTGAGGAAGATGCGTTGTACATTCCCACCAGAAAAATAGAAATGGTATTAGGACGCAGAGAAGATGCATTCGTTACTCGTAAATAATCAGTATTGCCGGAAACAAATCGTACTGTGGGATTACCATTTTGAATGTTGGTCCTGAATACAGGCTCATTTCCTGACACTGCGTTAGCATGATTGTTATATCCGGATTGATCAAGCCATGAACTAACATTGGTATTGTCACTTTGCGAAATTGTTTCAGCCCGGAACCACATAGTCAAGTTAGTGGTTCCATTCGTTGATTCAACCCCTCCAGGTCCACGATTTCCTGATGACGTTCCCGTTCCGGTTACCGGAAAACCACTGCACCCACCGCCCGAACAATTCACGACAAACGTGGTGCAAATCTGGTTAACGGTAGCGGAATTGGTATAGTTGATGGCACTACCGCCACTGTTTAATAATGTCGAGGTTCCAGTACCACAGAGGAAGGCATCCGTAAAGTCAATGTTTAAATCATCGGCCGTGGTGGAATTGGTGTTGATGATGGTGATGCTGTTTCCGGTAATGGACAAATCATCCAACGTGGTTAAGGTGGAAGACGCATCGGCTTCCAGGTACCCAATATTGACCAGATAAGAGGTTAACGTGAACGAACCAGTGGACGTGATGTGCGTATACCCTTCCACCATCATGTTAATGCCTCCGGTAACAGTTAAGGTTCCGTTAATGGTGATATCCCCCGTTTGATAAAACATGGCCAGGTTCGAACCATTAAAACCAGCACCGCCTCCGGCTCCGATGTTGCTTCTGGCTAATCCATCCGGTGAAACACCACATTGCTTATTATCATCGGTAGCATTGATGGTAATGGTATGGCCGGCCAAAATGACTACATGATCACTGCGGGTTGGCCAAACCCCGGAGCTTAAGGGCCCACCCGAGCCATTGGCATTCAATGTCCAGGAGTTGGCATCATCCCAATTGCCACCTGAGGTTGCATTTCTGGAATAGTAAGTCACTATCCCGGTTGAGGCGACTCCATTAAACGCCACACCATTATTGATAAGTGGACCTGCACCGCCTGACCAGGTGGCGGATGGACTCTCAGTACCTGCTACCGTAATAGACTTGGTGGCGGTGGCCATACTGGCAGTACCGCCAACAATTTGATCGCTTTGTTCGGTGTAACCGGCCGGTGCTGTATGGGTTTTGTTTTGTGAGGAAGAAGATGCATATACAACGAGGTCGTTTATGCCTACCGCAATATTACCAGTAGCAAGATTCGTTGCTGAAGCTGATGTTGCACTGTTGGAAGCGGCCACCGGTGTAGTTTGATCCACATCCTTGAGCGTCATGGCTGCGAAGATCTCGGTGGTAGGTGCGGCCGACCAGTTCACGACAAAATTATAACTGCAACTGCTCCGGGCCGCAGAGATTCCTGCTTCATTCAAATACCAGATATCGGTTCTAAATGCAGTTCCATTCGCTTGTGTCCGCGCTTGTGTAAGACTTTGTCCGCCCCAGGTAATACTGGTTATCGTTCCAATCGTGCCTGCTTCACCGGTTACCGCTACCACGATTAACCGGTTTTTTCCAAGGCCAACAGTATAAGAAGTTTTGGAAGTGCTAACCGAGCCCGTTACAACACTGGCCTGCCCAAAAACATGTGTGGAACTGGCGAACCCAATCGCCAGGAAAAAGCAGAGCTTAAGCGGCCTAACAATAGACATAGACAAGGGAATTCTTTCAAATTTAAAGAATTTCTGAATTGTCTCAGTGAAATTCCTAAATCATCATTTTTACCTAACACTCAATAGTCGGTCTTGATCGACTTATCAAACGGAATCTTGAACTGATAGCCGATATTCTCATCTTTCGCATCATCCAGAACATCAAGGCCATAGCGGATTTTATGGGGATCATCATATACGAGCGTACCAAAGAGGCGGTCCCAGATGGAAAACATATTACCAAAGTTCGAGTCTGTCCATGGCCGCATGTAATGATGATGGAACTTGTGCATGTTGGGGGTTATGAAAATATAACTCAACGGTTTGTCGAGCCATAGGGGCATTTGAATATTTGCGTGGGTAATGTAGGTAAAGAACACTGTACAAATCCGGTAAAAGAAATAGAAAGAAACCGGAGCGCCTGTGATCACGACTGCCACCAGGGCAAATAGTTCACGCATCACAAAGTCGCCTGGGTGGTGACGGGTGCCACTCGTGGCATCGAGGTGGGTATCGCTGTGGTGAATCATGTGAAACTTCCACATCCACTTCACCCGATGCAATAAATAGTGCACGGTGTATTGAGCCAGCAATTCAAAAATCAACAGGCAAATCAACAGCTCCACCCAGATGGGCCAATCCACCAAATACATCAATCCGAATTGATTGCGGCCTATCCATTCAAACACCCCTACTGTGGCCACGCCAAAGAGCGTGTTGATAATCATGGTGGTGAGCAGAAAGGTGAAATTGACACCGGCATGTTTCCATTTTTTATAGTTGAACTGAAACAACGGGAAGCTGCCTTCCAGAATCCAACAGAGGGTAAGACAGATCACGATCCACGCAGCCCGTTGCCAGGTAGGCATAGTTTCGAAGAAGTTCAAAAACGATTCCATGTCATTGATTTAGGTAGGACAAATTACAATTAATCTGGCCTTAAATCAATCGCTCAATTGGCCGGGTAAGACAAGTCGGTCCGCCCCCACCTTTCAGACTGATTTCGGAGCCCTCATATTCATGCACCTGACAACCCGCAGCTTCCAGCCGCTGGCGTGTAACCGGATTTCCCTTCACGATAATCACCTCACGAGGTGCAATCGCCAACACGTTACAACCCATCGACTCCCACTCTTCATCCGGAACTTCCACAAATTCAATCCCATGCTCCAGCAATCCTTTTCTAAACGAGATGGGCATCAGTGGAGAATAGACGACTGCCAGATTTTTATCCACCGGACTAAATACCGACATCAGATGAAATACATCGGCCGGACCTTTATAATGCGGCATCTCCGCCACCCACACGTGCACCCCCATGGGTTCTACCCAATGCTTCAGTTGCCGGATCCCCTCCCAATTGGTGCGATAGGTATGCCCTACGGCCAAATTCTTTTCATCTAACCACGCTACATCACCGCCTTCAAGCGTACCCGGGAGTTCAATCACACCCAGGATCGGGATTGCGGCCGACTCCAATGCCTTTCGTTCCGCCATCGGTTCGGGTTTGCGTGCGGGCTTTCCCATGCTGCATAAAATCATGCCGCGGTCAGTCGCGATGGCCGCATCACGACAGTACATAGAATCAAGTGTTACAGAATCGTCCTGTGGTAAATATTCCAGGGTAGCTCCCCTTAACGTCAATAACGATTCGAATTGTTCAAATTGCGCTTCGGCCAGCTTCAGGTCAGGTGCAGCCAGGAAATTCAATTCTTTCCACTGCGCGTTGATCCGCTCAGGGTTAATAAAGGCTTGTTGCGGACGTTTGACCAAAACCCGCTTGAGTTGTCCATACTCCGAATGACACGAAGTTTTCACACGGTATTCCGTTTAACTTTTATGTAGGTATAAAATGGCAATCCGGCCATCAGCAGGATAAAGCCCCAGAATACAATCTCCTGTCCCGAACCAATAACGGCCCACATCGAATACAAGAATGCTAACCCAGCCACCACCAGTTTTCCGGTACTGATTTGATTCTGTCGCACGCCTAACAAGACAAACGAAACAATGGAAAACAGATACGGAATCAAAACGGTGAGTGTGGAAAGTAAGATGGCAAAGGTGTACGTATCGGCCAGACTTTTTGAAAAGTTCATACTCATGAGCACCGACACCAGCACACTTGAAATAACAATACCCACCACCGGGGTTCCGCTTTTATTTTCGCGGGCAAAGATTTTCGGAAACAGATGATCGCGCGCAGCAGCAAATGGCATCTGCCCCTGCACCAGGATCCAACCATTTAAGGCTCCAAACGTAGAGATCACCGCACCTCCTGCCACCAGGTAACGGGCGCCTTCGCCCCAGATGGAAGCTGCAGCATCGGCAAAGGGCGCTTGTGATTGGTGTAGTTCCCCTGGCGGTATCAAGCCCATGACGGCCACGGTACTGATGATATACAAGAGCGTTGTCATGAATGTACCCAAGATCGTGGCCCGGGCCACCGTCTTCTCCGGTTCCAGCACATTACCGGAAGGAATGGTGGCACACTCCAACCCAAGAAAAGCAAACAGTGTTAATGTCGTGGCACTGGTGATGGCAGAGAGATCAGACTCATCACTAACGTTGAACGGAACAAAGTTTTCCCAGTTCAGATAAAACAAACCGCCTACAGTAATCACAGCCAGAGGCGCTAGCTTTAAGAGAGTCGTGATCACCTGAACAATGCCGGCTTCCTTCAGTCCTTTGGTGTTGATCCAGGTCAGAAACCAGATGGCACCAAGTCCGGTACCTACGGCCAACAGCGGATTATGACCGAGAGCCGGAATAAAAGCCGTGAGATAACTGACAAAGGCGACTGAGATGGCCGCATTGGTACACCAAACGGAAATCCAATAACCCCAGGCCACCAGGAAGGCGGCAAACTCACCCATGCCGGCAAACGTGTAGGCATAAGGTCCGCCTGTTGCCCGGGGTTTGATTTTACTTAACCAACTGTATACCAAGGCGAGGCACATCGCCCCGGCACCCGATATAATCCAACCGATTAAACTAATGCCGCCAAACACACCCAGCGTGGCGGGTAGCATAAACAAGCCGGAGGCAATCATATTGCCAATGACTAACGAGGTCGCAGTCCAGATTCCGATTTGTTTGGGTGCACTCAAAGCGGATGTTAATTACAAAGAATAATCTTTATTTCCTTACCTGGCACCCATCCGTTTGCTATTGACCTGAGACTGGAATTTCAATCTTGAGTTTTTCCCACTGCATGGTAATCACACCGCCTGCCTCCGTTTCAATGATCGCATATCGCAACCGCTCTTGAGGTTCCGTTTCCTGGATGGGTTTCACTTCGAACCGAATTACATCCAGGGCGGCATCGTACTCATCTGTCAAATGTTGTTGCCAGTTTTGATTGACAATAACCGTCCATGTGTCCTTACCGGGAATGGTAAACAAAGCATACTGACCCGCGGGCAAGGGCTTTCCCATGAGCTCAAGCTCGGCATCGAATCGAATCGTAGTGGCCATGTGGGCACCGGTTACCCACACCTGATCATAAGGAACCAGGCCACCCCAAATGATTCTTCCTCGCACCGCAGGCGAATGATAGGTGATGCTGATGTTCGTCTTCCCGATGGTACCTTGAGCCAAAGCCCGGATGCTCTTTTTAATCGTATCGGGTTGCGTTTGTCGCTCAATCGTAATGCCATCCGGAGCATCGGCCGGTTTCAATGCCGTTGATGAGCCCGACTCAACTGAATTTGAGGTTGGCCTTTCCCCACAGGAAATCAAGCCAAGTATAGTAATAACCAGGAGTAAGCGAATCATCATAAATGTTAGTTTGACTTAATGCGGTTCAGTTTGTGCTCTAAACAAGAACTATCTAAAACATAGCGGACTCTACCTGTGCCGTGCGGATTGACTTCACCTGGTCATCGGTCCAGGCAAATATGAGTTTATCCCCGGCCCTGGTCATTTGCGGAAAGCCGCTGGAACGGGCTTCAGAAGAAGTGGCGATCAGCACCGGCTCGCCTTTTGTACCATCCTGTTCAATGCGCATGGCTTTTATCATCGATCCCTCCATCCAACTAACGACTGCCGTATTCGCATCAAGCAAGACCACATCTACCCGGCCTATGGTTGGTTCAGTATTCACCTGTATCGGTGGACCAAAGGTTTCACCGTCTGTTTGTGAAAAGCTAAGCTTTACAGTCGGTTGATTGTCGGCTGCAGTAAACCACGCTACGACTATACTGGAGCCCAGGGCATCAGCACGCGGTCCGTTTACCGGGCATCCGGCAATCTTCCAGTTATCGGTATAAACGGGCTCAGGTGCTGTCCACACCGAATCGCCTTGCAGACGTACGATCGCCATGTCGCGGAGTTCATCATCCGATCGGTCGCGATAAATAACTGCCGGACCCTGGCTTGTTACGACCGCAGTAGTCTGACAACAATCGCATGTTTTGTTATCGAGCTCCCATTCGTTCAGTTTTACTCCGGCAGCATTGATCAGGGCTGCCCGCAGGGTCATCACCCCATGATGGCCTTCATGGTGATCGTTAGTTGCTCCTTCCATTACTGTATTGCGACCATCCAGCCAGGTAATCAAAAAATTGTCACCATAGGGAAGTAACGAAACAAAACCGTGCTCTGCCTGCTTGCCATCATCATGTATAACAAAAGGCGCAGTCCAGGTTTCACCATCTGCTGAGGTGACCAGGTTTACATTATAGGCAAATGTGCCATCGCCACTCTTCGCGAGGAAATGTGCAACATAGTGGCCCTTATTCACGGCCAGCATGGGATAGTCGGCCCAATTCACAAACCAGTTACGGCCCGAAATAATCTGGTGTGGTAACCACTGGTCCTGCTGCAGGCGCGCATACTTCAACTGACTCAGGGTATCACTCTTTTCAATCCAGGAGAGATACACCTGGCCTGCTTCATCCGTAAACAAAAATGGCTCGGCACTGCCCGTTTGTGCAGGCGATTCCATCGAGACGATGCGGACCGATTCCTGCTGGGAACAAGCACAAAGAATCAAAGCGAGAAAGAAGTATCGTTTCATGGCTTGATCATGTTCGCGAGTAATTGCAGGCTTTCCGATGAATCCCATTGGCGGTAACCCGCTTCCGAGAATTTGAGATTGCCATCCCGATCAAAAATAAAGGTCGTGGGTAGCGCCAACACATTCAATGCTTCCAGGTTGGCAACCTGCACATACTGAAAATCAAATTGCTGTTTTTCTTTGAAGGCGAGAATACGTTCAGGCGTTTCATTGGAGGCAAACAGAAAAACGATCGGTTCGTCCTGCATTTGTCGTTGGGCATTGGCCAGCAAGGGCATCTCTTGCAAACAAGGCCGGCACCAGGTGGCCCAGAAATTAATCAGGATGGCCTTGTCCTTCATCTGCGAAAAATCAATGGGCTTGCCCGATAAATCGGTGAGCTTAACATCTTCCAATTGAACGGTGGCTTCCTCCTTTACACGGGCTTGACATGCACCCAGCAGGATAACAACCAATATGCCAGTCCAGATCCTCATTGCAATTTTTCTTCAACCGAACCACACTTCAGCATTTTGCTGCCAAAGTAGGGATTGCGGATGGTGGCATTATCACTCAACCAATACGCACCCTGGTTGTTGAAGGCCATCGGGCAAAACTCGTAATAGGCCGTTAAACCCCCCAGGCCAAAGGCCTTGATACTTTTATAAAAATTATCGGAGAGGGTACTGAAGGAGTTTCGTTGTTGTTCGATGTCATCAGTACGCTCGATCTCCTGTAAGGTTCGTTCAATATTTTCCAGATAAATCATCCAATCATTGTGGGCCGCACCGGTCAGCAGCTTCATGTCTACGCCAGCTACTGCCGCCCGGGTTTTGCTGGCTTCTGTCTTTACCTGGGCTGCATCGGTGGCTACGAAGGCTTCCTTCAAACTCACATAGGCGGTAAAAGCAGTTGCCAATTGTTTCTGAAATTGTTCATCTACCTGAAAGCTGGGGGCTGAGGCTTCGGTTGGCATAGTATCGGTAGAGGCATGTTCCATCTCCGCTTGTCCTTCCGGGGTTTCCTTTTTCTTATCAGTACAACTCAAGACAAAAGCCAGCGCATACAACGCAAAGGTTCCAATAATCCATTTTTTCTTCATAATCTGTACGTTCATTTGAGGGTTAAAATTAATGCATTAATGATGATGTCCTGTCGGATCGGTTCCGTGTTTTAAAATAAATTCACTGTATAAAAGGTAAGCCCCCGACACCACTACGGTTTCGCCCAAGGCCAAACCCATCCGAATCTCGACTGACTCTGAATTTTCTAATCCGGTCTTCACAAGCCGGGGCTGAAACGTATTTTTATCCGTCTCCACATACACATGCGTACCGGATTCTGTTCGAATAACCGCCTGAGTTGGGACGACCATCGACTTGGTAGATTGTTGAATAATGATCTGAGCCGGCATACCGGGTTGCAACGTGCCGGTGGAATTGTCGATAACCGCACGAAATGGCAACACCTGGGTATTGGCTTTATACTCCGGGCTGACAAAGGTTACCCGGGCCTCTGCCCGCTTACCTTCCAACTTCAACTCCACCTGTGATCCCGGTTTTATCCAGTCCGCTTCGTCCGGAAATAACTCTCCTTCTACCCAAAGAGATTTCAGGTTATCGAGTGTATACAGTTGTGTGCCCTCCACCACAAATTGCCCTTCTTCCACTTCAATGGATTTAATAATCCCGTTGGTTGGTGCCAGCAAGGTAATCCGGGGTTGCGCGGTACCCAATACCACCAACTGGTTGATTTGATTTTCGGTCATTCCAAATAACTGCAACTTCTTTCGGGATCCTGCTGCCAGGCTTTTGAAGTTAAGGTTATTCGGGCTCTCCCGATGCTTTTGATTAGCTAATAAAAACTCCTGTTGTAACGCCAACAGGTTTTCACTGTAAATCTCGTACAAAGGCTCACCCATCGTAATCCGATGTCCTTCCTCCTTTTTAAACAGCCGGTCAAGGCGGCCGGTTACGCGACTGCTGATCGCGGTGGATAATGATTCGTTTTCGGTTAACCGCGCATTGATCACGCGCGATTGTCCGATCTCGCGGTCAACCACCGTCTGAGTTCGGATATTGGCCAACTGGACCTGGGATTCGGTTAACATTAACGTATTGACCGAATTCACTTCCGGATTGGTATGGGTATGCGTTTCCTCCGGTGTACAGGCATAAAGGATCATCACCATCAGTAACCCGATTCGCAAACGCATGCATTGGGTAAGGAATAACGTACTTGTTTTCATCTTACTTGATATTTTTTATGAACCCCTCGCTATCCACAAGAAATTGAGCGTGAAAGGCCACTTCATCCGTTGAACTGAGGCCATATACCTCCACTTCATCTTGATGAACTGAATGAATAGCCACCGACTTGGGAGCAAACGCGCCCCGGTCTTTCACAAACACGACTGAGCGGGTCCCCAGATCCACCACGGCTTCCCGCGGTAGCCACAAGGCTTCCTGCGATGACGCAGACCACTGGGCTGTAACCAAGGTGCCGATCGTCAAATTAGCCCCGGGTACAAATGCCCGAATCTTCACAAACTTTTCCTCGCCCGAATAAAAGGGTTGAATAAAATCAACTTGCGCCTGCTGAATCATTTCGCCAACCCTAACCTGTAGCCGGGTACCCAGCGTTAACGTTTGGCTCTGTGCGGGGGTCAGGTTGAATTCCATCCGAATGGAGTTTCGATTCACCAACGTAAAAAGTGTTTGACCGGCCGCCACGTAATCGCCTTCGTTTAGAAAGGCAAGTGGTGCAGCGGGTTGAGTGGTTGGAGCACTCATTCCCATCGGACTTGCACCAACGGGAGCGCTCGAAGTAGCCGGCTGCGTATCGGTGATCAGATAGCCTTCATAGGGACTATTGATCGTAAACCGATATTGCAACACCTGAGTTTGAATCAACTCCTGTAATTGAGCTTCTGAAAAGCCTGATAACAGGAGCTTTAGTCGCGCCCCTTCGATCAATAGTTCATTGGCAGAATCATGCTGAAGTAAGTACAACAATTCGCGCTGTGCTTCCACCAGGTCGGGACTGTAAATCGTAGCCAGCCGCTGTCCCTTGTGTACCGGTTGAAACTGATAATTCACGAGGACATCTTCCAGGCGGCCACCTATGCGGGCCGAGAGGGTATACACCTGACGGGTATCATAGGTTACCCTACCGGTTGCTTGTAACGAAGAACCGGACGACTTAAATTGACCTCGTACCGTTTTGACTGATGACACCACGGTTTCATTCGGAGATTTAATCAGCCGGGCCAAATCTTCTGTAATCTTCACTTCTTCACCGGGGCGCGCCTTGCGCACCAGGTCCATGTTGCACACCGGACAAACTCCTTGTTTATCTGAAATTACCGTGGGATGCATCGGACACGTATAGGTATCCGCTACCTGGGATTCATTCTTCGTACAAGCGCTAACCAGTACGAAAACGATTACCACGATCAGCCATCGACTAACGGGTAACCGAGTTGCTGAAGGATTAACGTTCAATCTCTTTTTCATATCGCACAATCATTTCGTAATACGTATTCAGGGTGTCGAAATATTGAAGCTGCATCATATTCAGGGCTTCCCAACCCTCAATAACCATGGGCAATTCTTCTTTATTCTCTTCATAAGCCTGAAAAAGGAGTTCATAATTCTTGCGAAGGGCTGGAATGATTTTGGTTTGCAGGTTAGAGAGTTGCTGCTTCAGCGAGCTGATTTCCGTAACCATGTTCCGGGTCATCCCCTGCACTTCATTTAAAATCGCCTTGCGCTCCGATTTCATCGATTCAATTTCATGACTCATTCCTTGCTGATTCGCCCTAAACATTTTGGATGACCAGGGTGCAATGGGAATGGTAACCATACCCAACAACATAAATTGATCGGGCATACCCTGGCCTACCGAAATCATATGGTTGAAACTGAGATTAAAGTCCGGCTTGGTTTGGGTCTGTTCAACCTGTTGATTCAATCGCATCGCTTCAATGGTGTAATCCAGTTGATGGATGTCGCTACGCGAAGCCGCCAACAGCGTAGTATCGACATGGGCATATACCCGATTAACGGAAACCGAAGTGGTGTCAATCAAAAAAGTAACCTCGCCCGATAGATTCATGAGCTGTGCCAACTCAGTCATCTGGTGATGAATCTCTGTATCGTTCATTAATTGCATGTTCTTGATTTCATGCAAACGGGCTTCCGCCTTATAGATGGAGCTGAGCTTGCTTTGATTGTACGGAAACCGGAGTTGATTGACCTGAATCATCAGGTTCAGAATCTCTTCGCTTTCCTGCAGCACCTGCTTCCTTTGCTCGAATACGTGCCATCGGTAATAGGCGAGCTTCGCCTGCGACCGCAACTCATTGAACGCAACACGCTCTGAGGCGTGTTCAATACGCGCTTGCGAAGCCATGTATCGCTGCCGGGCTTTTAGCTTGGTTGGATTCGTAAACGTTTGACTGATGGACAGCATGATCTGGCGCGTGTCGGTCATCCGGTCATCTTGCCTGACATAGGGAAACATCCAAAGTCCACCCCCTACCTCCGGAGCCATTAAACTTTTTGAACCCGATGAATAAATATCCATGGCCCGGGCCCGATTGCGATACGTTTGAAGCATGGGGTTTTGCCGATCGACCACGTGCAAAACACTATCCAGGCTTAGTGTTTGGGCGTCCAGGTTCAGCGAGAGCATCAATAGCCCGGCAATCACCGTGTATTTTCGAACCCTCGTATTTGCTTGTTCCATTCTACTTTTCATAGCCTTCCAGTTTTCCAAACTTTCGTAATTCGTATTCCTTCGTCATTAAAAAGATCAAGGGCGTTACCAACAGAATGTGGGTGGCCGAAGTCAGCACACCCCCGATCATGGGTAATACAATGGGAGT
>ERZ1066115.319-NODE-319-length-14206-cov-20.181966_pt1 | contig 14206 bp, 13 predicted proteins | sample MGYA00382762_ERZ1066115 | MGnify/ENA primary metagenome ERZ1066115 (study PRJEB33369, sample SAMEA5778345) | biofilm metagenome | biome: Industrial cooling water; feature: Water cooling tower basin; material: Biofilm | place: United Arab Emirates | collected... | reverse complement strand
TTTTTCTTGGCAAGACAAGAAAAAGTATGCCCGCGCGTCAGGCGCGGAAACCAGCCTCAACCAGAGAATAAACACGGTTGTGCCGTAGCCCGACCGGTAGGCAGCGAAGGCAGTGGCCACCAGCCAGTGCATCGGAGGCAGCCCACCCGCAGCCCCAGCCGCTCCCGTGCGATGGTCAGGCGGCACGTAGTACCAGCCGCGAACCATTTCCCCATTTTTCAGCCCAAATCCCCCTCTTTCCACGGTCGACCGTGAAAACCCCGAATAATCCCCGACCTGCCGCATTACCGGCAGGCGCATCACTCCGAAGGAGCCCTGCATGTTGTCCCTGAACGATCAAAACCTTCTCCGCCAGGCTTGCTACATCGACGGCGCCTGGGTGGCTGCCGATAGCGGCGAGACCATCGCGGTGACCAATCCGGCGACCGGCGAGACCATCGCCAGCGTGCCGCGTTGCGGTGCCGCCGAGACCGAGCGGGCGATTGCCGCTGCCGACAAGGCGCTGAAGACCTGGCGCGAGACCACCGCCGCCGAGCGGGCGCGTATCCTGCGCCGCTGGTTCGACTTGCTGATGAGCCACCAGGAGGACTTGGCCCGGCTGATGACCGCCGAGCAGGGCAAGCCGCTGGCCGAGGCCAAGGGCGAGATCGCTTATGCCGCCGCCTACGTCGAGTGGTTTGCCGAGGAGGCCAAGCGCGCTTACGGCGAGGTGATTCCGTCGCCGTTCAAGGACCGCCAGATCGTGGTCACCAAGGAGCCGGTCGGTGTGTGTGCGGCGATCACGCCGTGGAATTTCCCGTCGGCGATGATTACCCGCAAGGTGGCGCCGGCGCTGGCCGCCGGTTGCACCATCGTCTTGAAGCCGGCCGAGCAGACGCCCTTGTCGGCGCTGGCGCTGGCCGAGCTGGCCGAGCGCGCCGGCGTCCCGGCCGGGGTGTTCAGTGTGGTCACCGGCAAGGCTTCGGCCATCGGCGGCGTGATGACGTCCAGCCCGACCGTGCGTAAGCTGACTTTCACCGGCTCGACGCCGATTGGTCAGCTGCTGATGCAGCAGTGCGCCGGCACGGTCAAGAAGCTGTCGCTGGAGCTCGGCGGCAACGCGCCCTTCATCGTCTTCGACGACGCCGATCTCGATGCTGCCGTCGCTGGCGCACTCGCGTCCAAGTACCGCAACGCCGGCCAGACTTGCGTTTGCTCCAACCGCTTCCTGGTTCAGGAGGGCGTCTATGAAGCCTTTGCCGCCAAGCTGGCGGCCGCTGTTGCCGGGCTCAAGATCGGCAACGGCATGGAAGAGGGCGTCACCCAGGGGCCGCTGATCGACGATGCGGCGATCAACAAGGTCGAGGAACTGGTCCAGGACGCCGTCGGCAAGGGCGCTCGCGTCGTCACCGGCGGCAAGCGCCACGCGCTCGGCCGCACCTGGTACGAGCCGACCATTCTCGCCGACGTGACCCCCGCGATGGCGGTGGCCAAGGAAGAAATCTTCGGGCCGGTGGCGCCGCTGTTCCGCTTCCAGAGCGAAGAAGAAGCGGTGCAGATGGCCAACGATACCGAGTTCGGTCTCGCCGCCTATTTCTACTCCAAGGACCACGGCCGCGTCTGGCGCATCTCCAAGCAGCTCGAATACGGCATGGTCGGGGTCAATACCGGCCTGATCTCGACCGAGGTTGCGCCTTTCGGCGGGGTCAAGCTCTCCGGCGTCGGCCGCGAAGGCTCCAGCCACGGGATCGAGGAATACATGGAGCTCAAGTACCTGGCGCTGGGCGGCCTGTAAAATCTCCGGCCCACCGGCCGTTCCGGTGGATGGCGGCGGCCCCCGGCGGGCCGTCCTCTCCATTTTGCTGCAAGGCACCCATGAGTTCCGCCCTGATCCCGGCGGCCCGCGAGGGCCGTTTTCTTTTGCTGCTCGGCGCGCTGGTCGCTTTCGGGCCGCTGGCGATCGACCTTTACCTGCCGGCCTTGCCGGCCATCGCCGTCGGCCTGGCGGCGACGCCCGAGTTGGTGCAGGCGTCGATCACCGTCTTTCTCGCCGGCTTTGCGCTGGGGATGCTGTTTTACGGGCCGGTGTCCGACCGCTACGGCCGCCGGCCAGTGATGCTGGCCGGGATCGCGCTATTCACGCTGGCCAGCCTGGCTTGCCTGCTCGCGGTCAGCGGCGAGCAGCTGGTGCTCGCCCGCTTCGCACAGGCCCTCGGCGGCGGTGCTGCGTCGGTGCTGGCGCGGGCGGTGGTGCGCGACGTTTATGCGCCGACCGAGGCCATCCGCAAGTTGTCGCTGATGGCGATGGTGACGGCGGTCGCGCCCTTGCTCGCGCCGCTGCTCGGCAGCGGCCTGCTGGCGGCTTTCGGTTGGCGCAGCACTTTTGCTGCGATCCTGCTCTGGGGCATCGCCAGCTTGCTCGTGGTCTGGCGCGGTCTGCCGGAAACCCTGGCCCCCGAGCAGCGCGGGCAGTTGCCGCTGGCCGCCGCCTTTGCGGCTTATTTCCGGCTCGCCACCGATCCGCTGGCGCTCGGCCTGCTGCTCGCCGGCGGCATGTCGTTTGCGGCGATGTTCGCCTACATCACCGGCAGCCCCTTCTACTTCATCGAGGGCCTGGGCTGGACGCCGCAGGCCTACGGCGGACTGTTCGCTGCCAACGCGCTGGGCATTTTTGCCGCCAATTTCGCCAACAGCCGGCTGGTCCGCCAGTGCGGTGCGGCGGCGCTGGCCGGAGTGGGCAGCGGCCTGAGTCTGCTCGCTGCACTGGGGCTGTGGCTGGCGGTCGGCAATCCGGCGGCAGGGATGATGGTGGTCGCCATGCTCTTTGTCGTGGTCGCCACCACCGGCCTGCTTGGCGCCAATTGCGTCGGCCTGCTGCTCGCCCGCTATCCGCAGAACGCCGGTGCTGCCGCTGCGCTGTTCGGTTCGGCGCAGTTCGGCCTGGGGATGTGGGCCAGCGCCGCCGTGGCGCATGCCCACGACCCGGACGGGCGGCGCATGGCGATGGTCATCCTCGGCTGTGCCCTGGCCTCGTTTGCCGGCTACCTGCTCTATCGCCATGCCGCCCGGCGGGCCGGGTAAGATGCGGACGATGACAGCGACCCCGCAAGCGGCCCGGCGCTGGCCCAATGGCCTGCGCGCCCTGGCCCACCGCAATTTCCGGCTCTACTTCGCCGGCCAGGCGATTTCCATCCTCGGTTCGTGGATCCAGCAGGTGGCGCTCGCCTGGCTGGTCTATCGCCTCACCGGCTCGGCAGCCTTGCTCGGGGTCACCGCCTTTTGCGGTCTGATTCCGCAGCTGCTGGTCGGCCCTTTCGCCGGGGCCTGGATCGACAAGCACGACAAGAAAAGCTGGTTGATCGGCGTCCAGTCGGCGATGGCGCTGCAGGCGCTGGTGCTCGCCGGGCTGACCTGGAGCGGCCTGATCAATCCGCCGCTGATCATTGCGATGGCCTTGCTGCTCGGGGTCTTGTCGAGTTTCGACGCGCCGCTGCGGCAGTCGCTGATCGGTGCCTTTGTCGCCCGCCGCGACGACCTGCCGAATGCGCTAGCCTTGAACGCGATGCTGTTCAACGCCGGCCGCTTCGTCGGACCACCGGTCGCCGGGCTGCTGCTCGGGCTGACCTCGGAGGCGGCCTGTTTTGCGCTCAATGCGCTGTCTTTCCTGGCCTTGATTGTCGCCATCCTGGTCGTGCGCGTGGTGCCGCCGCCCCGGGCCAGCGGTTCGGTCGCCGAGGTTTTCCGCGAAGGGCTTTTTTACGCCTGGCGGACGTGGACCGTGAAAACGCTGATCCTGACGCTGGTCGCGCTCAACCTGACGGCGTCGGCCTACGCCGTGCTGCTGCCAGTTTTCGCCGCCGACGTTTTCCACGGCGATGCGACGACGCTGGGCTGGTTGTGGGGGGCGGCCGGCTGCGGCGCCTTCGCTTCGACCATCGTGTTGGCGACGCGCAAGGCCTTGCCGGCGGTGGTCGGTGCGGTGGTGGCCGGGACTGCGATTGCCGCGTTCTCGCTGCTGTTGTTCGCCGCCAGCGACTGGCTGGCGCTGGCCTTGCTCGGGATGTTCGGCGTCGGCTTCGGAATCTCGGTGTGCAATGTCGGGATCAATATGTTGCTGCAGAGCGCCGCGCCGGAAGCCCTGCGCGGCCGCATCGTCTCCTTCTTCACCTCGGCGCGTTTCGGTTTCGACGCGCTCGGCGGCTTGCTGGCCGGCTTCCTCGCCAGCCGCTACGGCGCCGCGCCGACCTTGATCGGCGAGGGCCTGGTGTTGCTGCTGTTCGTGATTTTCCTGTTCGGGCGCCGCCGGCGCCTGCTCTCCCAGGTGACGGCGACCGCTGCCGGCACCACCTCCCATCCTCCCGCCGGCTGAGGTTGCCGATGCAGATTGAACAAATTCCCTCGCTTTCCCTGAGTGCCGCCGAACTGCTTGCCGAACGGGCGCTGGTGGCAGCGAGTGCGGCTGGCATCGCGATCTGTGTGGCGGTGGTCGACCGCGCCGGTTTGCCGCTGGTCTTCAAGCGGCAGCCGGCCGCGCCGCTGCATTCAATCGAGATTGCCCTCGACAAGGCGTACACCGCAGTCAGCTTCGGCCGACCGACGGCGGCCTGGGCCGAGCGGCTGGCAGCCGGTAGCGAACAGTTGCGGCACGGACTGATCCGTCGCGAACGTTTCGTCGGCTTTGGCGGTGGTCTGCCGGTCGAGTACCAGGGGCAACGGGTCGGCGGGATCGGGATTTCGGGCGGCAGCGAAGCGCAGGACTGCGCAATCGCGGCGGCGGCGCTGGCCGAGGCCTGACGGTAGCGCTTGCGTCAGTGTTCGCCCTGCGGTGGCTTGGGGGCGGAGGTGACGGAGTGGGTCAGCGAATCGAGTTCGGCAAACAACTGATTGAGCAGCCGCAGGCGATCCTGCAGCGCCAGCAGCAGTCCCTCGACCGCCTGTTGCGGCGAAGGATTGACGGCGCCGGAATGGTCGATCTGCTCCTGCAACTGGTGAAGCTGAGCCCGATGGGCACCGGCCTGGGCCATCAGGGTTTCGATCAGGTCGTGACGGCGGCGGATGAATTCAGCCGGGTCGTTGGCCGACAGGCGCGGGTCGAGCGCCAGGGCGGCCTTGACCAGGTCGCGGGCATCGCTGGTCGAGGGATTTGAGGTGCTCATGCTGGCCTCCTGGGACTGGCCGCAGTGCTCGCTGGGGCCGAAAATACGCAGCGGTGTGCAAGGGTTCTGCTTTCTTCTGCTTCCCATTGTGATCCGGGTGCGCTGTCGTGGTTCAGTTTTTTGGCTGGTTTTTGCTGCCTTTTTGACGCTTGTTGGCCGCGTTTTGCGTTGCCTTGCCGAGCGCGTCATACTCCGGTAAGGTCCGCTCCCCGACAATGGCGGCCACGCCTTCGTTTTCGTTTTTTTGCCTCAGGATTTCGCATGGACTACCAAGATTCTTCGACCGATGCACTGATGTTCATCACCCAGCGTCCCGACATTGTCTTCGAGCGCGGCCAGGGTTCCTGGCTGAGCGACCATACCGGTCGCCGCTACCTCGATTTCATCCAGGGCTGGGCGGTGAATTGCCTCGGCCATTGTCCGCCGGAGATCAGCGAGACGCTGGCGGCACAAGGCAAGCTGCTGATCAACCCGAGCCCGGCCTTTTACAACGGGCCGATGATCGAACTGGCCGGCCTGCTCACCGCCCATTCCTGCTTCGACCGGGTTTTCTTCGCCAATACCGGCGCCGAAGCCAACGAAGGCGCGATCAAGCTGGCGCGCAAGTGGGGCCGTCTGCATCGCGGCGGCGCGCACGAAATCATCACCTTCGGCCATTCCTTCCACGGCCGCACGCTGGCGACCATGTCGGCATCGGGCAAGGCCGGCTGGGATACGCTGTACGCGCCGCAGGTGGCGGGTTTCCCCAAGGCCGAGTACAACAACCTCGACTCGGTGGCGGCGCTGATCGGCGAGCAAACCGTCGCGGTGATGCTCGAACCGGTGCAGGGCGAGGGCGGGGTGATTCCGGCCGAGATCGAATTCCTGCAGGCGCTGCGTCAGCTGACCCAGGAGCGCGGCATCCTGCTCATCGTCGATGAAGTGCAGACCGGCATGGGCCGCACCGGCAAACTCTTCGCCTACCAGCACGCCGGCATCGAGCCGGACATCATGACCCTGGGCAAAGGCATCGGCGGCGGCGTGCCGCTGGCGGCCTTGCTGGCGCAGGAGGCGATCTGCTGCTTCGAGCCCGGCGACCAGGGCGGTACTTACAACGGCAACCCGCTGATGACGGCGGTCGGTGCCGCCGTCACCCGGCGTCTGCTGGCCGACGGCTTCCTCGATGAGGTCACCGCGCTGGGCGAATACCTGGCCCAGGGCCTGCGCGATCTGGCCGGCAAATACGGGCATGTCGGCGAACGTGGCAGCGGTTTGCTGCGCGCCTTGATCCTGGCGGACGAGCGCGGGCCGCAGATCGTGCAGCAGGCGCTGGCGATGGAGCCGCACGGCCTGCTGCTCAATTCGCCGCGTCCCAATCTGCTGCGCTTCATGCCGGCGCTCAACGTCAGCCGCGACGAAATCGACGAAATGCTGGCCGCGCTCGATACCCTGCTCCAGGGCGAGTGAAAAATGCCGTCACCCACGGTCGACCGTGGGTGACGGCAAGAAACCGGCGCTGCCGCGTGCCGCGATCAAACGCGGAAGCGTTCGATCTGACGCATCAGATCGTCGGCGATCTGCTCCAGTGACTGGGCAGCGGCGGCTGTGCCGCGCACGTTGCGGGCCGTTTCATCGACCTTGCGGGTGATTTCCTCGACCCGCAGCGCAATCGCGCCACTGCTTGCACTTTGCTCCTGGGTGGCGTTGGCGACATCGCGAATTCGGGTCAGGGTCCGGCTGGCGCCGTCTTCGATCTGCTGCAGCGACAGCGAAGCCTCGCCCGCCAGGTCGACGCCTTGTTCGACTTCGGGCAGCACCGCGCTCATCGCCGCAACCGCACCGCCGGTTTCACCCTGGATGCCGGCGATCACGGTTTCGATTTCAGTGGTGGCCAGCGAGGTCCGTTCGGCGAGTTTGCGGACTTCGTCGGCGACCACGGCAAAGCCGCGTCCCTGTTCGCCGGCGCGGGCTGCTTCAATTGCGGCATTGAGCGCGAGCAGGTTGGTCTGGCCGGCGATTTCCTTGATCGTGTTGGCGATGCTGGAGACCTCGCTGGCGCGGGCTTCGAGGGCGCGGATGCGTTGCGAGGCCTGGTCGACCGTGCCGGCAATCTGGCGGATGGCCCGGGTTGCCTGTTCGACCCGCTGGCTGCCGTTACCGGCCTGGGCCATTGCCTGCTGTGAGTCGGCCTCGGTGGCGCGGGCGCTATCGGAAATATGGGCGGAGCTGACGGTCAGTTCCTCAATGGCCGCCGCCATGTCGGTGGTCGCATCGGCCTGCTGTTCGGCGGCAACCGCGACCTCGGCGGCGGATCGTCCGATTTTTCTGGCATTTTGCACCAGGGTGGCAGCGCTTTGCCGGATCCCGGCAATCAGGTCATGTTGCGTCTTCAGCATTTGGTCCAGCGCTGCCAGCAGGCTGCCGGCTGCCGGTTGCCCCAATTGCGCCGTCAGATCGCCGTCGGCCACGGCTTGCATGACCGCGCTGGCAGCGGCGGGTTCGCCGCCGATCTGGCGCAGGATGCCACGCGCGATCAAAAAACCTAGCAGACCGATCAGCGCGGTCAGCCCGAGCGAGATCAGGATTTGCTGGAGCAGGATGCTGCGGAATTCGCTGTCGATGTCATCGGTGTAAATGCCGGTGCCGATCAGCCAGCCCCAGGCCGGGAATTTTTTGACGAATTGCAGTTTGGGCAGCGGCTGGCTGCCGCCAGGGCGGGGAAACTGGGTGTCGACATAGGCCTCGTCGGCACTGGCCAGGGCGCCGGTGAGGTCGCGGATGGTGTAGCGGCCACGTCCATCCTTGATTTTGTCGAGCATGTTCTGCCCTTCGAGCTCGCGCTTGATGTGGGCGACGCTGACGCCGTCGAGCGTCCATGCGTAGTAATACTCGGTCTTGCCGTCGTTGCCGCCGTAGCGGGCGCTGCGGATGATTTCTCGGGCCCGCTGCTGGGCTTCGTCAACAGGCAGGGCGCCGGCTTCGACTTGTCGCTGGAGTTCGCTCACCGCGTTGTAAATTCCCTGCACGCCGGCACGAATCAGCGTCTTGCGACTTTCGAGCAAGGCCTGGCGAGCGTTGTGGGCGCTGACTGCGGCGAGCGCGGCCATGCCGAAAAAGGCAGCCAGCACGATCAGCAGCAGCCGCTGGCGCAGGCTGAGCGCGGATTTGACAGACATTTGCTTCCTCCGGGGTTTTTCCCATTTTTGGAAGCTGGCCTTATACCGTCTGGCTGAAAAATGCTGAATAAGGGATTACCGCAGGTGCCTGCGGAAAAAGTGCGAAACGGCCGGTTGACCGTGATCGTCCTGCGCTTGCGGCGGCCAAGAAAAAACCGGGGAGGCCGAGAGGGGGAGGCACTCCCCGGTCAAACCGCAAAGCAAGCGGAGGCAATCAGCAGGGCTTACATGCCGAGATAGGCGGCGCGTACCTGCTCGTTGCTGATCAGTTCCTGACCGCTGCCGGAGAGCGTCACCAGGCCGGTTTCGATCACATAGCCGCGGTCGGCGATGGCCAGGGCGGCAAAGGCGTTCTGCTCGGCGAGGATGATGGTCATCCCCTGGGCCTTGAGCGCCTTGACCACGTTGAAGACTTCCTCGACCAGCAGCGGCGCCAGCCCCATCGACGGCTCGTCGAGCAGCAGCAGCTTGGGTCGCCCCATCAGCGCGCGGCCAATCGCCAGCATCTGCTGCTGGCCGCCGGACAGCGTGCCGGCCGGCAGGGCGCGTTTTTCCTTGAGGATGGGGAACATCGTGAACACCTTTTCCATGTCCTCTTCGACATGGGCCTTGGGCTGGGTGTAGGCGCCCAGCCGCAGGTTGTCCTCAATCGACAGCGGGCCGAAAACCTGACGGCCTTCCGGGCTCTGGCAGATGCCGCGCCGCATGCGCTGGTCGGAACGGACTCCGGAAATGTCGGCACCGTCGAACAGGATCTTGCCGGCACTCATCGGCTGGATGCCCGACAGGGTGCGCAGGAAGGTGGTCTTGCCGGCACCGTTGGCGCCGACCAGCGCCACCAGTTCGCCACGCCGGACTTCGATATCCATGCCCTTGAGCGCCTTGATCCGGCCGTAGCAGCTTTCCAGCCCGGAGACCGCGAGCAGGATTTCGCCGGTGGCATGTGTCTTGCCGGGTTCGAGCTCGCCGGCGCTGTGGGCGCCGAGGCCGATTGAGTCGGGGGCAAGACTGGCGATGCGGTGGAATAGCTGGCGGAATTCGGCCTTGGCGCGTTCGCCAAAGAGCGGGTCGTCGTTGTCGAGGAAGGCGCGGTCAATCGGTTCCCAGTCGTGCGGGAAAAAGCTTTCGCGGGCCATCGGCATCGCGTCTTTTTCCTCGGTGCGGATATGGTTTTTCAGGCTCTGGGTGTAGATGCGCAGCGCGGCGGCGAATTCCGGGGCGCCAAGCTTGCCGGCAGCCGCATCGGCGAGCTGGCCGCGCAGCGACTTGAGGACTTCCGGCCCGTTGCGGTGCTCGGCCTGCAGGCGGTCAAGAATCGGCCCGGCAGCCTCGCTGCGCTGGCGCAGCAGAGGGAACAGGTATTGATCCTCCTTGGCGTGATGGCAGGCGTCCATGAATTGCTCGATGTAATCGAAAATCGACGCGAACAGGGCCGGATCGACCTGGCTGCCGTCTTCCATCTCGCCGGCCAGCAGGTCGATGGTGGTGGCGATGCGCCACAGGTTCTGGTGTTCTTCGGTGATGATGCGCAGGGCTTCCATGCTGCTCTCCCCTTGTCAGGCGTGGGCGCCGAGATAGGCGGCGATCACGTCCGGGTTCTTGCGGACCTCCTCGCCGGTGCCTTCGGCCAGCTTCTTGCCGTAGTCGAGCACCAGGATGCGGTCGGACAGGTTCATGACCATCTTCATGTCGTGCTCGACCAGGACGACGGTGACGCCGGAATCGGCGACCTTGCGCACCAGGTGATCGACCTCGATGGTTTCCTTGGGATTGAGGCCGGCGGCCGGCTCGTCGAGGAAGATCAGGCGTGGCTTCATCGCCAGCGCGCGGGCAATCTCCAGCCGCTTGAGCGCGCCGTAAGGCATGCTGTCGGCGCGCGCCTCGATGTATTTTTCCAGACCGACGAAGCGCATCAGTTCGGCGGCCTCGCCGCGCAATTCGGCATCGCGCCGCTTGAGTCCGGGCAGGCGCAGGGCGGCCTTGAACAGGTTGCGGTCGAGGCGCAGATGGGCGCCGACCATGACGTTCTCCAGCGCGCTCATGTTCATGCAGATCTGCAGGTTCTGGAAGGTGCGCGCCATGCCGCGCCGGGCCAGTTCGTTGGGCGACTTGCCCTCGATCGTCTCGCCGTCGAGCCGGATCTGGCCGGTGGTCGGCTTGTAGACTCCGGTGATCAGGTTGAACAGCGTGGTCTTGCCGGCGCCGTTGGGGCCGATCACCGAATAGACGATGCCGGCGTCGATGGTGAAGCTGACGTTCTGGACGGCCTTGACGCCGCCAAAGTGGATCGACAGATCCTTGACTTCGAGCAGGGCCATGCTCATTCCCCCTTGCCGAACTTGGCCGCGAGCGTCGGCACGATGCCGCGCGGCAGGAAAATCATGAAGCCCATCAGGATCGCGCCGAAGACCACGGTCTCCCAGCCTTCGAAGGTGGCCAGGGCCTGCGGCAGGGCGGTCAGCAGGATGGCGCCGATCAGCGAGCCGTAAACCGAGGCCATGCCGCCGACGACGACCATGGTGACCAGTTCGATGGAGTGGAAGAAGTCGGCGAAATTGGGGCTGACGAAACCGATGTAGTGGGCAGTGACGCTGCCCATCAGCGAAGCGAAAACCGCCGACAGGACGAAGATCGCGACCTTGTAGCGGACGACATCGACACCGACCACCTGCGAGGCGACTTCAGAACCATGCAGCGCCCGCAGCGCACGGCCGAAGGGCGAGTCGATCAGGTTGAGCGAAGTCCAGATGCTGGCCACCAGCAGTGCGGCGATCACCCAGTACCATTGCTTGTCATTCGACAATTCGAAGCCGAACAAGCCCATGGCCGACACCGGCATGCCGTCCGGGCCACCGGTCCATTGTGCTTCGTTGCGCAGCGCAATGTTGATGATGATGCCGAGACCAAGGGTGGCCATCGCCAGGTAATGCCCCTTGAGTTTGAAGATCGGCCGCGCGACCAGCGCTGCCAGCAGGCCGGTGGCCACCGCGCCGGCGAGCATCGCCAGCAGCGGGTGCCAGCCGAAATGCGTGGGCAGCACCGCCGAGGCGTAGGCGCCGATGCCGAGGAAACCGGCGTGGCCGAGGCTGATCTGGCCGGCAAAGCCGATCAGCAGGTTGAGGCCGAGGACGATGGTGGCGTTGATCGCCATGCGGATCGCCAGGTCGAGGTAGAAGCTGTTGGGCACCAGGAAGGGCAGGACCAGCAGCACCGCGATGACGATCAGCAGACCGAGGTAGACATTCTTTTTCATGCTTACACCCGATCCGTCGATTTGCCGCCAAACAGGCCGCGCGGCATGAAGAAGAGGATGAACAGGATGAGGACGAAGGGAATCGCGTCCTTGTAGGCCGACGAGATGTAACCGGCGCCCATGGCTTCGAGTATCCCCACCAGCAGGCCGCCGACGACGGCGCCAAGACCGTTGCCGAGGCCGCCGACGACGGCGGCGACGAAGCCCTTGAGCCCGAGCATGATCCCGACGTCGTAGGAGGTCAGGGTGATCGGGGTGACCAGGATGCCGCCGATGGCACCGAGCGCTGCCGACATCGCGAAGCTCATGAACAGGACCCAGCTGGTGTTGATCCCGACCAGTTCGGCAGCCAGCCGATTGACCGAAGTGGCAAGCATTGCCTTGCCCTGCAGCGTGCGGTTGAAGAAGTACCAGAGGCCGGCCACCACCAAGGCAGTGACGCCGAGCACCCAAAGGCTTTGCGGCAACAGCGTCGCACCCATGATCTCGATCGGGGTGTCGCCGGAGAAGGCCGGCAGGCTGAAGGTGCCCTTGCCCAGCCAGACCTGGATCAGGCCACGGATGACCAGCGAGGCACCGATGGTGATGATGATCAGCGTCACCGTTTCGGCGCCCTTGACCGGTTCGATCGCGAGTTTTTCGACCAGGATGCCGACAATGGCCGGGATCAGGATCGCCAGCAGCAGGGCCACCGGCAACGGCAGGCCGGCCTGGGTGAAGAAGACCGCGAGCATGCCGCCAAGCATGATGAATTCACCCTGGGCGAAGTTGATCACGTGGCTGGCGTTATAGATCAGCGTGAAGCCGAGCGCCGCCAGCGCGTAGGTGGCGCCGACGGTGACGCCGGAAAAAAGGAATTGCAGGAACTGGGCAAGCATCAGCAGACCCTCCCGGTGACCCGGGGCACCGCTCTCTGCGGCACGTGACGATTCGTCATGTCTCCTCCTGTTGTTATCTGTCTGACCTTGGGAAAAACCATGGTCGCTGATTGGGAATTCTGTATTTCGTAATCAATTCTGTCAATAGAAATGATACAAAAGGCCAAGGTTTTTTTATTTTGCGTATCACAAGCCGGCTGGGGCGGGCTTAGGCCGGTTCGCCGGTATAGCCCAGGCGCAGCGACAAATCGCCAGCTGAGCGCCGTAATGCCGAAACCACCTGGCTGTCGGGGCTCATGTCAAACATGCCTTTGACGCCAACAACGACGATGCTCATCGTGATCTCGTTGCGGAAATTGAAGACCGGGGCGGCAACGGCTTCAACACCGCTGGCCATGTAATAGTCGGAGAGTGCGCAATAGCCGTCGGCGCGCACTTGGGCCAGCATCTGGTCGACCTGGGAACGGGTTTGCAGGTGGGGGGGCAGCTTCTTGTTCTTCAATTCTTGGCCGATCAGGCGGTCGACCGTGTCGTTCTTCAGCCAGGCGGCAAAAATGCGGCCGCTGGCAGAGTTGAGAATGTGCAGGGCTGTGCCGGTAATCACGTTGACGGTAATGGCCCGGCGCGGGCGTTCCCAGCGGACGATGACCGGGCCGTTCTCGCTCCAGACTGCCAGCGCAGTGGTTTCGTTGATTTCGTCGCGCAGTCGGGCGATTTCCGAGAGTCCGAGGCGGACACGGTCGAGCCGGTCGATGGCGACCAGGCCGATGTTCAGCGCGAAGCCGCCGAGGTCGTAGCGTGAGGTCAGCGGGTCCTGTTCGACCAGCCCGGCGCGGATCAGGCTGACCAGGTAGCGATGCGCCTTCGAGGCCGGCATGTCGGCCGCCGCTGCAATATCCTTGAGCATCATCGAGCGCTGGCCATTGACCATTGCGCGCAGGATGCTCATGCCGATTTCCAGTGACTGGACGCCGTGTTTACCTTCCAGTTCTTCGCTCATCTGAATTCTCCAAAATTTCCAAATACGAAACTTGTTTTATTTTATAGAATTCGGTTTGCTCGTGTCTTGGAGATTAGAGGAATGTTGCCTTTGCGTGTTTTCGCCATCGACGGGATTGTTCCCGTGGTCGATCCAACCGCGTTTGTTCACCCCTCGGCGGTACTGATCGGCGATGTGATCGTCGGGCCGGGGTGTTATGTCGGTCCCTGCGCCTGCTTGCGTGGCGACTTCGGCAGGCTGATTCTCGAGCGCGGTGCCAACTTGCAGGATACTTGCGTGATGCACGGTTTTCCCGGCACCGATACCGTGGTCGAGGAGGATGGACACATCGGCCACGGGGCTGTACTGCACGGCTGTCGTGTCGGGCGCAATGCGCTGGTCGGGATGAATGCGGTGATCATGGACAATGCGGTGATCGGCGAGTCGGCAATCGTTGCCGCCAGCGCCTTTGTCAAGGCCGCTGCCGAAATTCCGGCACGCAGTTTGGCTGCGGGCTCGCCGGCGCGGGTGATTCGCGAATTGTCGGATGAGGAAATCGCCTGGAAGGGGCAAGGCACGCAGACCTACCAGGATCTGGTGCGACGCAGTCTGGCGACGATGGTCGAGTGTGCCCCGCTGGCTGCCGTCGAAGCCGGGCGGGCGCGCATCAGTATCCCCGATGTGGTGCCCCTGGTGGCTTTGAAAAAGGGTGCGACCTGAACTAACGGCAATGGTCGGCAAGTGCTTTGCATTTTTGTGGTTTTTTCGAGCCCTGGGCCGCTGGATGGCTGTACAATCGCCAATCG
>ERZ1066115.317-NODE-317-length-14434-cov-13.910077_pt1 | contig 14434 bp, 6 predicted proteins | sample MGYA00382762_ERZ1066115 | MGnify/ENA primary metagenome ERZ1066115 (study PRJEB33369, sample SAMEA5778345) | biofilm metagenome | biome: Industrial cooling water; feature: Water cooling tower basin; material: Biofilm | place: United Arab Emirates | collected... | reverse complement strand
GGCTGATCTGGTTGGCGCTTATGCTGTTAGCGCCCAGGGCCAGCGCGCCGCCGGCATTAACTGACAGGTTACCGCTTAAGGTCGATACGCCCAAATTAATCGCGTTAACATCGACCAGCGATATATCGCGGCCGCTGGTGACGGCTACCGTGTTAAAGTTGTTAGCGGCGAACGAAAGGCTCAAATCGTTGCCGGCTCCGACGTCGATCGTCGTGGTGCCGGACACGATCAAGGCCGCGTCGTTCGCGATGCCGGCGGCGGCGCCGGCGCCGATGTTCAGGCCAGCGGCGTTGATAGAGTAGCCCGATTGGCTGAGCGTCGCGCCGTTAGCGATGGACAAGGCTCCGCCCACGGTGAGGCTCGAAGTCAAACTGATCGAAGCCTGGGCCGAAAGATCGTCGTAGCTTCCTATACCGCCTAGAGCGGAGCCGCCCTTAACGGCGGCGAGCGTTCCGTTGCTTAAGGAGCCGTCGTTCAATACGTCGCCGTCGACGCTGAGGGTCGCCGCGTTAAGGTTAATAGAGGCTCCCGCGTACACGGTCAGGGAGCCTACGGCGCGGGGAAGGTCTAGCCGCGGCTGATTCACCGTGTTCGGGATTAGCACCGCGTCCGCCGCGCCGGGTACGGCGTTCTGATCCCAGTTGGCCGCGACCTCCCAGAAGGTCGGGTTCGTGGCGTCGTCGCCCTGCCAGACATAGACGCCGCCCGCGGGAAAGATCCAACCCGGGCTCGTCGTATCAACGTTGCCGGCGTCCTGCGAGAAATAAGCCGTCAGGTCGACGCTACCCGCTCCGACGGCGCTATCGCGGACGCTGAGGAACTGAAGGTCCTGCGTGCCCGCTGGGTTCTTGGTGAGCGTGAACTGAGAGCCGCCGAGGGTCGAACGAAGATCGAGGAGCTGGCCGCTCGCGCCCTTTAGGCTCAGATCCCCGGTAACCGTAAAGGTCTGCCCCGCCTGGAGCTGTAACCGCTTGCCCGGGACCAAGGAGCGTAGATTATAGAAGGTCGTGCCGCCGGTCAGGGTGGCGGTAGAGGAACCGGTGAACTCAAGCGTAGAGGCGCCGGCGCTGAAAGCGCCGGCGCGATTCCACGACCCGCCGATACGGATCGTCCGAGAGCCGGCGTCAAGGTTACCGGTCGCCCCGATTTCAAGGTCGCCGTTGACCGTCAGGTCGGCATTGAGCGTGTAGGTTCCGGCGCTATTATTGATGCGGAGGTTGAAATATTCGTCGCCTTGGGCGAGCCCGAGGGCGCCTGCGCCCGTGTAGTTCACCGAACCGGAATTCGTATCGAAGGCCGCCGAACCATTTACGATTCCCGCGCCCGCGAGCTCCAGGGTTCCGTCCAGGCTCAAGAGCCCGTTGGCCGCTAGGTTATCATTGACGAGCCTGACCGTGGCGCCGGAGGCCACGGTCAGGTTCAGGACGTCGTAGCCTGCTTGGTCTACCGTGACCGTACCGGATGGGATGAACACGCTGACGTCGCCGTCTGGGACCGCCGCCGGGGTCCAGTTGCCGGGGACGCTCCAATTTCCCGCGCCGCCGTTCCAACTGTAGCTCGTCGCGGCGTTGATCGTGATCGCGTTGGACGCGTTCACCGTATAGGGGCCGGCCGCGCCGGCGTACGACAGCTCGAGCCGCCCGGTCGAGGGCAGGTTCGTAGAAGTAAAGCCCAAGCCGTCTATCGTCAGGGTTTCGCCGTCGGCGAAATCCGAATCCAGGTTGATGAGCAGTACGCTCGCGCTCTCATAGCTGACCGGCGTCGCGCCGTTGACCCGCGCGGCCGCCGCGCCCCCGAAGCTGGGGTTGAGCAAGGCGGTATTCCAGCTAAGCTTGAGGGCTTCCGGAATCCTAAGGCGGATGCCTTGGGCCGCGACGAAATTGGACGGCGCGCCGTCGGCCGTCTCGGTAAGGGTAACGGTAGGCAGCGCGGCGGCGCCGCCTTGGGTAAAGGATAGGGAGGCATGGGAAAAGCCAGGCGCCGCGTCGGCGGCGTCGCCGAAGCTGACGAGCGCCGCGTCATTTACCCCCAAGGCGCCGGTCGCCGGCAGGCGGCTCGAGCCGTTCGTTCCGTCGGTGGTAAAGGTCAGCGTGACGACCTCGGTGCCCGAAACCACGCTCGGAATCACCACGGTGATGATCGCTAAACCGTCCCCGGAGGTGGTGACGACTTCATCCGCGTCGACGCCGTTAATGATGACCGTCCCCGGTCCGCTCGACGCGCCTTGCACGCGTATGCTGCGGGCATAGGGAACCGGATTACCGTCGGCGTCCGCGATCTGCAGCGCGACGTTTACCGCGACGTTCTCCGTCGACGAGGCGTCCTGCGGCGTGACCACGACGTGATGCGGCTCGGGCGGGGTATAGGGGGCCGCGTAGATGCGGTAATTCTCGACCGGGTCGCTCCCGGTGAACCATACCATGGAGGTATTGACGTTTAGGCCGTCTGCCGCGTTCTCCGCAATCTGTAGACGCCATGTTCCGTTCGTCTGGCCGGCGACGGCGTAGCCGGTGGATGCGTCGACGCCGTTCCCGCCGGTCAGGCCCGTCGCCACCGAAACCTCGGCTTTGTTAAAGAGCGTACCGGCTTCGCCGCCGTCGAAATCCCAAAAATGCCGTTCTATATCGCCTATCGCATTGTCTGGTACGAAGGGATAAAGATTCCAAGTGTTCACGTCTAAGAAATTAAGGGTCCATCCGTAGGCGAAGGCGCGGGCCGAAGCGAGGCCGGTGGGAGAACCGGCGTTGGTATACGACACGTCGACTTTAAAGGCGTTCTTTCTTAGGCCGACGCCGGGAGTCGGCGCTTCGGCGAGAATCTTAAAGTAATACTTGTTCCCGATCTTCTCTCCCTGGCTAGGGTAGATAGGGTTGGAATAGACCCATACGCCGGTCTGATTGGTATACGGGCCCATAGTCTGCAGGATAGTACCGGTTTGCGCCTCGGCTTGATTAAGAAATACTATCTTCCGGGATGCCGGTGACGAATGAGCGCCTGTTCCGCCTATGATATAGTAATTCCAGTTACCCTCGCTCGGCGCTCCGCTATATTCATTCGGCGCGACGTTATTCAAGCCCGGATCATAGATCGCGAAGTAGATGGGGCCGGACATGTCTTCCGGAATCTCATAAAACAGCGCCATCCATCGATCTTGATCGCCGTTCCCGGCTAAGTCCGTTACCCCGAGGTAGTTCGTAGCCTCGGCCGGTATCCTACTCTGCCCCCGGACTCCCCCTAAGGCGATGCAGCACAGCAGGATGGTCGCGATACGGCGTTTGGTCATGGTCTACCTCGTGCTTGGGGCTGGGGCGTCATAATCGTTAAAAGTATACATCATAAAGCGTTTTAACGCACGCGGAAGCAAGCGGGAGGGCCTGCGACGGCGTATCGGCATCGGAGGTACGCCATGAATACTATCCGCGTCGTCGCCGCCGCGATCTGCCTGGCCGTCATATCCACCTGGTCTTGCGCCCCCGTTCAGGGCGCCGGGCTCTGTACGCTTCTCCTGAGCCTGGGCCAAGCGGGTTCAGGCGGGGAAAGCGGCCTCGCCGCCATGAGCCGCGGCGTCGTCTTCGATCCCATGCCGCCGGCGGCCGGGTTACGGGCCTATCTTTCGGGCTCCGGTCCGGGCGAGGAGGGTTTTTCAGAAATTGAAATGGTCGGCGGGCAGCTTGAACTGTGCCTGAAGGCCGGGACCTGGCGTTTTGCGGCGGCCTTGCGGGACGGCGACGGCCGGGCCTATCTGCGCGGCGAGGTCGAGCTCTTCCTGAGTCCGGCGGAAGAGGCGACGGCGCGCATCCTCTGCTCGCCCCTGAGCGGCCTAGGCGTCATGGCCCTACGCTACCCGCCCCTGGACGAACTACCGGTCGGAGCGTCGTGGGACTGCAGCCTTGCGAATGACCGGGGCGCGGCCTATGCGGCCTGGATCGACGAGCCGGGCATCGGGGGGCGGGAGCTAGCTAGCTTGCCGGCGGGGTATTACCGCCTGACGACGATCCTACGGGCGCCCGGTGGCGTCTTGGGGGCTTCGGTCGACGCGATTCGGATCCTGGCCGACCTAAGCACGTCGGTCGAGCCTAGCGCGCGGCCCGGGCAGGGCTCGGGCTTGATCGACATAGAGCTGGATCTCCGCTCGCCGCCGGCGGTCCAAGCCCGCTTAGCCTCGCGCAGAGCTCGGCGGGGGCTACCCGCCTTGGTCGTGGCGGACGGGCCGGCCGGCGAGTATAGCTGGTACGTCATGGGCCGCGAGCTAGGGCGCGGGGCGTCGGCATGGATCGATACCTCGGGGCTGGCTTCGGCTACCCAGCTGGAGTACCTAATGCGCGCGGCCGACGGGCGTTTGGGCGCGGGCGAGCTTTCGCTGGCGGTGCAAGACGGGGCCGTAGCCGGGCCCTGGCGGCATTACCTCACGCTGTCCGAGCTCGACGAGCCGGACGCGGCCGCCCTGGCCCAGCCGATCGGCCTGGCGGCTTCGCCCTACGACGGCTCCTTCGTCATGCTCTCGGACGCGACCTCGTCCCGGATCGATCTTTGGGAGACGGATAGCGCGACGTTGGAGCCCTATCCGCGCGCCCAGGCGAGCGTTCGGGTGGCCGGTACGGCCAGGCGCGCTACGGTCCTAGCCTATGCGCCTGGCGGGGACTGGGTCGCCGCGGCTAACGGCGACAGCGATTGGATCTGGCTGGCTCCGATCCAACGCGCGGCGGATGCGCCGCCGTCTATCGGCCCGGCGACGGAGTTCCGCTCGGCGACGGCCGGCCTAGAGGGGCTGCGCTACGTCCGGGCCTTGGCCTTTAATCCGGCCGGCGACCAGCTCTACGCGCTCTGTAATCAGTCCAGGGCCGTCTTTCGCTTCGACCTAAGCGCCGGGGCTTGGAGCCTAGGCAGCATGTTCGCCTTGGACGATTACCCCTGCGGCGCGCTCTCGGGCTACCGCGCCCTGGCCGTCAGCCATGACGGGAGCCTGTTGGCGCTAGCCGCGGCGAGCTCGGATACGCTCGCGCTCTTCGATCTCGGCCCGGGGGGCCTAGCCTGGCGAGGGATGCTAGCCGGCGCCGCCCAGGGCATAGACTATCCTCTAGCCTTGGCCTTTAGCCCCGACGACCGCGCCTTGGCCGTGGCGTCGCGCGACCTGGGCCTGAGCGTATTGAGCTGCTCGGGCGCTCCGACCCTGCTGGCTATCCGAGGCCCGGAAGCCGGCGTCGTCGGGGAGCCGCGCGACCTGGGCTGGGCGCGGCCCCGTCGCTTCCCGGAAGCCGGCTTTGGCGAAGCCGAGGCCGGTCTGCCCTCGGTCATAGCTCTTGCCCACGGCGCCGGCCTTACGCTCTTCCAAGCGGACGGCGAGGGCGACGAACTCGCGCTACCGAGCCGGGGTGCCGGCTTCAGCGCTTCAAGCCTAGGCCTCAGCGACGGAGCCCATGCCTGCGCCGCTTCCGGCGCCTTTTTCCTGGCGGCTGGCCGCATGCCCGGGGCGTTGGCGCTGGTCGCCGCGCCCGGCGCTAGCGACGGCCTTGAAAATACCCCTTGACACACGCAACCGTTCTGTCATTCTTGGGTCTAAGTACCGGGACTTATGTGGACCGCTTCAATGCGGCGGCAAGACATATACGCGGCTGCGCGCCTTCCTAGGCCGGCCCGAAAGGACAGATCGTGTACCAGTTAGACTCGTTTACCCTGCGGGAAGTGATCGTGAAGAGCGCCGAGCGCTACGCCGACCGGCCCGCCGTGGGTTTCGTAGGCGGCGAGGCCGCGACCTACCGGGCGCTCGGCGCGGCGGCGGCCAGGCTGGCCCTGCGCTTGCGCGCCGACGGTCTAAAAGAGGGCGATAAGATCGCGCTCCTGTCCGAGAACCGGCCGGAGTGGCCGGTGGCCTATTTCGGCATCGCCGCGGCCGGCTTCATCGGCGTGCCCATACTGACCGATTTCGGCGCCGAGCAGATCGGCAATATCATGGCCCATGCCGAGGCCAAGGCGGTGCTGGTATCGGAGAAGCTGCGAGCCAAGCTGGGGCCCAAGGCGCCCAAGGCCTACGCCATCGAGGAGCTCCTGGCGCCTTCCGACGCAGCGGCGCCGGATCCGGCGGAGGTCTTTAAGCCCCTGGACGAGAATAGCCTGGCGGTCATCCTCTACACCTCGGGGACCACGGGCAACTCCAAGGGCGTCATGATGACGCACAAGAACCTGGTCTGGGACGCCTGGGCCACTAGGGACATCATCAAGCAGCGGCGGAACGATCGGCTCCTGTCCATACTGCCCCTGGCCCATACCTACGAGTGTACCATCGGCATGCTGGCGCCGCTCATGCAAGGCCCGAGCATCTGGTACTTGGGCAAGCCGCCCACGGCCTCTAACCTGATCCCCGCCATGGAGACGGTACGGCCTACCATCATGCTCACCGTGCCCATCATCATCGAGAAGACCTACCGCGCCAGCGTACGGCCCTCGCTGGAGAAGATCGGCCTTTACAAGAGCCCGCTCTTCAAGGGGCTATTGATACGCGTGGCGGGCAAGAAGCTCATGAAGAAATTCGGCGGCCACCTGCGCTTCTTCGGCATCGGCGGCGCCGCCCTGGCCGCGGACGTGGAGGAGTTCCTCCGCGGCGCGAAATTCCCCTACGCCATCGGCTACGGCCTGACCGAGACGGCGCCGCTCTTGGCCGGCTGCCATCCGAGCAAGACGGTATTCCGTTCCACGGGGCCGGCCATGAAGGGCGTGGAGCTCCGCATCGCCGATAAGAATCCGCAGACCGGCGAGGGCGAGATCCAGGCCCGCGGCCACAACGTCATGCCCGGCTATTACAAGGATCCGGAGAAGACCGCCGAGGTGTTCACCGACGACGGCTGGTTCAGGACCGGCGACCTAGGTTACTTCGACGCCAAGGGGAATCTCTTTATCCGCGGCCGCTCCAAGGCGATGATCCTGGGCGCCTCGGGCGAGAACATCTACCCCGAGGAGATCGAATCCCTGCTAAACGCCCATGAGTACGTGGCCGAGTCCCTGGTCTTTAGCGACGAGAAGGGCCTAGCGGCGCTCGTGCACCTAAAGCCGGAGATCCTGGAGAAGCTCGAGGCCACGGTCGCCGACCGCGTCGAGGACGCCGGCGCCATGCTCGAAGGTATCCGCAAGGAGGTGAACGCCCGCCTCTCGGCCTTCAGCCGCATCGGCCGGGTGCATATCCAGAAGGAGCCCTTCGAGAAGACGCCGAGCCAGAAGATCAAGCGCTTCCTGTATCCCAAGAAGGACGGCGAAGGTAAATAAGGACCGCGGGGCCGGCGTTCCGTCGCCGGCCCGCGCCTTCTACGATACCGGGGGCGAGAGTCGCCGGTTTTTATTCGCCTTCCATGATCCGGCCGAAGACCGAGAGGCTCAGGCAGAGCTCGCGGCAACGATCGTCGGGCAGGGCCGCCAGCTCCTCGCGCAGGAGACGCTGGGCCCGTTCCAAGTACTCGTCGCGCTCGTCCCAGCACAGGAGCTCCTCCGCCTCGTCGTCGGGGGCCTCCTCGCAGCTTTCCAAGTGTAGCCATGCCAGGAACCAGAAGCGGGCCATGGTGGCGCGGTCGCGGTAGACGGGCGCCTCGACCATGACCGCCGCGTCGCGCAGGAAGAATTCCAGTTCGCGCGCGGCTTGGGCCCTAGTCCGCTCGCCGTCCCTGAGCGCGAGCTCGGCCAGGATGAGCCCGAGCGAGAACGCGGCCGCGTGGTGGCGGCAGCGGTTGGCGGCGGCCAGGGCCTCCAAGGCGACGGCCCTCGCCTCTCGGTCGCGGCCGGCTAGGAGCATGGCCCAGGCCAGCTGGGCGCCGCATTGGGCCCGCTCCACGTCGCTCCGGGCCTGGGTCTTGTAGTAGAGCGACGAGTCGAAGGCCTTGGCGGCGGCCTCCGCCTTGCCTTCCAGGCCGTAGGCTACGCCGAGGGCGGCGTAATAGCCCACGGCCAGCTCCGGCTCCAGCCCGCAGTATAGCCGATCGGGATTATCGATATAGGCGGCGGCGTCGAAGCTGAAGTCCTTGAGCGCGTCGGCCATGGCGACGGCTTGCCGCTTGCAGACCTCGTCCTCGTCGCCCCTTTGCCTGGCGCCCTCCATAAGGATGACGTTGACGCGCGCGGCCTCGGCGTGCTCGCCGGCCAGGCGCGCGTAGATGGCCATGCCCTCGGCGTAGGTCATGGCCCCCGGCTCATGGCTCCGGTCGATGCCGGCCAGGACTTCGCGCGCCGCCTGGAAATCGTCGAGCCCGAGGTAGGATAGCGCCAGGAAATAGCGCGCGTTGGACGCCCCCCGCGCGTTGGTAAGCCGATACGCGTCCCCGAGGCCCTTCGCGTCGCGGGCGCCGCCGGCGTAGGAATCCAGGGCTTTGCGGCCGTAGATTACGGCGGTGCGGTAATCCAGGCTCATGTAGTAGCTGGTTAGGAACAGGTGATAGCAGCGGGCCAGGTAGAAGCGATTGCGGGCCTTCAGGGCCAGCGCGTACATGTCCTGTATGATCTCCCGCAGGCCCTCGTAATGGTGGTTGTTGAAGTGCGTGGCGTATTTTATGAAGTGAAGCTCGATGAGCTCGGCGCTCCGCTCTTCCGGGCAGTGTTCGATGAGGGTCTGGACGAGGGCGGCGCTTTCAAGCGGCAGTTGAGGGCGCTCCTTGACGAGGAAGCTCCGCGCCGCGGCCCAGTCCTCCGCCGCGCAGAGGTGATAGAAGACATCGGCCGCCCGTCCCTGGGGCCGGATAAGCTCGGCGGCTACCCCGTGCAGCACGCGCCGGTTATGGTGCAGGAGCGAGGCGTAGATGGCGTCGCGTACGATGGCGTGCTTGAAGGCCCAGAGCCCGTCGCCCGCCGGCACGAGCACGCGCTCCGCCGCCAGCCGCCGCAGCAGCGCCTCGGCCGCGTCCGATCGGCTACCCTGCCCGCCTTCATCTTCCTCGTCGCGCCGCTCGCCGCCGCGCGTGCGCTCGTGCACGGCTTGGGCGAAGGCCGCCGAAAAGGGGACCCTGAACACCGAGAGCTTCTGCGCCAGCGAACGCTCCTCGGCCTCAAGGCGGTCGAGCGCCGCCAAGATGGTGGTCTGCACGCTGTCGGGCACGGCCGAGGGGTCGCGGCTCGTGCGCGCGAGCTTGACGTATTCTTCTATAAAGAGCGGGTATCCCTGCGAGCGCTCGACGATGAGGGCTATGGCCTCGTCGTCTAAGGCCGCGCCGTCTAGGTTTACGAGCGCGCGCGCCAGCTCGGCGGCGTCCGTCTCGCCCAGCGGTTCGAGCACCAGGCGCTCGTCGGCGCCGAAGACGCGGGAGGCCCGCGGATCGGGCGCCCGGTCGCAGAGCACCACGAAGGGTTTGTGCTCGGCGCTGGCCAGGTAGCCGCGGAAGAACTCCAGGCTCTTCTCGTCCATGAGCCGCGCGTTGTCCACCACGACGAGCTCGGGATAGAGCCCCCCGCCGGAGGAGAAGACGGCGTCGTAGAGCGCCGAGACGGCGGCGACGAAGCGGCTCTCGGCGGCCGGGCGGCCTTCGGGCTTCCAGAGCCCGTAGGCGTCGGCCAGGTACTGCTCGCCGAGCCCCAGGCGTTCGGCCGCGGCCCGGTACTCGTCGTAGCCGGCGTCGGATCGCAGGTCCATGAAATCGGCCGCGGCGTGCAGGACGGAGGCGTATTCGGCGCTCCCGAAGGACGAGGGGTTGACGGCCACGAAGCCGGCGTTGAACTCGGGGAAGGCGCGGAGCCGCGACCAGAATTCGGCGACCAGGCGGGTCTTGCCGATGCCGCCGTCGCCTACCACGTAGACGCCGCGCGGCCGGCCGCGCATATGCTTGAGGTATTCGCCGGTGAGGAACTCCAAGGGCTCCTTGCGGTCGACGAAGGGCCCGGCGTAGCTGAACAAGGCCTTGCGGCGCGAAAGCGCCTGGTAGGCCAGAACGGCTTCCTCCTTGCCCTTGACCGACAGCTCCGCGGGGGCCGAGAAGTCGAAGTGGCGTTCGCAGGCCTCGCGCACGGCCTGGGATACGAGTACGCCGCCGGGCTGCGCCGCGGACTGCAGGCGGGCGGCCACGGCCATGGTATGGCCGGTGACCACGTCGTAGTCGCCGCGGCGGCCGGTGGTTACGAGCCCGGCGTGTACGCCGCTCCTAAACGAGAGCCCGGGCGGGAGCCCCGCCCAGCCGCGCCTGACCAGGGCGTTGAATTCCAGGGCGGAGTCGATGGCCCGCGCCGCGTCGTCCTCGTGCAGCTCCGGGTAGCCGAAGACGGCTACCATGGCGTCGCCGATATACTTCTCCACCGAGCCGCCGTGCTTGCGCACGATGGCCTCGAAGCGCCCGAAGACCTGGTTCATGAGCGCGTCGACCTCTTCGGGGTCGGCGCGCTCGGACAGGCTCGTAAAGCCCTTCATGTCCGAGAAGAGTACGGCGACTAAGCGGCGTTCGCCCTCCTTGAGCTCGGATTCCGGGCGGGTATGGGGGGGCTCGTGCCTGTCGTCGAATTCCTCTCGGTACGCCATCGCCTCTAGCCTACGGGTACGCGGCCGCTTTTGCAACCGTCCTTAAGCGCATCTTGCGGCGTTCGCTTGCGCCGCCGTCCGGAAAGATTTAGTCTAGGCGTATGGTACCAGGCATTGGGCTTCGTCCGCGGGCCCGGGCGGTCTCGCGGCGCCGATTTACCCCCGCCCTCGTCCTGCTCCTCGCCTTGGGCGCGGGCGTCTCCCGCCCCGCGGCCGAGCCGGCCCGCGAGCCGGACCCCGAGCCGGCGGATGCGGGCTTGACGAAGCTTCGACTGCAACTACGCTGGGACCATCAGTTCCAGTTCGCCGGCTACTACGCGGCCGACTGGCTGGGCTTCTACCGCGAGGAGGGTCTAGACGTCGAGCTGGTCCCGGCCTTAAGCATGGCGGGCGGTCAGCTTACGATAGCCGCGGCCATGGGCGAGCTGGCCGAAGGGCGGGCCGATTTCGCCATAGGCGCGGCGGACGCGCTCATAGCCATCGACCGCGGCCAGGACCTCGTCATAGCCAGCCCGGTCTTTCAACGTAGCGCCGCGGTCTACGTCGCGCTAGCCCAGACGCCGCTCGAGACGCCGGGCGACCTCCTGAAGCTCAGGATCTCGCGGTCGCCCGACGACCTCATCGACATCGAGTTCAGGGCGGCGCTTAAGGAGGAGGGCCTCCGCATGGAGGCCGCCGATTGGGTATCCCATCGCCCCGGCGTCGACGCGCTTATCGAAGGCGAGGTGCAGGCCATCCCCGGCTATAGCATCTCGCTACCCTATACGATCGGATCGCACGGGCTACAGCTCCGCACGATCACCCCCATGCAATACGGCGTGAGCTTCTACGGGGACGCCATCGTGGCGCGCGGCGAGCTGGTCAGGAAGCAGCCCGCCGCGGTCGAGGCCTTCGTCCGCGCCAGCCTTAAGGGCTGGGCCTATGCCCTGGACCGCCCGAACGAGATAGCCGTGCGGATAGCGCGCGAGCTGCCCCGCCTGGAGCCCGTCGACGACCTGTTCGCCTTCAACGCCTTCCAGGCGCTCGGCGTCTCCAGGCTCATCGACTATCCCTTCGTGACCTTGGGCCACTCGAACCTGTCGCGCTAGCAGAAGATGTACGACCAGCTGCTGGCGCTCGGCATCGTTACGACGCCCCGGCAGGCTTCGGACTTCGTCTACGACGGGGGGGCGCGGCGCGAGGCCGTCACCCGCCGCTTGGTCGCGATCATGGGGCTCGGCTTCGCCGCGGCGGGGCTCGCCGCCCTCGGCGCCTGGCTATGGATACGGAGCCTGAAGCGCAAGATCGGCTTGGCGTCGGCCGAGATGCGGCGGCAGGAGGCGAAATTCAGGACGCTCTACGAAAGCCTCGAGGACCTCGTGCTTTTGGAGGATGAAGAGGGCTGCATCGTAGAGGCGAACGCGCACGCGCTGGGACGCCTCTTCGGGCTAAGCCCCGAGGCGGTCCGGGGTCGACGCGCCGGCCAGCTGGGGCTCGACTTGGCGTCCGACGCGGCGAAGGCCGAGGCGCCTACGGATACCCTCGCGGTAACGCCGCGCGGCGGCGAGACGTTCTGGGCGCAGATCAGCGTCCACGAGCTCGGCGGCGGGCTGGCCGCGCCCGCCGTGCGCTTCCGCGTCGTGCGGGACGTCAGCGGCTTCGTCGAATCGCAGAAGGCGCTCCGCGAGACGATCGCCGATAAGAACATGCTCATCAAGGAAGTACACCACCGGGTCAAGAACAACCTGGCCGTCATTACGGGCTTCTTAGACTTGGAGTCGCGCCGTTCGGGCGACGGCTCGACCAAGGAGATACTGGCCAAGACGCGCGCCAGGATCATGTCCATGGCCCTGCTCCACGAGCTGGTCTACGCCGAACGGAGCCTCTCCTGCCTGAGCGCCGATCGCTATATAGAGCGGCTCGTACAGGGGCTGTGCGGCATCTATGACCGGCCCGGCCTCTCGTGGCGCTTTAAGGCGGACGCCAAGATGGCGCTCAGCCTGGACGCCCTGATGCCGGTCGGGCTCACCATATGCGAGCTCGTTACCAACGCCATAAAGCATGCGTTCACCGGCCATGCCGCCCCCGTCCTGGAGGTAGGCCTGGGCGCAGACGACGGCATGGCGCTGGTCTATGTCGAGGACAACGGGCCGGGCCTACCGCCGGGCGTCGCCCTGAATACCGGGACTAGCCTGGGCTTTACCGTGCTCGAGAGCCTGGCCTCGCAGCTGGACGGCAGCTTCGTCGCCCTGCCCCGGGGCCTGGAGCTCGGCGGCGCCCGCTTCGAGCTGCGCTTCCCCCTGCCCGCCCGGGCCCCGTAAGGCGCCGGGGGGCGAGGGAGCTCGAGAGAGCTCGCGAGGGGCCGTATCTTTATGCAATATCATGAATAAATACCGGGCCTTGACCGCGCTCGGCCGGCGGTGCTATACCCGTCGCTGCGCTAAAAACCGCGTACGCAATCTATCAGGAGGCCTTCTATGCCCGTCAATCTTAAGGGACGCAGTTTCCTCACGCTCAAGGATTTCAGCACCGAAGAGATCCGCTACCTCTTGGACCTTTCGCGCGACCTCAAGGCCAAGAAGCGCGCCGGCATCCGCGGCGACCTCTTGGAGCGCCGCAACATCGTCCTGATCTTCGACAAGGCCAGCACCCGCACCCGCTGCGCCTTCGAGACGGCCTGCTGGGACGAGGGCGGCAACGTCACCTTCCTGACCAACAGCCAGATGGGCAAGAAGGAATCGGTGGAGGACACCGCTAAGGTGCTCGGCCGCATGTACGACGGCATCCAGTACCGCGGCTTCTCCCAGAAGCTGGTCGAGGACCTGGCCAAGCACTCCGGCATCCCGGTGTGGAACGGCCTGACCGACGACGACCACCCCACCCAGATCCTGGCCGACCTCCTGACCATCGAGGAGCACGTTAAGAAGCCCCTGAACAAGGTTAAGATGGTCTACTGCGGCGACGCGCGCAACAACATGGGCAACGCGCTCATGATCGGCTCCGCCAAGATGGGCCTGCACTTCGTCGCCCTGGCCCCCAAGGAGCTCTGGCCCAACGAGGAGCTGACCGCCGAGATGAAGAAGGTCGCCCAGGCCACCGGCGGCAAGATCGAGTTCTTCGATATCTCCAAGGCGGACGAGGCCCTGAAGGGCGCGGACGTGCTGTACACCGACGTCTGGGTATCCATGGGCGAAGAGGCTAAGTTCGCCGAGCGCATCAAGCAGCTCAAGGCCTACCAGGTGACCATGGACTTCATCAAGAAGACCGGCAATCCCGACTGCATCTTCCTGCACTGCCTGCCCGCCTTCCACGACCAGGAGACCGAGGTCGGCCGCCAGGTCGGCAAGGAGCACGGCGTGATGGAGCAGGAAGTGACCGACGAGGTCTTCCGCAGCCGCCACTCGGTGGTCTTCGACGAGGCGGAGAACCGCCTGCACACCATCAAGGCCATCATGGTCGCCACGATCGGCCGGCAGTAAGCGCGACTGAATCGATACCAGGCCGCCCCGGGAACGGGGCGGCTTTTTCGTCGCCGGCGGCTTGCGCCGGCGCGCCGCTAGGCGGCTCGCGGCGGATACGGCGTCCGGCGGCGCCGTATTAAAATCGCAGGGAGCAGAAGAAGGTGGCCTGCAGGTTGGCCAGCTCGACGAGGAGCTCGCCCAGGGCGGCCCTTTGCAGGACGTTGGCGAAGCCGAGGCCGAAGCTCAGCCGCCGGCTCGTGAATCCCAGCTGCGCCTGGAAGCCGAAGTCGGGAACCAGGCCGAAGCCGCGGAGCTCCGCCGCCGAGAAGCCGTCCGAGTCGGCCGAGCCGGCGCCGGCGTACGAGGCGGAGAGCCCCGCGTAGGCGGCCGGCGCCAGGTAAAACGGGCCGGCGGGCAGCACGAAAGCCAGCCCGGCCGCGAGCGAGCCCTGGAAGGAGCGCAACCATACGAGATCGTAATATTCAGGCGATAAGCCCGGGCCGGCGCGGTCCAGCAG
>ERZ1066115.315-NODE-315-length-14511-cov-20.484989_pt1 | contig 14511 bp, 12 predicted proteins | sample MGYA00382762_ERZ1066115 | MGnify/ENA primary metagenome ERZ1066115 (study PRJEB33369, sample SAMEA5778345) | biofilm metagenome | biome: Industrial cooling water; feature: Water cooling tower basin; material: Biofilm | place: United Arab Emirates | collected... | reverse complement strand
CCCCGGTTTCCCCTGCCCGGAGTTTGCCCATGCATCGCCGCCACTGTCTGCAACTTGCTGCCGCCGCCCTGCTCACCGCCGGCGGCTTCGCCCGTCCCTCGCGCGCCCAGCCGGCCGCGCCGCGACTGCTGATCCTTGGCGGCGGCTGGGGCGGCCTGGCCGCCGCCCGCGAACTGCGCCGCCTGCTGCCGGCAGCCGAGATCACGCTGGTCGACCGCAGCCCGCAGTTTTTTTCGCGGCCGCTGTCCAACCGCTGGCTGGTCGGACTGAGCGACGAGGCCTTGCTCCGCCGCGACCTGGTCGCAGCGGCCCGGACTCAAGGCTATCGTTTCGTCGCGGCCGAAGTGCTGGCGGTGGATCGTCAGTCGCGCCGGGTCGAAACCAGCACCGGGCCGCTGCCCTACGACTGGCTGCTCGCCGCCCCCGGCATTAGCGAGGATTTTTCGCCGTGGTTCGGGGTTGACCGTGAGGCTGCCGCACATTGCCGCCAGCAGCACCCCAGCGGCTTTGCCGAGAGCGAAGGTTTGCTGCGCTTGAAAGCGCTGTTGCAGGATTTTCGCGGCGGCGAGCTGTTGCTGAATATTCCGCCCATGCCTTACCGCTGCCCGCCCGCCCCTTACGAGCGCGCCGTGCTGCTGGCCGACTGGCTGCAGCGCAAACGGCTGCCGGGGCGGATCACGATTCTCGACCCCAACCTGCCGGCAATCGCCTTCGACCGGATTTTCCGCGAGTCCTACCGCGAGCGGATTCTCTACCTGCCGCAGTCGGGTGTTCGCGAAGTCGACCTGGCCAACAAGCGGGTGGTCAGCGATTTCGACACCATCGACTTCAGCGCCGCGATCCTGATGCCGCCGCAGCGTGCCACGATCATCCCCGGCCTGAGCCCGACTCCGGCCGCGCCCTGGCTAGCGGTCGAGCCGCACAGCCTGCAATTGGTCGGCGACGAGCGGGTATTTGTGATCGGCGATGCCATCGACCGGGTGTCGACGCTGTTCGGGCACTACCCGAAAACCGGACAGATCGCCGCCCGCCAGGGGCAGATCGCGGCACGCCAGATCGCCGCCCGGAGCAAGGGAGAAGCGGCGGCCAGCGAATTGCCCAACAGCACCTGCATCGTGATCCAGCGCGCCGAACCGCTGGAAATGACCCGGATCGACACCCACTACCGCCGCCGGGGCGACGGCGAGATCATGCAAACGGTCAGGCAGCAGCGGCTGCCGCAGGCCAGCAACGAAGACCAAAGCTGGACGCAGGCGATGTTCGACGAGCTCGGGCTGTAAGCCTCGCCGGCGCCGGAGTAGCGCCAGCCCCCCGGCAAAAACTCAGTGGCGCGCCCAGGTCTTGGTCTTGCCGTCGGGCAACACCAGCAGGGTGTCGAACAACTCGCGCTTCGGCGCTTTTTCGCCGGTGGTGTTGTCGAGCGTGGTGCACGCAGTTTCGCAGGTCGGGTTCGAATATTCGCGACCCGGCGCACCAATCGGCAGGCCCGGCACCGCAATTCCGCGCGCCTTGGGCTTGTCGCGCAGCAGTTCGTGGATGTCTTCGGCGTAGGCGTGGCCTTCGACAAAATAAGCGCCAACGACGGCGGTGTGCACCGACTCGACCTCCTTGGGCACCTTGAGTCGCTTTTTCACTGCCGCCATGTCGCGATTTTCGACATAGCGGACCTTGAAGCCGTTGTCGGCCAGGTAGCTGCCCCAGTCGATGCAGGCCAGGCAGGGGCTGGGCATGTGGATTTCGACCAGCGGCGGCTCGGCAGCCAGCGCCTGCGGTGCAGCAGCGGCCAGGGTCAGGATCAGGGAAAACGCCAACGAGGAAAAACGCGACACGACGGCCCCTTCGGGAGAGAATGCGGATTCCGCGATTATAGCCACAGCCCCATGTTCGGATCTCCCCAACGCGCGATTCGCCCGCGCCTGACCTTGCGCATCTTCCTCTACGGTGTGGTCGACATCTTCGGCCTGACCTGCCTCGCCATTTCGGCAATGTGGCTGGCCAATGGTCAGCACGTGCTGACCACCAGCTTCCCCAACAACACCGCCGAAGCCGTTGCCGGCATTGCCGGCGGCCTGGCGGTGATGCTCTGGGCGGTCGCCAAGATCCTGCGCGAGATGATCAAGCAGGGACCGGAACTCGAGCAGCAGTTCGCCGCGCTGCAAAAACCCCCGGCAGCAGACCGCTGACCAGCCCTGCCGGCCACCCGGTCAGCCCCGGCCGTGATGCGCTGCCGCAGTGCCGGCGCCGCTGGCCGGAGCCGACCCGGCGCCTCTAGTCGCCGGCCTTGCTGCTCGGCTTCAGCCAGTCCGGCAGTTCGCGGCTGCCGGCGTTGTCCTGAATGTATTGCCGGATCAAGCGGCGCACGACCTGCGACGGCGTCAGGTCATGCTCGGCGCAGATTTCCTCGAACAGCCGCTTCTTGGTCGGGTCGATCAGCAAAGTCAGGCGGGCGGTACGATTTTCCATCATGTTCTCCAAGTTTTCAGTACTTTATTAATAATTATAGAAGGCGAATTATATTAACATCCGATTAACATTTACAATAAACACGGTGTTCATATAATGGTGCGCTTCGCCTGCCGAGCGCATCATGAAAATCGCCTTCCGCCCCAAGCTGCTGGATTGCCTGCCGAGCTATGACCGCGCCCAGTTCGGCAAGGATGTCGCCGCCGGCATCACCGTCGGTGTCCTCGCCCTGCCGCTGGCGATGGCGTTTGCGATTGCCTCGGGCTGTTCGCCGGCCGCCGGCATCTGGACGGCCATCGTCGCCGGCCTGCTGACCTCGCTGCTCGGCGGCTCGCGGGTGCAGATCGGCGGCCCGACCGGCGCCTTCATCCCGATTGTTTATGGCATCGTCGCCATGCACGGCTTCGCCAACCTGCTCGGCGCCACCATGCTCGCCGGCGTGCTGCTGCTGGCGATGGGGCTGGCGCGGCTCGGCCAGCTGATCCGCTTCATCCCGGTGACGGTGGTGATCGGCTTCACCAACGGCATCGCGGTGGTGATCTTCATGGCCCAGATCAAGGATTTCTTCGGCCTGCAGATCGAACACCTCCCAGCCGAGTTCTTCGCCCGCAGCCAGACCCTGCTCGCACATGCACACACGGTCGACCTGCCAACGCTGGCACTTTCCAGCGCCTGCTTCGTTTTCCTGCTTTCCTACAATCGCCTGGCCCAGCGCTGCGCCCCCCTGCGTCGCGCCCCCGGCCCGCTGGCGGTGCTGGTCGCCGGCACCCTTACCGCCTGGCTGCTCGAACTGCCGGTGGCAACCATCGGCAGCCGCTTCAACGGCATCCCGCAGGAACTGCCGGCCTTCGGCCTGCCCGATCTGTCGATCCATCATTTCGGAAAATTGATTCCGCCGGCGATCACCATTGCGCTGCTCGGCGCCATCGAGTCGCTGCTCTCGGCCCGCGTCGCCGACAGCCAGATCGACGACCGCCACGACCCCAATCAGGAATTGATCGCCCAAGGCCTGGCCAACCTGGCGGCGCCGTTGTTCGGTGGTTTTGCAGCTACCGGCGCGATTGCCCGGACGACGACCAATGTCCGCACCGGCGGCCGCACGCCGATTGCCGGCATCGTCCATGCGCTGGTGCTGCTGGCAGTAGTGCTGATCGCCGCGCCGCTCGCTGCCTACGTGCCGCTGGCGACGCTGTCGGCGATCGTGATGGTGGTCGCGATCAACATGGGCGAATGGCATGAATTCCGCGAACTGCGCCGCTATTCGTGGAATTACCGCGTGATCCTGGTCAGCACCTTCCTGGTCACCGTGCTCTTCGACCTGACCATCGCGGTTGAACTGGGCATGGTCCTCGCCAGCCTGTTCTTCATCTACCGGATGTCGGAACTGACCCGGATCGAGCGCATGCCGCTCGACGACGAAGCCGGCGACCAGTGCTTCCTGCACCCCGACGGCAGCCTGCGCGTCGCCGCCTGGCAGTTGTTCGGCTCGCTGTTCTTCGGCGCGGTCAACAAGCTGGAAGAACTGCTCGACCCGCAGGCCGGCCATCCCGAGATCGTCATCCTCGACATGAGCCGACTGGTCCAACTCGATACCAGCGGCCTCGAAGGCCTGGAAAACCTGCGCGAAAAGCTCGCCAGGCGCGGCTGCACGCTGCTATTGTGCGGCCTCAATTCGCAACCCGGCTCGCTGCTGTACCGCGCCGGCTTCATCGATCATCTGGGCGACGACAACGTCTGCCTCGATCTGAACCAGGCGCTCAACCGCGCCCGCCAACTGCTGCCCGACCTGAGCGGCAACGGCGACGAAGACTATTAATAAAAAAGGAACACCATGAGCAGCCTCCCTCCCTGCCCGCAATGCGGCTCCGAATACGCCTATGCAGACGGCGCCCTGTACATCTGCCCCGAATGCGCCCACGAATGGAACCCGCAGGCGGCCAGCAGCGAAGAAGCCGCCCGCGTCTGGAAGGACGCCAACGGCAACGTGCTGCAGGACGGCGACAGCGTCACCGTGATCAAGGATCTGAAGATCAAGGGCTCGTCGGCAGTGGTCAAGGTCGGCACCAAGGTCAAGAACATCCGCCTGATCGAAGGCGATCACGACATCGACTGCAAGATCGACGGGATCGGCGCGATGCAACTCAAGTCGGAGTTCGTCAAGAAGGCCTGAGTCCAGACAAAACCGCCCATTTTCACGGTCGACCGTGAAAATGGGCAAAAACCCGGCTCAGCGGCTCCAAGCCGCTGCCCAGGCCTCGGCCGCCGGCGCCAGCAGATCGAGCCAGGGCGCCGGAAACAGGCCGCTGGCCAGCAACAGCAGGAGCAGCACCAGCAGCAGGCCGCGCTCGCGCCGGCACAAATCCTCGGCTGCTGCCACCGCGCCCGGTCCGGGCGGCCCCCAGAAGGCCTTGCGGTACATCTGCAGCCAGGCTGCAATTGCAATCGACAGCGCAAACAGCGCCGCCATGCCAGCACCGGTGTGGCTTTGCAAGGCGGTCAGCAGCAACAGCAGTTCGCCGGGAAAGCCGCCGCTGCCCGGTAGCCCGGCCCCGGCCAGGCCACAGAAGAGAAAGCCGGCGGCCAGCAGGGGCATGCTTTCCGCAACCCCGCCCAGCGCCTGCAAGTCGTTCGTCGTCGACCGCTGGCGCAGGCATTCGAGCAGCAGGCAGGCGCCGCCGCTGCTCAGCACGAAACTCAGCAGCAGCATCACCGCCCCCTGCACGCCCTGCGCCGTCAGCGCCGCCAGCCCGAGCAACAGCAAACCGGCATGGCTGATACTGGCATAGGCCAGCATCACCCGCAGATTGCTCTGCGCCAGCATCGCCACCGCCCCATAGAGCAGTGCCAGCGTCCCCAGCCCGGCCAGCAGCCAGTGCAGCTGCGCCGCCACAGCGGGTGCCAGCGGCAGGGCAAAGCGGATCAGGCCGTAAGCCCCCAGCTTCAAGCCGAGCAGGATCGCCAGCTGCGACCCCGGCGCGGCCAGTGCGACCTGCGGCAGCCAGGTATGCAGCGGCACCAGCGGCAGCTTGATCCCGAAACCGAACAGGCAGAGGAGGAACACCGCCCACTGCGTGCGCGGTTCCGGCGGCGCCGCCAGCCAGGCGAGCAAGTCGAAGCCGCGCTCGGGGCGCTCGCTGGCCAGGCAGAGAAAGGCCAGCAGCAAGGCAAAGCCACCGGCCAGCATGAGCAGGCAATAGCGCGCCGCCACCTGCGGAGCCCGGCTGCCCAGGCCAAAACGGGCAAGCAGGAAATACAAGGGAAGCAGGGTCAATTCCCAGAAAACAAAGAACAACAGGGTGTCGACCGCGCAAAACAGGCCCAGTGTGGCACCGAGCAAGGTCAGTTGCAGGGAATAGTAGAGACGGCGGGCCTTGCGCACCGCATTCCAGTCCACCACCAACGCGCCCAGGAATAACAGCGCGGTCGCCGGCAGGAAAAGCACCGACAAGCCATCGACCGCCAGTTGATAGTGCGCATTCAGCCCCGGCAACCACAGACTGCGCTCCAGCAACTGGAAGCGTTCGCCCTGCGGCACGAAACGGGCCAGCACCGCCAGCGCCTGTGCCAGCACACCGAGCAGGAGGCCGGCCTGGGTCGCACGCAGCCAGCGCTCCGGTACCACCTGCAACAGTCCGACCCCGGCCAGCGGCAGGAAAATCAGCAAGGACAAGGCCCGTTCGCTCATCGCACGAACCTCGCTGCCGCCTGCTCGCTGGCCACCTCGGTCAGGTGCAGCCAGGGCTCGGTGAAAAAGCCGATGGTCAGCAAGGCCAGCAGGGTGATCCCGCAAACCAGATACTCCATCGGCAGGGTCCGGTCGACTTCGCTGCCGCCTTTGGCCTGCGACAGGAAGGCCTTCTGAAATGCCCAGAGCAGGAAGCCGGCAGCGGTGACGTTGCCGAGCGCGGTGGCCACGGTGGACAGTGCCCCGAACTGGTCGATGGCCGCCTCCAGGACCAGGTGGGCGGCGTCGAAACCGGGCGTGCCGGGCATCCCGACTATCGCCAGGCCGCAGGTCAGGAAGGCGATGGCGAGAAAGGGAATCCGCTCGAACAGGCCGGACAGCTCGTCGAGTTCGGTGGTCCCGGTGCGCCGGAAAACGAAACCGACGATGAACCACATCCCGGTCACCGCCAGCCCGAAGTTGGCGGCGAGCAGCACCGCCCCCTGGATGCCGGCCTGATGCAGGCTGAACAGCCCGATCACCAGCAGGCTGGTATGGCTGACCACGGCAAAGGCGAGCAGGCGCCGCAGATTGGTCTGCTGAAAAGCCAGCGCGGCGGTGAAAAAGACCCCGGCCATGGCGAAACCGACCACGTAGGGCTGCCAGGCCAGCACCGCTTCCGGGGTCAGCGGCAGGACAAAGCGCAGCATGCCGTAAAAACCTACCTTGACCCCGACCATCAGCGCCGGCCCGACCGCGATCAGGCCGTGCTGCGCCATGTTCGGCAGCCAGCCGTGCAGGGGAAAGAGCGGCGTACGCACCGCCAGCCCGTAAAACAGCAGGTAAAAGGCGACCGTCTGGAACTTGCCGGCTGGCACCACCCCGACCAGTTCGAACAGATCGAAGCTCCAGCGGCCATCGGTGGCTTCGGCATGGCTCCAGCCGAGCACCAGACAACCGCCGAAAAACAGCAGCCAGCCGAAGGCCTGGTATTGCACGAAACGCGACAAGGCCTGGATTTCGGCGCGCGAAGAGGCCCAGCGGCGTAACAGATAGATCACTGCCCACAATTCCAGCGCCGAAAACAGCGCGAACCACAGCACATTGACCGTCACCAGCATCCCGACCAGCCCGCCCTCGGCGAGCAGCAGCACGGCAAACAGATGGCCGGGAGAAATCATTCCCCGGCTCATCCCGTACAGGGTCATCAGCAAGGTCAGCAAGGCGGCGAGCAGGATGAAGATCAGCGACAAGCCATCGACCGCCACATGATAGGCGAGCGGCGCAAAGCGCTCGGCCAGTTGCAGGGCGGGCAGCGCCGGATCGAGCGCACGCAGCGCGCACAGGGCCAGCAGCAATTCGGCCAGCGCCAGCAGCTTGCCCAGCGTCACTGCACTGCGCCGCTCGCCCAGCGCCAGGACCAGCCCGGCTCCGGCAAACGGCAGCACTTGCAACCACAGCAGCCAGGGCTGCGCAGCCTGGGCCGACCAGAGGATTTCCTGCAGATTGGCGTTGCCCGGATTCATCAAAGGATCACCACAAAAGTCGCCATCACCGCCATCATCAGATAGCGCGGCTGTTCAAGAAGGTTTTCCAGAGTCGCCAGATAAGCCGCCAGGCGCCGCAGCAAGCGCTCCCCACAACCGCCCCGTTCGCGCAGCAACAAGTGCTGTTCGAGGCGGTCAAGGCGCGCGGCCAGGGCGCCCAGCAACTGGCCGGGCCAGCCATCGACCTGGACCAGGGGCCGCTGCGGGTCGACCGGAACCCCACGCCCGGGCTCGCCCAGCGCCCGATCAACGAAAGCCTGCTCGAATTGCCGCAGATCCTGCGCGAAGGCCTCGGTCGGCTGGACGATCAGGATTTGCTCCAGCTTGCCCAACCAGAAACGCTGCAGGGCAGCGGTGTACCAGCCCTGGCGGCGAGCCAGCCAGGCCGGTGGCGGCGGCGGACGCTGCCTGGTCAATTGCAGCCAGGAGGGCGCAACGAGAAATTGCCAGGTGCGCCAAGCGGCATGCAGGCACAGGTGCACCAGGGCGACGCCGGTCCAGCCGCAACCGATCGCGATCACCATCAACGCCACCTGGAACAGGGTCCCGAAAATCAACCCGGACTTGACGTCGCTCTGGACCTGAGCGCAAAACCAGGCATACACCGCCGTCAGCCCGCCGACCGCGACCAGGCCGTAGGTCATGTCGGGCACCCGCGACAAGGCTGGCTCCAGCCGCAACAGCAGATAGACGCCGGCATGCACCAGCACCGCCCCGTAAAAAATCGCCGATGACGGGGTCGGCCCTTCGAGCGCCCGGATGATCCACGGCGAAAACGGGAATTGCGCCGACTTGACCAGGGCCGCAACGACAAAGCCAAGCGCCAGCAAGCGCAGTTCGAGCACGCTCAGCGCCGGATCCTGCAGGCGGGCCCAGGAAAAATCGCCCAGCCAGAATGCCGACAAGCCGAGCGCGAAGAGCAGGCCGGCATCGCCCACCCGATTGCTGGTCAGGGCAAACAGCGCGTTGCCGGTGGCCAACGGCCGCTGGCGCTGGAAACCGATGAGCAGGAAGGAAGCCAGTCCGCACCACTCCCAGCCGACGAACAGGAGCAGGCTGTTGCCAGCCAGAAAGAGCAACTGGACGCCGCCCAGGAACAACATCAGGAGCATGAAAAAGCGCTGGAAGCCGGGTTCGCGATGCAGGTAATTGCGCGAAAAACGGGTGACCAGCCAGCCGATCAGCGCACTGACCGTTGCCACCGCCAAGGACAAGGGATCGAGCAGCAAAGACAATTCGGCGCGCCAGCGACTGCCGGCAAACCAGGTCAGCGTCGGCGGCTGACCGGGCAGGCCATGCCCCCAGGCCGCCAGATCGAGCGCCAGCAGCAGCAGCAATCCGGCCACGGCCGCTGCTTCGGCCACCCGGGCGGTGGTGGGTTCGGCAGCCTCGCCGGCGGCTGGCCCGAGCACCCCGCGCAGCGCGATCAGCAAGCCGGCCAGCAGGGGCAACAAGGGAATCAGCCAGGCCATGGCGAGCAGCAACGTCAGCCAGTCATTCATGCCTCGCCTCCATGACCTACCGGGCGTGCCAGCAAGGCCGGCGGCAAGGCCGCCGATTTGCCGGCGAACCAGGCATGCGAATCTTCAGCCTGCGCCGGAGCCGCCGCAGCGACCGACGCCTGCCAGGGGATCCAGCCGCGCCCCGGCAGCAGCCGGTGGATTTCGCCGCTGTGCGGATCTTGCGCCGCCACCAGGACCCAGGCATTGCCGACCAGTTCCTGCAAGGCGGGCTGCCGGGCAACGATCACATCAAGCACCGCCGGCGTTTGCTCGACCACGATCAACAGCCGCATCGGCTCATGGATTTCGACCATTTGTTGCGGCAGGCCAGTGCGCAGGTCCGATTCGCAGCCAGCCATCACCCCGAAACCGCCGGCCAGGTTGTGCGTCACTTTCGAACCACAGCCATGACGCTCGTTATCGACCGTCGAGAAGTAATACTCCAGGCTGATCCCGGCACCGACCGGGCCGGCAGCCAGCAGGATGTTCTCGACGATGCGGCCACCGTCATCGGCCAACGGGTCGTAGGAAATCAGGAAGACCCGGCGGTCGAGAAACAAACCCCGGCTCGCCTGGCGCCGACCGATATAGGCGGCAGCATTGGTCGCATGCCCGAGCTCCGGTCGTGCCTGCGACAGGTCCTGGGCGCGACCGGCGACATGGCGCCAGGCCTGCCACGGCGAGGGGCGGTGCGGCGCCGAAGCCAGCCGCCGGCAGCGTTCGACCGCATGTGCCCGGCAGGCCGCCGCCAGTTGCCCGACCAGGGTGTCGAGGGCGGGCTGCCAGGCAGCCGGAACCGCATCCAGGTCGTACCAGTCGACCCGATCATCGCAGGTATTGTGGAAGGCCCCGACGAACCAGGTGCTATCAGGAATCCGGATGCCGCGCGCCGCCAGTCCGGCCCGCACCTCGCGGCGATTGGCCATGGCGGCGAAGACACGCGCATTCGGCCCGCCATGGCGGCCGGAACAGGCACCGCAATCGTAGGCCGAGCGGTGCGGATTGTTCAGGCTGGTCGACCCGTGGCCGAGCAGCAGCACCAGCGGCGCGAATCCGCTGGTCAGCCCGATCATGCGCAAAAAGGCGGCGACGCGCTCGCACTGTTCGTCGTCGCTGAAACCCAGGCGTGGCGTCGCGGACGCTGCCCCAGCCGCTGCGGTCAATTGCAGCTCGCCGGGAAGCTCGCCTTCGTAACCACGCCGCCAGTGTCGCAAGCGTTCGCCGAACCAGGCGGGCGCCAGGCTGCCGGCGAGCAGCGCGGCGAGCGCCGGCACGCCTGCCCCGACGGTCAGCAGGGGGCCGGCCAACGGCGCCTGACGGCTAGCCTGATAGAGCCGCTCACGCCACTGCAAGCGCCGTTCGCGTCGCTGCTGATGCCGTTCCAGCTGGGCGCTGTCGGCATTCGCCTGTTCCCGGATCAGCACGTCCGGGCGTACCACCACCGGACACAGCGCGGTTGGCGCCGGATCGTCCAGCCCCTGCCAGTACATCGCCACCCCGAAAAAGCCGGCCGCCCCGTAGGTTTCAATCTCCGGGGCAATTTCTTCGAGGTGGCGGCGGGTTCCCTCTTCACGATCATCCATGCACATCACCACCTGTGCCGACTTTGCCAGCGCCGGTCGGTAACGGCCATGATTGGCCGCCAGCGCCGCAAACAGCTGTTCCCGGTAGTGGCCCTCGTAGGCTCGCAGCCAGATTTCACCACGTTGCGCGGGACTCAGGCTGGCCGCCACCTGTAGCACCTGGTCGGCAGTTTCCGTGCTCCAGCCGGCGAGTATTTCGGGACCCAGGTCCAGGCTGCGGCACAGCCGCCATAAGGCGAACGCGCGCACCGGCAGCTGCCGGCTGGCGGCCAGCCGGCCGGCCAGCTCATCCCAGTCCACGGCCGCGTGCGCCTGATCGGCACGCGCCAGTGCCGCCGCCACCTCGGCGGCGAGGTCTTCGGCCAGGGCACGCCGGCGCCAGATCACGCGAACATAGAATTCGCCCGGCCGCGCGTCGAACCATGCCGGCAGATCGCGGCAAGCCAGCGGCTGGCCGGTCAGCCGCCGCAACTGATCCTCGCATAACAGGCGCTCGAGCAGGACGCGCACCGCCAGCCAGTCACTCAGCACCACCGGGGTTCCGTCGCCGGCCTCGGGGTGCGTCTGCCGCCACAGCAGCATGCCCGCCCAGCCCGGCAGTTCCTGCAGCAGTCGTTCGAGATAGGCAGGCCAGTGCGCTTCCGGCATCAGTTGCGGCAATTCTTCAGCGAGCAAATCAAGCGGATCGGCGGGCAGGTGCCGGATTTCGTCACGCACCTGTGGCAGTTCGTCGAACTCCCACTGCCAGTCCGCCCCGGCACTGGCCCGCCAGGCGGCATAAAAGCCCTGCGTCCGCGCCGGGTTGCGCCAAGCCGCCTGGCTATCGTCGAGATGCGCAGCGAGATGACGCTGCAGCACGGTGCGCAGCTGCGCCAGCACATCCACGCCGTAAAGATGTTCGAGCAGGCCACGCCAGCTCAACTCGCGGCCCAGCCGCTGCCACAGCGCCGCCCGCTCCCGCCCGGCTTGTTCGCGCCAATCCAGGTGGGGCGCCGCTTCCACGGTCAACTGCCGGCAGGCGGCAAAAAGCGGATCAGCCTCCAGCTGATGCTCGTTCTGCCACCACGCCAGTGCATCGTCGGCAGGCTCCGCCACCCCGCCGCACAGTCCGGCCAGCAGGATGTCCTGCTGCCGGAGGCCGGCAACCAGCGGCTGCTCCAGTCCGACCACGCCAGCCTCGACCAAGGCTGCAGCAAGGTCGGTGCGGGTGATGCGGCCGCGTGCAAACTCGTTGCGAAAGCGCGCTTCCGGCCAGTAGGCACGCGCCCCGGTATGCGCCTGAGCCACCGTCACGGCAGTATGGAATGGCAAATGCTGATAACCGTGCAAAGTGTTGTGATGCACGAAATCGCGCAACGGTGCCTGGGCCGGCAAGCGATGCGCCAGTTCGGCCAGCCACCCGGCCAGGCGGGCGGCAAAGGGCTGGGCGCCCGCGAGGGCATCGGGTTGATGCTGGTCGTGCCGGGCTGTCATCCTAAGCTCCCATTCCACTCACCAGTTGCGCCACACTGTTCCCGATCAGCTGCAACAGGGGGGCCGGCCACAGCCCGAGAAGGATGATCGCCAGCACCAGCAGGCTTGCCGCCACCGTCTCGGCCCGCCCGAGGTCGGCAATCCCATGCGCCGCAGGTCCTGGCAGACAGAGCCGGCCGATGACCCGCAAGCTGGCAGCGGCGGCGATCAACAAGGCCAGCCCCAGGGCGGCAGCCCAGACGCCATGACTGGCAAGCAGCGCCAGCAGCACATGCACTTCGGCGACAAAACCGGCGCTACCCGGCAAGCCTAGCCCCGCCAGCCAGCCGAAAGCGATGAAGAGCGCAAAGCGCGGGGCGACTTCCTGCAGCGAGCCATAAGCCGCCAGATCCCGGCTGTGCTGACGCTGGTAAAGCAGGCCGACGAGCAGGAACAGCAGGCCGGCGCTCAGCCCATGCGCGACCATCTGCAAGACGGCGCCGGTCAGGCCATTGCCCCCGGGCGTGGCAATTCCGAGCAGCACCACCCCCATATGCGAGATTGATGAATACGCCACCATCGCCTTCAAATCCTGCTGCCGCCAGGCGAGCATGCCGCCGTAGAGCAAGGAAATCAGGGCCAGTACCACCAGCGCCTCCTGCGCGGCGAGCAAGCCGGCCGGCAAGGTCTGCGCGGCACGAATCACCCCGTAGGCGCCCATCTTGAGCAAAACCCCGGACAACAGGATAGAGACCGGGCTCGGCGCCTCGACATGCGCTAGCGGCAGCCAGCCATGCACCGGGAAAACCGGCATCTTGACCGCGAAGCCGAGAAACAGTCCGGCGAAAATCAACAACTGCATTCGCGAGTCGAGCGCCTGCCCGCCGGCCGCCATATCCGCCATCGCAAAGCTGTGACCGGGCGCAGCATCGTAAAGAAAGAGCAGCGCCACCAGCATGAACACCGAACCGCCCAGCGTGTAGAGAAAGAAATTCAGCGCAGCCCGTTGCCGGTCGGCCCCGCCCAGGCGGTCAATCAGGAAGAACAACGGGACCAGCGTCGCCTCCCAGAAAACATAGAACAGGGACCAGTCGCGGGCGCTGAAGACGCCGAAAATCGCCGACTCAAGCAGGAGCAGCAAGGTGTAATAGAGCCGGCCACCACGCGCGGTGTGCCGCGAAACCAGTACCGCAACCAGCGTCAGCAAGGCGGTCAGCAACAGCAGTGCGACCGCGATGCCATCCACTCCAAGCGCGAAATAAGAGCCAAGGCGGGCATTCCAGGCCTGACTCTCCTCGAACTGAAAAACCGGCCCCGCCGGATCGTAACGCCAGGCAAGCAGCAGCACGAGCGCCAGTGTTCCGGCCGAGAAAAGGCTCGCCAGTCGCCAGCGGCCGGCACTGCCCAGCCCCGGCCAGACGCCGGTGAGCAGCGCTCCGGCCACCGGCAGAAACAACAGCAGCTTCAGCACCCGCCCCCCTCGGCCAGATGCAGACCACGTAGACGGCACGCCATCCTTGTCCCCATTATTTTTTTCGCAGGCTGATTATGCCAGCGGCGCTCCCGTTTGACAGCCCATGGCGCCTTGGATAAATTCGCCGCTTCCCCAACCCAGAAATAATTCCATCAAGGAGCTCTCATATGGCCGTTCTCGTTGGCAAGCAGGCACCCGACTTCACCGCGACCGCCGTTTATGGCAACAACGAAATCAAGGAACTGAAGCTGTCCGACTTCAAAGGCAAGCCGGTTGTCCTGTTCTTCTACCCGCTCGATTTCACCTTTGTCTGCCCGTCGGAATTGATCGCTTTCGACCATCGCCTCGAAGAATTCAAGCAACGCGGTGTCGAAGTGATCGGCGTCTCGATCGACTCCCAGTTCACCCACCTGGCCTGGAAGAACACCCCGGTCAAGGAAGGCGGCATCGGCCAGGTCGGCTATCCGCTGGTTGCCGACATCAAGCACGACATCTGCCGCGCCTACGATGTTGAACTCGAAGCCGCCGGCGTCGCCCTGCGCGGTTCCTTCCTGATCGACAAGAACGGCGTGGTCATGCACCAGGTCGTCAACATGCTGCCGCTGGGCCGCAACATCGACGAAATGCTGCGCATGGTCGACGCCCTGCAGTTCTTCGAAGAACACGGCGAAGTCTGCCCGGCTGGCTGGAACAAGGGCAAGCCCGGCATGACCGCGACCCCGGAAGGCGTCGCCTCCTACCTGGCCAAGAACGCCAAGAAGCTGTAAGCCGGCTCCGTGCTGACGGCCCCGGTCGTTTTTTGCGACCGGGGCTTTTTTATTTAGCC
>ERZ1066115.314-NODE-314-length-14526-cov-10.004215_pt1 | contig 14526 bp, 13 predicted proteins | sample MGYA00382762_ERZ1066115 | MGnify/ENA primary metagenome ERZ1066115 (study PRJEB33369, sample SAMEA5778345) | biofilm metagenome | biome: Industrial cooling water; feature: Water cooling tower basin; material: Biofilm | place: United Arab Emirates | collected... | reverse complement strand
CCCCCAAGCTGCTCAGGATGTGGTGAGGTACCCTATATACACCTGGCCACTCAATTATTTGGCGATCGCATGCTCATCGCGAATGCAACGGGCTGCACGTCTATTTATGGGGGTACATTCCCAACCACTCCCTATACCAAAGACAAAAATGGTCGTGGACCAGCCTGGGCGAATTCCTTATTTGAAGACAATGCTGAATTTGGTTTTGGAATGCGTCTGGCTGTGGATGCCAATCGTAAGCAACTAAAAACCAATGTTCAAACCCTTATTCCCTTATTGAATAATCCACCTCTAAGGCAAGCACTTGAAAAGGGCTTGATGAATTTTGACCTGGTGAATCAGGAAGCCAAGAATCATGCTGAGGTAATCAAAAAACTGTTGGATGAAGAGCATAAACGTAGTTCAGGCAACAAGGAAGTACGCGTGTTGCTGGAGAAGGTCATAGAATTGCAGAATTACTTTGTTGATAAGAGTGTTTGGATTTTCGGTGGCGATGGTTGGGCCTATGATATTGGTTTTGGCGGTTTAGACCACGTGATGGCATCCAATAAAAATGTTAACATATTAGTATTGGATACCGAAGTGTATTCCAATACCGGGGGCCAGGCTTCAAAGGCAACCCCGCGTGGGGCGGTGGCTAAGTTTGCCTCTGACGGTAAGAAACTCAGCAAGAAAAATCTCGGATTGATGATGACTACCTACAGCAATGCCTATGTGGCAGTAGTTAACATGGGTATGGACCGTGAAAAGACAGCCTTGGCTTTTGTGGAAGCTGAGCGTCACAATGGCCCGTCCATCATCATTGCTTATTCACCGTGTATCGCACATGGATATGACATGAAGCTGGCCAAGAAACAATCGGAGAAAGCGGTGAAAAGTGGCTATTGGCCCATGTATCGCTTCAATCCTGACTTGCGTGTAGAAGGTAAGAATCCATTCACCTGGGATGTACCGCAGATTGAAGAAGCGGTAGCCTTTAAGGATTATCTGGAAGAGGAAATCCGATACAAAACACTAACGCTCTCCAATCCGAATGAAGCTGCCCGCTTAACGGAGTTAGCGAAAAAGGATAATGAGCAGCGTCAGAAAGACATCCAACACCTGTCTGAAGTTAAACCTTAAACGTTATCAATCATGGTCGACTTAAAAACAAGATACTGCGGACTTACCTTAAAGAACCCCATTGTAGTGGGTGCCAGCAACCTGGTAACCGATGTTGATAACCTGGTTAAATTGGAGAAGGCTGGAGCGGCCGCCATTGTTTACAAATCGTTATTTGAAGAGCAGATTCAGCTGGAGTCGCTGGAAATGGAAAACACCCATCAGCTATACAGCGATTGGGATGCAGAACATGATTCCTTTTTTCCAAAGCTGAAGCACGGTGGGCCGGCTGAGCATTTGTTGCGCTTGCGGCAGGCCCGCAATGCCATCTCCATTCCGTTGATTGGTAGCCTGAATTGTGTGTATCAGGATACCTGGGTTGAATATGCCCAAAAAATGGCTGAAACCGGTATTGATGCCCTGGAACTGAACTTCTATGCCAGTGAAATTGACTTCGAAACGGATGGAGCCCATTTAGTGATGGAGCAAATTGAAACGCTAAAACGGGTGAAAGCCAGCATTCGAATTCCTTTACTGGTTAAATTGAGTCCGTTCTATACAAATCCGTTGTCAGTAATTTTAAAAATGGATCAGGCAGGAGCCTCAGGATTTGTGTTGTTTAACCGATTGTTCCAACCGGATATTGATATTGACAAGGAGATTCATCATTATCCGTATAACTTCAGCAGTGAAAATGATAACCGGCTTGCCTTGCGGTATGCTGGTTTACTGTACAGTAGGATTGATGGAACCATTGTAGCCAATACCGGAATTCTTTCAGGTCATGATGTGATTAAAATGTTATTGGCAGGAGCTGATGCTGTACAGGTGGTGAGCGCTATTTACAAACGGGGTATTCATGTGATCGAAACCATACTGCATGAAATGGAGCGTTGGATGGAGAAAAAGAAGTACCCTTCGATCAATGAATTCAAGGGGCGGCTATCGCGTGAAAACATGATTGATCCGTTTGCCTACAAACGGGCCCAGTATGTCGATATTCTGATGCGCTCAGAAATTTTTATGCAATACCACCCTAAGCGGGGCGAGTTGCATGATGAACGGGAAGAACTATGAAAACAAGTATTCACATAAACTTAAAATGACTATGGCAAAGATTGGTATCTTCTTCGGTTCAACCGAAGGTAACACAGAACGGGTGGTGACCCAGATTCAGGCCCAATTGGGTGGTGAGGCTGTGGCAGCCTTGCACAATGTAAACTCCGCTACAGCCGATGACATGCAACCTTATCCTTACTTGATTTTGGCCTGCCCCACTTGGGAGATTGGACAATTGCAGGAAGATTGGGATACGTTCATTGATGAATTGGCCGATGTAGATTTTAATGGTAAAAAGATCGCCTACGTGGGTCTGGGCGATGCCGATGGCTATCCGGATACCTTTATTGATGCACCGGGTATCATTAACGAACGGATAAAGGGCAAAGGGGCAACGGTGGTAGGACAATGGCCTACTGACGGCTATAATTTTGAAGCATCCAAGAGTGTTGTGGATGGCAAATTCCTGGGTCTGGTGATTGATGAAGACAATCAAAAGGATTTAACCGCAGGGCGGATTGAAAAATGGGTAGCCTTAATTAAACCTGAATTTCAATAAGTATGGCCGGTATCCGGTATAAGAAGCCTTTATTCCCGATTAGCCGATCGCTCAGGTCATACCTGGAGGTCACTAATCGGGAAGTGGACGTACCGATTACCTACCAGGACCTGACCCGGTTTACCAGCACAGTCACGTTGTTTGATAAAAAGGGTTCGGATACCCTTTGGGAGACCATGATCTATTCCGAGTCTGACCGGGATTTTATCCACGAAGGGCTCCGTAAAGTTTATGCCCAATTGAAAGTAGGAGGCGACACTTCCGTTATCGAGCACCTGTTTATCGACCGTGTTGATTATTGCCTGTATGCCAACACCCATCCCTTTCGGATCCGCATAGTCAATAAGCTCAACGATTTGTTTGATTACTTCTATATCAAGCAGGCCGATGCTTCCCGGGTGTATGGTATGGAACTGGAGCACCTGCTTTCTCCCAACAAGATTAACTACCTGACCAAAGGTGATACCTTTATTGAAGAACATATTCAAGGAATTCCCGGTGATACGTTTATTCATCATTACCTGCTTGAAAATCATGACTATAACCCCCTTCGAATTGCAAAGGAGTTCGTGAAATTCAATGAACGCAGCCTGGTCCAATTGTTAGGGGATATGCGCAGAGATAATTTCGTGGTAGAAATCATTCCCGACTTTGACGAACTTCATTTCCGGATGCGGGCTATCGACTTTGATCAGGAATGCTACGAGGGGAGTAGTCGGATTTATATGCCGCAATACTTCAAAGAAAATAACCCCATTATTGATCTGGGATTTAAGAGTATGTCTCCGGTTATCGAATTACAGTATCAACGGGAGGAACGTATGCGGTTGCGAAATCGGGTTATGACTTCTTATGGCCAACTCAATTCCTTACTGGATGCCATGACCAAGGACACGCTTTCAACACCAGAAAATCTTAATCAGCTGAAAACAGAGTTAGCGGAACTCTATCAGGATAGTGCGTTTCAAAGTTGTATTGCCATGGGTGAGGTTCTTCACACCAGTATTCAAATGCTGGACAAGTATCCAGTTCGCAAGAGAGTCCGTTCCCAAACCCCGGTATCATGAATCACTATCTTGAACATATGGGGTTAGTCACCGATAGCCGAAATGGACGAGTTAAAGTTTCATTGACCGGCTCCGGTTGTTCTTCCTGCCACAAAAGTCTGTGTATGTTGGGCGAATCGAAAGCAAAGGAAGTGGAACTTACCAATCCAGATAACCGGTATCGCGCAGGCGAGGAAGTTGTGGTGCGAATTAATCCAGGTTCTGGTTATTTGGCAGTTTTCGTTCTTTACCTGATTCCGTTTGCGCTGATGGTAGTCACTTTACTGGTGGCCACAACGTTGCAGTATTCCGAAGGGATAGCCGGATTAGCGGCACTGGTTATGCTGGTTCCGTATTTTCTTACGGTGTATGGATTTCGCAACAGTCTTGGACGTAATTGTCACATCGAAATCATGAACAGATGAATCCGGTTGTCTTGTATACGATACTCACATTAACGGCTATTGGCATTCTGGCAGCCGTGGTCATCTATTTTGTTTCGAAAAAGTTTGAAGTAAAAGAAGATGACCGCATTGGAAAAGTAGAGCAGGTATTGCCGAACACAAATTGTGGAGGTTGTGGCCAACCGGGCTGTCATGCCTTTGCCAAAGCCGTGGTAGAAGCCGGTGATCTGGCTGCGTTGCATTGCCCTGTAGGTGGCAATACGGTCATGAAGCAGGTGGCCGAAATCCTGGGAATCAAGGCAGTGGAACGCGATCCGTACATTGCCGTGGTTCGGTGCTCAGGTTCATTTGAGTACCGTAAGAAAACCAATATTTACGATGGTGCCGGATCGTGTAAAATCGCTGCTGCTCTGTACAGTGGTGATACGGGTTGTGCCTATGGTTGTCTGGGTATGGGCGATTGTGTAGAGGTATGCGACTTCGAGGCCATGTACATGGATGAAAAAACAGGCTTACCGGTTGTGATAGAAGATAAATGCACGGCATGCAATGCCTGCGTGAAGGAGTGCCCGAAAGACATATTAGAGTTATGGCCTAAGGGTAAAAAGAATCAACGGGTGTACGTAGCCTGCCTGAACGAAGAGAAAGGAAGTACAGCCCGTAAGGAATGTGCCGTGGCTTGCTCCGGTTGTTCCAAATGTTTTGAGGCTTGCCGCTATGATGCTATAACGATGCACAATAGTCTGGCCGTGATCGATCCTGAGAAGTGCAAGCTGTGCATGGAATGTGTGGATACCTGCGATGTGCATAACATCGTAACTGCCAACGTTACACCCGAGAAAATCCAGGCGGCCAACGAGCAACGGTTAAAGCGCGAGGAGCGTGCCCGTAAGAAAAAAGAAGAAGAAAAATTAGCTGCCGAGGCAGCAAAACAAGCTGGTAATGAAACTGCACAACAAGCTTAAGACCTTCCGCATTGGCGGTGTGCATCCCGATGATCATAAAATCACCGCACAGCGGGTAATTGTTCCGTTACCCTTACCCAAATCAGTCACAATTCCGGTTACACAGCACATTGGTGCGCCAGCGAAAATTGTGGTACAACGTGGCGACACCGTAAAAGTGGGGCAGGTAATTGCCACCCATGAGGGATTTGTTTCCTCTAACATTCATGCCTCGGTTTCTGGGCGTGTGGGCATCATTGAAGAGGTCATGGATAGCACGGGCTTCAAGCACATGGCCATTAACATTCGGGTAAAAGGAGATGAGTGGGAAGAAACGATCGATCGAAGCGAAGGGCTGGTTGAAGAAATAAAATTGGATCCAAAAGAAATTGTAGCCCGCATTATGGAAGCGGGTGTTGTGGGTATGGGCGGTGCTGCCTTTCCATCGCATGTCAAACTAAGTGTACCCGAGGGCAAACACGTAGATTATCTGATCATAAACGGGGTTGAGTGTGAGCCTTATCTAACGGCTGACCACCGCATCATGCTTGAAAAGCCAAAAGAGATTGTGGTGGGAATTCGTATTCTGATGAAAGCCCTGGGAGTAAGCCACGCGATCATTGGCATTGAAGATAACAAGCACGATGCCGTGGAACTCTTTCAGGAGTTGTTGAAAGATGAGCCCGGCATAACCGTAGAAGCTCTTGAAGTGCAGTATCCACAAGGAGGCGAGAAGCAGTTGATTCAAGCTTTGCTGAATCGTGAAGTACCGTCAGGCGGATTGCCGGCCGATGTAGGCGTGATTGTTCATAATGTGGGTACTACTTTCGCGATTTATGAAGCGGTCCAAAAAAATAAGCCCTTAATTGAACGCATTGTTACGGTTACCGGAAAGTCTGTAAAGGAACCTTCTAATTTCCGGGTGCGTATTGGCACCCCGGTGATGGATTTGTTGATTGCTGCCGGAGGAATACCGGAGGATACGGGTAAAATTGTAAGTGGTGGTCCTATGATGGGCAAAGCCATTGCCGATCTTGACGTGCCGGTTGCAAAAGGAACTTCAGGAATACTCCTGATCCCCAAAGAGGAAGCAACGCGCGCGGAGGTATACAACTGCGTCCATTGCGGTAAATGTATTGAAGCTTGCCCGATGGGTTTGGAACCTTATCGGTTACTCATTTTGTCTAAAAAAGGAAATAGTACCCGGGCCAAAGAAGAACATATCCTGGATTGTATTGAGTGTGGTTCGTGTTCATTTGTTTGTCCCTCCAACCGACCAATTTTGGATTATATCCGGTTGGGAAAAACCCAACTCCGTAAACCGAAGAAAGCATGAGCACCGGACTTCTCACGGTTTCACCTTCACCGCATATTCACTCCGAATTAACGGTACCCCAAATCATGCGGGGCGTTATTATTGCCCTGGTACCGGCAGTCCTGATGTCAGTTTACAATTTTGGATGGGGTGCCATTTATGTAATCGGATTAGCGGTAGGGTTTTGTGTCGGTATCGAGTATCTTATTGCCAAGTACTTACTTCAACGGCCCCATAGCATATATGATGGTTCGGCCATCATCACCGGCATGTTACTCGCCTTTAATGTGCCCAGCAATCTGCCATGGTACATGATTCTGATTGGTAGCCTGGTAGCTATTGGCATTGGCAAGATGAGCTTTGGTGGATTAGGTAATAATCCGTTTAACCCGGCATTAGTGGGCAGGGTGTTTTTGTTATTGTCATTTCCGGTGGCCATGACCAGCTGGCCTAAGGCCGGTGATTGGTCTCTAGATGCCGTAACCAGTGCCACTCCACTAGGCATAGTAAAGGATGGATTGCGGTCTGGTGAATCACTCCCAACCCTGATGCAACAGATGCCTTCCTACTCGGATTTCTTTTTTGGATTTCAGGGTGGCAGTTTAGGTGAGATGTCGGCATTCGCGCTGGTGATTGGATTGATCTACATGCTCTATCGCAAAATTATTACCTGGCATATTCCGGTTTCGATGCTGCTCACCATCGCCATTATGACCGGAATTTTCTGGTGGATTGATCCAACCCGATACGCAGATCCGGTTTTTCACCTGTTAACCGGAGGTGTGATGTTGGGTGCGGTGTTTATGGCTACCGATTACGTTACCTCACCCTTTACCCATCGGGGCATGATCATTTTTGGTGTGGGTATTGGAGTACTCACGGTATTGATTCGATTGTTCGGCAACTATCCAGAGGGCGTTTCCTTTGCAATCCTGATTATGAATGCCTTTGTGCCGATGATCAACCGATATGCAAAAGAGCCGCGCTATGGTGCTGGTAAACCCAAACAAGGCTAATATGGCTACCATCAAATCAACGTTTGTCAATCTTCTGGTAACTCTTACGGTGATCACGTTAGTAGCAGGCTTATCGCTGGGTTTTGTATTTCAATGGACGAAAGAGCCCATTGCAGCTGCCCAGATGCAAAAGCAACTGCAGGCCATTGAAGCGGTGGTAAAGGACTATGATAATAATCCCGTAATGGAAAAATTCAAAGTGGCCACAACTTTAGGCGATAGCCTGGAGTTTTTTCCGGCCAAATCAAAGGGTACATTAATTGGCATGGCGATTAAGTCCCATTCATCGAAAGGGTATAGTGGAGACATTTCCCTGATGGTGGGATTTACTGTGAACGGTGAAATTCAAAATGTAGTGGTCATTGAACACAAGGAAACTCCCGGGTTAGGATCTAAAATGTCGGACTCGAAATTTTTAAATCAATTCCTGGAAAAGAATCCCGGTGATATCAATCTCAGGGTAAAAAAGGATGGCGGTTCAATCGATGCGATCACCGGGGCAACCATAAGTTCCCGGGCATTTTCTGAAGCCGTACAAAAAGCATACGAAACATTTCAATTGTGGAAAAATGGCAACCCTCAGCAATAAGGAAGTATTTCTAAAAGGAATCATCCGCGAAAATCCGGTGTTCGTGATTTTACTTGGACTTTGTCCAACACTGGGCGTTACATCTTCTGCTGTTAATGGCTTGGGAATGGGCATCGCAACTTTGTTTGTACTCGTCATGTCGAACGTTGTTATTTCCAGCGTAAAGAATTTAGTCCCGGATAAGGTACGGATACCGGCCTTCATAGTAATTATTGCCGCTTTCGTTACTGTCGTGCAATTGTTAATGGCTGCCTATACACCAGCCTTAAATGATCAACTAGGCCTGTTCATTCCGTTGATTGTGGTGAATTGCATTGTGCTGGGTAGGGCTGAAGCCTTTGCCTCACGTAATACGATGGGCGCCAGTATTCTTGATGGCTTGGGGATGGGCGTAGGATTCACCCTGGCCCTTACCTTGTTGGGTACCATTCGTGAGTTATTAGGAAGTTTATCGGTGTTTGGATATAAGCTCACTGAATCGGATGGGATGTTGGTATTTGTTTTGGCTCCCGGGGCCTTCATTACCTTGGGCTTCATCATTGCCATTATGTCGTGGTTAAAAAATCGTAAACCGGCTTAGTATGGAATACCTCGTGATTATTATCTCAACCATTTTCATCAACAATATTGTGTTGGCGAAGTTTTTGGGCATTTGCCCGTTTCTGGGGGTATCGAAAAATACGTCTACAGCGGTGGGAATGGGCGGTGCGGTGGTTTTTGTAATGACCATCTCCACCATCTTTACATACCTGGTTCAACATTATATTCTCATTCCGTTGGATATCGCCTACATGCAAACGGTTACCTATATTCTGGTCATCGCGTTTTTGGTGCAGGTGGTTGAGATTGTATTGAAGAAAGTAAGTCCTGATTTATACCAGGCATTGGGTGTTTACTTGCCGTTGATCACTACGAATTGTACCATTCTGGGTGTCGCTATTCTTGTCATTCAAAATAATTATAACCTGATGGAGAGTGTCATCTTTGCAATTGGCAATTCCGTAGGATTTACTCTTGCTATCGCGATGTTTTCCAGCATTCGGGAGCAACTGGATACCTCTGATTTACCCGAAGCGATGCAAGGCATACCGGCTGCATTGATTACCGCCAGTATTTTATCCATGGCCTTTATGGGATTTTCCGGATTGGTTTAATCGAGTTGTTTATTCTTTGGTCCCCGCAACAAGTTCTTGGGGTTGATCTTTTGGATAAAGCTTCACATACGATAATTTGTAGGTGATGGTCTTACGCTTACGCATTTCCGAGAACTCACCTTCAATCAGATCGGGTACGGAAGGTGCCATGGAGAAGTCCCGGTATGATCCATCGGGCTCAATGTGCTTATAAATAAATGCCTGGCCTCCGGAGGCAAAGGCACTTAATTCGCCCATGATGGGATACACATTACTGATGTGATAGCTTAAGGAAACTTCAATAAAATCGCGTTGACTGCCCGGCCAATCTTTCAGGATCGCCACCCGGGCATAGTTATCTTTCCGTTCTACTACCTTTACTTTCAATTGCCCGGTAAAAAAAGCTTTACTGGATTTCGTGATCACACAGGAAACGGAGTAGATGCCTTCCAGTCGGTTGAAACTACCGGTTTCTTTACCCAGATATCGGTGCATCAAATCTTCAAAATCTACTACCTCATAAGGAGTCTTTTTTAAGAAGGTGGTGGGCTTAGGTTGAGCCAGAGATACGTGTACCAACAACAAAAGCCCAATGGAGAGAAATTTTGAGGTCATACCAACAGAGATTAGACAAATAAAAGTACTTAAAATATCGGTTTTGCCCACAGACTAATAACGTGGTATTTATGCCAATTTGGAATCACATGACGATAGGTTGCCTCCTCAAACCAACTGACAGGCTCCACCCGCACATGCGGCTTCGGCTTTGTGATCAGTTTCGTCATCCGACTCATATACTTGGGTAAGGTCTATTGACTTCAGGCTTTTTTCTAACCTGCTAAATTCGTCTTCTGAGATATCTTCAAACGGTGCCTGCTTGTAATTTCCGGTATCGAAGGGCAATACACTTAATCCATTGTACGAAGCTTTGTTAGCCCACATCCAGTCACCCACTGCGGGCCAATCGCCATCCGGAATGGATACGGTGGCGGATACGTTGTTGGCATTACTTCCTCTGCGGAATCCAGCCCGAACCCATTCGGTATTAAACTTTTTGATTCGTTCCAGTAATTCCAAAGTCTTTTCTGTACGAAGTATGCTTCCGGCTGGAGCCTTTTGAGGAACGCAAATAATGGCTTGCTTACTGTTGAGCAAATCATCTTCCAGCAACTCAGGGTGTGTTATCCGTAAGTACTCGTATAAAGCTTCATTTTTTCCAATCCGGATTCTGCGGATATAGAAATCGTGATGCCAGGCATGAATGCCGGATGAGGTGCCCAATACCAACGAAGAGGTTCCGGAAGGTTTGATTGTGGTGCAGCGAGCCGCGAACTGAATGCCAATAGCTTTTGAAGTTTCGAGATTCACTTGTTTTACCTCCTGCGCTGTCTCGTTCAAATCCAGTTTCATTACCCGACCACTGGCAATGCCGGTCATGCCAACACCAATCAAGGCATCTTGTTCAGTAGTGGTTTTCCAGACTTCCCGTAAATAATGGAAGTTGGTAAAGCCGGCTTGCAAGGTTCCCAGGTAGGCGGCAACACGTGCCCGGGCATTCAGTTCTTCTTGAGTTTCAACATCTGATACATTGACCTCACACAGATTGCAGAATTGGAAAGGTCGTAAAGCAATTTCGCAACACGGGTTGGTGCCCCAGTCCATATCGTTCGTGAAGTAAAAGCCAGGCTCACCGGAACCCGACAATTCAATCTTACGCCATAAGTCGAAAAACTCCTGGCGCGAAATGCCATCCCGCTGCAACACCACCGAATTATTAGCCCGACCCCGTTGTTCGTTCAACTCCCACCAGTTGCCATATTTACAGGTTAACATTTCTTCATCACCATAGGAGAAAAGGGCAATCATGGCCGACCTGCGGATACCACCTGCCAGCACAGCATTGGCTAAATGACACATCAGGTCATGACATTCCAGGGGGGTCAGTTTTTCGCCATCCTGTTTTCGATCCAATAATGCCTGAACGTGCGCGACACAAATTTTTAAAGGCTCTGGTCCCGGTGCCTTACCACCGGCCGTCACCAGGCGCGCACCTTTTGGACGAATATCAGCGTAATCAAAGTCAGGAATATAGTCACTGATTCCAAAATAGCCCTTCATTAAAACTTTGATGGCATCAGCCCAGCCTTCCAAACTGTCGCCCACCAAAAACCTGCGGTGCTTTTTTGCTTTTTGGATCGGAGGAAGTTTATCAATGTGATGATATTGAACACTGTAACCGACCCCGGTTCCGCCCAGGAGCAGGAACATGGTTTCAGAAAAGGCCCGGATGTCATCTACTGGTAAATAGGCGCAGTTATATATCCGGGAGTTATTTCTGGCAATGGCGGTTCCGGCAAACTGCATGGCCCGCATGGAAGGCAAGACTTTCTTTTTTCGCACCCATTGCATGGCCTCTTCAATTTCCAGGCTTTGGTGAGGGTACTTTTCGGCCATCATATGCTGGTAGCGGGTGCAAATTTCATCCCACGTTTCCCTGCGTTTTAATTCAGGCAGGTACCGTGCATACTTCATGTAGACAATAATGTCGCTGAGAATTTGTTGATTTAGTTCCATAGTGGTTGAAAGTTTAAAAAGTGAATCAAGTATCCGCACTTACCTTAAACAACACTATGATTTTGGTCATACTTGAAAATTTCTTTTCAATGACAACACACGTTCTACTTCACTTCCCAATAACTTCCTCCTAACAACAAACTTTCCAGGTTTCCGATTCCTTTTGATTCCACTTCGTGTTGAATTTGTTCTACCACCCGGTCTTCGTACGAGCTTCGTTCCAGGTTTTGTAGCACACCCATGGGTCGGGGTAAGGTTTCGGAATACGTCATGTTAGCCAGAATAAAAGCCAGCGTAGAATCAGCTTCATTATGCACGAGGACATCATTTATACTAAACCCACCTTCCGTCAGATCAATAACAGTCGGGGTAAAGCCATCTAATTTAATTCCTTTGTCCTTTTTCTTTCCAAAGACCAACGGTTTACCCTGCTCCAGCCACACGGTATGATCATCACGGGTTTCTCCATTGGTATACAGATCAAAAGCTCCATCGTTGAAGATGCGACAGTTGGTGTAAATCTCAACGAATGAGAAACCTTTATGCTGGTAGGCCTTTAACAAAAGTTGTTGCAATTGTGCCCGGTCTTTGTCGTGACCGCGGGCCACAAAGGTGGCGCTGGCTCCCAGGGCAAGTGCCACCGGGTTGAAGGGATCATCCAGTGCACCCAAGGGCGATGATTTGGTGATCTGACCGCGGTGCGAAGTAGGAGAGTATTGACCTTTGGTTAACGAGTACACCTCATTGTTGAACATCAATACGTTCATGTCCACATTTCTGCGGCAGGCATGAATAAAGTGATTGCCACCAATGCTCATGTTGTCTCCATCACCGGTTACTACCCAAACGCTCAAATCCGGCCGAGCTATTTTCAATCCGCTGGCGATGGGCAATGCCCGGCCATGAATGCCATGAAAGCCATACGTATCAATGTAGTAGGGGAAGCGCCCCGAGCAGCCAATGCCGGAAACAAACACAATCTTCTCTTTAGGGATACCGAGGTCAGGCATAAGTCGCTGCGCAGGCGACAACACCGAGATGGCTCCGCAACCGGCACACCACCGCACATCCACATCGGGTTTAAAGTCTTTGGAAGTTAATGGCTCTGAACCCACATGAGGTTTTTCAAGAAGCTGATCGATCATTGTTTTCATAGCTGGTGAATTATAGGTCAACCGGTAAATCCATTTTTTTAGCAGGCCACTTCTTGATGTCGCGCATGTTGATGAGTACCCGCAGTTTTTCCTCCAGTTCTACGGCTTTGAATGGCTTGCCTTGTACTTTGTTTATGCCCATCACACGCTTCAGGTATTTTGCCTGAATCAAACTCTTCAACTGCCCAAGGTTCAGTTCCGGAATGACAACCCGGTCGAAGTGATTCAATACATCGCCCAGGTTTTTCGGGAAGGGATTGAGATAGCGTAAGTGAGCAAAGGATAACGTGTTTCCCTGAGCGATAAGATGTTCATAGGCAGTCTTAGCTGCTCCATACGTGCTGCCCCAACTTAATAATAGCAAATCACCTTGTTGTTCGCCTATTACTTCCAGTTCTGGGATATCCTGGGCGATGCCATCAATTTTTTTCTGTCGCACTTCTACCATCTTCTGGTGATTGATAGGATCGTGGCTGACTACTCCACTGCCATCTTCTTTTTCCAATCCACCAATGCGATGCTCCATCCCTTGCATGCCGGGTATAGCCCACAAACGACTGAGTGTTTCGGGGTTTCGCAAGTAGGGCTTGAAGGAAGTGGCATCCCGTGCAAATTGCGGATCGATGTCCGGTAACTTGTCAATTTCTGGAATACGCCACGGCTCTGAGGCCTGACCAATATAGCCATCACTCAGTAACATCACCGGAGTCATATACTTAAGCGCAATTCGTGCAGCTTCCAGAGTCATCTCAAAGCAATCTGCAGCACTGGCCGCGGCTAACACGGGCATGGGAGCTTCACCATGACGTCCGTACATGGCTTGCATCAAATCACTTTGCTCAGGCTTGGTGGGCAAACCTGTAGAAGGGCCAGCCCGTTGTACGTCCACAATGATCAACGGTAACTCGGTCATGACGGCTAAGCCGATTGCCTCACTTTTCAAAGAAAGTCCAGGCCCGCTGGTCGTGGTAACGGCAAGACTGCCGCCAAAGGCTGCACCGATAGCACTTGCAATGCCGGCAATTTCATCTTCTGCTTGCAGGTGTTTGACCCCATATCGCTTGTATCCGGAGATGGCATGTAGAATATCTGTAGCTGGGGTAATGGGATAAGAGCCGAGAAACAACGGCAGTTTTGCTTTGGTAGCGGCAACCACCAAGCCAAGGGCCACGGCCTGATTACCGGTGATGCTGCGGTACTTGCCAGGAGGCAAGGTTGATTTATCAATGACAAACTGAGTGCGGAAGTCCGGATTTTTCTCGGCAAAGTTCCAGCCGCCTTGCAAAGCATGTACGTTGGCTAAGATAACATCTTCTTTGCCTTTAAATTTTTTGTTGATCCAACTTACGGTGGGTTCAAGTGGCCGATTGAAGAGCCAGTAGGTGATGCCGAGCGCAAAAATGTTGCGGGTTTTCTGGACCAGCTTGGAAGGTACATCTACCTCGATAAAAGCCTTCTTCAACTCTTTATTCATGTCGACCGGAAACACTTGGAATTTGTTCAGGCTGCCATCGCTTAGCGGATTGGTAGGATAGCCCGCCAGTTTCAGATTGCGATCGTCAAATCCTTCGGTGTTGAGGATAAGTATTCCGTGTTCGCGCACATGGGGCAAGTTTACTTTCAGGCTAGCCC
>ERZ1066115.313-NODE-313-length-14534-cov-14.415429_pt1 | contig 14534 bp, 12 predicted proteins | sample MGYA00382762_ERZ1066115 | MGnify/ENA primary metagenome ERZ1066115 (study PRJEB33369, sample SAMEA5778345) | biofilm metagenome | biome: Industrial cooling water; feature: Water cooling tower basin; material: Biofilm | place: United Arab Emirates | collected... | reverse complement strand
CGGGCGGGGTGTTCGTTAGTGGAAAGTGCCGCCAACGCTTCCAACCAAGGCGCCCGAGCAAAAGCAATCAACCTCCGCCAGCCCACCCATCTCCCTCCGAGAGAGGGGCAAGCCCGCAGGTTGAGCGGGCTATTCCCTGATCAATGCGCTTGTAACTCACCCCGCCAAGGCGCCCGAGCAAAAACAATCAACCTCCGTCAACCCACCCCTCTCCCTCCGAGAGAGGGGCAAGTCCGCTGGTTGAGCAGGCTATTCCCCGGTCAATACGCTTGTAACTCACCCCGCCCAGGCGCCCGAGCAAAAACAATCAACCTCCGCCAATCCACACCTCTCCCTCCGAGAGAGGGGCAAGTCCGCTGGTTGAGCAGGCTATTCCCCGGTCAATACGCTTGTAACTCACCCCGCCCAGGCGCCCGAGCAAAAACAAGCAACCTCCGCCAACCCACCTCTCTCCCTCCGCGAGAGGGGCAAGCCCGCCGGTTGAGCAGGCTATTCCCTGATCAATACGCTTGTAACTCACCCCGCCCAGGCGTCCGAGCAAAAACAAGCAACCTCCGCCAATCCACCCCTCTCCCCCCGGGAGAGGGGCCAGGGGTGAGGGGAGGGCATGCTTCCCTCTCCCCCAGTTTTTGTGCTATACCCCAATTGCCATTTTCCCTTCGGAGACTCCCGGATGTCCTTCGCCCGTCCCTTCCTCGCTCGTGTTTCCCGTTGTTTTGCCACCGTGGCAATGCTGGGGGCAATGTCTTGCAGCCTTTCGGCGCAGGCGGACGAGGCGGGTAAGGTGGTGCTGGTGGTGGGCGACGTGCGGATGGCTGGCGAAATGCTGCGCGTTGGCGACGAAGTCAGGGTTGGGGCGCCTTTGGCCACTGGCGGGGATGGTTACCTGTACATCAAGACGGTGGATAACGGCTTTTTGATCCTGCGGCCCAATAGCGCTGCGACCGTGGCGGCTTACAAGGTTGACGCTGCCCGGCCGAGCGAGAGCCGCTTCAAGATCGAGTTGCACCAAGGGGTGGCGCGCAACATCTCCGGCGAGGCGGTCAAGAGTGCGCGGCAGAATTTCCGTTTCAATACGCCGGTGGCGGCAATTGGCGTGCGCGGCACCGATTTCACCGCCTATGCCGATGCCCAGACCACGCGGGTGGCGGTGCTCTCCGGCGGGGTGGTGGTCAGCGGCTTTGAAGGCGGCTGCAGCCATGCCGGCAGCGGCCCTTGTGAAGGCGCGCAAACCCGCGAACTGTTTGCCGGGCAGTCGGGCATGGTCCTGCAGGTCGGCAAGGGGCAGGGCGTGCCGCAATTGATCAAAGGCAACGGCCTGTCGCCGGACGCCGCAATGCCGCCGCGCTCCGACGAACCTGCTGCCGGCAGCGCGGCGGTGCGCAACGGTGCGGTCGCGGCTGATGTCAACCTCGACCCGCTCAAGTCTGACCGCATCGCGCTGGCGGGCGAAGCGCTCAAGCCCGAAGCGGTGCGCCCCGCCATCGAATGGGGGCGCTGGCAGGCATTCGCTGACGAAAAGGCCAATCTTGACCTCGCCGGCTTGATGAAAACCCACAACCTTGATGCCTTCAATGCCTATTTCGCCATGCTGCGCCCCAAGGATGCGGTTTGGGAAAACCCGACTTCGGGCAGCGTTGATTTTCGCCTGCAGGCAGCGCAGGCCCTGATTCAGCCAGATACCGGCGGCGCCTACGCGGCTGCCATTGAAAACGGCCGCTTGCACGTCAATTTTGCGCAAAGCAGCTTTATGACAGGTTTCGACCTGGTGACCAACGGCCAGCGCATTGCCCGGCAGGCCGAAGGGCGCGTTTTCGCCGATGGTTCGTTCCAGAACGTTAGCCAGTACATGCCCGGTAACAGCATGCAGGTTCAGGGCGTTCTCGGGCGTGACACCAGCTTGCGCGCCGGCTATCTTTTCCAGTCTCGGCTTGATGACGGGCGGGTTGCCTACGGCGCCACCATGTGGGCAAAATAAGCCTTTGCACCGGAATTTGTTGGCAGAAGCGAGACACGCAATCTGTTGGCAAGACAAAATGTGACGAATGTCACACTGACTCGGAGTCTTCTCTGAGAGCATAGCCCCCGCATTAATGCACTTGAGGTTTCGCGTGCCCTTAATGCGGGGTTACAACAAACCACACTTTGTGAATATTCATTGGAGCGTTAAACAATGCCTTTGACCACTGCCCAAATTCAAAACGCCTACGTTGCGTTCTTCAATCGCCCGGCCGACGTCGCCGGTCTCACCTACTGGAGCAGCTACGCTGGCTCCACCGCTGACCTGCTGAACACCTTCGCTCAGTCCGCCGAGTACAAGGCTCTGTACTCCGGTCTGAACAATACTCAGATGGTGAACGCTGTCTACCAGAACCTGTTCGCTCATACTCCGGACGTCGCTGGTCTGACCTATTGGGTTACCCAGCTGGATCAGGGCAAGCTGTCTATCGGTAACATCGCCGACGCCATCAACAAGGGCGCTCAAGGTACCGACGCTACCATCATCGCCAACAAGGTGACCGCAGCTACCGCCTTCACCAACGCTCTCGATACCACCGCTGAGATCGTCGCTTATGCCGGTGTTAACTCCCCCGGTCTGGCTGCCGTCAAGTCCTGGCTGGCTGCAGTAACCAGCGATGCTGCTACCTTGACCTCCGCTACCAGCACTACCGGTCTGGCGACTATCACTGGTACCGTTTTGAACAACGTTGCCTCGACTGGTTCCACCTTCGCCCTGACCACCAGCATTGATAACATTACTGGTACCAGTGGTAATGACACCATTATTGGTGACTTCGGTGTCACCAACCAAGTTTCTGCCGCGGATCAAATTGATGGCGGTGCTGGTACCGACGAATTCCAGCTGTACGGTACCCTTGCCTCCCTTCCGACGATCATCAAGAACGTCGAAAAGATCAACCTGTCCGGTTACGGTGATAACAAGTCGATCAACGTTTCCACTTTGAGTGGCGTTACTGATCTGGTTCTGCGTAATCAGACCACTCAAACCACTGGTGATACCACTGTTACCATCGCAGCAGGTCAAACCGTTACCCTGAACACCGTTCAGGACAGCGCTGGTGCTGCAAATGAAGTGATCATCACTGGTGCATCGTCGATCACCTCCAATACCGTTGTTCTGGACAAGGCTGGTGATGCGGCTACCGGTGGCAACGCTCTGGAAGTTGAAATTCAAGGTACCGGTGTTAAGACCCTGAATCTGCAAACGGCTAACAATGCCAGCCGTATCAAGCTGCAGGATGAAACCACTACGGGTGACTTTGCTGTTGATACCATCAATATCACTGGCGACAAGAACCTGACCGTTGATGCTATCGCTGCTTCGACTGCCACCAAGGTTACTGTTGCTGCAGGTTCTTTCACTGGCGCTCTGGATTTGACCCTGTCTGCTACCGAAAACTTCGAAGTGACCGGTGGTACGGGTAGTGATCGCTTTAACTTCGGTGGCGCTCTGGATGCTTCCGACAAGGTTGCCGGTGGTGAAGGTACCGATAAGCTGGCTACCTCGACTGCCACGGTTAACGCCGCTTTTGCCGCTATCATCGATGGCAAAACCAACGGCGTCGCCAATAACTCCAGCATCGAAGTGCTCGAGTACACCGGTACCGGTGCTTATGTTCTGGACGCTTCCTTGATCCAGATGTCTACCCTGAAGACCTACAGCACGACCGGTGCTTTCTCTGTTGCGGTTCCTACTGATAACGGTACGACTGCTGGTACTGCAGCTCTGACTGTTACCGGTCAGAGCAACGCTCAAACCTTCTCCATCGAAGCAAACGTGACCGGTGGCGCTGGTCAGGCAAACACCGCTACCAACGCTGCTGGTGGTAACGGCGCTGCTGGTGTGACCTTCGCTCCTGCTGTCAACAACGGTGATAACACGCTGAATCTTTCCCTGAAGGGTGTGACCATCACTGGCGGTGCTGCTGGTGCCAACACGGCTCAAGCTTCCGGTACCGGTGCTTCTGGTGGTAATGCTGCTGACTTTAGCAACTTCGAAACCATCAATATCACCTCGACTGGCGCAACCGCTGCTGCTGTCAATACCTTCACTGGTGGTGCTGGTGCAACTCCTGGTACCGGTACTGCTGGCGCAGCTGGTTCTACCGTTGTTGTTTCCGCAAACGCCAAGATCAACGTCTCCGGCGCTAACGAAATCAACCTCGGCACGATCTCCAGTTCCAACCAGCCTGTGACCGTTGATGCATCCAACCTGACCGGCAAGATGACTGTTGGTACCGGTACCGGTGCTGATGTGATCAAGGGTGGTGCTGGTGTCAACCTGATCACCCTGGCTGGCGGCGCTGACCAGATCGATCTGAGCAAGTCTGTTGCCAAGGCTGACGTGATCACCATCTCTGCTGCCACTTCGACCTCTGCCGCTGCTTCGTTCGCCATCACTGGCTTTACCAACTCCGGTACGAGCACCATTGGTGACAAGCTGGATGTCGCTGGTACGGCAACGATCCAGGCTGACGTGTCTGCTGGCACCGCAACCGGTGTTACCAACCTGACCGCCTCCGCAACCAGCGGTATCATGACCTTCACCGGTTCTGCTGCGGCTACCGCTACTCTGGCTGACAAGCTGGCTGCTGCTGTGAGCACCAACTTTGCCAACAGCGCTAACGAAGCCATCGCCTTTGAACACAATGGCAGCACCTACATTGTGTCCAACCAGGACGGCAACACCACCTTCACCGACGGTACCGACATCGTTGTCCAGTTGGTTGGTGTCACCGGTATGACGGCTCTGAGCACCACCGCTTCGGGCGCAACGACCGCTTGGGTTGCCTAATAGCACCTAGATATCTGAGGGTTTCAATCCTCAGTTGATGAAGGCTGGCAGGGTGACCTGCCGGCCTTTTTTCTTGCTAAGTCGAGTCGGTTCTTGATGAAAAAAGTAAAAAACAATATAAAGCGCTCTGTGCAAAAAACTGTCGGAATCGAAGCTAAAGTGTCGGTTGCCAGTCTTTTGCAGATGGCGTTAGTTCACCATCAGCAAGGTGAATTGGGTAAGGCTGAAGCGATATACCAGCAGGTGCTGTCTTTGAATGCTGTCCAGCCTGATGCTTTGCACTATCTAGGCGTAATTTGTCACCAGCGAGGTGATGATGCAAAAGCAGCTGGCTTGATTCGTCAGGCGATGGCTGCACACCCCTTACCAGACATGGCTCAGAACCTTGCCGTAGTGCTCGTAAGTTCAGGCAATCGGCAGGCTGCGATAGAGGTGTTAAGCAGTGCAGCCAAGCAGTTTCCCGAATCTCGTATGCTTGCCTTCAATCTTGCCGGGGCCCAGCGAGAAGCAGGTGACTGGAGTGGCAGCCGTGATACGTTACGGAACTTGGTAGCTCAGTTTCCTGATTGGGCAGATGCGGTTTTGAATCTGGCCAACGTTGAAAGTAACCTTGGAAACAAGCATGCTGCACATCAATATTACCTGCGGGCGTTGGAGCTTAATTCGGACTTTGCGGCTGCACACAGCAATCTTGGGGCCTACTATTCCGAGACAGATGAGATAGTGGCCGGAGTAATGCACAATCGCCGCGCCGTTGAGCTCGAGCCTGGTTTTGCTCCTTATCAGTACAACTTGGGCAATGCTTTGCTCACTGCTGGGCGCGCAGGTGAGGCGTTGGAGTGTTTCGAGAGAGCGGTCGCGCTAGACCCAAACTATGCCAATGCCTGGCTGAATCTAGCTGCCGCCAGGCAATTGGCTGGAGATTTGGAAGGTGCGCTCGATGCAAATCGAAAGGCATTGGCACTCAGGCCGAATGAAAGCAAGGCCTACGTCAATCAGGGAAATATTGCACTCGTCCTGCGTCGTTACCCGGAGGCCCTGGAGTTTCTCAAGCGGGGAATCGCATTAGAGGAAAGCAGCTTTACGGCATGGGGAACGGCTGGCGAAGTACTACGGCAATTAGGAAGACTGGACGATGCCCGGGGGGCCTTGAATAAGGCGTTGGAAATTTCTCCAACCAATGGACGTTCAGCCGTCATTTTGTCGATGGTCGAAGAGCAGGCCAATCGTGATGAGGCTGCTGAAGTTGCGCTGCGAAGGGCCTTTGTGGCGCCGTCTGGCATGGGGTTGCATACCTTTGCTGCGGACCGCAGGGTTGAAGCGCGCCTACGCCTAGCCAATCTCATGGCCGCTACGGGCCGCAAAGTCGAAGCGGAAACCATGTTTGGCGAAGCCTTGGCGTTGTTGCAGCAGCTTCGTCCCGGGCTTGTGCCTACCCTAGACGAGGAGGGGCTGTGCGCCAAGCCGATAGTGTTGTTTCAGCCCATTGGGCGTGCGGGTTCGCTGTTCGTGCATTCGCTCGTCGACGGCCATCCCGGAATCGCCACAACACCTGCGGCATTGATCAAGGGGTTCTTTGGTGAAGGGGTTTGGGAAGGTCTGTGCCCAAGCTTCAAATCGGAGGACTGGCGAGAGCAATTGGTTAGTCGCTTCTGCAAGCGGTTTGCGGCACTGTTTGATGCTTCGTCGCATCTCCCCGTGCCAGGCAACCCACTGGGTGAGCCGACGAATGTCGGGCGTGGATTTGGGCTCTGCGAGATGGGGCATAACCGAGATCAGGTGCTGTGTATCGATAGGAAGAAATTTGAGTTGCATCTTCTGACTTCACTGGGTGTGCGTTCAGACGTTTCCGCTCCAGCATTTTTCAGGCTGGTGCATGAAGCCTATGAACTCTCTGTCGGCCGAGGTACCGAAAAACCGGTTCTGTTTTTCCACATTCATAACCCGGATGTCGGTGAGTTGGCAGGGTGCTTGGCGGGCAATCGTGATGTTCGCTTTCTGAATATTGTGCGCGACCCGTTGCAGGCCATCGAGTCCTGGATGCGGATGTGTATTGTCGGTCGCGAAGAGCCGGAGCCCTTGCTTTGTGGGTATCAGGATGCTGTCGAACGTTTGCAGCTGACTCTGCGTCAGGCTAGTCATTTGGCATATGAAAAACACCCCTCGGCCACGATTCGTCTGGAGGATATCAAGCGTAATACGGATCGGGCTTTGGGTTGCCTGGCCAGCTGGATGGGGGTTTCGGATCACCCTTCCTTGAGAGAGAGCACCTTCGGTGGTTTGCCCTATGAAGCGCCTGCTAATGTGCCTGTCAAAGGATTTGAAACGAGCAACTTGGAACGCAAGCCAGGAATGTTCTTCACAGAACACGATCAGCGTGTAATGAACCTGCTGCTCTATCCGATTGCTGTGCAATATGGATACCGTAAAGCTGATCCCGCGTATCTTGAGCATGAGATTGCCTGGTATAAGCCATTGATCTCGGAACCTTTGGATTTCGAGAAAAAAATCCTCGCGCAACTGGTTGCCATGGGGTACCAGAAAGATACGAGTGGCCCGCGACGCCATTTTGAAAGTATTTCCCAGCGGTACATTCATCTATTGGAGAAATTTGGCACCTATCCGGCGATGGCGCCGTGGCTGAAGGTGGATTGAAGGAGTGGAAATGCACCAAGGAAAAGTCATCTGGATTACAGGGCTGTCGGGTGCAGGCAAGTCGACACTTGCCCATGAAGTGGTTGCCCGTCTGCGTGCTACGGGTGAAGCCGTCGTGATGCTCGATGGCGATGTGCTGCGCGAAGTATTCGGTGCCGTGGCCGCAAATGCACAAAACCATGGTCGCGAGGGGCGCTTGGCGCTGGCAATGCAATACGCTCATCTGTGCCGCGTGATTGCTGCGCAGGGATTGACCGTGGTGATTGCCACCATCTCACTGTTCCGCGAAGTGCACGTCTGGAATCGCGCCAACCTTCCCGGTTACTTCGAGGTGTATCTCAAGGTGCCGGTGGAAGAACTGCGCCGTCGTGATCCCAAGGGAATCTACCGACGCTTTGATGCCGGCGAACTGGCCCATGTGGCTGGGTTGGATCTGCCGATTGATGAGCCGAAAGCAGCGGACTGGATAGTGGAGTTTGACCCGGAGCGCACGGTCACCGCGCTGGCGGCAGAACTGAATCAGGTTTTAAGTACAAGGAAATGAAGATGACGCAAACACTCAAGGCTGGCGATTTCACCGGTTTGGCTAAAGATTACTCACAACATCGTCCAGACTATTGTCCCTCCGTCCTGAATGCGCTGCTCGGGATGTTGGGCAAACCGGTAGCAGAAGTCGATTTTGTGGATGTAGGGGCGGGCACGGGCATTTGGACAAGAATGGTCCACGCTGCAGGTGTTCGCTCCGTGACCGCCGTTGAACCGAATGACGACATGCGGCAAAACGGCACGGCCGATAGCCAGCGCACCGACATTCGTTGGCTGGCCGGCAGTGCCGAGACTACTGGTCTGGCGGATGCGTCTGCGGACTGGTTGTCGATGGCCTCGAGTTTTCATTGGGCTAACTTTGATGTTGCGACCAAGGAGTTTCATCGTGTTCTGCGTCCTGGTGGGCGCTTCACCGCACTGTGGAATCCCCGGCTGATCGAGGTCAATCCTTTGCTGGTCGAAATCGAGGCGCATCTGGACACCCTGCGCCCGAATATCAAGCGCGTTTCTTCTGGCCGTTCGGGCATCACCGAAACCCTGACAGAGCAATTGTGGGCCTCACCTTGTTTCGAAGATGTGGTCTATCTGGAGGGGCGCCATGTGATCGAAATGACACCGGAACGTTACCTGGGGGCTTGGCGCTCCGTCAATGACTTGCGCGTACAACTCGGCCCAGAGAAATTTGATGCCTTCCTAGCCTTGGTCGAGCAGCGGATCGCAGGTTTGGAGGTTATCGAGGCCACTTATCTCACCCGCGCCTGGTCGGCTCGCCGCAAGGGTTGATTGGCATGGCGCTGGTGTTCTCCACCAAGGCCGGTACGCTGGCCGCCTTGCAAGGTGTGCTCAAGGCGGCACGCATTGCCCCGTTGCGTGTCTTTACCGTGGCGCAGTGGCAGGCGGATCGTTCGGCGTGTTTCTCGGGAATCGCCGACAGTCTGGGCCCAGGCCCCTGGATCGTGCGTTCCAGTTGTGGTCGGGAAGATGGTGCAACGCACTCCAACGCGGGCGCGTTTCTCTCTATCCCCCATGTGGAGGCGTCTGGGCTGGAACTGGCCGTGGAGCAGGTGATTGCTGCCTATGGGGAAGCGCAGCCCACCGATGAAGTGTTAATCCAGCCGATGCTGACGCGAGTGGTGCGCTCCGGCGTGGCGTTTTCGCACGACCCCAATACCTGTGCGCCCTATCGGGTGGTGAACTGGTCGGAGGGTAGCGATACCGCCGCTGTCACCGGAGGTGCGGGTGGTCGCGTATGGCAGCAGGCCGCCAGCAGTGCCGTCTCGCCAGCGCCGACTTTTGTGCCGATTGTTGCACTGCTTGACGAGTTGCTGGCCCTGTTTGGCAAGGTGCCGCTGGATTGCGAGTTTGCGGTAACCCGTGAAGCCAACGGTGAGGTGCTTTGGTTATTGCAAGCACGGCCCTTGGTTTTGCCCGAAAGGCCTGAATCGGCAACTGCCCAAGCTGCACGCCTGGAGAGCATCCAGCGTAAGGTGTCACGTGGCATGCAGTCGCACCCCTTCTTGATGGGGCGACGTACTGTCTATGGTGTGATGCCGGACTGGAATCCGGCAGAGATCGTCGGCATTCGCCCCAAGCCGCTGGCCTTGTCGCTCTATCGGGAATTAATCACCGACGCCATCTGGGCCTACCAGCGCCACAATTACGGCTATCGCAACTTGCGCAGCTTCCCGCTGATGCCGCACTTCTTCGGGCTGCCGTATATCGATGTGCGGCTGTCGTTCAATTCCTTTATCCCGGCCGATCTGGATGAGGGGCTGGCCGGGCGGCTGGTCGATCACTACATCGACCGCCTGCTGGCCGAGCCGACCTTGCACGACAAGGTGGAGTTCGAGATTGTCTTCTCGTGCTACACGCTGGATTTGCCGCAGCGACTGGAGCGCTTGGCGGAGACCGGCTTCTCGAAGCACGAGCGGGAGGCGATTGCCCAAAGCCTGCGAAAGCTCACCAATCGGATCGTGCACCCCAAGGAAGGCTTGTGGCGGGGGGATGCGGCCAAGATCGATACCCTCAATGCACGGCGAGAAGAGTTGCTGGCATCGAGTGCCGACCCGCTGGAGCGGATCTACTGGTTGCTGGAAGACGCCAAGCGCTATGGCACTTTGCCCTTTGCCGGTCTGGCCCGTGCCGGGTTCGTGGCAGTGCAGATGCTGAAGTCGCTGGTGGGCGTGGGCGTGTTCTCGCAGGCGGATTACGACGCTTTCATTGGCGGTGTATCAACCGTGAGCGGCCAGTTGGCCCGGGATCGTGCGACGCTGGACAAAGCGACTTTCCTGGCGCGCTATGGTCACTTGCGCCCAGGCACCTACGACATTCTCTCGCCCCGCTATGACGAGGCGCCCGAACTGTATTTCGACTGGAACCAGCGGCCACCGGCCCCGGAGCCGGTCAAGCCGTTCGCGCTGACCCTGCCGCAGATGCGCGAAATCGTGAAGCTGTTGGAAGCCCATGGCCTGCAGCCCGATCCGGTGGGGTTGTTTGACTTCATGCAGGCGGGCATTGAACTGCGCGAACTGGCGAAGTTCCATTTCACTCGCAACCTGTCGGACGCGCTGGCACTGATCACCGAGGTCGGTGGCCAATACGGATTCAGTCGGGAGGACTTGGCCTATTGCGATATTGTGGCGTTCAAGGAATTGCACGTTGCCGCGACCGACCCGAAAGATGTGCTCTTGCGTGCCATCGAGCAGGGCAAGGCTCGCTACGCCGAAACCCTGAAGATTTCTCTGCCACCGCTGATCGCCAGGCCGGAGGATGTCTGGGCCTTCGAGTGGCCGGAGGCCGCACCGAACTTCATTACGCAGAAGCAGGTGACGGCACCGGTGGTGGGTTGTGATGCGCGCGAGCAATTGGCCGGCGCGATAGTCTGCATTCCGAATGCCGACCCCGGCTTCGATTGGCTGTTTGCCTACCCGATTGCCGGCCTGATCACCGCTTGGGGCGGTGCTAACTCGCACATGGCGATCCGTGCCGGGGAACTGGGCTTGCCTGCTGTGATTGGTGCGGGTGAAGTGCTCTATCGCCGCTGGTCTAGCGCACAGCGGTTGCATCTGGATTGCGCTGGGCGACGAGTGGAGGTGCTGGCGTGAAAGTGGTGGCTGTCAGCCAGCGCGTGGATGTGTTGCCAGAGCGTGGTGAAACGCGGGATGCGCTGGATCAGCGCCTAGCTGCTTTTTTGGCGATTGTTGGCCATGTGCCGGTGCCGGTGCCAAATGCCTTGGGCGGGGCGATACGCGAATGGTTGGCCGTAGTGCATCCTGCGGCCGTGGTGCTTTCCGGCGGTAACGACATTGGCCAGTGTGCCGAACGTGATGACACCGAGTTGGCTTTGCTTGCCTATGCTCAGGAACACCACTTGCCGGTGCTGGGTATCTGCCGTGGTATGCAGATGATGGCGCATCGGTCGGGGACTGGCCTTTACCCCGTTCAAGGACACGTGAGAACTCGGCACCACCTTGTCGGCGAGATCACCGGCGAGGCGAACAGCTATCACGGCTTCGCGCTGGCCTCATGCCCGGTGGACTTTGAAGTCCTTGCCAGAACCGAGGATGGCGAGATTGAGGCCATTCGTCACCAGTCTCTGCCCTGGGAGGGCTGGATGTGGCACCCGGAGCGCGAAGAAAACTTTGCTGCCCGCGATGTGCACAGAATCAAGGCGCTGTTCGGTGGATAAGTGGCTGGAACTGGCCCTTGAGGCTGCGCGGGAGGCTGGGGTTGCCATCATGCACTACTACCCGCAGACCCTGACCGTGCAGTACAAACAGGATGGCTCACCCTTGACACTCGCCGACCAAGCCGCACATCGCGTGATTGCTGATCGTTTGGTAGACAGCGGACTGGTTGTTGTTTCGGAAGAAGGTGAAGACCTACACCTTGCTGCCGAGCGCTACTGGTTGGTTGATCCACTGGATGGCACCAAGGACTTTCTGGCTGGGAATGGTGAGTTTACGGTGAACATCGCCTTGGTCGATCAACGTCGTCCTGTGCTCGGTGTAGTGTTTGCACCCGTGATCGATACGTTCTACTGGGGAGCCGAAGGTATGGGGGCCTGGCGAATTCGGGAGGGGGCTGAGGCGGCATTGTCCGTACTTCCGCGATCCGTTTCGCTGCGGATGGCGGTCAGTCGCTTTCACGATCACCCGGATGTCGATCTGTTTGCCTCACAGAACGGCATCACCGAGCGCGTCGCGATTGGTTCAGCGCTGAAATACGGCTTGCTGGCTGCTGGGGAGGTGGATGTCTTCCCGCGTCTGGTGGGAAGTTCCGAGTGGGATACAGCGGCTGGGCAGGCAGTGCTAGAAGCGGCGGGTGGTCAGGTGCTGGACTGGCGCACGGGTAAGGCTTTGCTGTACGGCAAGCCACGACGTCGGAACCCCCGGCTATTGGCGCTGCGAGCCCCCTATCGCCGAGAAGAATTTCAATTGAAACCGTACGAGAGCGAGTTGTTATGAAAGCCATCATCCTTGCCGCCGGTCGCGGCAGTCGCATGAAACACCTGACTGACGAGCGCCCCAAGTGTCTCGTTGAACTGCGTGGCAAGGCGCTGCTTGATTGGCAACTGGAAGCGTTGCGCGCAGCCGGTATTACGGAAATTGCCATTGTTACCGGCTACAAGCGAGAACTGCTGGCTGATCGGGGTCTGACTGAATTTCATAACGCACGCTGGGCCGAAACCAATATGGTCTCGTCGCTGGCCTGTGCCCAGGAGTGGTTACAGGCAGAGCCGTGCATCGTGAGCTACTCGGATATTTTCTACAGCCCGATGGCCGTTCAGTCCCTGATGACTTGCGCGGCATCCCTGGCAGTGACCTACGACCCGAACTGGCTGGAGTTGTGGACGCAGCGCTTTGGCGACCCGCTACTGGATGCGGAAACCTTCCGCCTGACGCCTGGGCACACCCTGGCCGAGATCGGCAACAAACCCACCTCTGTAGATGAGGTGCAGGGTCAGTACATGGGGTTGTTGCGTTTCACTCCTGAGGGCTGGGCGGAGGTACTTCGAATTCGCTCAGGTCTTACGTCCGAGGAATGCGACAAAATGCACATGACAGGTACCTTGCAGAAGGTGATTGATGCGAGGTTTGTTCCGATTGCTGCTGTTCCTTATACAGGGGAATGGGGGGAGGTCGACTCTGCAGACGATCTTGCGAGCTACCATATTTAGATTTTTGGAGCCCAGCCTATTGCTATCGAAGATGGTAGTGTGCTTGCTGGTAATTTCCCGCCCAAGCAGTTGAAGCTGGTGCAGGCATGGGTAGAGCTGCATCGCGACGATCTGTTTGCCGATTGGGTGCTGGCGGCGAATGGTGAGGAGCCTTTCCGCATTGCGCCTTTGCAGTAGGAGGTGGGTATGAAAGCGTTGCTGGATGTTGTCAAGGTGAGTGCAAAGCCGGGCTACCTTCTGGAGCTAGAGTTTGAAAACGGTGAGCTTCGGTTGTTCGATATGTCTCCGATCATCGATAAGAAACCTTTTGGTCGCTTGAAGCAGAGCAATGCCTTCTTTGGTGCGCATGTCGACTACGGGACTGTTGTCTGGCCGGGGAGCATTGATATTGATCCTGAGACCCTCTATGACCGTTCAATCCCCTTGCATGGCGCTGACAAGCCATGACCAAGCCCAAGGATCAGCTATGGCGTTTGGCCGCAGTGATTGATGTGGAGGTGAGTCATGGAATCAGTTACTCGTGTTGTCCCAAAAGACGATTTCAGCCTGGAGCTGTGGTTCGATGATGGCGCTCACCGTTTGTTCGACGCAAAGCCTTATTTGGAGCGAGGGGTGTTTACCCGCCTGAAAGATCCCGTCAAATTCAGGCAGGCTTTCGTTGCTTTCGATACTGTTTGTTGGCCCGGCGATATCGATATCGCACCCGAAACCCTGTACGACCGTTCTATCACGTTGGCAGAGTAGGTCTGGCGAATATGCCCCGCCGTCCTCGCATTCACCTTCCTGGCGTGCCCATCCACTTGGTCCAGCGCGGTCATAACCGCGAAGCCTGCTTTTTTACCGATGAGGATTATCAGGCGTATCGGGATTGGTTGGGCGAGGCCTTAAAAAAGACAGGTTGCGCCTTGCATGCCTACGTGTTGATGACCAACCACGTGCATTTGCTGCTGACGCCGCCCGACGCTCAAGCGGTAGCGCAATTGGTGATGTCGCTCGGTCGGCGCTATGTGCAGTACATCAACAAGACCTATCGCCGCACCGGCACGCTGTGGGATAGCCGTTATAAGTCGTCGTTGGTCGATGCCGACGATTATTCGCTGCGTTGCCAGTGCTACATCGAACTGAATCCGGTACGTGCCGGAATGACCGATGATCCGGTGCATTATCGCTGGAGCAGCTATCCCGCTCATGCCTTGGGGCAGGCGGATGTCTTGCTGACGCCGCGTGATTTGTATCTGGCGCTGGATGGCGATCCGCTCAATCGTCAGGCGATGTATCGGTTCCTCTTTCGCAGCGAGCTTGAGCAGGAAGCGCTGGCGGATATCCGTTTGGCCTTGG
>ERZ1066115.312-NODE-312-length-14534-cov-17.708267_pt1 | contig 14534 bp, 9 predicted proteins | sample MGYA00382762_ERZ1066115 | MGnify/ENA primary metagenome ERZ1066115 (study PRJEB33369, sample SAMEA5778345) | biofilm metagenome | biome: Industrial cooling water; feature: Water cooling tower basin; material: Biofilm | place: United Arab Emirates | collected... | reverse complement strand
GGGGTGCAATGGCATCCCGAGTTTCATCCGCCGGGGAGCGCGGATTTGCTCGATTGCACCCCGATTCTTGACGAGTTTTTGCAGGCGGCGCGTGGGCATCGCTGGTGATTTTTCACCACCGTTGCTGTTGACCGTGAAAGGAGGCTTATGACCGATCAGCGCATGCAGTTTTTGCGTGAATTTTGGGACGCGCTGCTGGAGCGTTTGTATTTCCTCCCGCCTTTTCCAGAACAAATGGATTCGCTCGCCTTGTTCAGTCTCTTGCTGGTGGCTGGCTTGTTGCTGGGTGAGTGGCTGCATCGACATTTCAATTGGCCGAAGATGATCGGCTATGTCCTGGCCGGAATCCTGTGCGGCCCATCCTTACTGGGGTGGATCAGCAGCGAGGCCCTGGCCCAGGCGCGACCGATTGCCGATGCCGCGCTCGGGCTGTTGATGCTGGAGGTCGGGCGACGGCTGGACCTGGCCTGGCTGCGCCGGACCCCGGAACTGTTGCGCAGCACCGGGCTGGATATCGTGCTGTCGTTTTCGCTGATCTTCTTGTTTGCCTGGCTGCTTGCCGGCTTGTCACCGGCCTGGGCGGCGGCCACCGCAGCGGTCACCATGGCTTCGGCGCCGGCGGTGGTCTTGCTGACGATTGAGGAGGCGCGTGGGCAGGGGCAGGTCAGCGAACGCATCCTGCTCCATACCGCGATTGGTTCGGCGGCTTCCTTCCTGGCCTTTGCCCTGGTGCTCGGGGTCATCCATGCCGAACACAGCGATGACTGGCTGAATGCGCTGATTCATCCTTTATGGGTGGCTTTGGGCGCCTGGTTGGTGGCGGCGACCGGGGCAGCCTTTGCCTTGCTGATTGCGGCGCGTTTGCCCAAGCGCTCGCTGCCGCAGGTTTTTGTCCTGATTGCCTGTGCCATGCTGGCCATTGGCTGCGCCCGGATGTTGGCGGTTCCGGTCTTCCTTACCCTGTTCCTGATGGGGGTGATGCTGGCGGCCCGCGACCGGCAGCAGATTCTCCGCTACACCGCTTTGCCCGAGGGGCACTGGTTGCTGGCGATTGTGCTGTTCGTGATTGTTGGCGCTTCTCTGCCCTGGCAGGAGTTTGGCTGGCTGTCGGTGGTGCAGGCCGTGGGTTTGCTGCTGGTGCGCGCTGCCGCCAAGGTGCTGGCGCTGCAATGGGCCGGCGGCAGCCTCAATCGCCGTCGGCGCTTGCTGGTGGGTCTGGGGATTCAGCCCTTGTCGGCGACGGCGGTGTTCATGGTGTATGAACTGGCTGCCCTGTACCCGGAGGTTGGGCGCTCGGCACTGGCTTTGCCCTTGTTTGCCGCCGCGATCATGGAGTTGCTTGGGCCGGTCTTGTGCCGTTGGTCCTTGCGTCAGGCGGGTGAGTCGCTCGATGAGCAGAAAGGCAGTATCGGATGAGCGGATTTGGTGAATTTTCGTGTAGCCAGCCTTTGTCCCTGGGGGTTGAACTGGAACTGCAACTGGTTTCCTTGCGCGATTTCGATCTGACCCGGGGAGCGACCGACCTGCTGGCGACACTGGACTACGATGAGTCCTACGGCGAGATCAAGCTCGAAATTACCGAGAGCATGATCGAGATCAGCACCTTGCCGCGCGACACTGTGCATGGAATTGCCAGTGATCTGGCCGGCTTGATCACGGTATTGCAGCAGCATTGTCGCAACAACAATATCGGCCTGGTCGGTGGCGGGACGCACCCTTTTCATCATTGGCCGGAGCGGCGGATTTGTCCCGGGGAGCGTTTTGACGGGATTTATCACCGTTACGGCTACCTGGCCAAGCAGTTCACTGTTTTTGGCCAACATGTCCATATTGGTTGCGCCTCGCCCAATGACGCGATCTGGCTGACCCAGGCCTTGGGCGTCTATGTGCCTCTGTTCATCGCACTCTCGGCATCGTCTCCCTTTGTCGATGGGGTCGATAGCTTTTTTCAGTCGGCACGGCTGAATGCGGTGTCGGCATTTCCGCTGAGTGGCCAATGCCCGCCGCTGGGTGATTGGCGCGACTTCATCGAGCATTTTTCCTTTCTGCAGCGCTGCGGGATTGTTTCCAGCATCAAGGATTTGTATTGGGATGTCCGCCCTAAACCGGAATACGGCACGGTTGAGCTGCGGGTGTGCGATACCCCGCTGGACATTGCGCAGGCCTGCGCACTGACGGCGCTGGCGCAGAGCCTGGCACGCTGGCTGTTGCGCATGCGTCCGCCGCTCAGCACGGCGCTGCAGGCCCATGTCGCCCGTTACAACAAATTTCAGGCTTGTCGTTACGGCTTCGATGCCTTGATTTCTGATCCCCTGGCGGGCGGACAGAAGCCCTTGCGCCAATGGGCAAGCGAGGTTTTTGTGGCGCTGGCTGAGGATGCGGTGGCGCTGGATTGCGCGCCGTGGCTGGCTGCTGTGCAGAAGCAGCTAAGCCAGGGCGGAGATGCACAGTGGTTGCGTCGCTGCCATGCCGAGTCCGGCAATCTGAATGACGTGGTGCGGCTGGCCGCCGAACGTCTGCGTTCAACACTGTGCATTCCGGGAGCGTGACCGTGAAATCCCATTCTTTAGTCCGTGCTTTGTTGTTGTCCTGGCTGGCGATGGCCTTGGGCGCACAGGCGGAAAGTTGTGATTTTGTCTCCCAGCCGGCAGGTCAGGGGCAGATTGGGCGCTGGATCGACCGGGGAAATTGGCTGGCAGAACCCCATCGGCGCTTGACGCTGCAGTCTGCCGAAGTATTCATGCCGACCCGGCAGCATCTGCCCGCCGGAGGAAAGCCCGGGGCAGGCCAGCCATTGGCGGACAATTTGCCGGTCCGCGATCCGCTCGACGGTAGCCAGCGCGACTTGGCCTTTGTGCTCGACAGCCAGTTGCGGGCAGACGCGGTCTTGGTTCTGCGCAACGGCAAATTGGTCGGCGAGCGCTATCGCCATGGCTATCGGCCCGAGCAGCCCCGGTTGTTGCTGGGGGCGACGCGACCTTTGCTCAATCTGTTGGGGAGCGTGGCCATTGCCCAGGGGGCTGCCAGTGCAGATAAATCAATCAGCCGCCTGCTTCCCGAGCTTTCTCATCAGGCCAGCCTGCGCAAGCTATCCCTGCAAAGGCTGCTGGAAAACAACGAAGGCTTTACCTGGGGCAATGACGAAGTTCACGACTGGGCGGAACAGGTCAACGGCGGTGTCGCCAACCCGGGTGGGGTCCGGGCATGGCTGGCTGCCGACGTGCGCTGGCCGCGCAAACTGTATGACCTGCCCTTGTTGGCAGCGCAGCAGAGTCCCGATGCAGATCTGCTGGCCTGGGCCTTGAGCAGCGTTTTCAAGCGGCCTTTGGCCGAGGCTTTTTGCGAACAGCTATTTCGGCGCTATCCACCGCAGTATCCGGTGCACTGGCTGACCGATCTCCAGGGCAATGAACTGGGTAATGGCTTGGCCTTGTCCTTGCGCGATTTTGCCTCGCTCGGCCAGGTCTTGCTGGATGCAAGAACGGCTGCCGGGCGTAGCCGGGTTCCCGGCTGGCTGGTGGAATCCCTGGCGGCAAGCAGCGGCCTGCGGACCGGCAGCCTGCCCGGCTTGCCGAAGGGAAGTGAAGTGCGCTACGGCTTCGTGCATCTGGGCGGCAGCGGCAGCCGCATCGCCTTGTTGGGGGATAGTGGCGCCAGCCTGCTGGTCGATTTTGATCGCCGTTTGGTGGTCGCGATCTATGCCCGTCCCTCGGTCGCTGACGACCGGGCAACGCTGGATGGCCTGCTGGCGGTTTGGGATGCGCTGGGGCGCCTGAAGTAGATCGTGACCGCGCGGGGGAGGTTGCAGCGAAGGCAAAAAATGCAGCGGGGGTCAGTTTCCAGCTGAACCCACTGCGCCAGCGAGGCCTGCGCCAGCCTCGCCAGCGTTCTGCCGGGCGCGCGCTGCCGCGTGGCGATCGACCTTGATCCTTGCCCGCAGCTGGCCGCAGCCGCCGTCGATATCCTGGCCGGCAGAGTTGCGCAGCTTGGTCAGGATGCGTCGCTCGTGCAGCCAGCGGGCGATGGCGCGGGCTTTTTCCGGGTCCGGGCGGCGGTAGGGCAGGGCGTCTACGCTGTTGTAGGGGATCATGTTCATCAGTGCGTATTTGCCGGAGAGCAGGCGGACGATGCCTTCCAACTCCTCCTCGCTGTCATTGACCCCGTCGATCAAAGTCCATTGGTACTGGATCGGGTAGCCGGTGGCACGGGCGTAGGCTTCGCCGGCAGCAACCAGTTCTTCCGGCGTCATTCGTGGCGCACGCGGCAGCAACTCGGCGCGCAGCTCGGCGCGGGTGCTGTGCAGCGACAGTGCCAGTGCCGGCTTGACCGGGCCTTGGCCGAGGCGCTCGAACACGCGCGGATCGCCGACGGTCGAGAAGACCAGGTTCTTGTGACCGATGCCGCCGAGGGTACCGAGGAAGTCGATTGCCTCAAGCACGTTGTCGAGGTTGTGCGCCGGCTCGCCCATGCCCATGAAGACCACTTTCTTGACCGGCCGCCGGCGCCGCGCCAGCACCACCTGGGCGACGATCTCGGCGCTGCCGAGCTGGCGCAGCAGGCCGTCCTTGCCGGTCATGCAGAAAACGCAGCCGACCGCGCAGCCGACCTGGGTCGAGACGCAGACGCCGTCGCGCGGCAGGAGCACGCTTTCGACCGTCTGGCCGTCGGCCAGGCCGACCAGCAGCCGGGCCGAACCGTCTTCGCCGGGATGCTCGGAGAGTACTTTGGCGAGGCCTTCGAGCTGGGCGTTGATCTCGGGCAGGGCACCGCGCAGCGTCAACGGCAGGAAGTTTTCGCTGGCGCTGTGGCGGTTGTCGAGCGAGCGAACCTGGCACCAGGCGCGCAGCACGCGCTCTTCGTGGCAGGTCTGGGCGCCGTGCTGGCGCAGGAATTCGCGGAGGGTGTCGAGTTGCATCGGGGGCGAATGATACGGGAGGGGGGCGGGAGCGTCGAGCCGGAACACCGGGGCACGCTTTTGGTGCGCTATTTGCCCAGTTGTGGTGCGCTGGCGGGGGTTAATCTGCTGGCCTGGCGCGAACTTGGTGCTTAATTCTTATTAACTAGTCATTTTGTGTGGGTCTAAGCGCTTGATTTGCGGTGCACCCGTCGCCGCTCGGCCGGCAAGGCGTGGCGCCGGGTATGGATATTGCACTGCAGCACGGGTCTGTGTTTGGGAGCAAATCCGATGTTGAAAAGTGTGAACATGCCGCTGTCGGCACAGGAGAAGGGCTGGTTGCCTTGGCTGGGACGCAGCGGCGCGCTGGCGATGCGCTGGGCAACCTTCTGGAACCGCCATCGCTACCCGGCGATTGAACAGACTTTCGATGCCTTTGCCGAAACCCGCGTGCGCATCCTGAACAATTGGTCCAGCCAGCAGTGGGCCTATCTCGACGGGCTGGCGCGCGAACTGGCCGGGCGCTGGCCGGCGGCCGGCGATGCGGCAACGCTGGCGCTGCTGCAGCAATGCCAGCAGCGCTCCGGTGATTTTTCCGAAATTTTCCTGGTCGACCGTAGCGGTGTCGTTTTGGCCTCGACCCAGAGCGGCCGGGGCGGCCAGTCGCTGCCGGTGCGGGCGGCGGTCGATGCTGGCTGGCGCGCCCCCTTCCTGCACGGTCCTTACCGCGATCCGGTGACGGCCGCCTTGCCGCCGTCGAGTTCGCGCTTTCACGATGCGGTGACGCTGATGTTCCTGCAGCCGCTGCAGGTCGCCGGCGAGACCGTCGCGCTGGTCGCCGGCCGGGTTCCCAACGACGTTCTCGGCGACCTGATCCAGCGCGAGGCCGGGCATATCTTCCACGAATCGGGCGACAACTACCTGTTCATGGTCCGCTCGCAGTTTGACCCGACGCTGCGCCCGGGCACTGCCTTGTCGCGCTCGCGCTTCGAGGACCGCACCTTCACTGGTGGCGACAACCTCAAGGACGGCGTGCGCACCCCCTTCGGCACGGTGCAGGTACGCGAACACACCGAGCTCGAACTGGTCTTCAACGATCCCTCGACCGGGCAATTGCACCCCGGCGTGCGCGAAACCATCCGCAACGGCGAAAACCTCTTCGTCACCTATCCCGGTTATTCGGATTACCGGCATGTGCCGGTGATCGGCAAGGGGGTCACCTTCCAGCTGCCAGGCTCGCCCGACACCTGGGGGATGATGTGCGAGGCCGACCTGGAGGAGGTCTATCGCTACCGTGGCTTACCCTACCGGATTCTGCGCCTGTACCTGCTGGTCTTGCTGGCGAGCTGGCTGGGTGCGGCGGCGCTGGGCGAACTGACGGGGAGCGGCGGGGCGCTGGTGGCCGCCGTTGGTGCCGGTCTGCAACTGCTCGGCGGCGCGGTCCTCTACCTGCACGGCGTCGCCCCGGTCAGCGAGCGGATGCGCGAAGCGACGCGGATGCTGCGCGGCAGCGCCGAGGGCGGCGGCAACCTGTCGCAACGTTTGCCCCGGGCCAGCGGCGACAGTGATGAAACGACGGTGATGGCGCAGTGGACCAACAGCTTCATCGACAATCTGGAGCAGATCATCCGGGTGGTGGTGCGCACCACCGGCGAGATCGGTGACAGCAACCGCAGCCTGCAGCAGCGCAGCGCGCGAGCGCTCACGGTGGCCGACGAAATGCAGCAGGCGACGGCGGCGATTCTCGACGCGGTACGCGGCCAGCTGGGCGAGATCGATGCCGCCAGCGCCAACACCGAAACCATGCGCGACGTCGTCCGTCGGGTCAGCAACGAGGCCGCCGGCCAGTTCGCCCTGATCGACAGCAGCAGCCAGCGCATCCGCGAATCGGTGCGGCTCTCGTCGGCGACCATCCGCCAGCTCGAACAGCGGACGCTGGACATCGGCCGCATCGTCACCCTGATCAAGGAAATCGCCGAGCAGACCAATCTGCTGGCGCTCAACGCCGCCATCGAAGCGGCGCGCGCCGGCGAGGCCGGGCGCGGCTTCGCGGTGGTCGCCGACGAGGTGCGCAAGCTGGCCGAGCGGACCAGCACCGCCACCCGCGACATCGGCAGCATGATCGAGGGGGTGCAGGTCCAGGCCGAGGAAGCGGTGCGGACGATGGACAGCGGCATGAGCGAAATGGAGCAGGGGCTGCGTCTGGCGACCGAGGCGGCGTCCGACAAGCGCGAGATCGAGGAGGTGGTCGAGCGGCTGTTCGTGACCATCGGCCAGATCGCCAGTTCGACGCATTCCTACGGCGAGCGGGTCGAAGGTATTGCCGGCAAGGTCGATGCGGTGCGCGAGGCGATTGCCGCCGCCACCCGTAGTGCCGAAACCACCGGCTTTGCCACCGGCAAGCTGGAGCAGACGATGGGACAGTTCAAGGTTTCGGCTGCTTGAGGCTCAGGTAGAGGCGGCGCCGTGGCAGCCGAAAAAGGCCGCTGCTCACGGTCGACCGCAGCCAACGGCAAAAAACGTGGTTTCAGTCGGCGAGCTGGCCGCAGACCCGGTTGCGCCCGCCATCCTTGGCCCGGTACAGCGCCTTGTCGGCCAGCGACAGCAGTTCTTCATGGTTGCGCTCGCCGCCGGAAAGCATCGCGCAGCCGACCGAGGTGCTGATTTGCAGCGGGGCCTGCCCCGGCAGCGGGATACTCAGGCAGGCGACCGCCGCACGCAGTTTTTCGCCGACCTCCAGCGCCCCGGCGGTGGCGGTTTCCGGCAGGATCACCGCGAATTCCTCGCCGCCGATCCGGGCCAGCAGGTCTTCGCTGCGCAACTGCGCCTGGCAGACAGCGCCGACTGCGCGCAGCACGGCGTCGCCGACCGCATGGCCGTGGCTGTCGTTGATCGACTTGAAATGGTCGAGGTCGAACATCAGCACCGACAGCGGTCGCTCATGGCGCTGGCTGCGCTGGAATTCGGCGGCCAGCATCTGCATGAAGCAGGCGCGGTTTTTCAGGCCGGTGAGGTCGTCGGTGGTCGCCCGGCGGCGCAGTTCGTCGAGGATCGCGTAGTGCCCGAGGACCAGGCTGCTGAGGTCGGCCAGCGATTCGATCAATGCGATGTCGCTGGCGGTCGGCTTGGTCGGCTGACAATGGTAAATCGCAAAAACACCGAGCAATTGGCCGTCGGCGTCCTTGACCGGTTGTGACCAGCAACTGTGTAGTCCGTGGCCGAGTGCGAGGTCGCGGAAGTTGGCCCAGTAGGGATGGGTCTCGATGCTTTCGATGACGACCCGTTCACCGCTGTAGGCCGCCGTTCCGCAGGAGCCGACGCCGGGGCCGATACGAACTTGCTGGATCGCCGCGCTGTAGGCGGCCGGCAGGCTGGGCGCGGCGACCACGCCGATGGTTTTGCCATCCGGGTTGGGGCACATGATGCTGCACAACATCTGCGGATGCTCGGCTTCGATGCCGAGGATCAGTTGGGTCAGCACTTCCGGCAGCGGTGCATGGCGGGCCGCCATCTTCAGGATGCGGTTCTGGAATTTCAGTTTGCGCCCGGCGCTTTCGAGATGGGTCAGCGTGTCCAGTCGCAGCAGTTCGGCTTCGAGGCGCAGCGAGAGCAGCCGCAACTGCTCGGCAAGTGCCGGCGAAAGGCCGCCGGTCTCCTTGAAAAACAGTCCGAGATGGCCGATGCAGCGGCCCTCTCCGTCGAAGAAGGGAAAGCCGAAAAAGCCTTCGCAGCCGCTGTCGCGGGCAGCTGGAAAGCGTTCGGCGACGCCTTGTTCGATGGCCACGCTGCGGCCGTCGTACACCAGTTCGCACGGGCTGCCGGCCAGCGAGAAGGCGTCAAACCAGCCGGCGCGGCTGCAGGCCAGGACTTCGACCCGGGTCGGTGGCGCATCGAGGGCGCGGGTGACAAACACGGTCTGGGCCTGGAGCAGGGCTGCCAGCTGGTCTACGACCGCCGCCAGAAAGCGTTCGCCGACCTCATGGACGGTATCCCGGAGGATGCGGGCAAAGGCTTGTTCGGGCAGGTGGCGGGCGGGGATGGGCATGCGGCAGTCGGCTGGTGTTTGGATGGGCAGAACAGCGATTGCCTATTTTACGCGGTCGCCTATCGTTTCGGGTGGGCCGGCCCGGGGGGGCGAGCGCCAGCTAGTTGACGCCTGACCGTGATTCCAGTGCGTCGCTGCCTTCCGGGACGTAAACCATCGAACCGTCCTTCATCCGGTAGGCGACCCCGGCCTTTTCACCGTCGCCGCTGCCGATGCTGCCGTTGGCCTTGTATTTTTCGATCTTTTCGCCCTTTTTGATCGTCACTTCCATGTTCGGCTTGCCGGGGTCGGTAATCACCGTTACATCCTGCTTGTTGAAGGGGTTGATCAGTGGGTTCTGGGCGACGGTGATCAGCAGCGCGGCGATGATCACCAGGAAAATGTCGATCAGGTTGACCACCGACAGGATCGGGTCTTCGGTTTCCGGTTCGTGCAGCAGTTTCAGGCTCATGCTGCGCTCCGTTGCAGTTCGATGGCGACCAGTTCTTCGGCCAGCCAGCGGCGGCGGACATTGACCACCCAGTAGGTGATGGATGCGGCGATCAGCGCCAGGATGACCGCCGAGAACGCAATGGTCAGGTTGTTCGAGACTTCGGCCAGGTTGCCGTCGGACAGCGACTTGAGTGCCGGCCCCATCGGGATCATCGTCGCCACCAGCCCGAGCATCGGCGTCACCCGGCTGGCAATGCGCGGGTTCTCCAGCACCTTGTGCGCCAGAACGTCGAGCTCATCCACGGTCAACGCCGAATTGCGGCGAAATTGCTCAAGCAGCGGCCGGCCTTGGCCCCGGCGGCGATACCAGGCGAGCAGCAGGAATTCACCGAGCACCCAGAAAGCGTACAGGAACAGTGCGGCGATCAGGAGCAGCGTCGGCAGCAGGAAGAGCTGCGAGAGCTGGTACATCGAGAGTTCTACAAAGTGCGACATGGCATCTCCTCAGGAAAGATAAGGGAAAAAATCAGGGCAGACGGCATCGATCATCGCTGCGGCTTACCATTTGCCTTCCAGCGACAGGAAGAAGCCGCGCTGGCCGCGTTCGCGTCCGCTCAGCGACCAGTCATCGCCGCCATGCCAGGCGCGAGCCAGGCGGCGGGTGTCGGTGGCCAGCACGTTCTGCGCTTCGAAGCGCAGATTGAGCTGTGGCGTCAGGCGGCGGGCGAGATAAAGATCGAGCAGGCGGCGCACCTTCTGTTCGCTCGCACTTTCGCCGGGGATCGTGCTCTGCGTTGCGCCGTAAAGATTGAACTGGAAGCCGGCGCTGGCCTGCCACCAGGGCAGCGCCTGATCTGCGCCCAGACTCCACTGGTAGCGCGGCAGGTCGCGGGCCTTGCGGGTGACCCCCAGGCGCCCATCGGCGACGTGGGCCTGGGGTAGTGTCAGATGGCTGCGCAGCGCTCCACCTTGCCAGCCGAAGGCCTCGCCCTTGACCTTGGCGTCGAGTTCCAGGCCCCAGTGAAGGGCCGTGCCTTCGTTGTAGGGACGTTCGACCCAGCGGTCACCTTCGCGGGTGGTGCGCCGTTCGATGAAATTCTCGGTGCGCCGCAGGTAAATGTTGGCCCCGAGGGTACCGGCACTGTTTGCCAGGTGTTTGTCGAGCGCCAGTTCCCAGTTGAGATTGCGTTCGGCTTGCAACTGGGCGTTGCCACCACGATCGGCTTCGAGCGGACTGTTGTAGCCGGCAGCGCGTACGGTCAACCCGGAAATCTCCTCCAGTTTGGGCGTCTTGATGCCGGCGCCGATGGAACTGCGCAGGATCAGGTCGGGGGCCAGTTCGTAGCGCCCGGCCAGGGAGGGCGCGAGCTGACTGGTGCTACGTTGCCGGCCTTCGGCCTCGAGTGTGACCCGTTCACCACGCAGGCCGTAGGTCAGGGTCAGGTTCTTGCTCAGCGGCGCTTCATGTTGCAGCCAGGCCATCCATTGCCGGGCGTGGGCAGTGAAATCGCCGCTGAACAGATGGCTGCCGCTGGCGCGCTGGCTTTCCTCGCGCCGATGCCAGCTTTGCTCGATGCCGGCGGAGAAAAGGCTATCGCCAACCGGGCGGTCCAGGCGCAGCGCGGAGGACAGCTCGGCTTCGTCGCGGTCAAGTTCTTCGCGGCCCCGGGTCCGCTCGCCGGCCGCATCAAGCCAGCTGCGGGCAGTGTCCTGCGTGCGCCGGGCGCCCATCACTGCGATGCGGCCGGAAAGTTTGCCGACGCCGGTTTTCCGCTCGCCTTCGGCGCGCATGCGGGCGATGGTCAGCTGGCTTTCTTCACGCTCCTGACGGCTGCCGTCGGCGGCCAGACCGCTGCCGCTCGTCGGATTGGCGTAGGCACTGCGGGTGATGCTGCCGTTGCGTTCGCCCCGGTTGTGATAAACGCTCGGCCAGAGCGACAGGCTGCCCTCGCCGTCGCGCCAGGTCAGGCGCGGCGAGACGATGAACTCATTGAGCCGGTAAGGGCTGCTTTCCTTCTCTTCCTGCCACTGATTGCGTGTGCTCGCGTTGGCCTGTTGCCGGCTGGTGGTTTTCTCCAGCGGCATGCCGTGGTGGTTGACGGTGATCGGCAAAATCCACGAAAAGGCCTTGTCACCACCGCCCAGACTGGCCGTGAACTGGCCGTTCGGCTCGTCGCCGCGCAGGCCGGCGGCAGCGCGCAGCGAGGTCGATGTGGTCGGCTTGGCCTTGCGCATGATCAGGTTGACGGTGACCGGCGCACTGCCCCCGTGTTCGGCCGAGGCGCCACGCAGGATTTCGATCCGTTCGAGTTCGCCGGAGGGCAGGCGACCGACCGTGGTCAGCGCGTAGCGGGCATTGGCCGAAGGGCGTTCGCCATCGACCAGAAACTGCACCGCGTCGCGCCCCATGCCTCGGGTGTTGGCGCTTGGATTGCCGTCCCCGCTGTGGGCACCGGCATCGATACCGGGCAGCTTGCGGATCACCTCATTCACGGTCAACCCGCCCAGGGCCTCGATTTCCTGGCGGTCGATCACGGTTTTTTGAGTCACGGCGGCGTGTCGTTCGGCCTCGGACTCGCTGATCGCTGTGACAGTGACTTCCTTGAGCGTGCGTGCTTGCTCGGCGTGGGCTAGCGAGACAAAGGCGACCGCCAGTGCTGCATGGATGGGGGTTGGGCGGAGCATCAGGCAACTTTCCTTTGGCGGCGGACGGTGCTCAGCGCGCCACCCGCCGTGGCGAGCAGCAACAGCCCACCGCCGGCCAGGCCCAGGGGCGGTGCTTCCGGCGGACGGTTGTCCACTTTCTCCAGCTTCATGCCGGTGATGGGCGGGGGGGCGGGCTGGGGTGGCGGTGCGACCAGGTCAGCGGCGCTCTGTGGCCGGGTTGGTGCGGGGGACGGCGCGGGCAGCGGGGCGACCAGGCCGAAGCCTTCGGCGGCAAATTTCTCGAAGGTGGCGTTGTCGCTCTTCACGTCGTAGCGCTTGGCCAGTTCGCGATAGCGCTGCTTCAGTTCAGCCACGGTTTTGGCATCGGCCTGCCAGTAGCCATGGCGGGCCATTTCCAGCATTTTCTCGATGCTTTGGGCGAGCGCGTGCGGGTTGTTTTGCTCGAACCAGTCTTTCAGCCCCAGCTGGTGCTTGTCGCGGACGTAGACGTCGACGAACTCCTGCCACTGGTCGTCGCGGACGATTTCGCGCGCAACGGTGGTCCAGCCGGTGAAGTTGTTGATGCCGTCAAGCACCTGCAGCGTGCCGGCATAGCCTTCGGCGATCAGGCCCTGGATGTAGCCGGGGTGGAAGTTGCGGGTGGCGAGTTCCTTGGCCAGGAACTGGTCAGCGCCTTCGATGCGCCCGCCACTTTTGCCTCCTGCGCCATCACTGCCGCTATTGCGCAGGTTGGAGATGTAGAGCTCGGGGGCCTTGCCGTCGAGCGCGCGCACCGCCGCGCCGATGCCGCCGAGGTACTGGAAGGGATCGTCGGTGGTCAGCATGCCGTAGAGGTTGGAGGTGCGCGACAGCACGGCGCCCTCGGTGCCCTTCAGGTGTTCGGCGTAGAGATTGACCTTGGCCCCTGCTTCGTCGGCCCCGGCAATGCCCTTGCTGCCCCAGGCCGATTCGTCGCTGCCGTAGGCATGCTGCATTTTGGAGAGGTAGAGCGCGGCCAGCTTTTTGTCGGCTTCGCCCTTGCTCTTCCAGGTGTCGGTGGCCAGCGCGGCATCGTCGAGCCCGGTGCCGTAGCGGCCGGATTCGTTCGAGAAGATGCGCGTTTCGGCCGCCCGCTGTGCCGCTTTTTCCGGCACGCCCTGCTTGATCAGACGTTCGGCGAGGGCGCGGCTGTTGGCGTAGACCGGGTTGTCGGCCTCGTTGGCGCGGGCGGCGAGTTCGACCGCCTTGGCCAGTTGCTTCATGGCGTTGGGGAAATGGTCGCGGTAGAGGCCGGTGGCCGAGAGCACGACATCGACGCGCGGCCGCTTGAGTTGCTCGCGCGGCACCAGCTTGACGTCGATGACTCGTCCACCGGCATCCCACACCGGCTCGACGCCCATGGTCCACAGCGCCTGCGCTTCGAGAATGCCCTGGTGGCGCATGGTTTCGACCGACCACAGCGAGAAGGCCAGCTTCTTCGGGGCGCGGCCGGCCTTGGCGGTTTGCGCGGCGATCAGTGCGTCGGCGGCCTCCTTGCCGGCTTCCCAGGCCTGCTTGGTCGGTACCCGCGATGGGTCGAAACCGTAAAGGTTGCGGCCGGTGGGCAGGGCGTCCGGGTTCTTGATCGGATCGCCGCCGTAGGAGGTCGGCCGGTGCTGCCCGGCCAGGGCCGAGAGCAGGCCGGCGATTTCCCCCTGGGCACCGAGGTCGGCGTACCAGCGACGGCCTTGTTCGAGTTTTTCGGCGAGTGACTTGTCGCCTGGCGGTGGTGTCTTGCCGGACAGCGCCTCGCTGAGCATGCGGAAGGGCGGGGTGTTGGTCAGCTTGCTGTAGTCGCCGACGAAGACTTCGTCGAGATCGTCTTCCTTGACCCCCATGATGCGGGCGGCGGTTTCGTGGAAGCCCTTGCCCAGCATCAGCAATACGGTGCCGAGCCGGTGCTTGTCCTGCGGCGCCGTGCCGAAGCTGTGCAGGCCGAGCGGCTGCGCGGTCTGTGCCAGTTCGTGCAGGTGGTTGTGCAACTCGTCGATGAAGGCGCGGAAGTCCCGGTCGATGCGGGCCTCGCTCCAGGCCATGTCCTTGTCGATGCGCTCCTTTTTGACCCGTTTTTTCAGGTCGACCGCAATTTTGTCCTTCACCGCGCCGTCGTCCTGCGTCAGCCATTGGTGCAGCAAGTCGTGGATCTGGGTCAGTGCGTCGTGCAGCCCGGCCGGCGCAAAAGGCGGCGTCTGATGGGTGACGATCACGGCGCGGCCGCGCCGCTTGGCTTGCAGGGCTTCGCCGATGTTGTCGACGATGTAGGGATAGATCACCGGCAGATCGCCGACTGCGAGCAGCGGGTAATCCGTCACCGGCAGACCGCGCTCCTTGCCCGGCAGCCATTCCTGCGAGCCATGGGTGCCGTAATGGATCAGTGCGTCGGCCTTGAACTGCTCGCGCAGCCACAGGTAGTGGGCGAGATAGAAGTGCGAGGGGGCGGCCTTGGACGAGTGGTAGAGCGCCTTTTCCTTCTCCTCC
>ERZ1066115.311-NODE-311-length-14547-cov-17.214325_pt1 | contig 14547 bp, 13 predicted proteins | sample MGYA00382762_ERZ1066115 | MGnify/ENA primary metagenome ERZ1066115 (study PRJEB33369, sample SAMEA5778345) | biofilm metagenome | biome: Industrial cooling water; feature: Water cooling tower basin; material: Biofilm | place: United Arab Emirates | collected... | reverse complement strand
TCGGCACGGGCGTTGCGCTGGATCAGCGCCTGTACGTCGAGGATCAGGGCTACTTCGCCGCTACCCAGGATGGTTGAACCGCCGATTCCGCGCAGGTGGCGGAAAATACTGGAAAGCGGCTTGATCACGGTCTGGAACTCACCCATCAGCTGGTCGACGACGATCCCCGCCTTCTGGCCGGCGTACTGGACAACTACGATATTTTCACGCGCCGGCCGTTCGCCCGGGATGTCGAACATCTCGCGCAGGCGGACAAAAGGCAGGACTTCACCACGCAGATTGAGAAAGTCGCGGTCGGCGGTGTTGGTCTTGAGCTCGATGCATTCGATCACCATGTCGAGCGGAATCACGTAGGCGGCGCGGCCGACTCCGACCAGGAAGCCGTCGATGATCGCCAGCGTCAGCGGCAGGCGGATGGTGAAGGTGGCGCCGTTGCCCTCGGTGCTGGAGACTTCGCAGCTGCCGCGCAGGCTTTGGATGTTGCGGCGCACGACGTCCATGCCGACGCCTCGCCCGGAAAGATTGGTGACCTTTTCTGCTGTCGAAAAACCGGGTTCCCAGATCAGGTTGATGATTTCCTGGTCGGTCAGGGTTTGCGTCGGTTGAACCAAGCCCTTTTCGATTGCCTTGTTGAGGATTTTGTCACGCGGCAGGCCAGCGCCGTCGTCGATCACCTCGATCACGATGCTGCCGGAGTCATGGTAGGCGTTGAGTTCGAGGGTGCCGGAACGGGGCTTGCCCTTGGCTTCGCGGGTGTCAGGGGCTTCGATGCCGTGATCCATCGAATTGCGGACCAGATGCATCAGCGGGTCGCCGATCTTTTCGACCACCGACTTGTCGAGCTCGGTTTCGGCGCCGCTGATCACCAGGTTGATTTCCTTGCCGAGTTCCTTGGAAACGTCGCGCACCACCCGGTTGAAGCGGTTGAAGGTTTCGCCGATCTGGACCATGCGCAGCTGCAGCGCCGAGTCGCGAATGTTTTCAACCAGGCGTGACAGCACCGAGGTTGATTCAACCAGATCGCTCTGGCCGCTGCGCTGGGCCAGCAGGTTGGCGGAAGCGCCGGCAATCACCAGTTCGCCGACGAGGTCGATCAACTGGTCGAGTTTGTCCGCCTGGACGCGGATCAGGCGGGCTTCGACCGCCTTTTTTTCGCTGACCTGGTGCTGCTTGCTGATCGCGGCCTCGACCACTTCCTTGTGGATCACCTTCTGATCGACCAGGATTTCGCCGATGTGCGGCTGCTCGTTGTCGTTGCTGCCTTCCGGCTGCTGTTGCGAGAGCAGGCCTTCGTCGAGTTCGCTCTGGGTCAGCGCACCGCAGCGGACGAGCATCTCGCCCAGGCGCATGTCGTCCTCGGGGAGATCGCGGATCAGCTTGACGTATTCGGCCAGCTTGCTGTTCGGCGGCAGGATGCGCAGGTCGCAATCGTCGCGGCAGAAATCGAAAACCCGCTCGATGTCTGCCTTCGAGGCGCGGGTTTGCAAGCGGATTTCAAATCCCAGGTAGCAGGATTCGGGATCCATCTCGGCAACGGCCGGCATGGCGTCGGGTACGGTTTCGAGCGCCTGAATTTCGCCCAGGCTGGCCAGGTAGCGGATGAAGGAGAGCGGGTCCATCCCGCCGCGCAGCACGTGCGGGCCAAAGCGGACCGAAATATGCCAGCTGTCGGTGTTGACCGCAGCCGGATTGCTGTCTTCGTCGCTGCTGTCGCTGGCGTCAGTCGCGGTGGCTGGGGCGCCGCCCGTGTAGGCAGCCAGTTCCAGCTGCAAACCATCTCCGGTGGCCTGTACCGGCGCCGGTGCCTCCGGCTGGCCTGCTTCCAGCACGTCCATCAACGCGCCCAGCTGGTCGCAGCAGCGGAGCAGCAGTCCGGTCAGGTCGGAGGAAACGGCAATTTCCCCGTTGCGCAGGCGGTCGAGTACGTTCTCGACCTTGTGCATGAAGCTTTCGATGAAGTGGCATTCGATGACACCGGAGGCGCCCTTGACCGTATGGGCGGCACGGAAGATGCCATTGATTCCGTCGTGATTGTCCGGGTTCTGTTCCAGTTCGAGCAAACCGCTTTCCATTGCCTGCAGTTGCTCGCGCCCTTCCTGGATAAAGACGCTGGTAAGTTCATCCATGTTCTCGTCGCCTTAGGCCGTCGGGTGATCGCTGATCACCGCAAGTTCCCCGAGATAGCGGGTCAGGTTGCAGAATTCGAGGGTCTGCCGGACATTGTCGCTCATGGCGCAGAGAGTGATCGCCTTGTTTTGCTTGCCGGCTTCGCGGCGGGCCAGAATCAGCAACTGCACGCCGGTAGTGTCGATCTCGGCGACGTGCGAGAGATCCAGTTCGAGCGCCGAGCCCTGCTCCAGGGCTTCGATCAGGCGTTGCTTGAGTTCGAGCGCATTGTAGATCGTCAGGTCTTCGCTGATGGTGATATGGCTGACATCGCTCATGGTGATCCTCAGAACAATTCGATTTTGGCCGAGCCACCAGAGGTCGATTGACCGGGGGGGCTGTCGTGCTGCAGTGCCTGGTGATGATCGGCGCGCTGCTTGTCCATCACGTACAGACTGTACAACTGATCGAGGTGCTCGGTGAGTGGTGTGTAGGTGAAATTTTCGCCTTCGGAGGCCTTGATCCGCCGGGCCAGGTTGCTGGCATGCTGGTCAAGGACATCGAGTGCCTTCAAAACCTGCTCGATCTGCTGTCGGGTGATGTCCTGAAACTGGACGCTGGCCAGGGTGTCCATGAACATCGTGGCGAGGGCGTCGCTTGAGGACTTCACTTTTTCAACCATGGTCAGGTCGTGTTCAAGCAATTCGCGATAGCGTTGTCCGAGATTGTTCAATTGGTCGGAAAACTCGGTCAGGGCAGCCCGTTCGGCGTTGGTGTTGCTGTGCGCGAGTTTGTCCTGGAACTGGCTGCGGATGCTGCCGGCTACCGACAGGATGCCCCGATTGATCTTGTCGACCGCCGTGTCGGTTTCGCTCGACAGCTTGCGGACTTCATCCGCAACCACGGCGAAGCCGCGTCCTTGTTCACCGGCCCGGGCGGCTTCAATCGCCGCATTGAGCGCCAGCAAATTGGTCTGGCCGGAAATCTCGCGTATCAGTTGCACCAGTTTGCCGAGTTCGTCGGCCTCCTGAACAATGCGCTCGATGCGCAGGCGGTCGGCTTCTGCGTCGTCGATCCGGCGCCGGATATAGGTGTCCATCCGTTCGATCAGGCGCTGGTTGCCGCTGATCTGCGCTTCCGAGTCTTCGGCGATGGCTTTGGCCGCATCGGTACTATGGGTAATGAAGGTTTCGAGGTCGGTGACCACGCCGTCTATGGTTTGCAGGCGGGAAGTGATCGCATAGGCTGCGCCTTCTGTCTCGTCAATGATGCTGCGCAATTGCTTGCGCAGGACGTCGTTGAATGCGCGGATGCTTTCCAGTTCGGTCGCTACTTCGTTGCCGACGGTTTCGACGTCATAGACTTTGTTGAACACTTCCTTCTGGTCGTTGGCCAGGCCGAACAGCATGTCCCGATAGAAGGCGTAGGAAACCATTCGCTGGGAGATGTATGAAATCAGCACCAGGATCACGGCGCCGATCGCGTCACCAATTGGATTGGGAACGTTCAACATGGGCAGGAAGCTGCCGTGAAACCAGTCGTTCAGGAGGAAGACCGTAACAAAAGTGCCGGTTGAAACGACGGCTGCGACCAGCAGGGCGCGTTTGAAGTATTCAACCGGTACCGGTTCCGACGGCGTGGTGTTTTCTTGCATGAGCAGTGTTTCAGCGCAGAACGAGCTTGATCGTGTTCAGCAGTTCATCCGCAGTCGCCGGTTTGACGATCCAGCCCGATGCGCCGGCGGCTTTGGCTTCCATCTTGCGCGATTGCTGTGATTCGGTAGTCAGAAAGAGGATGGGCATGAAGCGATAATTGGGCAGCTTGCGCACTTCCTTGATCAGTTCGATCCCGTTCATGCCCGGCATGTTCAGATCGGTGATCAGCAGGTCAACCTTGACCCCGGCTTGAAATTTTTTCAGGGCCTCTTCGGCATTGCTGGCTTTTTCGGTGGCGTACCCTGCTTTGGACAGAATGTTGGAGATACTGAGCAGGATAGTGGCCGAATCGTCGACGAGGAAAATGGTTTTCATTGAGGAAAAGCTCCGGGTAAGGCTGGCAGATACGAGATGCTGTTACCGCAGCGGCTTGTCAGGGAAAGAGGCTGTTGCATGGGCCGACGCTGCAGTGCAATAGGCGTGATATTACCTAAAAAGATTGCCTAGGCATGCATATTTGCCAAAAATGATGGCTGCCCAAATCAGATGAGTGGCCCGTGGTTACTGGGGTTGCGGATGGCTGGAGGCGTGTTGCTGGCGTATTCCGGGATTTTCCGGGCGCGTTATCGCCCTGTTATCGGCATGGTCTTTTTGTCGGTGCTGAGGAGTGCCAGCGCTGCCGGGTAGTCAAAGCGGTCGAGTGCATGACAAAACTCTTCGTGGCGACTGCCCAGCAAATTAACCAGAGAGGTACGCTGCTGGCGGGCCAGTTCGTTGCTGCGAATATCGTCATCGGCCAGCAAGCGGCGCAAGTCCTCCAGAGCTGCCGGATTCATCACCTTACCGATGTCGGTTGCCGCAGTCGAATCGCAGGGCGGCTGGCGGGGGCTGAGGCGTTCCAATTGCGCACATTGTTCGTTGTGAATCCGGGTCAGTTCGGCGAGGCAGGGGGGGATCAGTTCAGTGTTGGCGTCGCGGAGGCAGTGTTCCAGTTCGCGGGCGGCGGCCTGGCTGGCTTGCAGCCCGAGCGTGCCGGCGGCTCCCTTCAGGGTGTGACTGAGTTTTTGGGCCAGGGCATGATCACCGTCGAGGATGGCGTCAGCAATCTGGTTGGCCAGCTCCCGATGGTGTTCAAGGTATTTGTTGAGTAGTTCCAGATAGCGGCTTTCCCGGCCGGCGACGACACGCAGTCCCGCCCGGACATCGAAGCCAGGGGTGCTGGCCAGGCGGGCCAGGCCACCATGCTCGGGCGGTGGGCTGGTCGATGGTGGCAGTGGAGAGGGGGCTGCCACGGGGCTGATGCTGGGCGGAGTGGCGTCCTCCGCCGGCATTTGGGGAGGCGGTGGGGTAGGGAATGGGGGGGGGCTTGGCGGGGCGGGAGGGGGCTGCTGCAGGGGGTGGGCGCTGTCGTTTTGGCGCCGGGTGCGCAAGTCGACCAGGAGGCACAATCCAAATGCCAGCAGCAATGCGGCGCTAGCCTTTTGCGTTAGTTGCTCAACGCGACTGGCCGGGATCGGGAGCGCTGTTTCGTCAAGACTCAGGATTTGCCACTCGCTGCCATGTGAAATCGCCGCTGCCGCAAGGATAGGCCGGTGGCTCAGCGCAGAGGAGGGGAGAATCTGGCTCAGTCCGGAGGAGGGGGTTAGCAAATCCTGCAAGCCGCTTTCCCGTAAATTCACCTTGCGCATCAATGGCTCGGTCGAGGCCTGGCCTGGTTGGCCGAGTAGCCTGAGTTGTTCGTCTTCGCGGCGTATCAGGTAGCTGCGCACGCCTTGCCCCAGGAGATGAGTTGGGCTGAGCAGCGGCAGCAGGGTGTTCTCCAGTGAGGACTGGAGAACAATGAAACCACGTTCCCGGCGAGCCGGTTCGCTGCCGCTGGCCAGGGGGGCAATGGCGGAAATGTGAAAATCGGCGCCGTGAGCAGCGGGGTGAAAATCGGAGAGCTCGGCGCGGCCGCTGATCCGGCTGGCGGCCAGCAGTGCGCCGAGGGCCGGGCGCAAGGAAGCTTGTTGCTGATTGAGGCTGAGGCGAATGTTGCCTGCGTTGTCGAGGATCAGCACGTCATCGTAGCGATAGTTCTCCTTGAGCGCCTGCAGGTAATCGGACAGTGTCTTGGTCCGGGCATCATCCGGCCGGGGGCGGTCAAGGAATTCGGCAACGCGGTCGACCAGGAACGGGTTGTCGCTGAGGGTCTGAGCGTCGGCAATCCGCTCATGGCGCCACTCGGCGAATTGCCGGGCTTTCAAGGTGGCGATGGCAACCAGCCGGGTTTCTGCCTGGCTGGTATGGGCGGTTCGTTCTGCTTCTGCCAGTTCGTTGCCGACCAGCCAAATCGTCAGCGCCAGGACGGCGATCACTGCAACCGGCCAATGGTGAAGGGAGGGGCGCATCGGGTTCTCCGGCAGCGGGAGGCTGGCTATTCGCCGTAAGTCTCGGCGATGTGCTGAAAGGTGCTGAATTCTCGGATGAAGACGTCGACGATGTCGGGATCGAAATGACGCCCCCGGCCGTCGACAATGATCTGACTGGCGGACGAGAAATCGAAGGCTTCCTTGTACACTCGCTTCGAGATCAGAGCATCGAAAACATCGGCCAGCGCCATCAGTCGGGCGGGTAGTGGGATTTCCTCGCCGGCAAGGCCGTCCGGGTAGCCGCTGCCATCCCATTTTTCGTGGTGCCAGTGGGCGATCTGCTTGGCGATGGCGAGAAATTCGACCGGCTTGCGGGCATCCTTTTCGGCTTGCTCGATGGCCTTGCTGCCGAGGATGGCGTGGGTTTTCATGACCTCCCACTCCTCTGGCGTCAGTTTTCCCGGCTTGAGCAGGATGTTGTCGGGGATGCCTACCTTGCCGATATCATGAAGCGGAGCCGATTCGGCGAGCGCAACGATGGTTTTGTCATCGAGTTCGGCGGTGTAGCGGGGGTGCTTTCGCAAACCCAGGGCCAGGGTGCGTACGTATTCCTGGGTCCGCAGCAGGTGGTTGCCGGTTTCCGGATCGCGGGTTTCGGCCAGACGCGCCAAGGCGTGAATGGTCACCCGCTGGATTTCCTGATTTTCGCTCATCCTGCGCGCGACCTCGGCTTCCAGATAGCGGTTGTGGTCGCGCAGGATGTCGCGGGCGGCCTTGAGTTCGAGGTGGGCGCGGACCCGTGCCAGGACGATCGAGGGGCGGATCGGTTTGGCGATGTAGTCGACGGCGCCGAGTTCGAGGCCGTGTTCCTCGTCGGCAACGCCATCCATCGCCGTGACGAAGATCACCGGGACGTCGCGTGTGGCGGGAGATGCGCGGAGTTTGGAGAGGACTTCGTAGCCATCCATTTCCGGCATCATCACGTCGAGCAGGATCAGGTCGGGTGGTTGGCTACCGGCAATCTGCAAGGCTCGTGTCCCCGAATTGGCGGCGCGGACCCGGTAATAGGGCTGCAGCAACTCGCCGAGAACCGCGAGGTTTTCGGGGGTGTCATCGACCACCAGGATGGTTGATTGGGTTGCGGCCATGGTCCCTCGGCAGGCTTTGATGGTGGATTGACGTTATTGTTATTTTTGTTGCCATACTACCATCGCCACCCGGCCCCGAGGCAACTGCATCAGCGTGGGTGATGGGCAGCGGCGATGCGGCGGTAGAGCGCAAGGCGGCGGTCGTCGATCTCTCCCTGTTCGGCGGCTGCACTGAGCGCGCAGCCCGGTTCGCTGCCGTGCTGACAGTTGCGGAAGCGGCAGTGGCCGAGAAAGGGGCGAAATTCCCGGAAGGCGTGGGCGAGTTCGTCGCGATCAAGGTGGCCGAGGCCGAATTCCTGCAGTCCGGGCGAGTCGATCAATTGGCTGTTCGGGTCGAGGTGATAGAGGGTGGCGTGGGTGGTGGTGTGCTTGCCGGAGTCGAGGGCCTGCGAAATTTCCCGGGTGGCAGCCCCGGCATCGGGGATCAGTGCATTGACCAGGGTCGATTTGCCCATCCCCGACTGACCGACGAGAACGCTGGTTTTGCCGAACAGTTCGGGGCGCAGGTCTTCGGCTTGCAGGCGGGCACTGATTTCGTGAATCCGGTAGCCGAGGCGGATGAAGGGCTGCAGGCGTTCACGGGCGGCCGGCAGTTTGTCGCCCAGATCGCATTTGTTGAGGACGATCAGGATGTCGATGCCCTGGTCCTCGGCGGCGAGCAGGGAGCGGGTGATCAATTCGTCGGAAAATGCCGGTTCGGTGGCGACCACCACTACCAGTTGATCGACGTTGGCGGCAATCAGTTTCTGGCGGATTTCGTTTGAACGATAGAGCAGGCTGCGGCGCGGGGCGATACTTTCGATCACGCCCTGGTCGGCTGAGGCGCGTGCGATTTCGACCTGGTCGCCAACTGCAACCTCGCTTTTTTTTCCGCGCGGAAAACAGGGCAGGCGGGAGCCGTCCGCCAGTTCCACCAGATAGAGCCGGCCATGGGCGGCGACAATGCGGCCCTGCATCAGTGCTTGAACCGGTAGTACTGCTGGTTGAGCCAGGCGGCGACGTCGCCTTCTTCTTCCGGGAACCAGCCGGCCTGTACTTGTGAATTGCACGCAGCCACCCGTTGCAGCAAATCGAGCTGGCTGGTCATCAGGCTGCCGTCGCGGGTGTACATCTTGCTGCCGTCGCCGCCGTAGAGTCGGACGTGGCAGGCCACGCAGGCTTGGTCATGGCGTTCCTTGCCGGCCTGCGGGTCGGCTGCTCCCCAGGGGGCGGCGAGGGCGCTGCCGGCCAGCAGCAGGGGGGTGAGGGTGAGTAGGGCGGGTTTCATGCCGGGTTCTCCAGAGTCTGCAGATGGGCGATGCGCTGGCTGGCGCCCGGGTGCGAGTCATAAAACAGCGAATACAGCGGGTCGGGGGTCAGGGTCGCGGCGTTGTCCTGATAGAGCTTGACCAGGGCCTGCGCCAGGTCTTGGGCCGAGGCGTGGCGAGCGGCAAAGGCATCGGCGGCGAATTCATCGCGGCGGGACAGCCAGCTGCCCAGCGGACTCAGGGGAAACAGGAAAACCGGCAGGGCGAGGAAGAACAGGATCAGCGCCAGCGCGGTTTGCGGGCCTTCGGCAGCCAGCGGCACGCCGAGCCCGGCATAAAACCACGGTGCGTCGAGCAGCTGGCCGAGCAGCCAGAGGAAGGCCAGTGAGCTGGCAAACATCAGGAACATCCGCTTCTGGACATGCCGGCAGCGGAAGTGGCCGAGTTCGTGGGCGAGGACGGCTTCGATCTGGCCGGGGCTGAGGCGTTCGAGCAGGGTGTCGAAAAAGACGATCCGCTTGTTGCGGCCGAAGCCGGTGAAATAGGCGTTGCCGTGACTCGAGCGTTTCGAGCCGTCCATCACGAAGAGGCCGTTGGCGCGGAAACCGCAGCGCTCGAGCAAGGCTTCGATCCGGGTCTTGGTTTCGCCGTCGGCGAGCGGGGTGAAGCGGTTGAACAGTGGTGCGATCCAGGTCGGGTAGATGAATAGCAGCAACAGGTTGAAACCGCTCCAGAAGGCCCACACCCAGAGCCACCAATGCTCGCCCATGCCCTGCATCAGCCAGAGCACGGCGAGTACCAGCGGCAGACCGATGAGCAGCCCGAGCAGGGCCTGCTTGCCGAGGTCGGCCAGAAACAGCGCCGGGGTCATCCGGTTGAAACCGTGGCGGGCCTCGATGACGAATTGCCGGTACCAGGCCAGCGGCAGGTCGATCAGGCTCGACAGCAGCATGACGCTGAAAATCAGCGCGGCGCCGGCGGCCAGTCCGGCGAACTGGTGTTGCCAGAAATCGGCCAGCCAGGCCAGGCCGCCGCCCAGGGTCAGGGCCAGCAGCAGAGCGGCATCGGTGAAGATCGCGAAAAAACCGCTGCGGACACGGTCGACCGTGTAAGCGGCGGCTTTTTGGTGTTCGGCGAGGCTGATGCGGTCGGCGAAGGCCGCCGGGACTGCGTCCTGGTGCTGGTTTACGTGTGCGATCTGGCGGTAGTTCAAGAGCAAGCGGATGCTCAGCGAGAGCAGCAGGGCGGCAATGAACAGGGTATTGAGCAGGGTGGCGGTCGCGGTCATCAACTGGGAACGGGGGTAGGGCAAAAGCTGTGCGAAAATGCCGGCTTTCACGTATTTCTAAAACCGACTCTGCGGTCAGGCAACGCCCCGCCACAAGCCCGGCGTCCCGGCTGGAGTGCCCGATGCGGCGGAGGAATCCGCCGGCGGGCGGGAGTCAAACCTCAGAGAAACCGAATTATATGGCAGGCAACGCAAACAACCTCGTCTGGCTGGATATGGAGATGACTGGTCTCCTGCCCGATAGCGACCGCATCCTCGAATTGGCGATGGTGGTCACCGACTCGAATCTGCAACTGGTCGCCGAGTCGCCGGTCTGGGTGGTGCACCAGTCCGATGCCGTGCTGGCCGGAATGGATGAGTGGAATCAGAAGACCCATGGCCGCTCCGGCCTGATCGAGCGGGTCCGCGCTTCAACCACCGACGAGGCGACGGTCGAGCAGGAGGCGCTGGCCTTCATGCAGCGCCATTCCGGCAAGGGTTATTCGCCGATGTGCGGCAACACCATCGGCCAGGATCGCCGCTTCATGGCCCGCTACATGCCGACGCTGGAAGATTTTTTCCACTATCGCAACCTCGACGTCAGCACCTTGAAGGAGTTGTGCAAGCGCTGGCAGCCCGAGGTCTACAAAGGCTTCAAGAAAAAAGGCAAGCACACGGCGCTGGCCGACATTTACGAGTCGATCGACGAACTCAAGTACTACCGCGAGCATTTCCTCAAGGCCTGAGCCTGAGTCAGTGGTCGTGAACAAGAAGGGCAGCCGTCAGGGCTGCCCTTCTTGTTGTCCGGGCGCTGCCGACACGGTCAACGCCGGAAGAGTCGGAATTTCTCCTTGCGGTCACCCGGGCGGCTGCCTTCCCAGGCAAGTTTCCAGTCGCTGCCTGGTGCCGCGATTTCGCGCGGGCTACGGCCGGTGACCAGCAGCCAGTTGCACTGGCGGCCGGCGCGGCTTTTCTCCTCGACTGCTTCGAGGCCGACGAAATAGGCCAGCGAGGCACGCTGGGTATCGGTCAGGCCGCGTTCGGCAAGGCAGGTGCTGCGGTCGGGCAGGGCGCGGGCAACGGCTTCCGCCACCGGACGGTAGCTCTTGCCGTAGTCGAACCAGGGGAGGATCAGCGAGGTGGCCAGCAGCCAGCTGATGGTGCAGCCGAGTGTCCAGTGCGTCAGGCTGCGGTAGGGCGAGCGCGGGGCGGTGGCGATCAGCCATAGCCACCACAGGCTGGCGGCGATCCCGATGCAGAAGTCGGAGAGGTCGAATTGCCCGACAAAGCCGGGGCGCAGTGCGGTGACCCGCTGCGCCAGGCGTTCCGGCAGGCTCAGTGCCATCGCCGACCAGGCCAGCCAGAGCAGGCTGACGAACAGCGTGAAGCTGAGCATGGCAAACCAGTCGAAGGCGTTGGCGGCACCCCGGCGCAAGGAGAGGGCGCCGGGTGTTGCGAGCAGGGCCAGCGGCGGCAGCAGCAGCAAGGCGGGGATTTCACGCGGGCGGTAGGCCAGCGCCAGCAGCAGCAGGGTAGCCACGAACAGGGTCAGCGGCAGGATTTGAGCCGGCTGCAGCCATTGCTGGCGGCGGGTCCACAGCGTCCAGCCGGCGAGTGGCAGCGCGGGAAAGGCAAACCAGGGCAGCAGGGCGGCAAAACGCCCCAGTCCCCCCGCCGAGAACGGCGTCAGTAGCGGATTGAGTTCTGCCGCTAGCCAGCCGGTGAGGCGTTCCGGCGCCAGCCAGTGCAGTGCCAGTGGCCATGGGGCGAGCAGCAGCAGGGCCAGGCCGAGGCCGAGCAAGAGGGTGTGCGCGGCCTTGGGGCGATCCGGCGACAGCCACCAGGCAAGCGGCGCCAGTAGCAGCAGCGGCAGGGCGGGAGCAATGCCGGCGCCGAGCACGCAGGCGGCCAGGGCGCCGCCGTAAATGCTGCCGCTCAGGCGCGGCCGCCGCCCGAGTGCGGCGAGGCAGCCGATGGCCGCCCCGTAGGCAGCCAGCGCGATCAGCATCGGCTGCGCATCGTGGGCATGCACCAGCAGTCCGGCGCAGCCGGCGAGCAGGAGCGGGCTGGCGGCGGCGCTTTGCTGGCCGTAAAGTTCGCGGCCGGCGTAATACAGCGCCGACAGGGTCAGGGCGATCCACAGGCCGCTGGCCAGGCGCATGGCTTCGTGGGCTGGCAGCAGCCAGCCGAAGGCCTTGCCGGTGAGGGCGGCGCTCCAGTAATACAAGGGCGGTTCGTCGAAGGCCCGGCCGGCGATTTCCGGGGTCAGCCAGTGGCCGTGGCTGAGCATCTGCCAGGCGGCGCCCAGGTGCAGCGCGTCTTCGCCTTTCCACGGGTCGCGGCCGAAGAGGCCGGCCAGGACGTAAAGGGCCAGCATCGCGGCGAGCGCCCAGCCGGTCGGGGGGAGGCGCATCCCGCGCCGGAGCCAGGCGGTGGGCGGAGGAGCTGTCGTCATGCGAGGGCAGAAAATGAAAAAGGCAGCCGCATCGGGCTGCCTTTTGGGCGGATGAATCCGATCCTGAAGATCAGGCAGACTTGCGACGCAGGGCGCCGAACTTCTGGTTGAACTTCTCGACGCGACCAGCGGTGTCGACGATCTTTTGCTTGCCGGTGTAGAACGGGTGGCAGAGCGAGCAGACTTCGATATGGAAGCTGTCCTTGCTCATCGTGGACTTGGTGGCGAAAGTGTGGCCGCAGGAGCAGGTCACTTGGATTTCTTTGTATTTCGGATGGATATCGGCTTGCATCTTTTGTCCTTTAATCAAGCGACCGGCGGATGTGGCCGATCTGGGAAGCTCGGGATTATCTTTGAATCGCACGGTTCTGGCAAGTCCGGTCGCCGTGGTTTTTGTGTTTTTTCACGGTCGACCGTGAAAAAACACAAAAACCGGGCGGCCGGCAGGCGCTTAGCCGCGCCGCATGGCGTCGAAGAATTCGGCGTTGCCCTTGGTCGATTTGACCTTGTCGAGCAGGAATTCCATCGCTTCGAGGTCGTCCATCGGGTAGCACAGCTTGCGCAGCACCCACATCTTTTGCAGTACGTCTGGCTTGAGCAGCAACTCTTCGCGGCGGGTGCCCGAGCGATTGACGTTGACCGCCGGGTACATGCGCTTCTCGGCCATGCGCCGGTCGAGGTGGATTTCCGAGTTGCCGGTGCCCTTGAATTCTTCGTAGATCACTTCGTCCATGCGTGAGCCGGTGTCGATCAGCGCGGTGGCGAGGATGGTCAGCGAACCGCCTTCCTCGATATTGCGCGCGGCGCCGAAGAAGCGCTTCGGCTTCTGCAGCGCGTTGGCGTCGACGCCGCCGGTCAGTACCTTGCCGGAGGCCGGTTGGACGGTGTTGTAGGCGCGGGCGAGGCGAGTGATCGAGTCGAGCAGGATGACCACGTCCTTCTTGTGCTCGACCAGGCGCTTGGCCTTTTCGATCACCATTTCGGCGACCGCGACGTGGCGGGTGGCCGGTTCGTCGAAGGTCGACGCAACGACTTCGCCCTTGACGGTGCGGGTCATTTCGGTCACTTCTTCCGGGCGCTCGTCGATCAGCAGCACCAGCAGCACGACTTCCGGGTGGTTGGCGGTGATGGCGTGGGCGATGTTCTGCAGCATCACCGTCTTGCCGGTCTTCGGCGGGGCGACCAACAGGCCGCGCTGGCCACAGCCGATCGGCGCGATCATGTCGATCACCCGGCTGGTGATGTTTTCTTCGGACTTGATCTCGCGTTCGAGCTTGAGGTGACGCGTCGGGTGCAGCGGCGTCAGGTTCTCGAACATGATCTTGTTCTTGTTGGCTTCGGGCGGGAAGCCGTTGATGCTGTCGAGCTTGGTCAGTGCGACGTAGCGTTCGCCATCCTTCGGGGTGCGGATTTCGCCCTCGACGGTATCACCGGTACGCAGGTTGAAGCGGCGGATCTGCGACGGCGAAACGTAAATGTCGTCCGGGTTGGCGAGGTAGGACGTATCGGCCGAGCGGAGAAAGCCGTAGCCGTCGGGCAGGACTTCGAGGGTGCCGTCACCGTGGATGGTTTCGCCGTTCTTGGCCTTGGCCTTGAGAACGGCGTAAATCAGCTCCTGCTTGCGCATCCGGTTGGCGTTTTCAATGCCAAGGTCGGTGGCCATGTCCAGCAGTTTGCTGACGTGTAATGTCTTCAGTTCGGAAAGTTGCATGGAGTTCTGGGCGCCATGAAGGCCAGGGGTGGCAAGGCGCCGGGCAGTAAATGCGGAGGGGCGAGCGCAGGGCTCGAAGGAGGGGCGGTGCGGGAAAAACGAGACGCGGGCCGGAAAGGAGAGGGTCGGCGGCGTCGGCCTGAAAACGCGGTCGGCGTTTTCAGGCGCGCAGAGTACGGCGATTACAGATTGCTGTCAATGAAGGCGGCGAGTTGCGATTTGGACATTGCGCCGACCTTGGTGGCTTCGACATTGCCGTTCTTGAAGATCATCAGCGTCGGAATGCCACGGATCCCGTACTTGGCCGGGGTGCCCTGGTTTTCGTCGATGTTGACCTTGGCCACCTTGAGCTTGCCGGCGTATTCGTTGGCGATTTCGTCGAGGATCGGGGCGATCATCTTGCAGGGGCCGCACCATTCGGCCCAGTAGTCGACGAGAACCGGCTGTTGTGCTTGCAGCACTTCAGCTTCGAAGGTGTCGTCGGTAACGTAATGAATATGCTCGCTCATGAATGTCCTCGTGAGTTTGGAGTCTGTTCTGAAAAGGCTGCCGGATCGCTGCAAGCTGCAGCCGGCGGAAATAATTGTGGCGTGATGCTAGCGAAAAA
>ERZ1066115.310-NODE-310-length-14637-cov-13.817515_pt1 | contig 14637 bp, 24 predicted proteins | sample MGYA00382762_ERZ1066115 | MGnify/ENA primary metagenome ERZ1066115 (study PRJEB33369, sample SAMEA5778345) | biofilm metagenome | biome: Industrial cooling water; feature: Water cooling tower basin; material: Biofilm | place: United Arab Emirates | collected... | reverse complement strand
GTACAAGGAAGGCCGCGTGCCGCTCCATACCCTCCGCGCCGACATCGACTACGGCTTCTGGGAGGCCAACACCACCTACGGCAAGATCGGCGTGAAGGTGTGGATCTGCAAGGGCGACAACGCGCTCATGGGCGATAAGAAAGAGGACGCCGGCATGATGCCCGGGCGAGGCCGCCGCGACGCCGGCGAGCGCCCCGGCGACAGGGGCGGCCCGCGCGGCCCGCGCGGCGGAGATCGCGGACCCAGGGGCCCGCGCGAGGCGAGGAGCTAAACGATGCTGTCACCGAAAAGAGTCAAGCATAGAAAGGTACAGCGCGGCCGCACCAAGGGCGAGGCCCAGGCCGGCAACGCTATATCGTTCGGCGAGTACGGCCTGATCTGCGAGGAGCCCATGTGGCTCACCAACCGCCAGATCGAGGCGGCCCGCGTGGCGCTCAACCGCTACATCAAGCGCGGCGGCAAGCTGTGGATCCGGATCTTCCCGGACAAGCCTTACAGCAAGAAGCCGCTCGAGGTGCGCATGGGCAAGGGCAAGGGCGGCCCCGAGTGGTGGGTCGCCGTGGTCAAGCCCGGCACCGTGATGTTCGAGCTCGCGGGCGTCCCGCGCGAGACCGCCGCCGAGGCCATGCGCCTGGCCGGTTCGAAGCTGCCCATCAAGACCAAGTTCGTGGTCCGGGCCGATATGGAGTTGGAGTGATCGCATGAAGAACTCGTTCAAGGAGCTTAAGCTCGACGAGCTCGTAGCCAAGCGCGAGGAGCTCAGGAAGAAGTACTTCGACCTTCGCTTCCAGATGGTGATCGGCCACGTCGACAACCCGCTCGAGAAGCGGAACCTGCGCAGGCAGATAGCCAGGCTGAACTGCCTGATCGGCCAGCGCGAGCGAGCCGCCGCGGCGGCCCAGGCCTAACGGAGGACCGATAGCATGGAAGCCAAGACCAGGAAAGAGAAGCAGGTCCTGCAGGGCATCGTGGTAAGCGACAAGATGGACAAGACCATCGTCGTCGAGATCGTGATGCGCAAGCTGCACCCGCTCTACAAGAAGTACCTGACGCGCAGCAAGAAGGTTAAGGCCCACGACGAGACCAACGACGCCAAGATCGGCGACGTCGTCCGCGTGGTAGAGACCCGGCCCCTCTCCAAGGAGAAGCGCTGGCGCCTCGCCGAGATCGTCGAGCGCGCGAAGTAAGGCCGAGGGGAAACGACATGATACAGGTTGAATCCAGGCTGAACGTAGCCGATAACTCCGGCGCCAAGAGCGTCCAGTGCATCAAGGTGCTGGGCGGCTCCAAGAGGCGCTACGCCTCGGTGGGCGACATCATCGTGGTGGCGGTCAAGAGCGTCATCCCCAACTCCGCCGTCAAGAAGGGCTCCGTGGAGAAGGCCGTGATCGTCCGCGTCCACAAGGAATACCGCCGGCCGGACGGCACCTACATCCGCTTCGACGACAACGCCTGCGTTATCATCGACGCGAACAAGAACCCCAAGGGCAAGCGCATCTTCGGCCCGGTAGCCCGCGAGCTTCGCGACAAGGACTACATGAAGATCGTGTCTCTCGCCCCCGAGGTACTCTAAGGAGAGCGCGATGACCGAACAGCATACGACCAAGCTACGCAAGGACGACAACGTACGCATCATCTCCGGCAAGGAGAAGGGAAAGAGCGGGAAGATCGTCAGGATCGACCTCGCCAAGGGACGCGCCATCGTCCAGGGGCTCAACATGGTCAAGAAGGCCATGCGCAAGAAGAGCCAGAACGACCGCGGCGGCATCGTGGAGATCGAGGCGCCCATACGCCTGTGCAACATGATGATCGTCTGCAAGAAGTGCGGACCGACGAGGTTAGGCTATAAGATCGACGGCGACGCCAAGAAGCGCGTCTGCCGCAAGTGCGGGGAGGCCCTCTGATGGCTCAGAAGAAGAACGCCTACGAACCGCGCCTAAAGGCCACGTACGCCAAGGAAGTAGCGCCCGAGCTGATGAAGGAATTCTCCTATTCGTCGGCCATGCAGGTGCCCCGCTTCGTGAAGGTGATCGTGTCCATGGGCGTAGGCGAGGCGAAGGAGAACAAGAAGCTCCTGGACGCCGCCGTGAACGACATCGGCATCATCACCGGCCAGAAGGCCGTGAAGACCAAGGCGCGCAAGAGCATCGCCACGTTCAAGATCCGCGAAGGCCAGGAGATCGGCTGCCGCGTGACCCTGCGCGGCGCCCACATGTGGGAATTCTTGGATCGCCTGATGAACGTCGCCCTGCCGCGCGTCAAGGACTTCCGCGGGGTGAACCCCAACGCCTTCGACGGCCACGGGAACTACTCCATGGGCCTCACCGAGCAGATCATCTTCCCGGAGATCGACTACGACAAGATCGAGAAGGTGATGGGCATGAACGTGGCCATCGTAACGACCGCCCGAACCGACAAGGAGGCCAAGAGCCTCCTCGCCAAAATGGGCATGCCGTTCAGGAAGTAAGGGAGATAGCATGGCCAGGAAAGCAATGATACTAAAGGCGCTCGCCAAGCCCAAGTATATGACCAGGCACGTCAACCGCTGCAAGATCTGCGGCCGCCCCAGGGGCTACTTGCGCAAGTTCGACATGTGCCGCATCTGTTTCCGCAAGCTCGCGAGCGAGGGTCTCCTCCCGGGCGTAACCAAATCGAGCTGGTAGGAGGACTGGAATGAGCGTTTCCGATCCCATCTCCGACATGCTGACCAAGGTCCGCAACGCGAGCATGGCCCGCCACGAGAAGGTGGATATTCCTACCTCGCGCATGAAGCTCGAGATCGTGAAGATCCTCAAGACCGAAGGCTACATCAAGAACTTCAAGAAGATCGTGCAGGAAGGCCAGAACTTCATCCGCGTGTTCCTCAAGTACGACGAGAACGAGGAGCCGATCCTCCACGGCATCGAGAAGGTCTCCAAGCCCGGCCGCCGGGTCTATACCGGCTACAAGACCCTCCCGAGGGTCCGCAACGGCTACGGCACCCTCATCGTCTCCACGTCGGACGGGGTGACCACCGGCAAGAAGGCCGCCGAGAAGAAGATCGGCGGCGAGCTCATCTGCACCGTTTGGTAATAGAGGGGAACCGCCATGTCGAGGATAGGCTATAAGCCAATAACCGTACCGAGCGGCGTCAAGGTCGCCGTTCAGGGGAACAAGGTCTCCGTGGAAGGCCCTAAGGGCAAGCTCGAGCAGGAGCTGGCCACCGATCTCGTGACCGTCAAGGTCGAGGGCTCCGTCGTGAACGTGGCCCGGGCCGACGACGAGAAGCAGACCAAGGCCTTCCACGGCCTGTATCGCAAGCTGATCGACAACATGGTCGTCGGCGTCTCCGCCGGCTTCAGCAAGGCGCTGATCATCAACGGCGTCGGCTACAAGGCCGAGCTCCAGGGCCAGCTCCTGGTGCTGAGCCTGGGCTACTCGAGCGACGTGTACGTCGGCGTGCCCAAGGGGCTGACCGCCGCCGTCGAGGCCAACGGACAGAAGGTCGTCGTTAGCGGCGTGGACCGCCAGCTCGTCGGCAAGTTCGCCAGCGAGATCAGGGCGCTCCGCAAGCCCGAGCCGTACAAGGGCAAGGGCATCAGGTACGAGACCGAGACCATACGCAAGAAGGTCGGCAAGACCGGCGTTAAGTAAGGGACGACCATGAGCACGAAAGAACAGAGCGAGAAGATCCGCAGGCGCGGCGCCCGCAAGGTGCACGTCCGCAAGAGCATAGAGGGCAGCGCGGAGCGGCCGCGGCTGACCGTATTCAAGTCCAACCGCTACCTCTACGTCCAGGTCATCGACGACGGCGCGGGCGCGACCCTCGCCGCCGCCAGCACCCTGGAGGAGGCCCTGAAGGGCGTAAAGCCCACCGTAGAGGGCGGCGGCAAGCTCGGCGAGCTCATCGGCGCCAGGCTGAAGGAAAAGAACATTGGATCCGTGGTCTTCGACCGCAACGGATACAAGTACCACGGCGTCATCAAGGCCATCGCCGACGGAACCCGCAAGGCCGGGATCATATTCTAGGGGGAACATGTGGATAGGAGAGATAGGGACGACCGCTCCCGCGATATCTACATCGAGAAGCTCGTCAAGCTGAACCGCACGGCCAAGGTCGTGAAGGGCGGACGCAGGTTCTCCTTCTCGGCCCTGACGGTGGTCGGCGACCGCGCCGGCAACGTCGGCTACGGCTTCGGCAAGGCGAACGACGTCACCGAGGCCATACGCAAGAGCATCGAGAAGGCCAAGCGCAGCATGATCAAGCTCCCCGCGAAGAACGGGACCATCCCGCACGACGTGGTGGGCGAGTTCAAGGCCTCGCGGGTCATCATGAAGCCCGCCTGCCCGGGCTCCGGCATCATCGCCGGCGGCGCCGTGCGCGCCATCATGGAGGCCGGCGGCATCAGCGACATCCTCGCCAAGACCGTCGGCAGCCGCACCGCCATCAACGTGATCCGCGCCGTGTTCAACGGGCTCGGCGGCATCATGGACGCCCGCGCCGTGTCCCATAACCGCGGCAAGGCGCTCAAGGATATGTGGGGTTAATGCCATGGCCGAAAAGATCGTCATTAAGCTCGTCAGGAGCACCATCGGCCGCAAGCCCGAGCAGCGGGCCACCGTCCGCTCGCTGGGCCTTCGGAAGATCAGCTCCGAGACCGTGAAGGAGGCCACCCCCGCCGTGCTCGGCATGGTGGCGGCCGTCTCTCACCTCGTAGAGGTCCGTCCCTACGCGGCGGACAAGGAGAAGAAGTAATGTCCGACTTCGACCTGCATCCCCCCGCCGGGGCTACCCACAAGAAGAAGATCGTGGGCCGCGGCCAGGGCTCCGGCCTGGGCACCACCGCCGGCCGGGGCAACAAGGGCCAGCAGTCCCGCTCGGGCGGCAAGACCTACCCGGGCTTCGAAGGCGGCCAGATGCCTCTGTACCGCCGCATCGCCATGCGGGGCTTCAATAATAAGAACTTCGCCAACGAGTTCCAGATCGTGAACTTGGCCGCCGTGGAGTCCCGCTTCGCCGCGGGCGAGACGGTGAACGTCGAGAACCTCATGGCCAAGGGCCTCGTCCGCAAGGCGAGCCTGCCGGTCAAGGTGCTCGCCGACGGCGAGCTCACCAAGGCGCTCACCTTCGTCGTAGACAAGGTCTCCGCCTCCGCCAAGGCCAAGATAGAGCGGGCCGGCGGCAAGGTCGAGACCCCCTGATCCCGCGAGAAAGAAGGTAGCGACCAATGGCAGGCAACGCGTTAGTAGATGTGTTCCGCATCAAAGAGCTCCGCGAACGCATACTCTACACGGTGTCCTGGCTGGTGGTGTTCCGGATCGGCGCCTTCCTGCCGATCCCGGGCATCAACGCCGGGGCGCTCAAGGAATACTTCGCCTCGGTGAGTTCCCAGGGCGGCATTACCGATTACCTGGACTTCTTCGCCGGCGGCGCGTTCAAGAACTTCTCGGTGTTCATGCTGGGCGTCATGCCCTACATCTCCACCCAGATCATCATGCAGCTCCTCCTCGTCGTCTTCCCCTCCATGAAGAAGGTGGCGGAGGAGGAGGGCGGCCGCAAGAAGATCGCGCTCTGGACCCGCCTGGCCACCATCGGCGTGGCGGTCCTCCAGTCCTTCGCCCTCGTGGCCTACGCCAGGCAGATAGCCAAGACCCACCCGGACGTGCTCATGATCAACGAGACGGCCTACACGGTCCTGGCCATCCTGACGGTGACCACCGGCACCATGTTCGTGGTTTGGATCGGCGAGCAGATCACCAAGCGCGGCATCGGCAACGGCATCTCGCTCCTGATCTTCGCCGGCATCGTGGCTAGGCTCCCGAACGCCCTCTGGGCGCTCGGCGTCAAGATCGCCAGCGGCGAGATCAACGCGGTGTTCGCCATCGTCGTGATGCTCCTCTTCGTCGCGGTGGTCGCGCTGGTCGTCTACGAGCAGCAGGGGCAGCGCAAGATCCCGGTCAACTACGCCAAGCGCGTCGTGGGCCGCAAGATGTACGGCGCCCAGAACACCTACATACCCTTTAAGATCAACCCCTCGGGCGTCATCCCGGTGATCTTCGCCTCCAGCCTCCTGACCTTCCCGCTGCAGATCGCCCAGAGCCTGGGCGGCGGGGCCAAGTGGCTGCGCGACTTCGCCTTCTTCCTGCGCCCCGAGGGCGTGTGGTACAACCTGTTCTACGTGTTGTTCATCCTGTTCTTCGCCTACTTCTACACCCAGGTGTCCTTGAACCCGCAGGAGATCAGCAAGAACATCCGCGAGAACGGCGGCTCCATCCCCGGCATCCGCTCGGAGAAGATGGAAGAATACCTGACGAAGATCCTGAACCGGATCGTCCTGCCCGGCGCCCTCTACCTGGCGTTGATAGCCCTGATACCCACCGTGGTCCAGCGCATATTCAACTTCCCCAGCGAGCTGGCGTACCTCCTGGGCGGTACCTCCCTCCTGATCCTCGTCGGCGTTGACCTGGACACGATGTCCCAGATCGAGGCCCAGCTCAAGATGCACCATCACGACGGGCTTACGAAGAAGGGCCACATCAAGGGCCGGAATCTCTAGCAGGTAGACGAGCGGCCCCGGAACGTGGTACAAAAGCGCTTCGGGGCCATACGGAGGAATTTTCATGAAGGTCAGGACTAGCGTTAAGCGCATTTGCGATAAATGCAAGGTGATTAAGCGGAACGGCATCGTCCGCATCATCTGCGAGAATCCTAAGCACAAGCAGAAGCAGGGATAAGGAGGCCGTATTCCATGGCACGTATAGCGGGAGTCGACCTCCCCAACAAGCACGTAGAGATAGCGCTCACCTACATCTACGGCATCGGCCGCACCAGCGCCCGCAAGATCTGCGAGGCGGTTAAAGTCGACCCGATGCGCAACATCAACGACCTCTCCAACGAGGAAGTGAACGAGCTGCGCAAGCTCATCGAGAACGAGTACAAGGTAGAAGGCCGCCTCCGCACCGAGGTCGCCCTCAACATCAAGCGCCTCATGGACATCGGTTGCTACCGGGGCCTTAGGCACCGCAGGGGCTTGCCCGTCCGCGGCCAGCGCACCAAGACCAACGCGCGCACCCGCAAGGGCAAGAAGAAGACCGTGGCCAACAAGAAAAAGGCCTAAGGGGGTAGACGTTCCATGGCTCAAGCTAAGAAGCGCAAAGAGAAGAAGAGCGTATACGAAGGCAAGGTCTTTATTCAGGCCACCTTCAACAACACGATCATTACCGTTACCGACCTGAACGGTAACGCGATTTCCTGGGGATCCTCCGGCGGGCTCGGCTTCCGCGGCGCGAAGAAATCCACCCCCTTCGCTGCCCAGTCCGTGACGGAGCAGGCGGTATCGAAGGCCCTGAACGTGGGCCTTCGCGAAGTGCACGTGTACGTCAAGGGGCCCGGCGTGGGCCGCGAGAGCGCCATACGCCAGATCGGCGCCCTGGGGCTCCGCATCAAAAGCATCAGCGACGTTACGCCCATTCCGCACAACGGCTGCCGCCCCCGGAAAGCGCGCAGGATGTAAGGTAGGGGGAGAGAAAGAATGGCTCGTTATACCGGACCGAGGTGCCGCCTGTGCCGCACCGAAAACAAGAGGCTGTTCCTCAAGGGCGACAAGTGCAAGAGCGACAAGTGCCCGATCAACCGCAAGCGCCCGGCGCCCGGCAAGGATCCTAAGACCCGCGCCAAGAAGCAGTCCGAGTACGCCGTGCAGCTCCGCGAGAAGCAGAAGCTCAAGAGGAGCTACGGCCTCATGGAGAAGCAGTTCAGGCTCACCTTCGAGAAGGCGCAGCGCCTGGCCGGCAAGACCGGCGAGAACCTGCTCATCCTGCTCGAGCGCCGCCTGGACAACGTGGCGTTCCGCCTCCGCTTCGCCACCAGCCGCGCCCAGGCCCGCCAGCTCGTGCTGCACGGCCACGTGTTCGTGAACGGCAAGCGCGTCAACGTACCCAGCTTCCAGGTGAAGCCGGGCGACGTCGTCGCCGTGAACCCCGCCTACAAGACCAACAAGGTCCTGATGGCGTCCCTGGCCGAGTACGAGAAGGCCGGCGTCGCGCCCTGGCTGTCCCTCGACCCGGACAAAGCCGAGGGCCGCTTCGCCATGCTGCCGCAGCGCCAGGACATTACCGACATGGCGGACATCCGCGAGCAGCTCGTGGTAGAGCTCTATTCGAAGTAAGGAGTGGACATGGCGCGAAAGAACCTGCTCAAGGGCTTCAAGCGGCCGAAAGGCATCACCTACGAGCAGAGCGAGAGCTCCTCGGATTACGGCAAGTTCGTAGCCTATCCTTTCGAGCCCGGTTACGGCACCACCGTAGGCAATACGCTGCGCCGCATACTCCTGTCTTCGATCCAGGGCTACGCCATTAGCGCCGTCCGCATTACCAGGATAGGGGAAGACGGCTCCCAGCACGTCGTGTCCTCCGAGTTCGAGACCATCCCCGGCGTGGCCGAGGATACCATCGAGCTCCTTAATAACCTCAAGCGCCTGCGCGTCCAGCTGCCCGACGACCAGGAGCAGGCCACCTTCGACTACCGTTTCGAGGGCCCGGTCGACGTCGACGGCGCCGACCTGGCCAAGGACCGGCCGCTCAAGATCCTGAACCCGGCTACCCGGGTGATGAGCCTCGAGGCCGGCACGGTCCTGGAAGTCGAGCTGCAGATAGACCTGGGCCGCGGCTACGTGCCGAGCGAGGTGAACGAGAAGTACGTGGACGTCCTGGGGACCATACCCATGGACGCCATCTTCTCCCCGGTCACCAAGGTGCGCTACGCCGTGGAGCCCACGCGCGTCGGCCACCGCTCCGACTACGACAAGCTGGTGCTGGAGGTCTGGACCGACGGCACCATCAGGCCGGAGGACGCCCTGGCCGAGGCCGCCAAGATCGCCAAGGACCACTTCAGCATCTTCGTGAATTTCGACGAGGGCGAGCTGGGCGGCGACGAGGAGAGCGACGAGATCGAGGAGCGCATCAGGCAGATCCTCTTGACCCCGGTCGAGGAGCTCGAGCTCTCCGTCCGCTCGTCTAACTGCCTGAAGAACGCCAACATCAAGACGATCGGCGACCTGACCAAGAAGACCGAGGACGACATCGCCAAGACCAGGAACTTCGGCAAGAAGTCCCTGCAGGAGATCAAGGACCGGCTCACCGAGTGGAACCTGACCTTGGGCTCCACCGACTACGCGGATCTCAGGGCCCACCTGAAGACCGAGAAGCAGAAGGAAGAAACCCATGAATCATAGGAAGGGCTTCAATAAGCTGAACCGGAACGCCTCGCACCGCAAGGCCCTGATCCGGAACATGTCGACCGTGCTCTTCAAGCACGAGCGCATCGAGACCACCAAGGCCAAGGCCCTGGAGGTCCGGCGCCACGCCGAGAAGATGATCACCCGCGCCAAGGTGGACAGCGTGCATAACCGCCGCGTCGTGGGCGAGAAGATCAAGGACGAGGCCGTCCTGGCTAAGCTCTTCACCGACATCGGCCCGCGCATGAAGGAGCGGAACGGCGGCTACACCCGCGTGCTCAAGCTCGGCTTCCGCGCCGGCGACGCCGCCGAGATGGTGGTGCTCGAGCTCGTCGACTACAAGCTCGAGGGCGAGAAGAAGGACGAGAAGAAGGCCGCCAAGGGCAAGAAGGCCGAGAAGGCCGACAAGCCCGCCGCCAAGGCGGAGAAGAAGGCCGATAAGAAGGCCGAAGGCTCGTCCAAGAACCGGGCTACCGCCAAGGCTAAGCCCAAGGCCAAGGCCGAGAAGAAGGCCGAAGAGCCGAAGGAGGAATAGCATGTCCAAAGCCCATCGCGGTAAGGGGATCCTGGAGCTCGTGAACCACGGGCGCGGCAGCTGCCCCATGTGCAAGCGCGACGGCGTCAAGCTCCTGTACGAGCAGGAGATCGACGGCCAGAAGAAGAATATCTGCAAGATGTGCAAGGCCACCCTGGCCAATAAGAAATAAGCCGCCGCGCCCCCGGGCGTTAACGCTTAAGTCGAAAAGGATCGCCCCCGGGCGGTCCTTTTTTTTCACGTAGCTAAGGAGTCGATATGGGCGATAGCGCGAAGGGCGAGGCGGGCTCCCAGAAGGCGGGGGTGCTCTACGGCCTGGCCGCCTACGGCATGTGGGGCCTATTCCCGCTTTACTGGAAAGCCCTCGTCGCGGTGCCTTCTATACAGATTTTGGCGCACCGCATAGCCTGGGCCTTCGTCTTTACGGCGATCCTCATAGCCGCGATAGGGCGCAGGGCCGAGCTCAAGGCGCTCTTGTCTTCGCCCAAGCGCCTTTGGGCCACGGCGGCGGCCAGCGTGCTCATCACCTTGAACTGGGGCATCTACATCTGGGCCGTGAACGCCGGGCATATCGTCGAGACCAGCATCGGCTATTACCTGAACCCCCTCGTTTCGGTGATCCTGGGCGCTACCGTGCTGCGCGAGCGCCTGGACCGCGGCATCATAGCCGCCAGCGCCATAGCCTTCGTGGGCATAGCGATCATGACGCTCAGCTACGGCAAGCTGCCCTGGGTGGCCCTGTCGCTGGCCTTCTCGTTCGCGCTCTACGGGCTTATAAAGAAGATGGCGGGGCTCGACGCCCTGGTGGGACTGGCCGCCGAGACGGCCTTCGTCTTTCCGCTGGCGCTCGGCTTCCTGGCCTTCGAGCACGGCGCCGGCCGCGGCGCCTTCGGCACGGCCGGCCCCTGGCCGACCGCGCTCCTGGCCATGGCCGGCGCGGTCACCGCGGTGCCGCTCCTGGCCTACGCCGCCGGCGTAAAGCGCATAGCGCTGTCCAAGATGGGCTTCCTGCAATATATCTCGCCGACCCTGCAGCTGGGGCTCGGGGTGCTCGTCTACGGCGAGAGCGTCTCGGGGGCCAGGGGCGTGGCCTTCCTGTTCATCCTCGCGGCGCTCATAACCTTCGCCGCGACCCGCCGCGCCGCGGGCAAGGCCGGAGGCCGATAGGCTCGGCATGTACCACCCGAAGACCGTAGAGTGGGACGAGCGCCTGAAAGCCATGCTGGACGAGGTGGATCACGCGCTCGAGGACCGTTACGGCGGTCATTGGCGCCTACGGCGTAACCGCCCCGCCCGAGGCGAGACGGCTAACCCCGAGGCGGACGGGCTCTTCTACGTCGGGGCCGTCTTTACCCCCGGCTTCGGTAGCCGCCTGGGCCGGGGTTACCTCATCGACCTCAGCTTGGCGACCGACGAGGAGCTACCCGACGGGAAGCGGGAGGAGATAGAGGCCTATGCCCTCGCGCTCCTGCGTAAGCTCCTGCCCGAACGCTTCCCCGAGCGTAGCCTCCAGGTCGAGCGCGACGGCCGGCTCTACAAGATCCACGGCGAGCTGGGCCTCGGCCAGGCCTAGCGAGGCTTAGCGAGGCCGGCGATCGGAGGGGCCGAGCGCGACGGCGGACCGGCGCGGCGCCGGCCCCCGGGCCGCGCCCGCCTTCTACCGCCTGGAAGGCGTCAGCGCTTGTAGACCACCGCGCCGCGCTTGACCGTCGTCGCTACCAGGTTCATGCCCGTGTGGTAGGCCAGGTGACGGTAGCTCGGCGCGTCTAGGATGACGAAGTCGGCGAGCTTGCCCGGCTCCAAGCTGCCGCGGTCTTCCGCCAAGCCTAAGGCCGCCGCGCCGTTCAAGGTAAGGGCCGTCAGGGCGGCCTCCATGCTCATGCCCATGTACAGGGTCGCCAGGCCGAAGATGAGCGGGACGGACTGGCTGTAGCACGAGCCGGGATTGAGGTCGCTGGCCAGGGCCACGGCGCAGCCTGCGTCCATCATGGCGCGGGCGTCGGCGTAGGGCTCGCGGAGCACGAAGGCGGTGAGCGGCAGGCAGGTCGCCACGGTGCCGGCGGCCGCCATGGCCTTAAGGTCGGCCGCCGAGGCCTTGAGCAGATGGTCGGCGCTGAGCGCGCCGAGCTCGGCCGCCAGGCCCGCGCCGCCTAAGGGTTCGATCTCGTCGGCGTGGGCCTTTATCCCGTAGCCCATGGCCTTGGCCGCCGACAGGTAGCGCCGCGTATCGTCGAGCTCGAACACCCCCTTCTCGCAGAAGATGTCGCAGAAGCGGGCTATGCCCTGGGCCTTCACGGCCGGCATGACCTCCCGTAGGACGTAGTCCAGGTAGTCGCCCGGTCGGCCCTTGTATTCGGCGGGGACGGAGTGCATGCCCATGAAGGTGGGGATCACGTCGACCGGCTGCAGGGCGTCCAGGCGATCCATCGCGGCCAGCTGCCTGAGCTCGGTGTCCTTATCCAGGCCGTAGCCGGACTTACCCTCTACGGTGGTGACGCCGAGCTCGAGCATGCGCCGTAGGCGGGTCGCGCCGACGCCGACGAGCTCGTCGGCGTCGGCGGCGCGGGTGGCGGCCACGCTCGTGGCGATGCCGCCGCCGCGCCTATGGATCTCCATGTACGGAACGCCGGCGGCGCGCCAGAGGAATTCCTCGTCGCGATAGCCGCCGAAGACGAAGTGCGTGTGCGAGTCGACGAAGCCCGGCACGAGCGCGCGGCCGCCGGCGTCCAAGAGCTCGGGCGCGGGGCCGGCGAAATCCGGCAGCTCCGACTCCGGGCCGACCCAGGCGACGCGGTCGACGTCGATCGCCAGGGCCGCGCCGCGCAGGACGGATAGGCCGTCCATCGCGCGGCCCTTGACGGCCGCGCGTCCCGTCGGGGTGGCCAGTTCGCCGACGTTCCTTACGACGAGGGTGGCCTTGATCGAGCGCTTCATCGCGCGTCCGCCGCCCGGCGATGGAGCGGATCCTTGCCTATGGTGCCCACGAGGCCGGCGCGGTAGGCCGGCGTCCTTACTTCCTCCAGCTTGGCCCTGACCTCGGCCAGGTCCTTCTTGGCCCGCGCGATCTCCTTGGCCTCCCGCTCGCGCGGGTCGGCCAGGAAGGCCTCCAGGGCAGCGGCGCCGCGCTCCAGGTGGGCGGCGGCGTAGGAGACGTACGCGTCCAGGCGCGAGGCGTACCAAGCCGACGATAGGACGTAGTCGCGGGTAAAGAGCTTCCGGAGCGCCGGGTCGTCCAGGCCCATCCCTTCATAGCTACCTTCGGCCATGATGTGCAGTATGGCCTTGAGCGGGGGTATGGCCGCCTCGACCGAGCCGTCGGCCAGGTAGTCCAAGGCTACGCGCCTCTGCGCCTCGGCGATGTTCAGGACGCCGTCGGCGAAGTGCTCGACGCTCTGCAGCTCGGGCCGGAGCATATCCTCGGGGAAGACTGCCGAGGGCGCGTCGAAGATGCGGCCCAGGAAATGGCTGGCGAAGAGCGGCGTGATGCGCCAGCCCAGGCGGCCGGCGGGGATGGCGCGCCCTTCATGCTCGAAGTCCTTGACCCGCTCTAGGTAGCCGTTGGCGATGAGGTAGGCCGGCGTGCGCTCCTCCGGCGTGAGCCGGGCCCAGAGCTCGGGGATGAGGAGCGAGACGTCGTGGGCCACCTTGTACTTGTGGCCGATATGGCCGGCCGCGCTCGAGAAGCCGTGGTAGTCGCCCATGATGAAGCTTAGGAGCGCGTTATTGAGGTCGCTGGTCGGCGGGAGGGCGTTGAAGGGCCCCTTGGTCAGGGCGCCTTCCGAGCCCGCCCCCGTGGTGCTCGGGCTCTTGCCGGTCAGGGAGCAGACGAAATCCATGAAGAGCTCGGGGAGCTCCTGGTAATGGATGGGGCCGAAGACCGCCAGGGGCCTGATGCCGGCCTCCGGCTGGGGCGGGTTGTTGCGCCTGCCGGGTAGGACCGCGCCGACGGGGTGGTACACCGGCGCCGCCGCCGGTATGCCCCGGTAGAGCCGGGGACCGAGCTCCGCTAGGTAGCGCTCCAGGGGCTTGGCGTAGTTAAGGTCGAGCTGTAGGTAGCGCGGGTTCTGGGAGGGCTTGCCGTCCACCATGCGCGGGCGGGACGAGGCCACGAAGTAGCGGAAACGCTCGTCCGCCTCGGCGCCCTCGATCATGCGACGCATGGGCTCGGTGTACTCCGATAGCTCTACCGAACGCTCGACCATGGCCTTGGCGTCCGAGCGCGTCAGGGGCTCGAAGTTGGAGATGAAGTTATCCGGCCTGGCCATGTCCTCCTCGGCCTGCTTGTCGTAGCCGCGGTGGATGGCGTCGTCGGGCCGTTGGAAGAAGCGGGTCTCGCAGTTCTTGACGAATTTTACCGAGGGGCCGGCGTAGGGCGGCAGGCCCTTGAGCGCGGCGCTCGGCACCACGACGGAGGCGGAGATATCGTCCTCCCACTGGATCTTCTCGGCCGGCATGAAGTCCTGGCGCAGCTTATGGATGCTGCGCGCGCCCTCCGGGGTCCAACCGACGCGTAGGTACGAGCCCTGGACCGGCCGGCCGTCGAATTTAATCACGTTGCCGGCCGCGCCGTTGACCACGTCGGTATCGAAGCGGCGCGCCCAATCCGAGCCCCATTCGGGCTTGTAGAAGCGCTTCACCAGGAAGACGAGCGCCTTGACCCGCTCGGGGATCGCGCCCAGCCAGGCGTTGAACTCGTCGGTATAGAGCGGCGAGGGCGATAGCAGCTTGATGACGCTGCCTAGCGAGCGCTTGGCCGAGAGTATGGAGCGGCTGGCCTTACCGTGGTTCTCCTTAGGATCCTTGAAGCGCGAGCCGTAGTCGTATTCGATGACGGCCTTCACGGCCGCCATGTCGGCGGCGAAGTCGCCGGTCACGATGGGCGCGTAG
>ERZ1066115.309-NODE-309-length-14758-cov-12.547371_pt1 | contig 14758 bp, 12 predicted proteins | sample MGYA00382762_ERZ1066115 | MGnify/ENA primary metagenome ERZ1066115 (study PRJEB33369, sample SAMEA5778345) | biofilm metagenome | biome: Industrial cooling water; feature: Water cooling tower basin; material: Biofilm | place: United Arab Emirates | collected... | reverse complement strand
TTTATCATTGACTATAAGCTTCCCGGTATCAGTGGTATCGACATGTATGAAAAGCTTAAGTCTCGCCTGAAAGATTCCAACAAAGTGATTATGCTCAGTGCACTGGATGATGGCAACCTGGTCTTGAATTTTATTCAACGAGGCGTTCGGGATTACGTAATCAAAGATGAAAATGTAATCGACTCGCTGCAAGCGGTGCTGAGCGGCAGCGAAGATGATTATTATCTGTTCAATTAACGGGGCCGTTCAAGGCAACCTGCGAAATTAAATTTTTAGTTTGATCCTGTATCGGTAACCCGGGCCAATGAAAGGCTGAACGTGGTCCCCATTCCCAACTCGCTTTCACAACGAATCGTACTGCCCATCCGATCGGCCAAGGCCTTGACAATGGAAAGTCCCAGACCGGTAGAACTTTCACCACCGGTAGGTTTGGCTGAAAGGCGCTGAAATTTTCGATAGAGATTCTTCTGATCTTCCGGGCTTATGCCGGGTCCCTCATCCTTTACTTTTACCCAAATCAAGTCAGCAGTTTGCTCAACTGATACATAAATGGACTTATTCTCAGGTGAGAATTTCAGTGCGTTGGAAAGCAGATTCTCAAAGATCCGATACAGGTATAATCGATCAGCCATGACCATCAGGTTGGGCTGTGGGTCAACCAGTATTTTGATTTTTTTTCGCTGTGCCAGATTGCGATAGTTTTTAATTAACGACCCCAATACCCCAAACAGGTTTAACGGCTCCGGAGCATACTCTATACCCTGATCCTCGAGTTTCCGGTTATCCAGCAGGTTCCGAATCATACTTAACCCATCGGCAACGATTTGATGAATTTTTCCCAGGTATTCGCGTTGCTCACTGGTTAAACTGCTGGACGAGAGTTCGAATAATTGAATTAAAGCGAAAATCCGATTGAACGGTCCTTTCAGATCGTGTGACACCAACCCAATCAGTTGTTGTTTCTCGTGCACCAGATCACCTACCTCCCGGTTTCGTTTTTCTTGTTCCAGAATTTGGCGCTTGATCTCGCGACTTTGGATTAAAATCAGTTTGTTCTTTTGCTTAAGCTTGAGGTAGGCCCGTACCTGTAGCAGGATAACCACAAACAGTAAGGCGATAAGCACAAAATTGAGAACACTTTCCACAGATAAAATTCAATCCGGTAGTAAAGGTAGCGGTTCGCGATTCAAAGAATCCGGGGGGTTACAATTTTATTCTGAACTCTTCCTGATGCTTAACCGGAACTTTGATGGTAACACCATGTACGGCAACCCGAATAAACCCGATGTATTGGATGGTGTATTTTTTTCCACCCAATAAACCGGCTAAGGCATCCAGCAAACCTAATTCTTTCAGCGACAAGCGGGCTTCGATGGGAACAGAAAAATCGGCCCGGGCTGGTATGACGATTTTTAATTTCTGTTGTACCTGGGCTGAACGCTTCCCATCCACCAGCACATCCACGTGGATCTCCTTTAATTTCATGCGCAGGTCATTGGGATTATGGAAATAGGCATCCGCCTTTAAGATAGGATTGCTTCCGTCCGCCTCCACAGACATATTCCGTACCCCCCTAAACTCAATATCTTCCTTCGGGGCACATCGGAATTCGGACAGGAGCCCGCAGAAAATAATAAAGACCAATAGTCGCTTCATGAATTCAAAATTAATCCCCGCTGTTAAATTCGCACCATGAAGGAAGGATTAGAGGCGAAACTTAATTTGGTTGTTGATGGCCTGGCCGAGACCGGGTATGCCGTGGTCGATCATTTTTTAATGCCGGATGAAGTTCAGGCTATCCTGCAATTGGACGAGTTCAAACCGGAATTGTTACCCTTTAAAAAGGCAGGTATCGGACATCAATCAGAAAAGCAAATCAATGAATCGATCCGGGGCGATTACATTCGTTGGGTTGATCGCGAAACGGCTCCACCCCCACTTCAACTCTACCTCACCCGGTTGAATTTGTTAGTGCAGCAAGTCAATCAGACCTTGTACCTAAGCCTGAAAGATTATGAAGTACACTTGACCATATATCCTCCAGGCGCCTTTTATAAGCGTCATCTGGATCAGTTCAAGAAAGATGACCATCGGAAACTCAGTGTTATATGTTACCTGAATAGCAACTGGCCACCCGCTGCCGGTGGTCAGCTCAGAATCCATTTACCTCAGAAGCAGCTCGATATTTTGCCCGAAGCGGGCCGGTTGGTATGTTTTCGAAGTGATCAACTGGAACATGAGGTGCTGCCCGCAACCCGCCCCCGCATGAGTATTACCGGTTGGTTATTGGATCAATTCGCTGACTTGCGGCATCTGTAAATCACCAAAAGCTTTCCCTATACAAGCGGGACTTGGCTCTCCGTAAAGCAGTATTAAATTCACTCCCATTTCACACATTAATCGATAATTTTGTCATCCTAAAACAAACACTATGAGCTACCGAATTGAAAAGGATACCATGGGCGAAGTACAGGTACCGGCTGACAAATACTGGGGTGCCCAAACGGAGCGTTCGCGCAATAACTTTAAGATTGGCCCCGAAGCCAGTATGCCCAAGGAAATCATTTACGCCTTTGGATATCTGAAAAAAGCAGCCGCTATGGCTAATCACGAGTTGGGTGTACTTTCCGCAGAAAAGAAGGAGTTAATCGGTCGTGTTTGCGATGAAATCATTGCCGGCAAATTAGATGACCAGTTTCCCCTGGTGATCTGGCAAACAGGTTCCGGTACACAGAGTAACATGAATGCCAATGAGGTAATTGCCTATCGGGCTCATGTATTGAGTGGCGGAAAGCTAACGGATGAGAAGAAAGTTCTTCATCCCAATGATGATGTCAATAAATCCCAATCCTCGAACGATACTTTTCCCACGGCCATGCACATTGCTTCCTACAAACTGGTGGTGGAAGTTACCCTTCCGGGGATGAAGAAACTGCGCGATACCCTTGCCCAGAAAGCGGCAGCCTATAAGGCGATTGTGAAAACCGGCCGCACCCACTTTATGGATGCTACGCCATTAACGCTGGGTCAGGAATTCAGCGGATATGTACAACAGATTGACAATAGCATTCGGGCAATTAAAAATGCACTGGTAGCGGTACAGGAATTGGCCTTAGGTGGAACTGCCGTGGGGACCGGACTGAATACGCCCAAAGGGTACGATGTGTTAGTAGCCAAACGAATTGCCGAACTCACAGGATATCCCTTCATTACTGCGCCCAATAAGTTTGAGTCATTGGCCGCACACGATGCTATGGTGGAACTTTCAGGAGCATTAAAGCGAGCTGCAGTAGCCTTAATGAAAGTGGGCAATGACATCCGCATGTTAAGTTCAGGCCCCCGTTCGGGCATTGGTGAAATTATTATCCCTGACAATGAACCAGGATCATCGATTATGCCGGGCAAAGTCAACCCCACTCAGCCAGAAGCGCTAACCATGGTATGCGCCCAGGTTATTGGAAATGATGTGGCCGTTTCGGTGGGTGGCGCTACCGGCCATTTTGAGTTGAATGTTTTCAAACCGGTGATCGCAGCCAACGTGTTGCAATCAGCACGGTTGATTGGAGATGCTTGCGTATCCTTCACTGACAAATGTGCGGCCGGTATTGAACCTAATTTGCCGATCATTAAACAACATATGGAGAACTCGTTGATGTTGGTCACCTCATTGAATACGCATATTGGGTATGAGAATGCTGCAAAAATTGCCAAGAAGGCCCACAAGGAAAATAAGACCTTGCGCGAGGCTGCCATTGAGCTAGGACTGGTAACATCCGAGCAGTTTGACCAGTGGGTACGACCTGAAAAGATGGTGGGAAGCCTGGATTGATTACTTCGTGAAGTCGGTAAAAGGGTAGTTTCACCGGGTGAAAGGCAGGGGCCAATGCACTGAAATAGGGCATTTTCGGATTATTTTCTTACTTTTAACACAGAATTAAACCCCTAATCATGAAAACTAAAGTCGCATTACTTTGCCTGGCGCTGATTTTTTCCGGCATGCAAGTTTTCGCCCAACTCTCAAAAGCAGAGAAGAAGGAATGGAAAAAGAAAGCCAAAGAATACGCCAAGAACCCCGGTGAGTTGAAGTCGTTTACCGAAGCGAAACAAACTGCCGATACGGACAACGCCTCTCTGAAAAATCAGGTGAGTTCCTTGAACACCCAGATCAACCAAAAGAACACCCGCATTGCCGAGTTGGAAGATCAGATTTCCAAAATGCGTGGCGAGTTGACATCAGCCCGGGCTGAGTTGGATCAATTAAAAGCTGCACCCCCATCTAATTCGATGGACTTTTCAAAGGGTGTTGTCTTTAAAGTTCAGATCGGAGCATTCAAGAATAAAGACTTAAGCAAATACTTTGAGAATAACCCGAACTTTGGCGGAGAAGCCACCGAAAAAGGCGAACAGAAATTTACCATCGGTATCTTCCGCGATTATTGGGAAGCCGACAAGTTCAAAAAGTATATGCGCGAAATGGGTGTGAAAGATGCCTGGATCGTTCCTTATAAGGACGGGCAGCGTGTAGAGATTAAAGATGTACTGGAAGGAGTAGTAGCCGAAAAAGCAGAAACCCCGAAATAATACATCATCCTAAATGCGAAAGCCCCGAGCAGTCGGGGCTTTTTTATTATACCCGAATTCAATTCTTATTTTTGCCCGATGGTGCGATTGGTGTGTTGCCTGATATTTCTTACCTATTCTGCGTCAGCTCAAATCCGACTGAGTAAATTGGTTCTGAAGCCCGGAGAACAATTTCAAATCGAAGGGTCAGATATTTTGGTTGTTGATTCGTTGATTATGGCCGATTCTGCCACCATCCTATTGAATCATGATAAGGTGGATAATTACATTCATGCCAAAGCGGCCATAATAGGAAAAGGATGCACCATTTTGGGGATTGGAGCGAAGGGTACCGATGGCAACAATGGATCAGTCGGAATAGAACAACGCAGTCCTTGTCGGCAAGGAGACCCAGGCCAAAATGGAACAATGGGATTGAATGGAGCTCGTGGGAACAATGTATCGCTTTATGCAGATTATATTTCTATAATGGGATCATTAACCATAAATGTCAACGGTGGTGATGGTGGTGATGGTGGCGATGGTGGCCAGGGTGGAGGCGGAGGACCCGGAACGCGCGTATGCGCGGGCGGTGATGGGGGCCAGGGTGGAAATGGAGAAAAAGGGGGCGAAGGCGGTAATGGAGGGAATGTTCTTATACAATGCCGATATTGTCAGGATTTGCAACTGTGGCTGGGTAATAAAATCGTCATTAAAAATTACGGGGGATTTGGCGGGCTGGGTGGTGAGGCGGGCCGTGGAGGGCTTGCTGGTCTTGGTCCGGTACGCGATGGCCGAAATGGTTCGCGGGGCAGCCATGGTGCCGAAGGTGAGAATGGAAAAAATGGAATGATTACTTTCGGAAAGAACTAACCATGCAAAAGCGGTGGATCTATAAGCCTGTGCCAGCAGCCCATCATGTGGAGGCCCTGAGCAATGCCATCAATATTAATTCTACGTTATCGGCAGTACTCATACAACGGGGCATTGAAGATTATCATGCTGCCCATCGATTTTTCAGGCCTTCCCTGGATCACCTGCATGATCCTTTTTTATTGAAGGACATGGATCGGGCGGTAGATCGGGTTAAGCAAGCCGTAGACCATGGTGAAAAGATTCTGGTCTATGGTGATTACGATGTAGATGGCACCACTGCAGTGGCCTTGGTGTATAGTTATTTAAAAAGCTTTTATCCGAATTGTGATTTTTATATCCCCGATCGGTACTCCGAAGGATATGGGGTTTCAGAAACTGGCATTGTGTGGGCTGAAGAGAATAACTTCTCGTTGATCATCGCGCTCGATTTGGGAATCAAATCAGGTGACATGGTAAAGTTGGCCCGGCATAAGGGTATTGATTTTATCATTTGCGATCACCATTTGCCAGGAGGTGAAATTCCCAATGCGGTGGCCGTACTTGATCCCAAACGAGAAGATTGTGCGTATCCCTTCAAGGAATTAAGTGGCTGTGGCATCGGGTTCAAACTGATTCAGGCCTATGCTCAGAAGTTTCGCAATACCGAAGAGATTTTTGATTACCTGGATCTGGTGGTGGTCAGCATTGCTTCCGATATTGTACCCATTAGTGGTGAGAACCGCGTCTTATCTTACTTTGGACTTCAAAAGCTTAATCAACAACCGCGCCCAGGGTTAAAGGCGTTGAAGGAAATTGCCGCCATTAAAAACGATCTTGATATTTCGGGCATTGTCTTCACGTTAGGGCCACGCATTAACGCGGCCGGCCGGGTTGATCATGCCCGGGGGGCAGTTCAATTGTTGTTGGCGGCCACCGATGAAGAGGCCAATCTGCTGGCCGAAAAGGTGAACCTCAAAAATGATCTGAGACGGGAGTTTGACCTATCGATTACCGAGGAGGCCATTGCCATGATTGAAGGCAATGAAACCCTGCGCAAATCAAAATCAACAGTTCTTTTTAAGGAAACATGGCATAAAGGAGTAATTGGCATAGTTGCTGCTCGGTGTGTAGAGAAATATTACCGACCTACCGTGATTCTCACACAATCCAATGATAAAGTTACCGGTTCAGCGCGCAGCGTGAAGGATTTTGATTTGTATCAGGCCATTGAACAATGCAGCGATTTGTTGGAAAAATTCGGAGGTCATAAATATGCTGCCGGCCTTACGCTGGATCGCGACAACCTGGTGGCGTTTCAGGAGCGGTTTGAAAAAGTGGTCTCCGACTCCATTACGGAGGATATGCTGACCCCGGTAGTGGAAATAGATGCGCTCATTCAGTTTGATCAAATGACGCCTAAGTTCAATAATATTCTCAAGCAAATGGCCCCGTTTGGTCCGGATAACCATCGCCCCATTTTTGAAGCCCGAAATGTTTTTGTCATGAACTCATTATCCAGTTTTAAAGACCGTCATATTCGGTTTTTGGCTGGACAAGAAGGAAGCGATGCCATGTTTCAGGCGGTTGGGTTCGATCTGATGGAGCATTACGAACGACTTTCATCAGGGGATAATTTCCGTATGGCCTTTACCTTGGAGGATAACACGTACAACGGGATCACCTCAACTCAGCTTCGGATAAAAGATATAAAATTTGATTAATCATGGTATTGCAAGCTGAAAACCTGATCAAGAAATACAAAAAACGGACGGTGGTTAACGATGTATCGGTTCGGGTGGAACAGGGCGAGATCGTAGGATTATTGGGCCCCAACGGAGCCGGCAAAACCACCAGCTTCTATATGATTGTCGGGCTCATTAAGCCCAATGCCGGTAAAATTTTCTTAGATCAGGAAGAAATCACTTCGCTGCCTATGTACCAGCGGGCCAAGCGGGGCATTGGATATTTGGCGCAGGAAGCATCAGTCTTCCGGAAGCTTACCGTGGAAGAAAATATCATGGCGCCATTGGAGATGCGGGACATCCCCAAGAAAGATCGCAAGGAGAAAGTGGAGCGTTTGTTGGAAGAGTTCAGTCTTACCCATGTGCGGAAAAATCTGGGGATGGTACTTTCTGGTGGCGAACGCAGACGCACCGAAATAGCACGGGCATTGGCGGTTGATCCACATTTTGTGTTGCTGGATGAGCCCTTTGCCGGTGTAGATCCCATAGCCGTAGAAGAAATTCAAGGCATTGTTGCCCGCCTCAAAAAGAAAAACATCGGTATCCTGATCACAGACCACAATGTGGATGAAACCCTGTCGATAACCGATCGCGCCTATCTCATGGTAGAAGGAAAACTTTTCAAAGCCGGCACGGCCGAAGACCTGGCCAATGACCCGCTCGTGCGCAAAGTTTATCTCGGACAGAATTTTCAACTTCGGAGAGCCCAAGTGGTAAAGAATTGATTGGGTTTTGGGAATCCAACAAGCCACCCTATTTTTGACGCTCTGAACCTATGCAGATCCTGAATTCCATCCTGACCTGGGTCATGAAGAAGCGCATTCACCAGATTGAACTCTTCATGAAATACCCGCACGAAGTGCAGGATGAAGTGCTCAAACGCCTGTTGGCAAACGGGCGCTATACCGAGTTTGGTCAGAAATATTCTTTTGATGACCTCCTTCATTATGAAGACTACAAACGCAGGGTTCCGGTTCATACCTATGAGCAATTGTTCCCGTACATCGACCGGCTGATGCGGGGCGAACAAAATGTACTGTGGCCCAGTGAGGTTAAGTGGTTCGCAAAATCCAGCGGCACCACCAATGCGCGCAGCAAGTACATACCGGTTACCACCGAAGCTTTGGACGAATGTCACTTCAAGGGAGGTAAAGATCTGCTTTCGATTTACGTGAATAATTTTCCAGACACCCGGATCTTTTCGGGGAAGAGTTTGGCAGTGGGTGGCAGTTCACAGGTTAATGAGTTTGAGCCGAATGCCTCTTCTTACTATGGCGATGTTTCGGCTGTGATCATGCAGAACCTTCCGCCCTGGGCACAATTTATCCGAACACCCAGCCTGGAAGTAGCCCTGATGCCAAATTGGGAAGAAAAGATTGAGCGACTGGCGCGCGAAACGATTGATGTGAACGTAACCAACATTGCAGGCGTACCCACCTGGACGGTTTTATTGCTGCAACATATCCTGAGGTTAGAGAATAAGCAGTCCATTCTCGAGGTGTGGCCCAACCTCGAAGTGTTTTTTCACGGAGCGGTTTCATTCAGACCTTATAAAAATCTGTTCCGTTCCATTATTCCCAGCGACCATATGCGGTACTGGGAGACCTACAATGCGAGCGAAGGTTTTTTTGGAATTCAGGATAGAAAAGATTCAGAGGATTTGCTCCTCATGCTGGATTATGGCGTGTACTATGAATTCATACCGGTTGAAGAACTGGACAAGGAGTATCCTGAAGCGTTGTCGTTAGCGGAGGTAGAGGTTGGAAAAAATTATGCCCTCGTGATTACCACCAATGCCGGCTTATGGCGATACAACATTGGCGATACCGTTAAGTTTACCAGTACCTCGCCTTATCGCATTCGCATATCCGGTCGCACAAAGCATTTCATCAATGCGTTTGGCGAAGAGGTGATTATCGAAAATGCGGAAACAGCGATCACCAAAGCCTGCGAACAAACCGGGGCTGTGATTGATAATTTTACAGCTGCCCCCATATACCTGGAAAAATCCAAGCGAGGTGGCCATGAATGGATTATCGAATTTAAAGTGTCACCGCGCGATCTCAATGAGTTCCGGCATGTTTTGGACGACACCTTGCGCAAGGTAAATTCGGATTACGATGCCAAGCGTGCCCTGGACATAGCCTTGATGGCCCCCACCATCCACCCCGTAGCCGAGGGTACCTTCTATAACTGGATGAAAAGACGGGGCAAACTTGGCGGGCAAAACAAAGTGCCCCGATTGAGCAATTCACGTGAATACGTGGATGATATTCTGGCGATGGTCAACGCGGAGTAATCGCGGAAGTAACTCCGCCACTCATCCCAATGTTGTTGGAGTAGCCAGTTCTTTCGCTCAATTTTCATTCTCAATTCCAATCCTATGAAATTTATTAAATCGATCGCATTCCTGCTGATTGTTGTCGTCAGCTATGGTCAATCCAAAAAACCGGTCGTGGCATCTGACCTGATGAAGATTGCCACCACCAGTCAACTTCAGATTGCCCCTGATGGTACTAAAGCGGTTATGGTAGTCAATCGCAAGGCGGTAAAAAATGAAAATGAATACTATTATACCCGCCATCTTTATCTGGTTGATTTGGTTAATAAATCAGAACCTGTTCAACTAACCTTTGGCGACAGGAATGATGGATCCCCGCAGTGGAGCCCGGACAGCAAACAGATTGCGTTTGTACGAACCGATGGTGACAAATCCCAGCTTTGGCTTTTACCCTTAAGTGGTGGGGAAGCTCATGCCATAACAAAATCGGAGTATGGAGCGGGGAATCCCCTTTGGTCGCCTGACGGCAAAAAGATTTTGTACTCGGCCAGTATTCCGTTTTCCAAAATAGAAGGCAAAACCCCTTGGTCTTATGAGCGCCCGGGTCGTACCCAAGGTGATGAGCCCAACTTTAAGAACATGAAAGCGGAAGAGCGAAAGAATGTGGCTACAAGTCCGGATGGATCGCTGGCGGAAGTGCGGGCCTGGCTTGCCAAAAACACCGTGGATAATAATCCCCGTGTGTTGGTACGGCAGGATTTACAGGGTGAGTTGAACCTTCAGCCTGAAGAAAGCTTTACGCACCTCTTCCTTAAAACATTAAACTCCGAAGAAAAAGATCTTCAGCTAACGCAAGGGTTTCAGGATTTCCAATCCCCCAGTTGGTCGCCCGATGGTAAAAGTATTATTTGTCACTCTCGGGTTTATAAAATCCATCCGGATCGCGAACAGGACAGCGACCTTTGGTTGATTGATGTGGCCTCGAAAAATGCGAAAGAGTTTTTAACCTGGTCCGGCTATAGCATTTCAAACCCCACGTACTCACCGGATGGCAGCCAGATAACCTTTTATGCAACAGCCATCGAGAACCGGCATGCCACACAAACCAATTTGGCCATTGTGCCCGCCAGCGGAGGCAAGCCCATTATCTTAACGGCTTCCCTGGATCGCGACATTGGTGGTCATACATGGGCGGCCGATGGAAAGACCCTTTACTTTACCGCTCAAACCGAAGGTGATGTTCCGCTGTTTAGCATCTCTCCCAAAGGTGGCGCCATTACAAAAATTCTAGGCAACGATAATGGGATTAACGACTTCGATATCCGAGGCGATCGTGTAGTGTATGCCCTTACGGAAACCAAAAATCCGTGGGAGGTATTTCTGTATAACCTGAAGGATAAAACCAATCGTCAACTGACCCAATTAAATGAAGGATGGGTTAAAGATAAACTCATTAGCACGCCAAAAGAGTATTGGTTCACCCGGCCTGATGGAACCAAGGTTCAGTATTGGGTTTATGAACCTATAGGTCGCAAGGACGGAGTCAAGTATCCCACTATCCTGAATATTCATGGTGGTCCTTCGGCCATGTGGGGCCTCGGTGTATTTAGCATGTGGCATGAATATCAATTGGAAACCAGTTGGGGCTATGGGCTGGTATATTGTAATCCACGGGGCAGTGGCGGCTATGGGGATAAGTTTAAGAAGGGCAACTTTAAAGATTGGGGAACTGGTCCTGCTGGCGATATTCTGGCTTCACTGGATGAAGCCATGAAGCAACACGCCTGGATTGATAAGGATCAGTTATTTGTTGAAGGCGGAAGTTATGCGGGGTATATGGTGGCCTGGATTGTGGGACACGATAACCGGTTTAAGGCAGCCAATGCACAGCGGGGTGTTTATGACCTCACCACCTTTATGGGTGAAGGAAATGCGTGGCGTTTGGTTCCGACCAATTTTGGAGGTTGGCCCTGGGAGAAAGAAGCCAAGGCTTTATTGGATTCAGAATCACCACTAACGTATGTGGATAAGATTACTACTCCGTTATTGATTATTCATGGCGATCAGGATTTGCGAACCGGTGTCATTCAATCGGAGATGTTATACAAGAGTTTAAAAATTTTGAATCGACCGGTGGAGTACATCCGCTATCCTCGCGAAGGTCATGAACTTACCCGTAGTGGTAACCCGGGCCGCATGATGGATCATCTGCTACGGGTAATCGAATTTTTTGAACGCTATACCAAACACCCGGAGCCACCCCCGGCTACTGTTAAGTAGGTAATAAATTACGAAGCTGCCGGGAAGAGAACCTTACGGCAGCCTCGTTTTATTCTACATATAAAACCAGGCCCTTCAGGTATTCTCCTTCCGGATGATAAAGTGAAACCGGGTGATCGGCAGGTTGTGAGAGGTGATGCAAGACGCGTACCTGACGGCCAGCCTGAATACCAGCGGAGACTACCGTATCGTAAAACAATTGTCGATCCACCACCTGCGAGCAGGAAAAGGTAAAAATGATTCCGCCCGCGCGGATTTGTTTTATCGCTTCTGCATTTAGCCGTTGATAACCTTTCACGGCCTGATGTCGGGAATCTTTATGTTTGGCAAAAGCCGGAGGATCCAAAATGATCAGATCGTAAGCATCTTTTTTATCCTTTAGAAAATCGAATGTGTCACAGGCTACGCATTCATGAACATTAGGATCGTAACCGTTCAGAATTAAATTCTTCCGCGTAAGCGCGATGGCTTTTTCTGAAGCGTCCACCGAATGAACAACCTCGGCATCATTCTGTAAGGCGTACACCGAAAATCCACCGGTATAGCAAAAGGTGTTTAGGACCATTTTCCCTTTTGCCATCTCACCCACCAATTTCCGGTTTTCACGTTGGTCGAGAAAGAAGCCGGTCTTTTGTCCTTCCTCCCAGTCCACATAAAATTTATTGCCGTGCTCCAGCACCAGGTGCGGAACAGCCGCCATGCCCAATACGTACTCACTTGCTGATTTTTCCTGCAAGGATTTGAAGTACACGGCAGATAATGGAAAATCAGGTTCTGTCATGACCGCTTTTAATGCTGCAGCAATAAGGGCGCGATCATTCTGCATACCTGCCGAATGTGCCTGAACAATGGCTACATCATGGTACATATCAATAATTAATCCCGGCAAGCCATCCCCTTCGCCATGGATAAGCCGGTAGGCATTGGTGTGCTCAGTAATCACTTCGGATTCAATCCGAACCTGCAATGCTTGCCTCAATTTGAGTTCATAGATGTTTGCCAATGGCGCTACACCACCAAATACAATCATACGAACCGAAATGGTACCTTTTTGGAAATGACCGAACCCGAGGGTCTCCTGGCGGGCATCTTTAACTTCTACCCAATCACCATCGTTTAATGAGTCCGTACCGGATTGAATCGCGCCTGAAAAAATCCAGGGGTGAAATCGCTTGGCGGAATGATCACGGCCTGATTTCAGTAGGATAGCGCCACGTATAACCAAGGGACTAGGTCTTGACAAGAGTCAAAGTTACTCAATATATTTAGCCACATAAAAAGTGTCAGAGATTATGAAGCATAAATTCATTTTTTCATCACTCGTCATTCTGGCTGCGTGCTCGCAACCCGATGCCTCAGTGGATCAAACTGGTGAATGGCTACCGGCCTTACCGGCAGGAGCCCGAACGGAGGCTGCACCGGATGTTGCCGGAATGGTGCGGGTCAATTTGCAGGATGACGCGGGTAAACTTTCAGCGGCAGGTGTTTACGTCAATAATAAGCGGGAAGGGTCCTGGACCGAATACCATTCCAATGGCCTGGTGAAATCCATAACCCCGTATGTTAATGGGTTGAAGGAAGGGATTTTTGTGGAGCTCAGTGAAACCGGCCAGTTGCTGCGCAGGGTTTCCTATCATCGGGATCAACGAGACGGGGAGTATCGCGAATACAACTACTCCACCTTGAAAGAGGAGCGATTCTACGCCAATGGAAAGCTGGAAGGTGCTGTTAAAATCTATTATCCTGACGGCAAAATCATGGAGGAAGGAAACTATGTGAATGGTTTACGGGATGGGGCCTCCAAGTGGTACGATCAACAGGGAAATCTGACCATTGAGTACGAATATAAAGCCGGTGAATTGGTGAAAAAGTGAAATTTTGGCAGAAAAAGTGAACCAAAAGTAGCTTCAAACCCGTTGTAAACCCACTGGCATTTCTTTTGATTTTTGAGGGCTTTGGCATGTGGGAAAAACACCAAAATCAGGCATTCGTTGAAACTAATGACCTAGTCAAAACATCCTTATTTGCGTCAGATTTAAAAACATAAATGAATAACAGACTATGAAACGATTCGGATCACTTTTGTTGGCCGCGGTGTTAGGTAGCGTGATAACCATCGTGGCTTCACAATGGCTCGTTAAAGAGCAACCTCAGGGTGTCAGGATAGAGCACATAAACAGTGTGCCGGCCGCGCAGGTTGCCTATGAAGTGAATGAAAATGGAGAGGTGGTTCCTTTGGATTTTACCGGTACCGCTGAAAAAGTGACACCAGCCGTGGTTCACATCCGGTCCACGCAGGAGCGATCAACGGACAACGAACAGATTCCAGAAGCTTTCCGATATTTCTTTGATGGCCCTTTTGAAAACCAGATGCCTCGGCAAAGTACAGGCTCAGGCGTAATCATTAATAAGGACGGCTATATTGTGACCAACAACCACGTGGTGGAAGGTTCAGAGTTTGTTCAGGTAACCCTTTCCGATAACAGGGAACTCAAAGCGGAGGTTATTGGAACGGATCCGGATACGGATTTAGCCGTCATTAAAGTCAATGCAAAAGATCTTCCCTATCTGTCATTTGTAAATTCAGATCATGTGAAGGTAGGGCAATGGGTGTTGGCGGTTGGCAATCCGTTTAATCTCAACTCAACGGTTACAGCCGGCATTATTAGCGCAAAGGGCCGTAACATTGGCATCATCAATTCAGGAAACCCGGGAAGAAACGGTCAACCCGGTAATCGGACGGCTATTGAATCGTTCATTCAAACCGATGCTGCCATCAATCCGGGAAACAGCGGGGGCGCATTGGTAGATTTAAATGGCGGACTAGTGGGTATTAACACCGCCATCGCAAGCCCGACTGGTTCTTATTCCGGTTATGGATTTGCTGTTCCGGCCAACATTGTGAGCAAGATAGCTGAGGACTTGATGGCGTATGGAACCGTTCAACGAGGATGGCTCGGAATCCAGGTAGGATCAGTGACCAGCGATTTGGTGAAGGAAAATGACTTGAGTGTGACGGAAGGAGCCTACGTTGCTGGCT
>ERZ1066115.307-NODE-307-length-14789-cov-9.962604_pt1 | contig 14789 bp, 16 predicted proteins | sample MGYA00382762_ERZ1066115 | MGnify/ENA primary metagenome ERZ1066115 (study PRJEB33369, sample SAMEA5778345) | biofilm metagenome | biome: Industrial cooling water; feature: Water cooling tower basin; material: Biofilm | place: United Arab Emirates | collected... | reverse complement strand
CACCATTTTCGCCTTGATGAATTGGTCTTCCTTGATGGATGGGCCTTCCTTGGTGAATGGGGCGACCTTGTATTTGGACATCTCGTTCAACGGATTCAACATCTTCATCAGACCTCAATGCTTCCACTTCGGGTTCAGTCAGGTCTACATCAAAAGCCACAATAGCATCAACATATATTTTGTTGTCAGGAACTTTGCCATCTAATTGATGCTTTTTTAAGAAAAATTTTACTTTTTCTTTAGAAGCCATTCTGGCATTGGCTAAGGTCTTCTCATCAGCAGCCATTAAAGTGGTGTCGCTTAACAGCGGCATCAGGAAATTATCTTTAAGAATAACGATGTAATGATTATCGGTTTGCTTTAATCCTTGAATCGGACTTGATTTTTCTGTGGTTGATTGTGTGCACGAAATTGCAAACAAAGCAATTCCAATCCACATAATGAGTTGGATGTGGCGCATAGCAGTTGGCTTTTGGGTTAATGAATATATAAACTTTAACCCAAAGTTCCTATTTGCTAGCGGTTTGAAAATTTTGGAGGTTAGTAATCCCCAATCGTCTCTTCCAATTGGGCAAGGGCCTTCTTTAACTCTTCATCATTAGGAGCCACTCCATGCCACTTATGCGAACCCATCATATAATCCACGCCATACCCCATTTCGGTCCGCATCAGGGTCATCACCGGCTTTCCTTTCCCGGCCAGGGATTTTGCTTTTTCAAGGGCAGTAACCACTTCTTCGATTTTGTTCCCATTGAATTCTTCTACGTGCCAACCAAATGATTCCCATTTGGCTTTCAGGTTCATCAAGGATACAATCTTATCCACCGGACCATCAATCTGCTGCCCGTTGTAGTCAATCGTGGCAATGAGGTTATCGATTTTATTATGCGCGGCATACATCGCGGCTTCCCAAACCTGGCCTTCCTGTTGCTCGCCATCGCCCATCAACACATACACCAGGTGTTTGTCCTGATTTAACTTTTTCGTTTGGGCAGCTCCTAGGGCCACCGATAATCCTTGACCCAATGATCCGGATGCTACCCGCACCCCCGGTAAATGCTCATGCGTAGCCGGGTGTCCTTGCAACCTCGTGTTCAAAAACCGGAACGTAGCCAGCTCCTTCACATCAAAATACCCGGAGCGAGCCAACGTGGCATACCACACCGGTGAAATATGACCGTTGGACAAAAAGAAAAGATCTTCACCAACTCCATCCATGTTAAAGGTCGGGTTGTGTTTCATGATCTGGAAATAGAGCGCAACAAAAAAATCGGTACAGCCCAAACTGCCACCCGGGTGTCCACTTTGACAGGCATGCACCATGCGTACAATATCTCTGCGGATTTGACTGCTTAACTTTTTGAGCTTGGTGTAATCAGGTTGGGCCATAAGGAAAGGTTAGAGCGCGAAGATAAGGGTTGGCTGAGAAAATTGAGCCTTCCTTACACGTAACCTTCCAAAAAAATTAATGGAGACGTTATATTACTTCTTCTTACGAAGTGTTTTCCGGGCGCGGGGACTAGCCGGACGGGTTTTACGGGAAGCCTTCTTGGCAACCTTCTTTACTGCTTTTTTAACAGCCGGTTGCGTGGTTCCACCTAAAATCTGAGCGGCATGATTCTGCGTGTCAACCTTTTCAATTACTTCTTTGATGATGCCTTTTTCGTCAATGATATAAGTTACGCGGGCGGTTCCCATATAGGTGCGGCCATACATCGACTTCTCGACCCAGGTTCCGAATTTAGCATGAACCGATTTATCCGTATCGGCTAGCAACCGGAATGGCAGTTTTTCCTTTTCAATGAATTTACGGTGCGACTTTTCATCATCTGAGCTAATGCCCAATACCTCATACCCCGCCTTTTGCAAGGCTTTATAGTTATCGCGCAAACTGCAGGCCTCGGCCGTACAACCGGGCGTCATATCTTTTGGATAGAAATAAAGCACCACTTTCTTACCTCTCAGGTCAAAGAGTTTGACGGTTTTACCGTCTTGATCGGTAGTGGTGAAATCAGGAGCGGGAGTTCCGGCTTGTAATGCCATAGTGTTTACAATTTTTGTTTGAAGATACTTTCGTTGCCGGCATAATCAACCACCTTCAGTTCAAAATCGCCCGATAGGGGTTTCAGGCTATCGGCTTTTTCAGACTTCAGGATACCGGTTTTATAATCATAGACCATTAACAACCAGGAGCCATTTATGTTAGCCTCAAAGTAGGCGATACCAGAAAGATTATCTTTGATCTTGAACCGGGCAGCGGCAGTCGATAGTGCGATCTTGGTAATGGTAGGGGGCACGGTATCCCGCATCAGGGTAAACTCTCCAAATTCTCGCATGGTAAAGTTCAGGTGATTATTCCGCCACTCGCTTGGAATGTAGGCGTAGCCACGTCCTTCTTTGCGGTATAGTCCCAGGTCGCGTGATTGAAAGTAATTCAGCTTGGGCTTTAATGTGACGATCGCTGGCTTATGGAGTGGAATGGTACGGTTACCTAAGGCAAAAATTTCTTGGTTGTTCAGCGTATCGTAGGCTACCGTCAGAAAAGCCGTGTCATACAAGGATTGATGGGGGAACTCAATGTCCACCAAATCACTGAAGTATTTGTACTCCGTTGCCGAGGGAATCCGGTCCTTGAAATGATAGGGTATTGTACCCTGGCAGGTTTGGATGGAGTCTGGCAGTGATGCCAACAGATTTAATAAGTACACCCGCTGATTCGCCCCCGAGTAAGCTGGAGCAAGTTGAGTAAATTTACCCTCGCTCCAAACGGTAATGAGCGACTCATCTTCCGTGCACGACTTAACCGTAACCCGCAGCGTATTTTCGAAAATTTCTGTTTCATACGGTTTGCCACTGACGAACAGCAGGGGCGTTTCTTCTACCACCGGGCTAGGCTTCAGGGTAAAGAATACCTGACTCACATTTCCATTAAAATCCTTCAGTCGGATTTCAACCGGGGTTTCTTTTTCAGAGACGAAGATGCCGGTTTTTCTGGGTACTCCCGGAAAATAATCCAGTTGATTGCCGTCATCGATGTATAGTTTGTTAAACCGGTTACCCCGCAACTCCAGCGTTTTGTAATCCATTAAAGATAAGATCTGACGGGTATCAGCAAAGTTGACTTTATCGATGGTTTGCTGAAACACACGTTGGCTATCCACCCGCAAATCAATGTAGTTTATTCCGTACCGGAAACGGCTGTTTTCCATTTTATCGTGCGCCAGAATCTCCACTCCGATATGACCCTGCGCCAGAATAGGATGAGGTAGTGCATACGTGTTACCGGTTTTAACCACTGAAAATTCAAACCGGCCAAATTGATCATTTACGCGCGACTGTGGATCGAGTGTTCGCAGAGCAATTTTGAATACGACCGGTGCCAGGTTATCTTTTACTTCGGCAAATCCATAAATCAAGGGGTTAATAGCGTCATTATTTTCGTTGCGTACCTCAAAGTGCAGGTGTGGTCCGCCTGAGCCACCGGTATTGCCTGACAATGCGATCAACTCGCCCTTGCGAACTACGAATTCATGAGGATTAAACTTAAGGTCAATTTCAGAAACCTTACGCTTGTACCGCTCTTGGCGGATGGCCTCCCCAACGGCACCTTTAAATTGTTCAAGGTGTGCATATACCGTGGTGTTGCCATCGGGGTGAGTGAGGTACAACACATTGCCATATCCGCCCGTTGTGGCCGAGGCACGCGATACGTACCCGTCATCGGCTGCGAATACAGGCACGCCAACGCCCGGTGTATCAATGTCCAAACCGGCATGAAAGTGCGTATTGCGCAATTCACCCATAGTACCGGTAATAGTGGCCGTGGTTCCGGGTTTGATTGGAAACAAATAGCTTCTGGCCACGTTACCGGGAATCGTTTTATCGGGACTGAATTGAGCAGCGGCCGGGCCGCCAACGAGTAACAGGTAAAGGACAGACTTACTTAACTTCAAATTCCAACAACTTCTCATGTTCAATGTAAGCAGATAGTTTATTTCCTATGGCAACAGGCCCTACACCCTTCGGAGTGCCGGTAAAAATTAAATCGCCTGTGCGCAACGTAAAAAATTTCGATAGGTAGGAGATGATGTAATCAAACGGGAAGAGTAACAAGCTGGTATTGCCTTGTTGTTTAACAATACCATCCACCTCAAGTTTGAAATTGATGTTCTTCAGATCGTTAAATTGTGATACGGGTATGAAGGTATCAGAGATCGGAGCCGAACCGTTAAACCCTTTGGCAATATCCCATGGTAATCCTTTCTCTTTCAGCTTTGTTTGAAGGTCGCGGGCCGTAAAGTCAATTCCAATGCCAATGGCATCATAGTACTTTCCGGCAAACTTTTCTTCAATGTTTTTTCCTTCTTTACAAATGCGCAAAACCAATTCTACTTCATGATGAATATCCTTGGAAAAATCCGGATAGTAGAAAGGACCATTATTGCGAATCAAAGCGGTATCAGGTTTGGTGAAAATAACAGGCTCAGAAGGGCGCTCGTTATTCAATTCTTGAATGTGCTCTGCATAGTTTCGTCCGATCGCAAAGATTCGCATGGTTCGAGTGAGGATTTTTGCAAATTTAGTCACTATCGGTGGTTAACTGCTCAAAATCGAGGCATATTTTGATTTTTTACCTACAAGGAACTTACATTTGTCCGGACAAAATTCACCCTCATGATTCGCAAGATTCTCTTCACTTCCGTAATGCTCACCGTCCTCTATTCATGTGCCACCGTGCCGGTTACCGGGCGCAAGCAATTAAGCCTGGTATCCAGTGCCGAGATTAACCAGATGGCCGCCCAACAATATGCCGAGGTGATCAGAACAGGACCGCTATCGAGTAATCAGGAACAAACTCAACTAATCAAAACGGTAGGGGTGCGAATTCAAAAGGCCGTTGAACGCTATATGGCCGAAAAGGGTCTTAGTGATCAATTGGCCGGCTTTAATTGGGAATTCAACCTGATTCAGGATGATAAGACTGTTAATGCGTGGTGTATGCCAGGCGGAAAAGTAGCATTTTATACCGCCATTCTACCTATTTGCAAAGATGAACTCGGAGTGGCGGTGGTGATGGGTCATGAAGTAGCGCATGCCATTGCCAATCATGGCCGCGAACGAATGAGCCAGGGTTTGATGGCTGAATTTGGTTTGAGCACGATCGGGGCCGCCATGGGCCAGAACCCCACTGCTACCCAACAGATCTTCATGCAGGCAGTAGGTATGGGAACCAACGTGGGGATGTTAAAATTTTCACGCAGTCATGAGTCAGAGGCCGACCATATGGGCTTGATTTTTATGGCGATGGCCGGATATGACCCGGCTTCAGCACCCAAATTCTGGGAACGCATGGCAACCTTAAGTGGTGGCCAGCAACCTCCGGAGTTTTTATCCACTCACCCTTCGCATGAAACCCGGATTAAGGATCTGGAGGGTTGGATTCCGGAAGCGATGCAATATTATAAGAAGTAACGTCTAACTCTTTTCACTTCTTTGCGTTACTAGGTGCATCCATGATTGACGCCTATAATTTTCTCGCTTCCTGGCAGCTTTTCCCTGAAAAGGGGAGCTATGAATATGGAAACCGGCCCAAGTCAGGCATGTTTAAAATTGAGTTGGGAGGCACGGGCAAGCAACTCACCATCAGCATGAATTGGGTGTCGCTTGAAGATCAGGCATTTTCATCACAGTATACAGTAACCCCGGATGGATTGGAGCATCCATTTGAAAATCGGGATATAGCCGACAGCATTTCCGGGGAATTCATTAATTCACTATCCTTTCAAACAATCTTTAAAAAAGATCAACGTACCGTACTGGAAGTACTTCATGAGATTACACCCAAAGGATGGGGCCGAAGCAAGCCGTATAAAAATTTTATTGCGGCTGTTAGATTATTGGCTGATCACACCTGGAAGGAAGAGTAATCGTGATTACGTGAAAACATCCGTAGCCATTAGAACTACATTCGATTGTTCATTGGAGCGTGCGTTTAAATGCCCGATGCTATGTGATATTGCCAAAGTGCATACAGGGTTTGGTGTTATGCCTCGCATTATGCATTGTACGGATGACCAAAACTGGGGTAAACCCGGCAGTACTAAACGCGTATGGGCTGCACGATCATTAACCTTTGCTGGTGGAGAAATTTCGCTCGATCGGGTAGTGGAGCGGATTGAAAACACGTATTGGAAAATTGAAGTGAGTGAATTTAAATCCTGGATGTTAGGATTCACCAGGTTTGAAGGGGAGTGGCGCACAACCGAACTTAAACCCAACAAGATTTTAATTAAGTACACCTATACACTACATTCCAATTCGCCCTGGTTGTATCCGGTTAATTGGCTTTTTACTAAGCTCTTTTGGCGGAGTTACATGAAACGGGTTTTGGAGAACGTTAGAGTGTTGGCCTACGGCCGGGAGCCTTACCAGTATGATTAATTCGAAGGATTACTGAAAAATAACTGATTTTGGTTGCTTAACTTTGAAACACAAAGTACTTTTGAACCGTTAAGAACTATCAAAGTCTCCCATAATCAGTAATACCTATGCAAAAGCCCTTAAAATTTTATCAAACTATACCGGCAGCCGCATTGGGCACGGTACTCTTGTTATCGATTCCGTTTATTGCCATGCAGTTTACCGATGAGGTGGACTGGAGTTTGGCCGACTTTCTGTTAATGGGCGCCCTGATCTTCGGAACTGGCTCCTTATTCGTGCTGGTGATGCGCATGGCGGGTAGCGTGGTTTACCGTTTTGCGGTGGCATTGGCTATTGGAACAACATTTTTCATGATTTGGGCAAATCTGGCTGTTGGGTTGATCGGGGCTGGACCCCATGCCGGAAATCTCATGTATGCAGGAGTCATCGCCATCATCCTGATAGGTATTTATCGCTCCCGTTTCAAAGCAGTTGGCCTTGAGCGCACGATGTATGCAACCGCATTTTCTTTTATTCTTTTGATTGGAATTGCCTTGCTCGCTGACATGCAGTCATACCCCAGTAGTTCGGTCATTGAAATAATTGGTGTAAATCTATTCTTTGCGTTGCCCTACGTTGTATCCGGATTCATGTTTCGCTATGTAGTACTCGTAGAGGAGGATGAAAAGCCAAATCCATAAGGTGCATTTTTTTGTTCAGGAAAATTCAATCGTCCGGCAAATTTGGGGTAAGAGTGATACCATCCTGTTAATTTTTGCAGGAGCATCGGCTGAGTTTGCTCTTAATAAAGCGGTGGATTGGTTGTACTTTACTGGTCGCCTTCCGGCTGATCCTCTTGGCCGACTATTCTCAACGGTATCGTATGCACGCATGATTGTATTTTCTGAAAATAAAGAGGCGCTGCATACAATTGAACGTATGGTAAAGATTCATACTCAGGTGGAAGAAAATCGGGCTGTTAAAATCCCAGACTGGGCCTATCGCGATGTGCTCTATCTTTTAGTCGACTACTCCATTCGGGCATTTGAATTATTGGAGCGAAAACTAACCCAATCAGAAAAGAATGAAGTCTTTGACGTTTTTTACCGGCTCGGGAAGGCTATGCGAATTTCCGCATTGCCGGAGACCTATGAAGATTGGACGGTACAACGCGAATCACAGCTATCAAAAAATCTGCACTACAGTTCGTATACCCAAGACCTATTCGAGCAATATCGTAAGCATCTGGGCCAGGTTCGATTTTGGCTGTTACGGGAAGTACAGAAATGGCTTGTACCACCCCCAGTTAACAACCTGCTCGGTTTTAAGAACCGCTCGTACTTACTTCCCCTGGTATCACTTTACAAGTTGCTGAAGAAAATCAGGTTCGATAAGCCCTTGAAAGCATTGATTATTCCACCATCATATCATCGGGAAATAAAACGATTGGAAATACCACTGTATGTTTAACGAAACGGTTATACGACAAACCCAACGGCCACCGTATTGTTGGAATATTCATCAACCAGGATAAAAGAACCATTGCTGGGGTTCTCATCATAGGTATCGGCTGGAATCGGTTTGGCTGTTTTTATTTGAACGCGGGCAATTTCATTCATGTTAAGAGCAGGTGCCGGAGTTTGCTCAAGAGTTGCTGGATTTTTTACGTACTTGATGCTCGTGATCTTAGCCTTCGATAAGGAGGTACCCGATTGCAACAAATAAGTTTTGCTGCCGGTCATCGCTTCTGCATTCAACCAACATACATCAGCATTAATTTCCTTTACAGGAACCGGTTCTTCACCGGTTTTCACGAGCATATCACCCCGGCTAACATCTACATCATCTGTCAGGGTGATCACAACGGATTGGCGCGTATTGGCCTGATCGATCTTTTGATCGAATTGATAAATCTTATCAATCCTGCTGGTGCGCTGCGATGGTAGAATGGTGACCGCGTCTCCCACCTTAAAAGAGCCACTCGATACCCGGCCTGCATACCCACGAAAATCATGAAACTCATCATTGCGCGGACGGATAATATACTGCACCGGGAAACGACCCTGGGCATGCGATTCCTTGGGATGGGCTTCCATCTGCTCCAGAACTTCTAGCAAAGAAGGGCCATTAAACCAACTCATCTTATCAGAACGGGTGGTGATATTTTGTCCGTACAACGAACTGATCGGAATGAACTGAATTTGTTGCCTGTCAGATTTTATCTGCGAAGCGAAGGTGGTGAACTTTTCTTGGATGGCCCGAAAAGGAGTTTCTTCGTACCCCATCAAATCCATCTTGTTTACACACACAATCACTTGCGGAATGCGAAGCAAGTGGGCAATATAATAATGACGGTGGGTTTGTTCCAGAATGCCGTGCCGGGCATCGACCAGGATCACGGACACATCAGCATGTGATGCACCTGTAATCATATTGCGTGTGTATTCAACGTGCCCGGGCGAATCAGCAATTATGAATTTACGTTTCGGAGTTTGGAAATAGATATGCGCCACATCAATCGTGATACCTTGCTCGCGTTCAGCGATTAAGCCATCTGTCAACAACGACAAATCAATAAAGTCAATACCCTTGCGTTGACTGGCCTTGTGAATGGCTTCCAACTTATCGGTAGTAATGGAATTGGTCTCATACAGAAGTCGCCCAATTAAGGTACTCTTGCCGTCATCTACACTTCCCGCTGTTGCAATTCGTAAAACTTCCACGGTTTTTTTGTTGACTGTTACCACTAAAAATATCCACTTACTTTTCTAAGCTCCATGGCTGCTTCGGCTCGCTTATCGTCAAGGCGGGTGCCACGTTCACTTAAGGTTGCCGAGATGATCTCATCAATGATGGTGTCGAGGCTATTAGCTTCTGATGCCAGCGCTGCCGTACACGACATGTCGCCTACAGTACGGAAACGCACCTTTCTCCGCTCAACTGTTTCTTCCGGATCACGATAGATAAAATCACTAATCGGCCAAAGGACCCCATCGCGAACTACTACATCACGTTCATGTGTGAAGTAGATAGAAGGGATGGCCAATTCCTCTTCACGAATATAATTCCAGACGTCAAGCTCGGTCCAGTTGGAGATGGGAAACACCCGCACGTTTTCACCTGGCTTAATACGGCCATTCAAAAAGTCGAATAATTCAGGACGTTGATTTTTCGCATCCCATTGGCCGAATTCATCGCGTACTGAAAAAATCCGTTCTTTAGCGCGTGCTTTTTCTTCATCCCTGCGGGCACCGCCAATGCAGGCATCAAATTTTTGTTCCTCAATCATGCGCAACAGCGTTACGGTTTGCAGGGTGTTGCGGCTGGCATATTTTCCTTTTTCTTCCGTTACGCGGCCTGCATCGATATCATCTTGAACATATCCAACCAGAAGGTCCACTCCGGTGGTCTTAACCAGCCAATCACGAAATTCAATGGTCTCGGGAAAATTATGCCCGGTATCAATGTGCAAAAGTGGAAACGGGACCTTGCCTGGATAAAAGGCCTTCTGTGCCAATCGCACAATAGTGATTGAATCTTTGCCTCCACTGAAAAGGATGGCGGGTCGTTCAAACTGCGCGGCAGCTTCGCGCAGAATGTAAATGGCCTCATCTTCCAGGTCGCGAGGAAAGGATTTTTGTAACGCTGACATATTTGTTATTCACGGTCTGATGTTCATGCAGACCACATTCTTTATTGGAACTTTCCCACCACCACCGGCCCGCGCGGAAATCTTCACCGGGAAGTATGGCCCGCGTGCAAGGTGCGCAACCGATACTGGGGTACCCCTTTTTATGCAAGGTATTTACCGGTATGCTGTTTCTGTCAACAAAGTCGATCACTTCTTTTTCGGTCCAGTGCAGCAGGGGATTGTATTTTATTACCTGATGAGCTTCATCCCATTCTACTAAGGGCATCTGTCCGCGGTTCGCGGATTGTTCTGCCCGAATGCCAGTAATCCAAATGCTGCCACCGGTTAATGCCCGTTTCAGGGGCTCTACTTTACGAATGTGGCAACATTCTTTCCGGTTGGCTACGGATTCGTAAAAGCTATTCGGGCCCTTTTCGGTCACTAACTTTTCAACGGCCGCAGCTTCTGGAAAATAAGTGTGAATAGGGATCCCGTATTTTCGTTGTGTGAGGTCGAGTAAGTCGTAGGACTCCTGAAAAAGGCGGCCCGTATCCAGTGTAAAAATTTTGATATCCAACTTCTCAGTTCCGATCAGGTGTGTGATCACCTGATCTTCCAAACCCAGGGCGCTTGAAAAACGAACGGCATCCGGAAATTGAAGTGCAACCCAACGCAAACCTTCCTGGGCGTTTAGCGGAGCCAGCGAATTTGCCACGAATCCAACGTTTGCACTCATAAATAACGATATTACAAGGGTGCAAATGTAATTTTTATTCTATAGAATTTATAGGATTCTCAACTGGCACTCATTGTTAATTGGCAAATTCAAGGATGGGTAGAAAAGACCGGGTATTGATAACACGGTCAGCACTGTAATTCAGAAGTTCATGATTGGAACAAAACGAGACTCCAATTCCGGCTTGCTTGATCATACAAAGGTCATTGGAACTATCGCCTACAGCAATCGTATTGGCCAACGTAATCTTATGCTTTTTCAATACTTTAATCATCGCATGCGATTTACATAAGGTATGCCGGCACACACTTCCTTCGCTTGGGAAAAAGAAGGAGGGTACTTTTACTTCGCCTGTAGCTACGCTGCCTGAAAATTCAAGTTCATTAGCCAGAGCAAAATCAGCCTTTATTTTATTCTTAATATGAGTGGTTACAAAATCATAACTGTCGCTAATGATGCCGATCAGGTAACCACGTTCATGCAGTACTGACACGGTGGTTACAATATCTTCGACCAGCGGAAGGGAATCAGCTACGGCAAGTAGTTGAGGCAGACTTAAACCGGTGAGTAAAGTGGCAATTGCTTTGGTACGGGACACCGGGTCCTCAACGGAAGCCCGAATTTCCATTAAGGCATTTGTAAATCCATACAAATTTGCACAGGTATCAATGAACCGACCCTTAAGGAGCGTATTATCCATATCAAAGATTACCGCTTTATTGAATTCACGTAGTTTCTCCTTTAAGGCAAAATCCATTTGACTGCGAATAACCTGAATGGTTTCTGCTTCATCCAATGAAAATAATGTATCAGGGTGTTTGATGGCCCGGGTTAATATCGCTTGGGAAACTTCTTTGCTCATCTTACCTAACTCTTGCCAGGGTTTCATTTTATTGGCAATATCTCCAATGAAAATTTCTTTTATCCGGGCACCTTCCAGAAACACATCTATTAACAACCCAATATCAACTCCGTAATCATCCTGAAATTTAATTTTGGTCAGCAGGTCTTTATGAGCTGCAATCATGCCACTGAGTGGCTGTTTGAAATCTGAAAGCTCGGGAAAGAGGATGGATAAGAGTGGTTTGGCGACAAGCTCCGTTACGCGGCCGGCCTGACGGCTAAAAGTGGCTTTGCAAAAGTCGGCCTCTCCTTTCAGGATCGGATCCACCAGGCTTGGAATGGTTTCTGGTGGATAGGGATCTATATCTCCATCGAGAAAAACAATGATATTGTTCTTAGCCAACATGGTTCCCTCGCGCATGGAAACACCTTTACCCAATTGTGTACTGGTTACTACGCGAGCACCGGCAGATTCCGCAACGGTTACCGTATGATCAACCGATTTGTCATCCATCACCAGCACTTCCGAGACCATCGGACAGGAGAGAGCATACCGAACAACGGCACCAATAGTTGCCTCCTCATTTAGAGCGGGGATTACAACACTGACCAAACCCGTTTCCACCTGTCAAAGTTACGACCTTAGTTACTCTGAAACGTTAAAATTCAATTAAAAGAAACCTTCCAGAATGAGGATATTAAGCGATATGCAAGTTATGCTGGATGATTTGTTGATTATCTCCTTCGTCAAGGGATTGGATGAACCCAGGGTCCTCGATAGGATCGTGTTAACAAACGAGTAGCCTCTTCATCATGAAGTACCGTTTTTGTTTTTGGATCGTACTGTAACGTGCGTCCGGTTTTCATGGCCAGGTTAGCCAGAATACAACTGGCTGTTGAAATATGGCCTTCTTCAATATCCGCCACAGGTTTGGTCCCGTTCTCAATACACTGTAGAAAGTTTAGCATTTGTGCCCGGGTAGCGGCAGCGGTATGCAATTCAATATCTTTCTCCTTTAAATCTTCCGGATATTTTTCTCGTTCATAAACCGCATCGGCATGCAATTTCTTGCCATTGCCTGTTGGAGTGAAGTCATACCGGAACGGACTTCCTGCCAGTACACCTTGGTCGCCATATATTTTAAATCCCCAGGGATAATCCGGATCTACGGGTGGGCCCCAGGTGCGATGCTGCCACGTGGCGGTTAGGTTTTCAAATTCAAAGATTGCACTTTGGGTATCCGTGATATTGGATTTTCCTTGTGTTTGAACATAGATACCACCCGAGGAAGAGATCCGAATCGGCCAACCCAGGTTCAACATCCAACGCACTGCATCCAGCATATGTACGCACATATCGCCAACAATGCCATTCCCATATTCCATAAACGCCCGCCACCACCCACGATGCGGCAATCCATCATAAGCACGCAACGGTGCCGGACCGGTCCATAACTCATAGTCCAAAAAGTCGGGTACCGGTTGAAGCGCTGGATTACTGGTGTTACGCATGTGGTAATAGCAAAACATGTCAACGTGGGAAATCTTGCCTAGTAATCCTGCCTCCACTATGGTTCGTTTGGCTTCTATGAGATGAGGCGTGCTTCTCCGTTGAAGGCCAACCTGCACCGTACGCTTGTATTTTCGGGCTGCGGCCACCATCGCTTCGCCTTCCATCACATCCACGCTTATGGGTTTTTGCACATACACATGAGCACCGGCTTTCATGGCATCAATCGCCTGCATGGCATGCCAATGATCGGGCGAGCCGATCAACACAATGTCGAACGGGTTCTCAGCCAGCATTTTCCGATAATCGGAATAGAGGAGCGGAGTCTTCCCTGACTTTTGTCGTTGACTCACCAGTGTACCGGCTTCCTTCAATAAGTGACTGTCAACATCGCACAAGGCCGCTACGTTAACCGGAGCTACCTGAATAAGTTTAAACAGATCACTTTTTCCATACCATCCTGTTCCAATCAATCCCACACGCAACGGATTTGCGGGCTGAACGTAACTCATGACAGGAGTGAGGGTACTCCAGGCCAAAGCGGTTGCACCCGTTTTAATAAATTCTCTTCGCGAGATACTCATATTGGTTTTATGGCTGGTATTACGATGACAGTAATCAAATATATAAATTATCCAGGACGCGATTAATAGGGTACTGCTCGCTATGTGTTATTGGCGACAAAAGCTTAATTTTAATTGCGATTAGAAACAGTATGGCACGTCAATGGCAACAGGAAATTCAACCCCTTATCAAGAAGTATAAGGGCAAGCACCATCCGCTCGACTATCGTAATGGGTATGAGTTGTTGGTAGTGGTCGTGCTTTCCGCTCAGGATTCAGATCGGAATATCAACAAACTCTCACCGGCATTTTTTGAAGCCTTCCCGGATATGAAATCCCTTAGCCGGGCCGATGAAGAGAGCGTCTTGAAATTGATTAATAAAGTGCGCAGTTCTCGCAAGAAGACCAAGTGGCTGTTAGAGATTGCGACTGCCATTCAGGATGATTCCAAGATTCCTATTACGTTGGACGAATTAACAAAATTACCGGGGATCGGCCGGAAGTCGGCCAATGTCATCAAACGGGAAATGGGCGTTAAGGCGGAAGGGATAATTGTGGACCTGCATGTGGTTCGGGTGGCTCCGCGACTGGGAATTGCCACCGGAACAGACCCTAAAAAGCTGGAAAAGCAAATGATGGAAGTACTGGATCCTAAAGATTGGGGTGAAGCCGGTATGGCGATCTCATTTTTAGGCCGGGAAATCTGTCGGCCCAAAAACCCAAAATGTGATGAATGCGTAATGAATTCCGTTTGTGATTTTTATAACTCCAATAAGTCCTGAGTTCAAATAGATCAGACTTACATTCATTCTCCCGAGCTAGCTTCTCCTGTGCATTATAGCCACTTAATAGTCAGGTCAATCAGTTTTTGTTTAGCCGCGGTATAAGGTGGCGCCATGTTGTCCAGCCCATTAATGGGCGACCATTGGTTTAGAATAGCACGGGGGTTCGAGAATGCTTCAAATCCGAAAAAGCCATGGCCTTTGCCAATGCCGCTGTTGTTTGATCCACCAAATGGAAGGTTGTCATTAAAGAAGTGCAACCCACTGTGATTGATGCAGGTACCGCCTGCGCGTGTATGTCGGA
>ERZ1066115.306-NODE-306-length-14808-cov-17.001152_pt1 | contig 14808 bp, 8 predicted proteins | sample MGYA00382762_ERZ1066115 | MGnify/ENA primary metagenome ERZ1066115 (study PRJEB33369, sample SAMEA5778345) | biofilm metagenome | biome: Industrial cooling water; feature: Water cooling tower basin; material: Biofilm | place: United Arab Emirates | collected... | reverse complement strand
CAAGCGAATCCTGTCGCGAATTCCAGGCCTTGGGGCAGGCGTTCAACCGGATGGCCGAGCAGGTCAACCAGGCCCAGAGCGGATTGGAGCAGCGGGTGGTCGAGCGGACCGAAGAACTGGAGCGCGAACGCCGTCTGCTCAAGACCGTGATCCAGTCGGCGCCGGCGATGATCTGGCTGAAGGATCCGGCGGGGGTTTATCTGGCCTGCAATGCCGAATTCGAGCGCTTCTTCGGGGCGCCAGAGGCGGAGATCATCGGGCGCACCGATTATGACTTTGTCGATCCGGCACTGGCTGATTTTTTTCGCCGCAACGATCTACGGGCGGTCGAGTGCGGTGGGCCAAACATCAACGAGGAGTGGGTCACTTATGCCAACGGTGGGCCACGCGTCCTGCTGGAAACCACCAAAACGCCGATTTATTCGAGTGGTGGTGATTTGCTGGGGGTGCTCGGGATCGGCCACAACGTCACCGAGCGGGTTCTGATGCTGGAGGGCATCCGCGAACGCGAGGCCCGTTTCCACGCTTATTTCGACTACGCGATGATCGGGATGGCGATCACCAGCCCGGAGAAGGGCTGGGTCGAGGTCAATGATGCGCTGTGCCAATCCTTCGGTTATACGCGCGAGGAGTTGCAGCGGATGACCTGGGCCGAGTTGACGCATCCCGACGATCTGGCGGCTGATTCTGCCCAGTTCCGGCGTCTGCTCGCCGGTGAAATCAGCGGCTATGCCATGGACAAACGCTTCATCCATCGCGACGGGCATCCGGTGCATACCCGACTGGCGGTCAGTGTGGTGCGCAAGACCGATGGGCAGGTTGATTATTGCGTGGCGATGGTCGAGGACATTTCCGAGCGCAAGGCGGCTGAGGCCAAGTTGCTTGAATACCAGAACCATCTGCTTGAGATGGTTGAGGCGCGTACCCGCGACCTGGCGCAGGCCAAGGAGGATGCCGAGCGCGCCAGTCGCGCCAAGAGCACCTTCCTCGCCAATATGAGCCACGAATTGCGGACGCCGATGAATGGTGTGCTCGGGATGATCGCGCTGGCCTGCAAGCGGATGAACGATCCGCGTGGCGCAGAGCAGCTGGAACGGGCGCGGGCGTCGGCCGAGCATCTGCTGGGGATCCTCAACGACATTCTTGACCTGTCCAAGATTGAAGCCGAGCGGATGACCCTGGAGCGGATTCCCCTGCATCTGTCGACGGTACTGGGCAATGTTTACTCGATGCTCAGCGTTCGGGCCGAGGAAAAGGGGCTGGCGCTGGTTGTCGATCTGCCCTGGGAGTTGGGGCGCAGGCCCTTGCTTGGCGACCCCTTGCGCCTCGGCCAGGTCCTCAACAACCTGACGGCCAACGCGCTCAAGTTCAGCCAGCACGGCGAGGTCAGGATTTTGGTTGAACAGGTGGCCGAGCTTGGTCGCGAGCTGGTGCTGCGCTTTTCGGTCAGCGATCAGGGGATTGGTATCGGCGAGGAAGAGCAGGCTCGCCTGTTTACTCCCTTTGTCCAGGCCGACGAGTCGATGACTCGCCGCTTCGGCGGCACCGGGCTCGGGCTGGCGATCAGCAAGCGCCTGGTCGAGTTGATGGGCGGGGAGATCGGGGTCCGCAGCCAGCTTGGGCAGGGCAGTTGTTTCTGGTTTACCGCCCGCTTGCCGCTGGCTAATGAACTGCATGCCGCACAGATGTTGCCGCAGCGTCGCGATGAGTCGGCCGAGAGCCGGCTACGCCGCGATTTTGCCGGTGCCTGCATCTTGCTGGCTGAGGACGAGCCGATCAGCCAGGCGGTGATGCAGGGCGCGCTTGAGGATGTCGGCTTGACCGCCGATCTGGCCGACGACGGTGCGGCAGCAGTGGTGCTGGCCGGGCGCCGGAAATACGATCTGGTGCTGATGGACATGCAGATGCCGCATCTGAACGGGGTCGAGGCGGCGCGTGCGATCCGTGCCGATTCGCTGAACCGGCAGACGCCGATTGTCGCGCTGACGGCCAACGCCTTCGAGCAGGATCGCCTGGCCTGTCTCGATGCGGGCATGAACGACCACATCAGCAAGCCGGTGGACCTCGAACTGGTTTATGCCACCCTGTATCGCTGGCTGAGTCGGGCCCGGGAGGGCGGCACGACTGCGCAGTGAAAACTGCCCGAATTCACGGTCGACCGTGTCCAGGCCCGGAAACCGCCACCCTCCGCGAATTGCCCAGGGGCGGCAGCGCTAAATGATTGCTCAAAGAACAAACGCCCCGCAGGTGAGCGGGGCGTTGGCTGCGGGCAGGCGGGCGGCGCTGGGTAGCGCTTACTGCCAGCTGATCAGGCCGTAGTTCTTCTTGCCCCGGCGCAGGATGCTGAAGCGGCCGAACAGGCGGTCATCGCCGACGATCTGGTGGTCGAGCGAATCGGCCTTGACGCCGTTGATCGCGACGCTGCCGCCCGAGATGAAGGTGCGGGCTTCCGACTTGGACTTGGCCAGGCCGGCGGCGACCAGCGCGTCGATCAGGCCGGCGTTGGCGCCGTCGAGCTGGACGCCGGGCATGCCATCCTGGGCCAGTTGTTCGAGGTCGTTCTCGGTCAGGTCGGCGAGCTGGCCGGAGAACAGGCTTTCGGTGATGCGGCGGGCAGCCATTAGCGCAACTTCGCCATGCACCAGACGGGTCGCTTCCTCAGCCAGGATGCGCTGGGCTTCCGGCTTGCCGCCGCTGGCTTTGTCGGCGGCTTCGATCTCGTTGATGCGGGCGACCGGCAGGAAGGTGAAGAACTTGAGGAACTTGTACACGTCGGCATCGGCCGTGTTCAGCCAGAACTGGTAGAAGGCGTAGGGCGAGGTCTTCTTCGGGTCGAGCCAGACGGCGCCGGATTCGGTCTTGCCGAACTTGGTGCCGTCGGCCTTGGTGATCAGCGGCACGGTCATGCCGTAGGCCTGGGTCTGGTGCAGGCGGCGGGTCAGGTCGGTGCCGGCGGTGATGTTGCCCCACTGGTCGGAACCGCCGACCTGGATCTTGCAGCCGTGGCGCTTGTACAACTCGGCGAAGTCGTAGCCCTGGAGCAGGCTGTAGGAGAATTCGGTGTAGGAAATCCCTTGATCCTCGCGCTGGATGCGCTGCTGCACCGACTCCTTCTTGATCATGGCATTGACCGAGAAGTGCTTGCCGATGTCGCGCAGGAACTCCAGGCAGTTCATGCCGCTGAACCAGTCATAGTTGTTGGCCATGATCGCCGCGTTGTCGCCCTCGAACTTGAGGAAGGGCTTGACCTGGTCGCGGATCTTGCCGACCCAGCTGGCGATCACATCCGGCGTATTCAGCTTGCGCTCGGTAGCCTTGAAACTGGGGTCGCCGATCATCCCGGTGGCGCCGCCGACCAAGGCAATCGGGGTGTGGCCGGCATCCTGGAAGCGCTTGAGGATCAGCACCGGCACCAGGTGGCCGAGGTGCAGGCTGTCGGCGGTCGGGTCGAAGCCGCAATACAGCGTCACCTTCTCCTCGGTCAGCATCTGGTCGAGCGTCTCCGCATCGGTGAGCTGGGCGATCAGGCCGCGATCCTGCAGGTCCTGAAGGAGGGGGGACTTGTACATTGCGTTTTCTCCACAAACCGGCGCAAGTTGAGAAAGATTCCGACGCGCCAAAAACCGGACCGCAGATTTTAGCAGAGGCGCTACGGTCGACTGCGGTTTGAGCGGTTTTTTGGCGGGGGGCAATATGGTGTTATCGGCTCTTGAGTGCAGAGCGAGCTGTTTTTCCAGGCGTCGGTGTTGTGCTGGGCGGGCATGTGGCGGATGGCGGCGGTGGGCGAAAGGGCAATTATCTGCGAAAAAAAAGATGCCATCACAGTGGGTGGTGGCCGATGGGGTGGAGGGCTTGCTCGGACTGGGTTGGGAGGCGACGATTGCCTCGGCTAACCGGGGATTTTTGGTTTTGTGCTGGGGCAAACGCTGGTGCTGGCAAAGCAAGTTGCAGTGCTGATGGCGTTTCGGTCTGCTGCTTGAGTTTTTATAAAAAAACAAATTTGACCGTGAATGTCAAAAAAAACAACTGTTTTTTGCAGTTTGTGCATTAAGTAATATACCTTTTGGCATTGCTGCGCGGCTTTGGCATAATCTTTTGGTCTTTTTTGGCGGCTGTTTGCGAGTTTTGAGCATTCTGGCTGCGCGGTTTCATCTTCGTTGATAGGGAGTTTTCATGAACAAGAGCGCCATTCTGTGTGCGCTGCTGGCCGGGGTGGGATTGTCCGGCTGTGCTTCGAAATATGCCGATGTGCCGACGCCGACCCGCTTTGAGGCGGCGGCACAGAAGAAGCTGCAGGCGGCGCAGCACTGGCAGGTGATCGCCGGGCATGTCGCCGAACAGTTGGCGGCCGATCTGAGCATGGGTGACAAGCTCGCCGGGCGGGCCTTGTACGTGCCGCAGCCGGGGGGCGAACAGGCGTTTGTCGAAGGTTTTCGCGAATTGCTGATCACCGCGCTGGTCGAGCGCGGCGTGCCGGTGGCAACGCAGGCGCAAGGGGCTTTGAGCGTTGATGTGCGCTATGCGGCGTATCGGTTTTCTCCTGAGCGGGTGGTCAATCAGTATCGCTATGGTCAGCTGACCTCGCTGGCCACTGGTTTTTGGGGGCTGGGAGCGATTGGCTCAGCCAATGTGACCCACGCCGTGGGTGTTCATGCGGGGACGGTCATGGTCGGTCTGGGGGCTTGGCTTGATGGATGGCGCTGGTTGGAGAACGAAGCGACTGGCAAATCCCGGGAAGCTAGCGGCCCCGTCCCGCAAAGCGAAATCGTGCTGACTACGTCGATTGCCGATGCCGGCCGGATCGTGGCGCGCAAGAGCCATGTTTATTTCGTCGCCGATGCTGATGTGGCGCTTTACTGGAATCGGCCGGCGGCAGGCGGGGCGGTGCTCAAGGTCAGCGGTGATTGCGGCGGGGAGGTGGCGAAATGCGCGCGCTGATTACCGGAGCATGGCTGGTCCTCGCCGGGCTCGGTCTGAGCGGTTGTGAAACCATCCAGCGCAATGGCGATCTGCCCGAGCCGACGTATGAAGAGGCGGGCAAAAATGCCTTTGTTCAGGCCAACTACCGTGCCGTGGGCGAGTTGATGCAGCGCTACGGGCTGCCGGCCAGCGTCAATAATCGGCCTGAAAGCGCGGCCGCGCCGTTTATCGTGGCGACCGTGGCCAATATCGACCAGCTGGAGCAGTCGTCGACCCTGGGGCGGCTGATTTCCGAGCAGGTGTCGTCGCGCTTGAGCCAGATGGGGCAGCAAGTGGTTGAACTGAAGCTGCGTAACGGCATTTACATGAAGCGCAACGAGGGTGAATTCCTGCTTACCCGCGAAATCAAGGAAGTGGCAACGGCGCATCGGGCGCAGGCCGTGGTCCTCGGGACTTACGCCGAAAGCGCGTCCTACATCCACGTCAGCCTCAAACTGGTCAATCCGGCCAACAGCATGATCCTGGCTGCGCACGACTATGCGCTGCCGCTGGATCGGCAGGTGCGCAGCATGCTGCGCAAGAGCCAGTCGGGCCTGCGCTAGGCGGCGAACGGAAGCAGGTGCTGGGGCCGCGCTTGGCGCGGCCCTTTGTTTATTGAAAAAGCCGGCACCGGCTTGAGGTAAAATGCCCATCTTTGATTGTCGACCGCAAACATTCCTGCCATGACCCAGAATACCTCCCTCTCCTACCGTGATGCCGGCGTCGATATCGATGCGGGCGATGCCCTCGTCGACCGCATCAAGCCGCTGGCCAAGAAAACGCTGCGCGACGGCGTGCTTGGCGGCATCGGCGGGTTCGGCGCCCTGTTCGAGGTGCCCAAGCGCTACCAGGAGCCGGTGCTGGTGTCCGGGACCGACGGCGTGGGTACCAAGCTCAAGCTGGCCTTCCAGCTCAATCGCCACGACACCGTTGGCCAGGATCTGGTCGCGATGAGCGTCAATGACATCCTGGTCCAGGGCGCAGAGTCGCTGTTCTTCCTCGATTATTTTGCCTGCGGCAAGCTCGATGTCGATACCGCCGCAGCCGTCGTCGGCGGCATTGCCAAGGGTTGCGAACTGGCCGGTTGCGCGCTGATCGGTGGCGAAACCGCCGAAATGCCGGGGATGTACCCGGATGGCGAATACGACCTGGCCGGTTTTGCTGTCGGCGTCGCCGAAAAATCCAAGCTGATCGACGGCAAGTCGATCCAGCCGGGCGACGTGGTTCTCGGCCTGGCTTCTTCCGGTGCCCACTCCAACGGTTACTCGCTGGTGCGCAAGATCATCGAGCGTTCCAACCCGGACATGAATGCCCCGTTCGACGGCGAGCGCTCGCTGGCGGAGGTGGTGATGGCGCCGACCCGCATCTACGTCAAGCAAGTGCTGGCCACCATGCAGAAGGTGACGATCAAGGGCATGGCCCACATCACCGGCGGCGGCCTGCTCGAAAACGTGCCGCGCGTGTTGCCCGACAACACCGTCGCCGAGTTGCAGAAGGCCGCCTGGCCGCGTCCCAAGCTGTTCGACTGGATGCAGGCCGAAGGCAATGTCGCCGAGAACGAAATGCACCGTACCTTCAATTGCGGCATTGGCATGGTGGTGATCGTTTCCGCCGCCGATGCCGACGCGGCGGAAGCCGAACTCAAGGCGCAGGGCGAGGCGGTCTATCGCATCGGCGTGATCCGGGCGCGTCAGGGTGACGAAGCGCAGACCTTGGTGGTCTGATTCTCCGGCGCAGCGGGGCGACCGGCATCTGCGGGTGCCGGCGCTGCTGCTGGCGGGCGCCGTGTTTTCTTTTTTTGCGCCGCCGCAGGTGGCGGCGGCAGTTGCCCGGCCTGGCCCGGCGGCCGGGGGGCCGGCAAAACCAGCAGCAAAGTCTGCGGCAAAGATGATCGGGCGTTCGCCCAATGCGGTGCGAGCAGCATTGCCTCGGGCACGGCCCAAGGCGCCGCCGCCCAGTGAGCCGCTGGCCAATAATCCCGCTGATTATCTGGTGGCCACTCTGGGCGCAGCCGAAGTGCTGGCCGGCGATTTTCAGGGCGTGCATGGTGCGGCCAGTTTTTATGGTCATGCCTTTCAGGGGCGGCGCACGGCTTCCGGCGAAACTTTCGATGTCCGCGAATTCACCGGCGCCAGCAATCGTTTCCCGCTAGGGAGCAAGGTCGCCGTCTATCGCCCGGATACCGAGGCCTGCGTGATCGTGCGGATCAACGACCGGATGGCCGGGCATCGCAAGCGGGTGATCGACCTGTCCCGCAGTGCGGCAGAGGCCTTGGGTAGTTTGCGGTCTGGTGTCGCGATTGTCCGGGTGGCTCGGCTCGATCCGGCGCATGCGGCAGCCCTGTTTGCGGGCGAAGGCGAGGGGGATGCGCGGCAAGCTTGCCGGGCGGCCTTCGGTTTGCCGGAGGCGCCGGATTTTTACGGTCAACCGCTGCCGGGAGCTGATTTTTCGTTGCCGGTACAGGAACTCGGGATGCAATGAAAGTTACATTCAGGAGGCGTTCGGTGCTTGCGGTGATGAGCTTGGTCTACAATGGCGTACTTTCGGGAGATGAAGAAAAAAGCCATGGATAGCGGACTGTTGGTGTTCATTGTTGATGACGATGAAATTATTCTGACCGTGCTGCGCGAGATTCTCGCCGGGCAATGCGCGGTCGAGTGCTTTACGTCGGTCGAGGCGTGCCGGGCCCGCTTGCCCGAACGCCAGCCCGATCTGCTGCTGCTCGATTTGTCGTTGCCGGGGATGGATGGCTATACCTTCTGCCGCGAGTTGAAGGACGACTGGGAAACCCAGGATATCCCGGTGATTTTCGTCTCCGCCAATGACGACATGGAGACCCGCCTGAGCTGCTACGAAGCCGGTGGCGAGGATTTCATCCTCAAGCCGTTCGCGCCGGCCGAGATTCAGTGCAAGCTGCAGGTTGCCGAGCGCATCATCGCCAGCAAGCGGGCCCTCAACGAGCAGGCCGGTTATGCGCAGCGCACGGCGCTCTCGGCGATGACCAGCATGGGCGAACTCGGGGTGGTCCTGCAGTTTCTCAGCAAATCCTTCGCCTGCAGCGATGTCGAGTCGCTGGCGGCGGCAATCCTTGAGGCGACCCGGCAGTGGGACTTGCAGGCAGCCGTTCAGTTGCGTCTCGACGGACGGGTGCATTCAGTCAGTGCTAACGGTCCCGAGCTGCCGCTCGAGGTTGCCGTACTCAACCATGTTCGCAACAGCGGCCGGATTTTTCAGTTCAAGTCGCGCTGCGTCTTCAACTACGGCAATCTGACCCTGCTGCTCAACAACATGCCGCTCGATGATGATGATCGGGCCGGGCGCATCCGCGACAACGTGGCGCTGCTGGCCGAAGGTGCCGCCGCCAGGATTCAGGCGATCGAAAGCGATTTGCTGGCGCACCGCCGGCGCGAAGGGATCGAGCACATGCTGCCGCAGGTGCAGCAGGTATTGCAGTCGGTCCAGTCCGGTTACCGGCGCACTTCATTCGAGTTGACGCAAAGCATGCTGGAGTTCGAGCAGGTGCTGGCCAAATCCTTCATTTCGCTCGGCTTGACCGAGGAGCAAGAGGAGTTTCTGACCCGGCTGACCAGTGAGCAGATGCGCACCATGGTGGCTGCGCAGGATCAGGGGGCGCAGGTCATTGATCAGCTGCAGGAACTTGCCGATTCGCTGGGAGGGCTGCTCAGAGGCTGAGGTTTTTTGCGCTCAACCAGCCGGCGACATGATCGCCGGCTTTTTTTTGCAGTGCAGGATCCAGGCAGTCGAAATTCTCTGCAGTGAAAGAATTGCTGAGCCAGGTGATCTGTCGCTTGGCCAGCTGCCGGGTGGCAAAAATGCCCCGGTCCCGCAATTCCCGGTGGGGAATCAGGCCGTCCTGAACTTCCCAGGTCTGGCGGTAACCGACACAGCGCATCGAGGGCAGGCCAAGGTGCAGCGAGTATTTTTCCCGCAATTGCCGTACTTCATCGTCGAGCCCGGCGAGCAGCATGCTGTCAAAACGCTGGGCAATCCGCTCATGCAGGACGCTACGGTCGGAGGGCAGCAAGCCCAGCTGCAGGAAGTCGTAGGGCGGCGTCGTTTGCTCGCTGGCAGCCAGCAGGGCCGACATGGTTTGCCCCGACTGCAGATAAATTTCCAGTGCCCGCTGAATCCGCTGGCTGTCGGTCGGGTGGAGGCGGGCGGCGGTGGTCGGGTCGATCGCTTGCAGGCGGGCGTGCATCGCCGGCCAGCCAAGCCGAGCGGCTTCGGCGTCGAGTTCGGCACGGATGCTGGTGTCGGCTTGCGGCAGGTCGGCCAGCCCCTGCAGCAGTGCCCGGAAGTAGAGCATGGTTCCGCCGACCAGCAGGGGAATCCTGCCAGCCTCCCGGATTTCAGCCATCGCTGCCAATGCATCAGTGCAGAAACGGGCCGCCGAGTAGCTTTCCTCGGGGGTGATCAGGTTGATCAGCCGGTGCGGGTGGCGTGCCAGTTCCTTGCTGCTGGGCTTGGCGGTGCCGGCATCCATGTCGATGAAGACCTGGGCCGAATCGACGCTGATCAATTCGCAGGGGAAGCGCTCGGCCAGGTGCATGGCCAGGGCCGTTTTGCCGGATGCCGTCGGGCCCATCAGCAGGATGGCAGGGGGTAAGGCGTGGGTGGAGCAGGCGGAATTCATGGCGGCGAATGCTATCACGGGTGTCGGTGAATCCCCGGGGGCAGGGCAGCGATAGGGTGGGGAATGCCTCCCAATGGCTGGTTTTTCTCACCTTCCGGGTTGAAGTACAATGGAAAGGTTTGCCTTAATCAAGGCGCTTGGAATATTGGTGCGGGGGCTGGTCGATGAGTTTCGGGGCGGTGTTGGCAGTGCTGGTAGCCGGGGTTGGCGGCGATAGTGGAGGGTTTGCAATCAATGCCTTCGAGGTGGAGGGTGTGACGCTGTTTTCCGAAGCGGTGGTTGATCAGGTCGTTCAGCCCTACGTCGGCACTGGACGGACCCTGGATGACATCAATGCCGCCGCTGAGGCATTGCGTGGCGCTTATGAAAAGGCTGGCTACCCGGTGGTCAAGGTTTATCCCCCGGTGCAGGCGGCCGAGCAGGGCCGCATCAAGCTCAAGGTGATCGAAGGGAAGATACAGTCGGTGCAGATCAAGGGGAGCCAGATCTACAGTGCCGACAATATCCGCGCCAGCTTGCCGCCGTTGCAGGAATTGCGCAAACCCAATACCGGCCAGATTGTGGCAGCCGTCGCCGCCGCCAATGAAAATCCGGCCAAACAGGTCGCCGTCAATTTTCAGGCCGCCGAGCAACTGGGTGATATTGATGCGATTGTCAATGTGACCGAGGAAAACCCCGAAAAAATCCTGCTCACGGCCGATAACATGGGGAGCAAATCAACCGGGGTGAATCGCTACAGCCTTGGCTATCAGCACGCCAATCTGTTCAACCGCGATCACATGCTGACGCTGACGGCCAGTACTTCCTGGGATTTTCCCCAGAAGAGCCTGAGCCTTTCGGGCGGCTACCGGATTCCGTTTTATGAAAGCGGTTTGTCCCTCGACTTGATTGCGGCGTATTCAGATTCGAATGCCACGACCAATGTCGGCTTTGGTAACGCCAACCAGTTCACCGGCAAGGGGGTCACGCTCGGGCTGCGCCTTAACCAGGTCCTGGCCAGCATTGGCGAATACCGTCATCGCCTGATCTACGGTTATGACTTCAAGGATTTTCGCAATGACTGTACCGGGGCACCGGATGCGCCGGGCAAGTGTGGAACCATCACCTCGCAGCCGCTGAGCGTTTCCTATTCTGCGCAACTGAACAATCCCGCCTATCAGCTCAACGGCAGTTTGGGCTGGTTTGTCAATCTGCCCGGTGGGCCGAACGGCGGCAATCAGGAGTACCGCATGAACGCCAGGGGTGGGGAAAACAGCTGGCAGGCCTGGCGTTTTAGCGCCGGAGCGATGTTGCCGCTGCCTGAGGATTTCCAGTTTCGGGTTGCTCTGGCCGGGCAAGTGACCGGTAATCGCCTGATTGCCGGCGAACAGTTCGGGGTCGGTGGTTCGGCTTCGGTGCGCGGCTATATGGAGAGAACCGCGACCGCAGAGAGCGGCTATAGTGTGAACGTGGAGTTGTATTCCCCGGATATCGGCAAGCACCTGGGCGAAGGTGTCGGTTTGCGGGCCTTGGTGTTTCACGATTTCGGCCGGGTCTATTCAAACGCCGGTGCTGCCCAGTTGCCGCTCTCCAGCGTCGGGGCCGGTCTGCGCTTCAATCTGGGGCGTAGCCTTGCCTTCAAAGTTGACGTCGGGGTCACCCAAGAGTCATTTGTCGGTGGTCCGGGGACCGGAATGAGTCGCCAGCGTGGCGATTCCTTCGGTCATGCCGCGCTCAATATTTCGTTTTGATCCCGCTTTCAGGGAGTCGCAAGATCATGAATGCTCGTCACCGTACTACCTCCCGCGCTTCCCATCCGGTTTGCGTTTTTCGCCCGTCCCTGGTGGCCATGGCCGTTGCGGCCTGCTTTGCCCACAGCGGCGCAATGGCCAACCCGGTGGGCCCGCAAGTGGTTGCCGGCAATGCCCAGTTCAATCAGCAGGGCAGCACCCTGACGGTGACGAATGCGCCGGGAACCATCATCAACTGGCAGCAGTTCAACATCAATGCGGGTGAGACCACGCGCTTTAACCAGCAGTCGGCCAGTTCGGCCGTACTCAACCGGGTGATGAGCAACGACCCGAGCAAGATTTATGGCCAGCTGCAGTCAAATGGGCAGGTCTTCCTGGTGAACCCGGCGGGGATTTTCGTCGGTCCCAATGCGGTGATCGACGTCAGCAAGCTGATTTTGTCGTCGCTGAACCTCAATGACGCCGATTTTCTGGCTCGGCGCTTCAGCTTCAACGGCGGCGGCTTCGGACCGGTGGTCAACCAGGGGCGAATTTCAACGCCGCTGGGGGGGAGTGTTTATCTGGTCGGCGGCGAGGTCAGGAATGAAGGCCTGATTTCCAGTCCGCAGGGGCAGGTGCTGCTGGCCGCCGGCAAGAGCGTCAGCCTGGCTGATACTGCCGGGCCCGAACTGACCGTGACGATTGCTGCGAGCGGCAACAAGGCGGTCAACCTCGGGCGTATTGATGCGAATGGTGGGCGGATCGACATGTTCGGCGCCCTGATCGACCAGCAAGGGATTTTGAGTGCGGATAGTGTCAGTGTCGATGCACGCGGACGAATCGTGTTGCGCGCAACCGACACGGCGACGGTCGGCGGGGCACTGAGCGCCACCAACAGCCAGGGGCAGGGCGGCGAGGTCCGGGTTTTAGGCGAAAAAGTCGAGTTGACCGCAAGCGCTGCGCTCGATGCCTCTGGTTCTAGCGGTGGTGGCAGCGTGCTGGTTGGTGGTGACTGGCAAGGCAAGAATGCCTCCGTGCCCAATGCGCAAACGACCTTGATGCAGGCCGGTGCAACGATCAAGGCCGATGCCACCGAAAGAGGTGACGGCGGCAAGGTCGTCGTCTGGGCTGATGGGCATGCCGACTTCAAGGGGCAGATTTTTGCGCGGGGCGGTGTATTTGGTGGCAACGGTGGACAGGTTGAGACTTCAGGGCATCGGACGCTGGCCTTGGGGGGGCGCGTCGATGCGCGGGCGTCAGTCGGCAAGACCGGCTTCTGGTTGATCGATCCGGCGATAATCTGCTTGGTGATCAGCACAGAAGCGTGTACTTCCGGTTCCGCAACAAAATACGATACTGCTCAGCTCGAGAACGACCTTTTGTCTGCAGATGTAACCTTGAGCGCTACGGATTACATTGAAATACTGCCCGCAGGCGGGACGTACGAGGCCTATCAGGGATCCGCAGGGGCAAATATTCCGGACGGCAGGAAACTGACGGTGAAGGCACCTTACATTTCTGTGAACGGGACTTTCGACACCAAAACGAACAATCGCAACCTGTCCCTGTGGCTGCAAGCGGTCGAGGTGGATGGTCCATCGCTGACCTATTCCAGCAAAAATAAGACCGTGGTTTTGGACTCTGGTGCGAACATTCGTTTGGCCGGCCCGGGGACTACGGTTTCCGATTCAGCGGATACGATGAGTGAGGCCAGCTTCAAGGTCGAGGCTGCGACCCTCGATTTCAAAGGTGGCAGCAAGGTCGAGGTTGGTAGCTTTGGCAGCAACACCGGTATCGCTGCAATTCAGGCCAATGCCATCAGTGCGGCCAGCCCAGCAAAACTGGCAGCCGGCAATGTCCATATCGAAGCAGGCAGTTTTTCCAGTAATCTTGAAGTCAAGGCAAATACGCTCAAGCTGGACCCCAAGTCAGCCAATATCCAGCATTTGAAGCTCGGGGTGTCGATCTCCAACGATGCTTGCGGAGCGGGTAATTTCTGTTTTTCGGACGTGCATGAACTGTTTGCCAGTACCAGTTCATTGACCAAGTTGCTGATCAAGAACCCTTATGATGTCGGCTCGACCTATGGCGACATTTATTTGAGCGGGAGCTTTAATCCTCGTGCGTCGACCTTGTCGATGCTGACCTCGGGCAAGGTTTTTCTTCAGTCGTATACCGTACCGACGGTGTTGACCGGGACCTTGATCGCCAAGGGCGGGTCGGTCGAGTGGTCGGGGGAGTTCAAACTCACCAACGGCATGACCTCGGGGCCGCGAGTTCGCCTGGAGTCTACGGATGATGCCAGTGGCGAAATCAAGCTGGCCAGCGACGCGGTGATCAATATTCCGAAGACAGCTTCGGTCCAGGAAAACACCAACTGGTATGAGGAAGCCGATTTGCGTTTTAACGGCAGCAAGCTGCGGGTAAAACCCGGGGCTCAGGTCACGGTGGGCGGGGTGAACAACCGGGCGGGGATTGTGCAAATATCGACCCGGAATTTGTCGGTTGAAGCGGGTGCCGAGTCAACTTTTACTACCGGTATTCTGGCGGCAGGGGCTCCAGATTACGAAGCATTGGGTAGCAACTCAAGCATTGTTCCGCTCAAGGTAAATGCCTGGACGCTGGCGATGGTGCCCAAGGGGATCGAGCGCGACAACATCCAGTTGGGTGACGACAGTAACTGTCCTGGCGGCACAATCTGCATCAAGGACGTCAGCACCTATTTCTCGGGTAGCTGGAAGGAAACTGCCGTGAACACCTCGGGAACCGGTACCATTTCCGTGGTCGACGGTTTTTTGCAGCCGGCCGAGAGCCTCAGTCTGAATGCTGGCGGTAATCTGAGCATCAGTACCAACCTGACGGTCAGCCGGGAGCTTGGCTTGACCTCGCAGCAGGGAAATATCCAGATTAATTCAGCATCTGCGCAGGCCAGTTATATTTTCGCCCATGCCAAGTCCAGCAGCGGCAATATTTCCTTGGGTTCGACCGGTTCGCTTCAGGGTACGGGTAATCTGGCGCCGCTGAAAGAGCCCGGTAGTGCGAGTACCTATAATCCAACCTCGACCGATCCTACCGTACTCGTCGAGTTGGGCGATGCTTCGTCTGGAACCAGCTACGGTGCTTTGTCCTTGACCGCGCCAGCCTCCCAGATCAACGCGACGGGTAGCTCGAATGGCAAAACCTGGTTCTTGATTACCCCTACCTCAACCTTAGAGCCAACCTCGTCTTTGCCCTCCGGGTTCAGGACGTACGCTGACAAGGCGGCACTGACGGCTGCCGGCTATTTGTCCAATTCCACAATTGCCAGCTCCGATCTCACCAATCGCAAGTTTTATGCGGTGGGAACGGCTCCGACGGTGAGTAGTGGCGGCGGTGGTGGCGGAGGAGGGGGCGCTACTCCCACTCCAACCCAGACACCGGCACCGACCCCTAGCCCAACCCCCGAGCCGACACCCGCTCCGACCGTGCAGCCGACGCCCGCCCCGA
>ERZ1066115.305-NODE-305-length-14889-cov-13.492113_pt1 | contig 14889 bp, 17 predicted proteins | sample MGYA00382762_ERZ1066115 | MGnify/ENA primary metagenome ERZ1066115 (study PRJEB33369, sample SAMEA5778345) | biofilm metagenome | biome: Industrial cooling water; feature: Water cooling tower basin; material: Biofilm | place: United Arab Emirates | collected... | reverse complement strand
TCTCCAAGGTTGGGGAGAATACGTCTAAGTTTACGACCGAATTGGGTAGCTTGACCAGTAACATCACCGCCCTGAATAAGGTGTATGGCGGCATGCTAACTGCCATGAAGGGTAGTAACTAAGAGAAGTGAAACTGAGATTTATTTTCTAAACCAAAATCAAAAAATACCATGGCAGGTGGTAAGGAAACACCCAGGCAAAAGATGATTGGTATGATGTACCTGGTACTAACCGCGCTCTTGGCGCTGAATGTTAGTAACGCGGTATTGGAGAAGTTTGCCATCATTGATGAGACGTTGGTCAAGTTGATAGCAGAAACCACTGCTGCCAACGAATTGAAATTAAACGCGATTCTGGCCTCGAATCAGGATGAACGTGCACAAAAGGCTAAAGACCAGGCCAAGGAGATCCGCGAGATGACTAAAAAGACACTCGCGTATCTGGATGAACTCAAGAAAAAAATGTCTACCGAGGCTGATGGGGCAGCCATTGAGGGTGAGGAATTGGTGTTGAACACCAACCGCTCGGAAGAATTAATGCTCGATCACCAAAAACCGGAAGAGGGAATTCGGTACGAAAAGGAATTGAACGATTATGTTAACAATTTGAACAAGATCATGGCGTTGAAAACGCCCTTCGCCAAGCTAACCAAGAAAGCAGAGGATTATGAGCAGTTCAAGAACAACACTAACCAATTGGACAAAACCTTCTTGCAGTTTTCGTTTGAGTTAACTCCCACGATGGGCGCTATTGCTACAGTAAGCCAGATGCAAACGGAAATTTTGGAGTACGAACGGGCTGCTTTGGATACCTTGTTTGCCCGTGCCGATGCCTCGACCATCAAATTTAATAAGGTGGTTCCAATGGTGCGTGCTGAGTCCAATACTCTCGTTGCAGGCCAGGAGTATTCTGCTGATCTCTTTATTGCCGCTGCTTCAGACGAAGAGCCGGAAATGTTTAAAGATGGCTCCCCCGTTAAAGTGGATGTTGACCCGGTTACTGGAATTAAGATGGGTAAAATCAAATTCAGAACCTCAGGTGGTTCCTATGATAAGAATGGTTTGGCCGACATGTCGTATAAGGTTAAGATCAATGTGAAGGGTAAGCCGTATGAAGAAGTGATTCGATACAAAGTTGCCCGGCCTGTAGCCAAGTTTGAATCCGAGAGTGCCAGCACGTTGTACCTGGATTGCGGTAACGAAATGTCCGTAACAGTTCAAGGTTTAACCGAATCTTCTGGAATTTCCTTAAGTGCACCAGCTGATCAAGGTAAAATTGTTCCTCAGGGCGCAGGCAAATTTGTGTTGATCCCTACTCGTCCGCAAATGGATGTACGCGTAAGTGTTAATGGCTCACAAATCGAAGTGAAGCAGTTTAAAGCTAAGGGAGTTCCTATGCCTGTAGCAAAATTGATGGTTGGAAATGGTGAATATGATGTGAAGCGCGGTATTCCTCCTGGAACCTCTGTGGTACGATTTGTACCCGATATTTCAGATGAAACCTTCAAACGTCAGAATGCTAAAGACGCAGGTTACCGGGTAGTAAGTATGACACTTCAGATCACGGGTAAAACTCCAATCACGCTTAACTCAGGAACCATTGAATTATCACGTTATGGCTTGCGTCCTGGTGATAGTTTCTCCATCTATAACGTTCAAGTTGTGCGTTCTACATGGGATCCGAACGACAATGACGCAAAACCGGTCAACGCGAAGTTGGAAGGTGTTTTTGTGATGGGTAAATAATAAGCAAACATGAAAGTAGTTAGTTTAATAGCGTTGTCTCTTGGCTTTTCGGCAGTTGCTTTAGCGCAGCAGGATACGGTCTATAATCCGAATTCTACCGAGCGGATTCCTTACTATGAGCAGTTATATCGATTCCGTGTGGAGCGGGTGGTTGACTTAGGCGAGAAGCAAAATGCAGGCTTTAAATCAGCTCAGTCTGACCTGACTGATTTTCTGATCAAGAGTATTCAAAGCGAGCAATTAACTGCTTATGACGACTCATTGAAAAATCGCAGGCCTGCTGCAGAAATTCTCGTCAGTAACCAAGCGGTTATGGAGGCTGCGTATGATGCTAAGAAATCATACTTTACGAATGAGGCTGCTAGTTATGGAGGAAAAAATTATATTTCAACCCGTAACGATAACATTGGTCATTTACCAACGGACACTCAGTGGTGGGAATTAGCACCCAGTCAAACGGAATACTACACCAAGAGTAATATCGTTGCGATTAAGATTGTTGAAGATGTGATCTTTGACAAACGCAGGTCAAGACTTTATTATGACATCCAGGCGATTGGCCTAATGGCGCAACGTTCTGGCGAGACTACGATTAACCCGATTGCCTACATCTTTTATAAGGACTTTTATAACCTGGTTGAGAAAACAGCTCACAGTAAAGATTGGAAAGAACGCGACCGGGTGATGTGGAGAAATCGCTATAACCCGGCAGAAAACCGCACCTTTACCGATGCCTTTAAGCTTCGGTTGTTCCATGGCATAATTGAAAAGGTTGAGAATCCTGACGACCGCACGATTCAACAGATTTACGAGCGGAATGGCCGCAGCTATAGTGAAGCAGTATTCGCACGTTGGGAGGAAGAGATGCGCATGATGGAGAAGGAGCACAACCTATGGGAGTACTAAGTTGTAGAATCAGAAATTAATAAAAGCCCCGTATCCGGGGCTTTTTCATTTGATATGATTACCATACGGGAAGGGGTAAAGGCAGACTTGCCGCGGGTTCTGGAACTCATCAAGGAATTGGCGGAGTATGAAAAGGCTCTTCATGAAGTTACGAATACCGTGGCTTTGATGGAGATAGACGGATTTGGCGATAAGCCGGTGTATGGCTTTTTTGTGGCCGAGGATGAAACTGGAATTCACGGGCTTTCCTTGTTTTACTACCGGTATTCAACGTGGAAGGGGAGGCGTTTATACCTGGAGGATATTATTGTCACTCAAGCGAAGCGGGGGCAAGGTATTGGCAAGTTGTTGTTTGAGGCGACTATGAAAACAGCCCTTGAAGAGAATTGTACCGGTATGATGTGGCAAGTACTGGATTGGAACCAGTCAGCCATTGACTTTTATAAAAAATATGGAACCCGATTCGATGCGGAATGGGTCAATTGCCATCTGGAAGCAGCGGATATTAAAAAGTTCTTGGGTTAAATCTCATCCAACAAGGTATTAAAAGCAACGTGCCGGTCTTTGAACTGCAGGCGATGCGCTTCTGTAATTTTTGGCGCGAATTCGTTTAGGTAATTCAATACGTTTTCAATGGAATCCGAGAAACACTGTACACTGTACGAAACGGATGTTTCGTCATCGTGGGTCAGTACTTTATACATTTTGTAGTTGACAAACAGGCCTGTCTCCATCATGGCCGGAATGTAGTTCGCTTTCATCCAGGCAATCCATTCCGCTTCAATTTGTTTGTCGACACCAAAGGTTACGTTATACAATAACATAGTCTAGATTTTAGTCGGATTGTACGTAGTCGGCAAGATAACTGAACTCTTCGGTAAGCTGGCCATTTTCAGTAATGGTTCCGCGCCTGACAATTCCTTCAGAATCATTGACCAACAACGGTTTTAAGATCCGGTCGATTAAATCCCGGCCAAATTCTTCTGAAGCGCTGCGGGGCAGTTCGCACGGTAAATTATCAACCGCCATAACGGTTACATGGGCCTCACTACTCAACGGGGCCATGAGGGTATCCGTTACCGGATCATAATCATAAAGTGGTTCAGGGATAGTACTTGCGCGTTTTGTGCTCGGCACAGAACCCATGATATCACAGGTGATGTCAGCAATGACTTTGATTTGGAACTCGGTCGACAGCATATCCTCACGTGTAAACAAAACCGGAGCTTTGGGATTCCAAAACGCACCGGCCATAAGCAGGTGTGCCACTTTGGTAAATTTCAAAAATTGTGATTGATAACGTTCGGGATGTAAATGAAACTCTTCACGGTTAAAATGTCCACCTTCGATTCGTTCGTGGTAGTCAGCACTGGCCAGTTGGGTATAAACAGCCTCGTCATACGTTTTGGTTAAGAAATCATGCGGATTAACTTTCCGGATCCCAGCCGTGTCCAGCGTTTCCATGGCCCCTTTTCCAACCCGGCCTGCACCAGTTAAAATTATCTTAATGGGTGGAAGTATCACTTTTCTAAGTTCAAGCTTTAGATCGTTGATATCAAAACACTCAAACGCCCGTCTCACGGAAAAGAGATTATATCGCTTACCATAAGCCCAAAGTCCATTATAGGCGCCAACAATTCCCGCAAAACGACCAAACGCAACGAGTCGGTTTCCCTGATAATCTTTTAATGCCTCGTAATCAATCAGCCGGATATTCTTTCTTAAAATGGCCTGAAGTAATTTTTTGTTGTGCGGCTGCTTCTTAATGGTATGGGAAAAGAAGAGGTAGGTCTTATTTTCAAGGAGTGCGTCAATCGGGACCTCTTTAATTCCCATCAGAATATCACACTCGCTCATGTCCTTGGCAATTTCAAGATTCAAGGCCCGATATTCATCATCCTGGTAACACCGGAATGAACTTTCCTGGCAAACTATTTTAACCGTTGGGAATCGCTGTTCGATTTCTTCAGCCTGAGCTGGACTAAACGGTACGCGTTTGTCTGGTGGAATTTTACCCTCCCGGATGAGGCCAATTTTGGTAATGGACATGACATTGGTTTAATTCCCAAGTTAGTGTTTTCACATTTTATTACCTTCCCATAAATTTCAGGATGAACTATTTTTTTCTAGCTATGGGGTGGACTTTTTATTTTTTTGTTCATAGCGCATTGGCTAGTGAGAAAATAAAGCACGTAGTAGCCTTACGCCTTGCTCGGGTGAAACACTATTACCGGTTGTTTTATTCCATCATTTCCACCTTGGGATTGCTGGGGCTTTTCCTATTTCAGGCTTCGTTGCCTACCACTTTTCTCCTGGAGTCAAACCCCGCGATCCGGTATTTTAGTTTGATACTCGCCACGGCCGGAACTCTTGTGATAAGCCGATCATTTAAACAGTACAGCGCACTTGGCTTTATGGGCTTCAAACAAGAGCCAGTTTACTTTGTGCGAAGTGGAATTTTAAGCAAAGTCAGGCATCCCATTTATTCCGGCACCATATTGCTTGTTCTTGGATTCTTATTTTTTCATCCTACCGTGGCTACCTTGATTTCGGTGGCTTGCATTTTCTGCTATCTGCCCATTGGTATTTATCTCGAGGAGAAAAAATTAATAGCACAATTCGGCAATGAATATGTGAAATACCGGAACGAGGTACCAGCTCTTGTTCCCCGACTATTCAGGTAAGCTATTCGAGGAAGTTACCGAGAATGGAACTGGCTTCTTTGCGTGAATTTCTCCCATAAGGTGAAAGCGCCTGAACGAGCTTACGAATGGGCATGGATTGCAACCACACCTTGCCACTTCCGCGTAAGGTGGCCAGAAAGATACCTTCTCCGCCAAAAATCATTGACTTTAAACTGCCAGAGCTCTCGACATCGAAGTCGATTTGGGATTCAAAAGCCACCACACACCCGGTGTCAACACGGAGGGTTTCATGGTTAAGTGTTCGCTCTATAACGGTGCCCCCGGCATGAACAAATGCCTTGCCATCACCTTGCAACTTTTGGAGAATAAAGCCTTCGCCTCCTACCAAGCCAGCTCCGATTTTACGGTTGAATACAATGGAAAGCTTTGTTCCGTAAGCGGCACATAAAAATCCATCTTTTTGAACCACTAATTCGTTGTTTCTGCTGGTGGCCAGATCGACTGGGATAATAGTACCTGGATACGGTGCCGAGAAACCTACCTTAGCTTTACGATTACCACGATTGGTGAAATGCGTCATAAACAGGGATTCACCCGTCAGGATTCTGCTGCCCGCTGATAATAATTTATCGAACAAGCCTTGATTCGGATTCGAACCATCGCCCATTTTGGTTTCAAAGGCAATGCCGTCTTCCATAAAAAGCATCGCGCCTGCTTCTGCAATCACGGTTTCCATCGGATCCAATTCTACTTCTACAATCTGAATACTTTCCCCTTTGATTTGATAGTCGATTACATGCGAGTTTGCCATGATTACCTGGATTTGTTGGTCTCCTTAAATACGGGATATTCTACGGTTTGGTTTTGCGATTTATTTTTTTCGATGTATTCATCTAAAAAATTCCAAGTCAGTAACCCATCATCAGATTGCGGTTCCAACAGGTAAAAAATAAGATTGGCAAGGGGCTGCTGTAAGGGTATACGAAAGTCGCCTTTTTTGAATTTTTGAGAAGCCGGTAAAAACTTTCCTTCAGCCTGTGCCAGGGCATGACCCTGAAAAGCCTGTTTCGCTTTCTCGAATTTTTCGATCTGGAATAGTTCACCTGTCACGGTTACAGGTTTAGTCAGCCGTTCGACTTGAATACCATGTGCAATAAGATTTTCGGCCAGGTTAGAAAATTGGGCTGGAATAAAATAGGCGGAAGGTAGTGTACTTTCTAATATGGGTTCGAACCTGGCATAGTAGGTTACCGGGTATCTTGATATAATCCCCGTTCGCACGAACTCTGTTGAGCCGTCATCTTTTTTCTTGGGGATGTAATGGTAGCTTAACAGATCAGGTATTGTTTGCAGGGGAGCCATTTTAAACCGTACTCCTTTTTTGACTGAACCTGTGGTGAAGGCTGCAACGGTTTCTTTTTCTGATCGCTGATTGGTTTCTAGAACTTCGCGGTGATGAAGATTCGTATAGGTTAAAATTTCCGTTACAAAACGGTATGTGGAATGTATCCGATCATAAAACCGTTCGTGGGCAAAAGCCTCGCTGAGTATGGACATCCGGTTTCGCAGGCCAAATTGATTGACCAGGTAACGGGGATGGTGATTGTAGGTGTAGAAATTTTTAGGGGGCCATCCTTCACGTAAGTAATAATCTCCAAAGGGTCCGAAATTCAGATCATATTTTTGTTTTATGGTTGCGGAAATCTCGGGCAACATTTTGTTGTTCACATACTCGTAGGTAGCCGGATGCCCATTGCTGAGGTAGCCCGGTGCCCAGGTTAGCGAATAGGCGTGCCATGTCCCATTGGTCGTGTGCAGATCCACGAATACCTGCGGATCCCAAGGCAGGATAACCGAGGCAAATAAGGCTTGTGATTCTACGGCTTCCATTTTCATGCCATCCCGATTCAGATCCAATCCCTGACTGTTTTCACGGAGGCCAACTTCCAACGGACTATCCTCCTGCGAGGGACGCCTGCCTTTCTCCATCTTATCATTGCTATCGGTATTGTAAATAGGTGCGAACAGGATAATTTGATTATCGAGCAAATTGCCCTGATCACCGAGCAGAATATCGCGCATGAGCATCATCAAAACTTCTTTTCCTTCTACTTCACCTGCGTGAATATTTCCCTGAATGTAAACCACGAGTTTGCCAGAAGCTTTCGCATCAGCCGCGGTCTTGATTTTCTCTTTGGAAAGAACCGCCACTGGAATTTCACGGCCCTCTTTACTTTTGCCCATGGAAAAAACATGAACATTTTCTGATTTAGCCTCGATTGCCTTCAGAAAACTGATGACCTCAGCATGTGTTGAGGTTTTAGTAAAGTTCGATTTTTCGGGGGTGATCAATAATTCTTCAGGCCACGACTGGCCAAAAGCCGATGTAAGAATCAGCAAAAAGAACGGAAACAAGCGCATGGTGGAGATTAATTTTAGGAATGGAAAACGATCAGGGCTTTTTCTTTTTAGTCTTTTTCATTTCCTCATAATCCTCACGCTCGGCCAGTTTTTTGTCATCTACATTTTCGTTGAGAAACTCATTTAACTTTTCAATGGGCATGTTGGATTTAAGCTCTCCAAACTGATCAATGGAAACTTCAAAACCGGAGAGTTCCTGATGAACCCTGGGTTTACCCTGTTTCTTGCTGGGCTTGTCAGATTTCTTAGCCATATCAACTCTTTTTTATTGTTTTCAGTGCCCGCTCAATTCGCGCAACCACTTCTTGTATCCCTAAAATTTCCATGGAAAGCATAAGATCAGGTCCAGACCCAGCCCCTGTTATTGAAACCCGGAGGGCCTGTAAAATTTTTCCTGTGCCAATCTTCAATTCGGCAGTTACCTGCTCCAGGGTTTGCTTGGCCAGGTCTGCCGTTAGCCGGGGTAGTGAAGCCAGCGCCTTACTATAAGCAGTTAACACGGTGATGGCATCATCATTCCACTTTTTGTTGATCACCTGCTCATCATAAACTGTAGGGGCTTCAAAAAAGAACCGACCCTGTGCCCAAAAATCGTGGGTAAACGTAACCCGTTCTTTCAACACTCCGCAGATTTGAGCCGCTTTTTCGGGCGTGCAGGTAATTCCTGTGGGGATGGAATTCAATAAATAGGGCGCAAGTTCTTCATTTGATTTTGCTTTCAGGTATTGCTGATTAAACCATTGCGCTTTGTGAATATCGAATCGGGCTCCTGCTTTGCCGATTCGCTCCACCGAAAAGGACTGAATCAATTGATCCCGTGAAAAAACTTCCTGTTCAGTGCCGGGGTTCCATCCCAGAAAGGCAAGAAAGTTGAGTAAGGCATCCGGTAAATACCCAGCTTCCCGAAATCCTTTCGCTAATTCTCCGGTTTTGGGATCGGTCCAGTTAAGCGGAAAAATCGGGAAACCTGCCTGATCAGCATCGCGCTTACTTAATTTTCCATTACCATCAGGCTTTAGCAACAAGGGCAGGTGGGCAAACTGAGGCATCTGTTTCTCCCAGCCTAAAAACCGGTAGAGCAAAACATGCAACGGAGCTGAGGGTAGCCATTCTTCGCCCCGGATCACATGGGTGATTTGCATGAGGTAATCATCAACAACATTAGCTAGGTGGTACGTGGGCATCCCATCCGATTTCATCAGCACTTTATCGTCAATCTGGGAGGAATGCACCCGCACCTCTCCCCGGATCAAGTCGTGCAATTGAATTTCTTCAGCATCCGGAACCTTTAGGCGAATGACATACGGAATACCAGCCTCCAATTTTCGCTTAACCTCCGCTTCTGGTAACGTTAAGGAGTTATCCATCATCATACGGGTGGTGGAACTGTATTGCTGGCTTGCCGATCCGGTATTTTTCAAGCGGGTACGCATGGCCTCTAATTCCTCTTCTGTATCGAAAGCATAATACGCATTCCCTTCGTCAATAAGTTTTTGAGCGTATTGCTTGTATAATGCCTTTCGTTCAGACTGGCGGTACGGAGCATGAGGGCCACCTTCGCGCACACCTTCATCGATTTTAATGCCAACCCAGGTAAGCGATTGCATGATATATTCTTCAGCGCCTGGAACAAATCGGTTCTGATCGGTATCTTCTATGCGCAGGATCATGGTGCCGTTGGTCTTTTTGGCCAACAAGTAGTTGTAGAGGGCCGTGCGCACCCCTCCTATATGCAGGGCACCGGTAGGACTTGGAGCGAAACGTACGCGAACAGGTTGCATGAAAAATCGCCTATTAAAAGAAACTTAAAGGTAAACAGAAATGAGTCCACCTCGATAGAAGATACCGATGTCTTTTAAGGAAAGACTGGGTTAATTCAGCGGCTATTTTACAGCAATGCAGGAAATTTCAACATTTACGTCTTTCGGCAATCGACTTACTTCAACTGTTTCGCGGGCCGGTGGGTTAGTGGTGAATTTCTTACCATAGGCTTCGTTGACCACGGGAAATTGTGCCATGTCTTTCAGGAAGATGGAGCATTTTACCACATGCGAAAAATCCATCCCGGCCACGGTTAAAATTTCTCCAATGTTTTTAAGTACCTGATTGGTTTCTTCTATGATGTTATCGGTCAGAATTTTACCGGAGGTTTTGTCAATAGCAATCTGACCCGAAACAAAAAGCATGGATCCAACCTTGATCGCCTGGCTGTACGGACCAATCGGTTCAGGGGCATTAGCCGAATAAATTACTTCTTTTGACATAGCACAGGGAGTATTACTTTTGACCAAATATCGGCAATCCGCTAACGTAACACAATCAACCCGGGCATGAAGATTCTGGTTATTGGTCATGAATCCAGTTATGAAGAATGCACGCAAAAGTTTGGTGCTCACCATCAGGTGATGCATGCACGCGATCACACATATGGGGGCAATAATCTTACTCAAGCGGATGTGGTTTTTGATTGTATCAATGCAACAACCCGACCGGTTAATTTTTATGCTAATTGGCGAGGGATTGTTTTCTTGAACACCACAGAAATTACCCTATCATCCCAGGTTTTGGGTGACATTAGTTCAGGGACACAATTTTTCGGGTTTTGCGGATTATCGACCTTCTTAAACCGGGACGTGTTGGAAGTGTGTCTGTTGCGGGAAGAAGATTTACAGGATCTCACCGAGGTTTGTGCTAAGCTGGAAACGAGGTTTGTTCCAGTAGCTGACCAGGTTGGCTTGGTTACCCCACGTATCGTGTGTATGATCATTAATGAAGCATACTATACAGTAGAGGAAGGTACAGCAACCCGTGCGGATATCGACCAAGCAATGAAATTGGGCACAAACTATCCTTACGGGCCATTTGAATGGGGTCAACGCATTGGGCTAAAAAATGTTTACCGGGTGCTGGAAGCGGTTTATCAGGCTACCCGGGACGAACGTTATCGGATCTGTCCGTTGCTAAAGCGAGAATCAGGTTATTAGTTATTCCGCTGAAATCTAAAATCACATTTCGAAGCACCTAAGGCAATGGTGCCACTGCGCTTTAAGGTGAGGCCCGCGAGCGAAGAAGTAATATAATCAACCTCACACAGCAGGGAGGTGTACTTTTCCATGCGAAAGCGTGCAAATAACTTACAGATCCCACACTCCACAATATCAATCCCATAACCAAATCCTAAAGTCTCTTCTGGGTCGGTTAAAACCTTTACAGAAAACCCATTCGGGTGGGCGTTCTGTCCGACTCGTTTTTCCATTTGGCGAATCAGGAATTTTCCCAAACGGGTCGTGATCAGGTAAGCCGGAAGTTTCTTGAATGTCCGGTGAAGTGTGTTTTTAGGACGTACATAGGCTTGAGCAATTTCAAGCAAGATATTCCGGATCGAATCATACGATTCTCCCCGTTTTTCCAATTCAATAATGGTTGCCAAAAAGTAAGCTGCAATTTCTAATCTTCGGTCCATCGGGTTTCTTGAGGTTTTCGAAAATTCAACAGCCGGATAAAGTAGCTGAAATTGTTTTTCTATTTCCGATGTAAGCGTTTGTGGCTGGGGAAGCCGCGTGTTGAGAATCTCACGAAAGTATTTTCTATACCCCATGCTGATGAAGGTACGAATCTTCCGCAACAATGGTTCGAAACGTTAGATTGACGCGAGGTGTGGATATCTTTTTAGTGGGCGGTAACCGGTGTAGCCAGTTGATTTGGGTGGCCCCTTTCATCACCAGCAGACTGCCATGTTCCAGTACAAGCGACACGGTTTCTTTCGTGTGTTTGTGTTTAAATGAAAATTTGCGCTCGGCTCCAAAAGTCAAGGAGGCTATGGCCGAGTGGTGGGCCAGCGTTTTCTCATCATCGCTATGCCACGCCATACCTTCCTCTCCGGAATGATAAAGATTAAGCAAGCAGGAATTATAAGTCGTTCTGCTAAGTTGTTCCGTTCGGGTTTTCAGTTCCAATAGCTCGGGCGACCAGGGTAAAGCCTGCCGCGTAATATTCGAGTACGTGTAGGAAAAATCCCGATCGCCATACCAGGCAACTTTACGTTTGGTGATTATGTGCTTTCCGAAAATAACAGCCTCATCGTTTTTCCAGGGGATAGAATGCAGCAGGACCTGGAAGTAGTGCTGGGCTGCCGGGTAACTCATAATTTTTCCGTAGTACTCCACCTCACCATCAAAGGGCAACAGGCTTACCGTTTCTTTAGGGTTGAATAGATCCATGATTGATAGTGATGTTTTAAGCAATGACCACATGGGCGGTATCCTTTGTCCAGGGCTTCTTTTTCTGAGATAAAAAAGACCCGATTTTTGATTTGCATTCGCTTGCCGCTTTTACACCCCAGGGTTCCATAAATCCGCAGTACCCGGTTGCCGGCCAGGGAAATAGTTCTGTTCTTAAGTAAGGCAGTTAGCTGGCCTGGCGTAAGTTCCTGGTGGTACCACATGGGGGGAGAGTGATCTGTTTTTTATTTCGATATAAAGGTAGAAGATGGGCTTAATTGAAAGAACCGGAAACTTGCTAAGTTGAATAATTTCCAGATTCACGCATCTGTAACTTTAGTCACTAACTTAATGACCTCGATCGGGTACCTTTGCCGCTTATTGGAATGACAATTATGGAATTTCTAGGATATGTAGCCTCGGTGGTAATGGGGCTGTCATTGGGGCTCATTGGGGGCGGAGGGTCAATACTTACTGTGCCTATATTGGTTTACCTCTTTGGTGTTGACCCTGTGCCGGCTACTGCCTACTCGCTTTTTGTGGTGGGCTTAACCAGTGTGGTGGGCTCCTATAGCCATTTCAAAAAGGGCAATGTTCATTTGAAAACAGCCTTGATTTTTGGAGCCCCTTCTATTCTGGCTGTATTCGCAGTGCGCAAATTTGTAGTGCCCATTATTCCTGATCCTGTTTTTTCGATAGGTGATTATGTGATCACAAAATCACTGTTCGTGTTGGCCCTTTTTGCCCTGTTGATGATGGTTGCCTCAGTATCCATGATTCGTAAAATCAACTTGAAAAGTGAACAGGGTCCGATACAGTATAACTATCCCTTGATTTTTATTGAGGGCATTCTGGTGGGAGGTATTACGGGCCTGGTTGGAGCCGGAGGTGGATTTCTGATTATTCCTGCACTTGTGTTGCTGGCTGGCCTGCCCATGAAACAGGCAGTCGGGACTTCCCTCTTAATCATCGCACTGAAATCACTGATTGGGTTTACCGGAGATCTCGGTGCCGGGCTGGAGATTGATTACCAATTTATTTTGTTTTTCTCTTTGTTTGCCATAGTTGGGATTATTACGGGTAGTTACCTGATGCGGTTTATACCCAGCGAAAAGCTAAAACCAGCGTTTGGTTGGTTTGTGTTGGCCATGGGTATCTACATCCTGGTAAAAGAATTTGCCCTTTAGAGGGTTATTTACCCTCATTCGAGATAGAATTCAAATTCCGGCACAATGGTCATACTTCGTATCAGGCAGAATACCTCGATATTTTGTGACATTGGTTACTGACTTTACTCATGTTTCTACTCTATTTTTGTTGCTAGATTAAGATAACCCTTACCCATTATGATTGAATTACTACGTCAACCATGGCCCTGGTATGTTGCCGGTGCCGTAATTGGTCTTACGGTGCCTGCGTTGTTGCTGCTGGGTAATAAACACCTCGGCATTTCATCCTCACTGCGGCATATTTGCGCAGCATGCATTCCCGGAAATATTTCTTTTTTCAAATACGACTGGAAGAAGGAAATCTGGAATTTGTTTTTTGTGGGCGGTGTGCTCGTAGGCGGAGTTGTGGCAACCCAATTCTTCAGTAATCCGGAGCAGATTGTCATCTCCTCAAATACGGTTAGTGACCTGCAAGCATTACAGGTTGCTGTAGATGGTGAGTTAATGCCCGCATCCATTTTCAGTTTTGATAATCTATTCACGCTTCAGGGGTTGATGTTTTTTGTTGTGGGTGGCTTTCTGGTTGGATTTGGGACTCGTTATGCCGGTGGTTGTACCAGCGGCCACACCATCATGGGTCTTTCCAACCTGCAATGGCCTTCTTTGGTAGCTACGTGTTGCTTCATGGCAGGTGGTATGCTAATGGTGCACTTTATTTTTCCCTGGTTAATGAGTTTATAATCGTAAATCAAAATAGCGATGCAAAAAGCAAAAGATGAATTTGTAGATGTTTCCGTGGCACACCCGATTGAATGCGAAGCCCCCAACGATCAGGTTGCAAAAGAAACGTTACTGGGTTCCAACATTAAGTACCTGATTACCGGTATTGTATTTGGAATCGTATTTGTAAAGGCTGAAATCATTTCGTGGTATCGAATCCAGGAGATGTTTCGCTTCCATTCCTTTCACATGTATGGGGTAATTGGCACCGCAGTGATGGTGGGTGCAATTTCCGTCTGGGTTATCAAGCGCTTCCGGATAAAAACCCTGCAAGGGGAAACCGTGGTTTTCCATGATAAGCAATTTCATTGGGGCAATGTAATTGGTGGACTGATGTTTGGTTTGGGCTGGGGAATTACCGGAGCATGTCCGGGTCCGCTTTTCGCGCAAATTGGCAGTGGCTTTTTGGTGGTTATTGTCACCTTGCTAAGTGCGGTGGCAGGCACATGGGTATATGGCTTGCTTCAAAAGAAATTACCGCATTAAACTGACTTTGTTTCTTACGTTAGCAAACCGGGAGTAAGCGCGCCAAGCCGTAATCGGGATTCAATCATCGGCACTCACGTATAAATGGAAAATCATTCTCCATACGATCGCTCCTTGGCAAAACTAATCAGCCTGGTACTTGTACTGGTTGGTTTGCTGTTGGCTTCCATGATAGCCTTGACGACCATAGCCGTGGTTGGTCCTGAACGGATGTTAACTTTTTTTGAAACCAAGACCGTTGACCAGCCTACATCAGAGATAAAGGTCAGGCCATGGCAAGCACCAGACCCAAAGCTGATTCCTGCTGATGAAGCTGGAAGTCGTATTGCCTATGGTCGGGATTTGATTGTTCGTACGGCTGCGTACCTGGGGCCCAATGGATCGGTAAAGGCAATAAGTAATGGCATGAATTGTCAGAATTGCCATTTGGATGCTGGCACAAAGTTTTATGGAAACAATTACAGTGCAGTAGCTGCCACCTATCCAAAATTCAGAGCCCGTTCAGGCGGAGTAGAAA
>ERZ1066115.303-NODE-303-length-14916-cov-9.234641_pt1 | contig 14916 bp, 9 predicted proteins | sample MGYA00382762_ERZ1066115 | MGnify/ENA primary metagenome ERZ1066115 (study PRJEB33369, sample SAMEA5778345) | biofilm metagenome | biome: Industrial cooling water; feature: Water cooling tower basin; material: Biofilm | place: United Arab Emirates | collected... | reverse complement strand
CACTGATTGTAACCCAATTCACTTTTGCGCAGGTACTCATTATAGGCACTCTGGTGGTGGGCTGGCAAATCCGATACATGCTTACTACCGATATGGGATTTAAGAAAGATGCCGTTATTTATTTTGATGCCCCCTGGTGGGAAAAAAAGGACAAGGTGGCCTTGCTGAAAACAGAAATCGAATCCTTGTCGGACGTCAAAAACCTGTCGCTGAGCGGTGCGCCACCGGCTTACAACGGTTGGAGTTCCTCCACACTTACCCACAAAAATGCATCCGGAGAGACGCAGGTTAACACGTATCGAAAATTCGGAGACACCAACTACCTTAATTTTTACAACATCGAACTACTAGCCGGAAGCAATGTGTCTGAAAGCGATACTGTAAAGGAATTGATTATTAATGAAACGTTGAGCAAGAAATTGGGATTCGAATCACCCGACCAGGCTCTTGGCGAAGTCGTGACACTGGGCAAACGAGAGTTCCCGATCATTGGCGTTGTAAAAGATTTTCATATTCAATCCCTGCACCAGGCTATTAATCCGGTCGTGATTGGCTGTGAGAATAAAAACTTCTCGTGTTTCAACGTGCAATTGCATACCGGGGGAAAAGCCGGTGCAGAAGTAAAGACAAGTCTGGAAAAAATCGAGCAAGCCTGGAAAAAGATTTATCCGAACTCACCCTTTGAATATCACTTTCTGGATGAAACCATTCGCGATTTCTACCAATCAGAACAACGCATTGCCAAGTTGATCAATACCGCCATGGCTTTTGCCATCTTCATCTCCTGCCTGGGGCTTTTTGGATTAGCCTCCTACAGCACCACCCAACGCACTAAAGAAATTGGCATCCGTAAGGTGTTGGGTGCTACCGCTCAACAAATTACCCTTTTGCTTACCCGTGACTTCTTACTGTTTGTCCTGATTGCGTTTGTCATCGCTATTCCCATCGCCATGTGGGGCGCTAACCAGTGGCTGAAGGGATTTGCATACCGCGTTGACGTAAGCATCTGGATGTTTGCTGTGACAGCCGTGGTTGCCGTGCTGGTAGCCTTTTTAACGATTAGCATTAAAACAATAAAAGCAGCCCACAGTAATCCAGTTGAAAGTCTTCGACATGAATAAAACCCAAATCGTATGTTAACGAATTACCTTAAAATTGCCTGGCGTGTACTCAATCGGCACCGGAATTATTCTTTAATCAATATTGTAGGCCTCGCCTTGGGGCTGGGTGCCGGAGCATTTGCTTTATTATATGGAATCGAGGAAAATTCATATGACACGTTTCACGCCAAAGGAGACAGGATTTACAGGGTACTCACCAGTATCCGGGCCAACGACACACCTGAGGCCCCCTTTGGCAATACCAATGGCTGGCCGGTTGGTTATACGTTGGCCGATCAATTTCCGGAAGTGGAAGAGGTCGTATACCTGCGGAGCAATGAGGGGTTAAGTTTCAATTACAAAGCAGCCTACGTAGATGAACAGGTTCGGGTTGCCGGGCCAACGTTCTTTCGTGTATTTGATTTTCCGTTGATTGCTGGAGATCCAACAACAGCATTAAGCAAGCCATATTCGATTGTGCTCACAGAACGGATGGCCGAAAAATACTTTCCCGGTGAAGAGGCTCTCGGAAAGATACTAACGGCTAATGATACCGTTCAACTTCTGGTAACTGGCATTGCCAAAAATCCACCCCGAACTTCCCATATTCAATTCGATATGCTGGTTTCCTTATCGACCTGGGAAGCACGGTCAGGAGCAAAAATTCAAAGTGAAGGGTGGTTCAACATTAACATGGTGAATTATATTGTCTTAAAGGAAGATGTTGATGTGGCTGCGTTTAAGCAGAAAGCAGCCAACTTATACATGGAACATGCCGGAGATGTATTTAAGCAATTTGGCTATAGTGCCACGGTTGATTTTGAACCGCTGTCAAAGATTTATTTGCATTCAACCGTATATAATTCACTTGGACCAAAGGGTAAATTCCAGCACGTTCTCATCTTATCCGGTATCGCTGTCTTGATTATTGTTCTGGCCAGCATCAACTTTATTAACTTAACCACAGCGCGCTCCATTGACCGGGCACGTGAAGTTGGATTGCGGAAGGTTTCAGGATCAGATCGCTCCCGGCTTATCGTTCAGTTCCTTAGCGAATCATTAGTAACCACCGGGGTTTCACTGGTACTGGCATTCGTTCTGTTAGGGCTAGCCTTGCCCAAGTTAAATCTCTATACCAACAAGAATTTCATGATCTCCGACTGGATGGACATCCGGGTAATTTTTGCCACACTGGCTTTGTGGATAGTAGTGGGTCTGTGTGCCGGATTTTATCCAGCCATGATCTTGTCCCGCTTTGCCCCGCTTCAGGTATTACGCGGGAGTTTTAAAACCAGTCAGCGGGGGTTAGCCTTAAGACGCACGCTGGTCGTGGCGCAATTCTTCATCTCCGTTATTCTGATTGCCTCGGTCATCATCATTCAACGCCAGGTGAATTTTATGCGCGAGCAAACACTGGGGTTCTCAAAAGATCAGGTATTGGTGGTACGGGTAGGAAAAGTGGCCTATGGAAGTGGGCCTGAAAAATATCCGGTTTTCAAGAACGCGATGCAACAAAACACGTCAGTAGTGGATGTTTCGGCTGCCAATGCCATTCCCGGATCGAATGGATGGCGTGGTCAGGTGGCTTACCCGGAAGGAAAGTCACCGGAAGAAAGTGTTGATACCGAATACCTGGCCGTGGATTATAATTACGCTTCCTTATTGGATTTGAAACTGGTAGCTGGCCGATATTTCCGGAATGAAGAAGCTGACCGCTCCGATGGTTTATTAATCAATGAAGAAACTGCGCGCCTGATGGGTTGGGGTACAGCAGAAAATGCGGTCGGAAAAAGAATTCTATCACCTTCGGGTAGCCCTGCAGGATTGGTGATCGGTGTATTTAAGGATTACCACCAACATGGGCTGCAAGAAAAAATTCAGCCCGTGGTGATGGATCTCGAAGAAAATCATCTCTTGTATTACCTCGTTAAATTTCAACCCGGTGCCACACAATTAATCATCGAACAAACTGAAGCTACCTGGAACAATTTATTTCCCGGTCATGAGTTTCGGTATACGTTCCTGGATGATGCCTTCGCCATGCAATATGAATCGGAAGAAACATTGAATAGAATGTTCCAGGGTTTTGCCACGATTGCCGTGATCATTGCTGCCATTGGCTTGTTCGGTTTATCAGCCTTTATGGTAGTACACCGCACCAAGGAGATTGGTGTGCGCAAGATATTAGGTGCCCATGATTTTACCATTCTCACCTTATTGTCGCGCGATTTTGTCTTATGGGTGATCGTGGGGAATGTGCTCGCCTGGCCCGTGTTGATCTGGGTGGGGCAGGAATGGCTGCAGCGATTTGCCTATCGTACATCACTAAGCGCAGACATCATTCTGATCACCTTCCTGATTAGCCTGGTCATTACCCTATTGGCGATCAGCTATCAGGCGATTCAGGCCCTGCGCATGAACCCTACCGAATCGCTGCGATCGGAATAACCCAAACAATTTTGCGAACTTAGGGCCATGCCCAAGGCAACCCGATTAAAGATTTCGGTCACCCAACGGATCGCCTTGATTCTGGTTGTGGTGTTTTTGATCCCGGTATTATTTTTTACCGTGTATGAGCTTGCCGCACTCAATCGGAATGAATCCATGATTCAGGAGATTTACCAAAAACAATTGGAGGCCATTCTCTTCTCTGTCAATCAATACTCCGATGATGCCGTCAATAGCTGGATGACCAAAGCCGAGGCTGCCTTCGCCCGCTCCGAAGACCTTCAGCAAAACCCGGCCATCACCCAGTTGCTCTCGCTGAATCCCGCCATCCGGATTTTATATCGGGTCGATACGATGCCAGGCATCAACCGGATCTCCCTGGCGGCACTGGATACGATTCAACCGGATACCATGACAGCCGAACTTGAGGCGGTATTAAACGAGAACCGCAACAACATTCAACAGCTGGTTAAGTATTTCAACAGCGGATTTCAAAAGACATTTGTTCTTTCTGATTCAACCCACCGCTTAGGAGACTACACTTCTTTAATTTTTATTTCAGAATCAACCAATACTCGTGTATCCGGATTTCTGATCGACACCGAAATATTCATAGAAGATTTTGTAGGGCCGCGCCTTCAAAGCATTGCACAGGACCAATTCATCCTGTCGGTATTTGATAAGCAATCGGAAGCTGCCGTATACTCTACCCGTACCTATGACTCCACCTCCTTATCATCCGTGGTGCTCACCAAAGATCTCTGGGTATTTCCTGACTATGCGTTAGGCATCCGTTTGGAAGGGGCTTCCCTGCAGCAGTTGATTCGTGAACGCACCTTTACCAATCTCTATTTATTAATCGGACTTTCATTGATTTTAGTGGTGGCCCTCATCTTCACTTTCCGAAGTATTAAAAAGGAAGTTCAACTCGCTCAAAATAAAGCGGATTTCGTTTCCAATGTGTCTCACGAAATCCGGACACCCCTAGCCCTCATTAGCATGTTTGCCGAAACGTTGGAATTGGACCGGGTGAAATCAGAAGAAAAAAAACGGGAATACTATTCCATCATCAGCCAGGAAGCGCACCGATTAACCGGCATCGTCAATAAAATTCTGAATTTCAGTCAAGCCGAGGCGGGAAAGAAAACGCTCAACCCGGTGCCGGTTGAACTTACCCGGGAAATAAAAGCGGTTTTGCGCACCTATGACTATCATCTGCACAACAAAGGGTTTGAGTATGCTTTTTCGGATCAGGAACCCGTACACGTTTTAGCCGACCCCCAGGCCTTAACCGAAATTATCATTAACCTGATTGATAATGCCATCAAGTACAGCCAGGAGAAGAAACGGATTGAGATTTATACAGGAGCCGGCAACGGAAGAGGCTGGATTTCCATTCGGGACTATGGTATTGGAATCAGCAAGACTGATTTGAAACACATCTTCGACAAATTTTATCGGGTTTCCAGCGGCAACCTGGCCAAGAGCCCCGGTACGGGCATTGGATTGTCGCTGGTCAAACAATTGGTCGAGCAACAGAATGGCGCCATTTCCGTTACAAGCGAATTAGGAGTCGGCTCCACGTTTACCGTTTACTTTCCACTGACTGCATAACCATGGCTGCCATTTTAGTTGTTGAAGATGAACCTGCCATGCAACTGGGCCTCAAGGATAACCTCGAACTGGAATCCTATGCAGTTGAGGTGGCTGCTGATGGCGAAACCGGGTTAACCAAAATCAAATCCGGAAATTTTGATTTAATCTTACTGGACGTTATGCTGCCCAAGTTGAGTGGGTTTGATGTTTGCAAGGCTGCCCGTGCTGCCGGTATTACCACCCCCATCATTTTATTAACAGCCCGGGGCGAAGAGATTGACAAAGTACTGGGCCTTGAACTGGGTGCCGATGACTACATGACCAAGCCTTTCAGCGTGCGCGAATTGCTGGCCCGCATCAAAGCCCACCTGCGTAGAAGTAAACCTGACCGCGTCACACCGGGTCTTCAAATTGGCCGGTTACTGCTGGACTTCCATGCATTTCGGGCGGAAGAAAATGGGAGTGAGGTAAAACTCTCCCACAAGGAGTTTGAAATTTTAACGTACCTGTATGCCCATAAAAATCAGGTGGTAAGCCGCCATGCCTTGCTGGAAAATGTATGGGGCTATGAAGAACAACCCACTACCCGTACCGTGGATAATTTCATGGTTCACCTGCGACAAAAAGTGGAAGTCAATCCCAACCAACCGAAGGTAATCCTGACGGTACACGGTACGGGCTATAAATTGATTGCCTGATTCCTACCCGAGCGTGTTGTTACAATTTGTTACAAGGCTTTACCAGGCCGTGACATCTCTCCTAACCTGATGGCCGTTATTGAGGGTGTAAACAAACAACACCAAAAGATTAAGATAGAGTATGAAAACAAGAATTCTTCTTGCCGGAGTATTGGTAGCAGCTATCAGTACGTTCACCGTTACGAGCGCCCGCGCGCAGGAGCAACCCGAAGTGAAAATTATCCCCGCTTCCGAGAAAGATGTGATTAAGGTCATTTACGGGTATGAAGCCAACGCCACCATTGAAGTGAAATTCATCGATGCCGATAACGTGGTGTTCTCGGATAAGGTGAAAGCCAAAAACTTTGATCATGGGTTTATGCGGAAGTATGACATCGGTAAGTTTGATTCCCGGGATTTATGGATTGAAGTTTCCAGTCCTGAACTGACCGTAACCTACAAGTTAATGCCGGGCGATAACGGCCGGTGGTTGGCTCATTTGGAAAAGGCTACTTACAACTACGCAGTAGTAGCAGCACGATAGGGTTTGTTTGAGGCGGGTCGGTGACACGTTGGTCATGTCGCCACCCGCACTCAAACGTTTTTGTATTTTTACCTAACCTAATGAACTTGAAAACGCTTACGCTTTACGGGCTAACGATGATGATTACCCTAACCGGGTTTAGTCAGGTGATTAACCTGAACGGCAATTGGCGCTTTCAAATCGGTGATCAGCAGAAATGGTCCGCCCCCACCTTTGATGATTCCGGTTGGGAAATGATCCATGCTCCGGCTGCCTGGGAAGAGGAAGGATTCAATGGCTATGATGGATTTGCCTGGTACCGAAAAAAATTTGATGGTCAACGACTCTCCCCGGCCGACTCCTATTATCTCAATCTCGGTTTTATTGACGACTGTGATGAAGTGTATGTCAACGGAACGCTGATCGGAGTTTCCGGTTCGATGCCCCCTAAGTTCAAAACTGCTTACAACTCCGAACGCAAATATGCGCTGCCGGCCGACCTGATCAATTTCAAGGGCGATAACACCATCGCTATTCGCGTATTTGATACTACCCTGGGTGGTGGCATCATGAAAGGTAAACTGGGAGTTTATCGCCAACCCCCAAACCGATTATTACTCGATCTTTCCGGATTGTGGCAATTTGCCCGCACGGGTAAAAATGATCTTAACTCTGACATCCGCGAATGGAATAAAGTGATGGTTCCCTCTCCGTGGGAACATCAGGGTTTTCCGAAGTACGATGGCTACGGCTTATATAAACGTGTTTTCTCACTTCCGGGTACTATCAATCCCAACGACAATCTGGTTCTGGTGCTCGGTAAAATTGACGACTTCGATAAAACCTATCTCAATGGCCGGCTTATCGGCAAAACGAATGACGGCCGACCGTATGGGCTAAGCGAATCGTATCAACAACTCCGGGTGTATGCGATTCCGGCAGGCTTCCTGAAAAAGGAAGGTAATGTTCTGGAAGTGGTGGTGGATGACATGGGTAACATAGGGGGAATTTATGAAGGCCCGGTGGGCATTACCACTCGGGAAAATTATGAGCGGTACATCAAGCAGGGTCAGGATTCGTTCTTCCGGTTTGAAGAGTAGATTCCGGTACGATCCCATTTCCGAACGCCCTTGTTCAGATGCGTGCAACCCTGACATAGCCACCCTGCTACTATGATCAGAAATCCCAGTTTTTGATGGCACCGTAATTGATCATGCGAGGCCAGAATCCATCGACCATGATTAAGAACTTTTTTCTGATTGCCATCCGAAATCTACTCAAGCAGAAAGGATATTCCCTGATTAAAATTTCCGGGCTCGCCTTGGGCTTAGCCGCCAGCCTTACGCTCTACCTCTACATTCAGGAAGATCTTTCGTATGACACCTTTCATCATCAGTACGACCGGATCGGGCGGTTGTTGACGATCGATAACGGTGAAGGGGTAAGCAGCAAGTTGGTGGGCGTAACCCCGCCCCCCCTCGGCCCTGAAGCCGAAGCTGAGTTGCCAGAAGTGATCAAGAGCACACGGCTATCCGGTGGCAGCCGGCAAGATCTGAGTTATGAAGATAAATCATTGAAGTGCGATGCCTACTTCCGGGCCGAGTCTTCCTTCTTCGAGGTGTTTGATTTCCCGATTGTACAAGGAGCCACCACGGGCATGTTGGACGAACCCAATTCGATCGTCATTACCCAAACCCTGGCCCATCGGATCTTTGGAGATGAGAATCCCCTCGGCAAAACCATTCGCCTGAATCAAAATACCGAACTGCATGTAACTGCGGTGGCGGCCGATCCGCCCAAAAACTCGCATCTGCAATTTGATTTACTGCGCTCTATGACTCCGGCTCAAAATGAAGATGGGTATCGGCAATACCTCGAAACCTGGCAGGGCATCAGCATGTTCACCTACCTCCTCTTTGATCGGCCGATTGTGGTGGATGACGTCAACGCCAAGTTGCAAGCCATCAGTAAAAAGAATAACGCAGTGGAATTTTTCCACCCCGTCATTCAACCTTTACAGGATGTTCACTTGCGTTCCAAAGAAATTCTGTTCGAATCGAATTCCAACAAGTCCGATATTCTGAACGTCTACGTGTTGGCCACGATTGCGGTGTTAATTCTCATCCTGGCTGCGGTCAACTTCATGAACCTGGTAACTGCTAAATCCACCGGCCGAGCCAAAGAAGTGGGCATGCGCAAAGTGATTGGTGCCGTGCGCAGTCAATTGATCGTGCAGCACCTGGTGGAATCCATTTTGGTTACCCTGATCGGTGCGATCATTGGCCTCGCGATCGTGTGGGCTTTATTGCCGCTGCTCAACAGTGCGTATCATCGCTACGCTGACTTTACGGTTCTGTTTACATCGGCACGGTTAATGAGCCTGGCCGGATTGATATTAGTGGTGGGTATTCTGGCGGGGTTATACCCGGCCTTTGTACTCTCGGCCTTCAAACCGGTAGTCGTGTTAAAAGGCGCCTTCAAAAACTCAGCCAGCGGAGTTCAGTTAAGGCGCGCCCTGGTGGTGTTGCAATTCACCATTTCCATTTCGCTGATGGTGGGTACCGGTATTGTGTATCAACAAATGAAGTTTATCTATTCAGCTGACCTGGGTTATAGTCGCGATCAGGTGATCACCCTGCAACAATCCGGGCCGGCTGTCAGTCGCACCACAACGTTAAAGAATGAAATACTCCGCCATCCGCACATCATGTCCGTAGGAACTTCCACCGTGCGGTTGGGTCAGCAGTTGGGGCGCACACAAATCTATCCGGAAGGAATCAGCAATGAAACCAATATTATTACGAGCATCATGGCCATCGATGAAGGTTTCATTCCCACGTTGAACATGACGCTGGCAGCCGGCAGAAACTTTTCTCCTGACTACCATGATTCGCTAAGTATGATCATCAATGAAGAGATGATGCGCCTGTTAAAGTGGACTGACGCGGTGGGCCGGAAAATCAGTTTGCAAAGCGGACCTAACCCTACCGACCTGACCGCTTATACGGTGGTGGGTGTGGTGAAAGATTTTCATTTTGCTACGTTGCGTCACCGGTTAGAGCCGCTGTTCATGCTCTATAATCGCGACAATGGTTCTCTTGCCGTTAAGATCAAGGCCACCGAAGCCAGCCAGGCACTGGCGAGCCTGGAGGAAGCCTGGAAAAAAGTAAATCCGGGGGCCACGTTTGAATATGATTTTCTGGATGCGCAATTCGCCAACCTCTATCGCAATGAGCAAGCCTTTGCCTCCATGTTTACCCATTTTACGGTGTTGGCCATGATCATTGCCGGCCTCGGACTAATCGCCTTATCCGCCTTTACGGCAGAACAACGCAAGAAGGAAATCGGCATCCGCAAAGTGTTAGGGGCCAGCAATGGAACCATCTTGTTTAAACTTTCGGCTGAGTTCATTCAGTTGATCATAATCGCCTTCGTTCTGGCCAGCGGAATTGCCTATTGGGTAATGGAGCGCTGGCTGAAAGATTTTCAATACAGCATAAAAATAGGGGCTGGAATTTTTGTGGTGGCGGGTGTTGCTTCCGTGGCTATTGCCCTGATTACCATTAGTTTTCAAGCCTTAAAGGCTGCTTGGAGCAACCCGGTGCAATCGTTGCGAAGCGAATAAATACTCATACCCCTAGGGGTAAACCGGTTGCCGGTTGTCATATGCCCAAAACCGAGTATTATGAAAAAGCATCTCCAGATTTTCAGCCTGGTCTTATTATTGACTCCGGCCGCCATCCAGGCTCAGGAAATCAAGAAAGACTTGCGGCCATTTAGCAAAGTGATTGTATCTCCTAAAATCAATGTGATTCTGCACCAGGGCTCCCGCGAATCGATCCGGATTGATTATTTTGGTATTGAACCGGAGAAGATTCAGGTAGAACAGGATAACGACCGTCTGAAAATCTACCTTGAAGAAGCCCGGTTCGTGGAAAAGCAGGATCGCTATGATGACTCCGGTTCGAAGGTAGGCCGGTACCACCAGGCCATTATAACCGCTCACATTACCTATACCCATCTCGATTTATTGGAAGTGCGGGGTGACCAGGAAATAACCTGCTTGTCGCCCATTGAAGCTGATCAGTTTACGTTACGGGTATATGGCGAAAATGAGATCACACTGGATACGCTGCGCATTCAACGCTTCAAGTTGGTGGCTTACGGTGAAAATAAAATCCGCTTAAAGGGTACCGCAGACCACCAACGCTATGCCTTGTATGGTGAGAATAAAGTGGATAGCCGGGCATTAACGGGTGCCACCATTTCAACCAACCTATATGGTGAAGGTCGCCTGATGGTCAAGGCTACCGATGAGGTAAAGATCAATGCCATTGGTGAACCCCGCATTGAGGTGGAGGGCACTTCCTTTATTAATAAGGGAATCATTCTTGGCAAGTCAGAAATCCGGCCGCCTCAAGACTGAAGACATAGATGAGGGCCAGTTCTTTTTGAGGTTACTTTTCATAGTCTGTGGTGATCTAATTCCGTAATTTCGCTTAAACGAACACCCCAACGTATGAAACGATTGATTTTCCCGTTTTGCTTAGCCTTCTCCCTCTCCGTTTACGCGCAAGGCGATTTTGAAGATATTCTGAAGGGCAGTTTGAAGGATGCCAATTATCTGGCCGAAGGCTATATGGGGCCTTTGATGCGGGGGTTTGGCGCAGGCTTTAACCACGGTTGGTATAATACCGCGCAAAACCATAAAACATTGGGCTTCGATCTCACCTTTACGGGAACCATGATGTACTTTCCGGCCGATGATGATTTATATACAGTCGATAATAATCAGCTCAACGAAATAAAATTGGTGTCCTATGACGGGCAGACGATCAGTCCAACCGGATCAGGTAAAGTACCTACGGTGTTTGGCCCGGAAAAGTCACCCACCTACGAATTTGTTGCCGATGGATCTACCTTTCAGGGACCGGAAGGAACGGATTTGAAAGATGCCATTAAAATTGCCGATGCCTTGCCCGTGCCCATGTACCAACTCGGACTTGGGCTACCCAAAAACTTCGATCTCAAAATTCGCTTTGCCCCTACCGTAACCATGACTGATTTTAAGTTTAATCTGATCGGGTTTGGGGTGATGCACGACATCAAACAATACATCCCCGGAATCAAAGTTCTGCCCTTCGATTTAGCGCTGTTTGCCGGTTATACCATGATCAAAGCGGAGCAAAAGATTGATGCCAGCGTGGGTCAGAACCAGCGGGCCGAAATCAAATTCGGCTCCGGTACCTTTCAGGCCCTGATCTCCAAAAAGATTTCCGTACTCACTTTTTATGGTGGTCTCGGATATGATTTCAGTTCGTCCAACCTAGATATGCTGGGCACCTACGATCTGGATGATGATGGCACGGCCGAAGCCACCGATCCTGTCATGCTGGACTTTTCAACCTCTGGGTTTCGCGCTACTGCGGGTATGCGGTTGAAGCTGGCCATCTTTACCTTTCATGGGGATTATACCTTAGGCCAATACAATGCCTTGAATGTGGGATTTGGGTTTAGCGTGCGTTAGGTTTAGGGTTACTGGTGTCTTACATCAGACTTCATTATTGATCAGCCACCGTACACTGCCAGAATGGCCGCACGGGCAATGCGTTCATCCTCATCCTGGGTAAGTCCACTGACCCCAATACCGCCAATCACCTGGTTATTTTGAATGATGGGAACACCTCCACCAAAACCGGTAATGTGTGGATCGCCCCAAAAAGCTGGAGGAGAATTTTTCTCACGCATATAGTTTCCCATTTCGCGCGTGGTTTTGCGATCGCGGGCTGAGGTGTAGGCTTTGTTCTGGGCTATCACTCCAGAAGCGGCATTGGCCCCGTCCATGCGCAGGAATGCTACGAGTTCGCCTTCAGGGCCGGCCACCGCCACGACTACGGGTTTGTTGATCTTGTTCGCTTCCACGACAACGTGTTCAATCATCCGCTGCGCTTCAACCGAACTTACTTTTGAAAGGGTATACATGAAAACGGGTTACGTCAGTTAAAAGTAATGAAAAGAAGTAGAAACTAATCTTTGTTCTGTTCGATGACCCATTAAAGCTACCGCTTTTACCTGCGCTCACAGTGGCTGAGGTACGTTTCACGATGCTTCACAAACTGCCAACAGTGTCTCACGTACAACTCACGAAACTTCCTACGCGACTCACGATGCTTACAGTACCACTCACGATGCTACCTACATGACTCACGATGCTTCCTGCACCACTCACGATGCTTCCTGCACGACTCACGATGCTTCCTGCACGACTCACGATGCTTATATACGAGCATGTGGTGCTGACTTCGGGGCTCACGGTGATCCCTGTAGTCGTTGCGGGTGGTCACTTCGTCCTCCACAGTAGGATCTTTGTCATTTTTGATGCCCGCTACCCGGTTCACAGTGCCCGGTGCGGTGGTTATACCGGCTCACTTTCGGTTTCACGATGCCAACTTCGCGGCCAGCGGTACCGACTTCGGTCCTCACGATGCTTACTTCGGTATTCAAGGAGTTGTATCCTATTCGCTTTTTTGATTCACTTTTCTATAGAATTTCAAGACCTCATTTCCCTATCTTTACCCCACCACTACGCTTTTTATGTACTTAATTTTCGATACGGAAACCACGGGGATTCCGCATAATAAGACTGCCCCCATCAACGACCTGGACAATTGGCCGCGGTTGGTACAACTGGCCTGGCAACTGCATGACGCCCACGGCAAGCTGCTGTCCCAACACTCTTCCATTATAAAACCCGAAGGCTTTGACATCCCCTTCAAGGCCGAACAAGTTCACGGCATCAGTACACAACGCGCACTGAATGAAGGGCAAGACCTGAACACCGTGCTCGCCTCTTTTCAACACGATCTGCAACAAACGCGCCTACTGGTAGGTCACAACATCGAGTTCGATATCAACATCATTGGGGCCGAGTTCATCCGCCAAGGATTGGATACTACTAACTTCCTTGCACTGGCCAAACTGGATACGGGTATTGCCGCCACCGACTTTTGTGCCTTGCCAGGTGGCCTAGGCGGCAAGTTGAAGATGCCGCGGCTTCATGAATTGCATGAAAAACTTTTCGGCTACGACTTTGACGAAGCGCATGACGCTAGTTACGATGTGGCCGCCACGGCCCGTGCCTTCTTTGGCCTGATCGCCCAACAAGTCGTGCAGCCATTCGACAGCACGCCACGCCACGAAATTGTATATGAAGAGCCCAACCTAGAAGCGGGCAACAGTACGAAGCGCGAAAAAGATAAAAACATTGACTACACCGAGGGTCATGTATCAGTCGAACTGCAGGATAAATTATTTTGTCACTTGCATGTACACTCGCAATACAGCGTGTTGCAAGCCGTGCCCGATGTAAATGACATCATCACCAAAACTAAGGCAGCCCATATGCCCGCTGTGGCGCTCACCGACCTTGGCAATCTGTACGGGGCGTTTAAATTTGTGAGCGAAGCGCACAAACATGGCATCAAGCCGATCGTGGGCTGCGAGTTTTACATCGCGGAAGAGCGCAAGAAACTGAAGTTCACGAAAGACAATCCTGACAAGCGCTACCACCAGGTATTGCTGGCGAAAAATAAAACGGGCTACCACAATCTGGCGCGCCTTAGCTCGTTGGGATTTATGGAAGGGCTGTATGGAATTTATCCGCGTATCGACAAAGCGTTAATCCAACAACATCGCGATGGGCTAATGGCCACCACGGGCAGCCTGAACAGCGAGATCCCCTATTTGATTTTACACGTTGGCGAAAAGCAAGCCGAAGAAGTCTTTATCTGGTGGCACAAGCTGTTTGGCGAGGACTTTTATATTGAGTTGAATCGCCACAACACGCGCGAAGAAGACCGGGTAAACGAAACACTGCTGAAATTCGCGCGCAAATACAACGTGAAGTATTTCGCAGCCAACGAGTGTTACTACCTGGAGCAGGATGAATCAAACGCACATGATGTGTTGCTCTGCATCAAGGAAGGTGAATTTCAATCCACACCTATCGGTTATGGTCGGGGCACACGGTACGGACTGCCCAACAGTCAGTATTATTTCAAATCGCAGGACGAGATGAAACTGCTGTTCCGCGATTTACCCGAAGCGTTTGACACGATTCAGGAGATCGTTGACAAAGTTGAAACCTACGAACTGAAGCGCAGCGTGCTATTGCCCAAGTTCGATATCCCCAAGGAATTTGCTACCGAAGATGACTACCTTCGCTACCTCACCTACGAAGGCGCCAAGCGCAGGTATCCTGAACTGACGCCTGAAATAAAAGACCGCATTGACTTCGAGTTAGCCACCATTAAGAAGACGGGTTACCCCGGCTACTTTCTGATCGTGCAAGACTTTACGTCCAAGGCGCGCGCGATGGGCGTAAGCGTGGGGCCGGGTCGTGGATCGGCAGCAGGCTCGGCTGTTGCCTATTGCATCGGCATAACCAATGTCGATCCCATCGCGTACGATTTGCTGTTCGAGCGCTTTCTCAATCCTGATCGTGTGTCGCTGCCCGATATTGATATTGACTTTGACGATGAAGGGCGCGATAAGGTGTTGAAGTATGTAATTG
>ERZ1066115.302-NODE-302-length-14942-cov-9.789279_pt1 | contig 14942 bp, 14 predicted proteins | sample MGYA00382762_ERZ1066115 | MGnify/ENA primary metagenome ERZ1066115 (study PRJEB33369, sample SAMEA5778345) | biofilm metagenome | biome: Industrial cooling water; feature: Water cooling tower basin; material: Biofilm | place: United Arab Emirates | collected... | reverse complement strand
GCATGACGGTAATCGTGCCCTGCGATTATAACCAGACGAAGGCGGCAACCATTGCCTTGGGCAAACATGAAGGTCCCGCCTACCTGCGCTTTGGCCGACCGAGTTGGCCAATTTTCACCGCACCGGATAGGCCCTTTACGATCGGTAAGGCCGATAAGTTGATTGACGGTACTCACGTCTCCATATTCGCTACGGGCCACATGGTGTGGCAAGCTATAGAAGCCGAAGCTTTGTTGTCGTCAAAAGGAATCTCGGCTGAAGTAATCAATATCCACACCATTAAACCGCTGGATGTTGAAGCAATCCTGACTTCCGTGAACAAAACGGGGTGTGTTGTTACCTGTGAAGAACATCAGATGAACGGTGGATTGGGCGACAGTGTTGCCCAGGTAGTAGGTCGGTTCGCACCGAAACCGATCGAGATGGTGGCGGTTAACGATTCGTTTGGTGAAAGCGGTACGCCTACACAATTATTAAAGAAGTATGGTCTCAGTCCCGAGAATATTGTAGCAGCAGTTGAAAAGGTAATCGCCCGAAAAAAGTAGTGTGAATCCGTTCGAGTCCATGCTGGATAATATCCAGCGCTTCATCCAACCCGATCCGGAAACCGGCCCTTCCACAACAGCTAGAATTTTACACGTGGGTAGTAAAGTGGTTGGCCTTTTGGGGATCATTGTGTTCCTGATTGGCATAGCGCTTCTACTCAACACGATTCAGGATGAAGACACACTGAAGGTGAACGGAATGGTAACGGAAATTGAAGACCTTTCCCCTTCTTTACAACGAATCAGCATCGAATATAAACTGGGTGCAACCACTTACACACAAACGGATACCACCGCTCTTTTTAAAAACCTGCCCTATAAAGAAGGGGATGTCATTCCCTTACTGGTTGATACGGAAGCCGGACAAGCGATCATAACCGAGGCACTGCCCGGCCTTCGGCTGTCGTTTTTAAAGACCAGTGGTTTCGGAGTCCTTTTGATTTTGGTTGCCTGGATGATGAGGCGCATCAGCAAACGAAATCCAATTCACGTCTAGGTTGATTACAAGGTACTCATATCGATCACAAATCGATACCGTACATCGCCCTTGATCATCCGAGAGTAAGCTGTTTCGATATCGCGAATAGAAATCAATTCAATGTCCGATACAATCGAATTGGCTGCGCAATAGTCCAGCATCTCTTGTGTTTCGCGGATCCCACCGATCATCGAACCAGCCAGGGTTTTTCGTTTGGGAATCAGGCTAAAGGCTTCGACCGGAACCGCATCCGGTGGTGCTCCCACCAGCACCAGGGTACTATCCACCTTCAACATGCCTAAGTAGGTATTCAAGTCATGATTGGCAGAAACGGTGTCTAGTATAAAATCAAATCGATTTCTGGCTTTGGAAATCGCTTTTGGATCCTGGGTATTGATGAAGTTATGAGCACCCAGTCGTTTGGCGTCTTGTTCTTTGGAAGCAGACGAACTTATGACCGTTACCTCAGCGCCAAATGACACAGCAAACTTAACCGCCATATGCCCGAGGCCACCCAAGCCCACCACACCTACCTGTTGCCCGGCCCCTACTTTCCAATGCCGCAGTGGAGAATACGTGGTAATGCCCGCGCATAAAAGCGGAGCTACTGCCTGTAACGGCAACCGGTCATCGACATGCAGGACATATCCCTCATCCACCACGATGCAGTTGGAATAGCCACCGTAGGTGGGCGTCTTCTTATCCATTTCGTAGCTGTTGTAGGTACCGGCCATGCCCACTTCACAGTATTGCTCATTACCGGCCCGGCAACTGGCACAGGTCCGGCAAGAATCTACAAAACAGCCAACACCGGCTAAATCACCCACGGTAAAATTCTTCACTTCGGCTCCTACCTGAGAAATTCGTCCAACAATTTCGTGGCCCGGAACCATGGGATAAATGGATCCCCCCCATTCATCCCGTACCTGATGAATGTCGGAATGACAAACTCCACAATACAGAATTTCAATTCGAACATCATGTGGTCCTACGGCTCTGCGATTAAATGCAAACGGAGCCAGAGGCGCTTTGGCATGAGGTGCGGCATAACCTTTAACAGGGATCATACAATCAAGAATATGTTGCCCCAAATTTCAGGTGAATCCAGGTGAGTTCAAACAACAAAAGCATGAAATAATATGACTTCTGCTACTTCAAGGGCACTAATTAAAATTTAATCATCCAGCCTTCCGCTATTCAAAAATGCTTATCAAATTTGACCTATGAGGGAATTCATCGTCAAGCAAAGAGCGACTACCGAACGAGAACTGGAATCCATGAAAAATTTTCTGCGAAGCAATCAATTACCAGCCGATGACCTTAAGCTGGATAGTAGTTGCCTGCTCATGTACTATAATGGTGACGATAAGTTGATGGGCACCGGGGCCCTTGAATTTTATAACCAGCATGCGTTGCTCCGCTCATTGGCAGTTAGTCCGGAAGTGCGAGGTCAGCAATTAGGAAAACAGATGGTATACGATTTATTGGAACAGGCTGCTGCTGCCGGATGTGAAGAGGTTTATCTCTTAACTGAAACGGCTCCTATTTTCTTTAAAAAATTCGGCTTCGTAGAATGGAAACGCGATCAGGTACCGGTTACCATCCAATCCTCGAGTGAATTTTCGTACGCATGTCCCACTTCCGCCCAGGTTATGAAGTTGGTCGTAGCATAATCACCTACCCTAACATTCGTTCTCATTAACTTTTTCAGGTGACCTAAAACCGAAAAGTCACTATTCTGCGCTTTTAGTTTTACTTTTGAGTTTGCTCCAAGCACAATGAAGCCAATTCGGTATTTCGTAATCGATTTCGACAGCACATTTACTAAAGTAGAGGCCTTTGATGTCCTCGCTGAAATCTCCCTGAAGGGTCATCCGGAACTGGAAAGAATCAAAGAAGAGATTGTTTCCATCACCAACCAGGGCATGGATGGCTCCATCTCCTTTCGGGAATCCCTCGAACGCAGAATCGCCTTACTATCACCGAACAAACGTCATTTGGAGGAATTGGTGGGCGTGCTAAAAAAACTCGTGTCCGAATCGTTTAAACGCAATAAGGAATTCTTTCAAACCTATGCCGACTACATCTATATCATCTCCAACGGTTTTCATGCTTTTATTGATCCGGTCGTGACCGAGTTTGGCATTAAACCCGAGAACATCCTGGCCAACCGGTTTCACTTCGATGCACAAGGTAATGTGATTGGATTCGACAAAGACAACCCGCTATCCGAAAACAATGGCAAGGTGGAACAGCTCAAGCGACTTAACCTTCCGGGTGATGTATACGTTGTTGGCGATGGCTATACGGATTATGAGATCAAACATGCCGGCCTGGCCAATAAATTTTTTGCGTTTACCGAAAATGTAGAACGTGAAAAGATTCTGAATAAGGCCGATCACATTGCGCCTAGTCTGGATGAGTTTTTATATTTGAACAAGTTGAATACCGCCATCTCCTATCCCAAGAACCGGATCCACGTGCTCCTGCTGGAAAACGTACATCCCTACGCGGTGGAAGCATTTAAGGCCGAAGGCTTTAGTGTAGAAGTATATCCGGCCGGCCTCGATGAAGATGAACTCTGTGAAAAAATCAAAAACGTTTCCGTTCTCGGCATTCGATCCAAAACGCAGGTTACCGCCAAGGTATTGGAGAATGCCAGCCGGTTAATGACCATTGGTGCTTTTTGCATCGGTACCAATCAAATTGATTTGAAAGAGGCAACGAAACGCGGAGTGGCCGTATTTAATGCACCCTATAGCAACACGCGCTCTGTCGTGGAATTGGTCATTGGTGAAATCATCCTGTTAATCCGGAACATCACGGATAAGTCGGCCAAGATGCATGCCGGCAAGTGGGATAAATCTGCGAAAGGCAGTTTTGAAATCCGCGGAAAAAAATTGGGCATCGTAGGCTATGGCAATATCGGCTCACAACTCTCGGTATTGGCCGAGTCGTTGGGCATGAAAGTATTCTATTACGATCGCGAAGAGCGGCTTGCCCTGGGCAATGCTACCAAATGCCGCTCCATGAAAGATCTGCTGGAACAAGCCGACATCGTTTCGCTGCATGTAGACGGTCGTAAGGAAAACACCAACCTGATCGGGAATAAGGAATTTGACTGGATGAAGAAAGGAGTCATCTTTCTTAACCTGAGTCGGGGTCACGTGGTCGATATCCAGGCGCTCCGGAGCAATGTCTTATCCGGAAAAGTGGCTGGCTGCGCAGTTGATGTCTTTCCCTACGAACCGAAAAGCAATGATGAGGAATTTGTTTCCGAACTACGCGGCTTACCCAATACGATTTTAACTCCACATATCGGAGGGAGTACATTGGAAGCTCAGGAAAACATTGCGCAGTTTGTTTCGGGCAAATTTCTGGACTATATCAACAATGGTGGCACCAGCAACAGTGTGAACTTCCCCAACTTGTCGTTACCGATTTTAGAAAATGCCCACCGCCTGATTCACATTCATAGCAATGTACCGGGTATCCTGGCGCGTATCAATCAAATTCTGGCCACCCACGGTATCAACATTGTGGGTCAATACCTGAAAACCAATGAAAGCATTGGCTATGTGATTACCGATATCAACAAGGAATACAACAAGGATGTGATTAAGGAACTTCGGGCGATCGAGCACACAATTAAGTTCCGGGTGTTGTATTAAAACAAAAATCCACCGGATTTGGAGAGGTGTTTCTGAACCCCAATAAAGACAAGTTTTGAGTTGTCCTTCAGTCGCAACCTTCCACTGTTATCCTGCTTTTCGGGCGAGGCCCCGACAAGTCGGGGTGAGGCCTGGTTTTGTCTTCGAACTTCACTCGTAATTGTATTAACGTTAGGTTCAGCAAACGTGTCCCAAACCCAAGTGGATTTTATACTGCAAATAACCTCCATAGATAGTGAATAGTAAAGATTGACTATTCTGTATTTTTTTTGTAGCCCCAGGATTCAAATTGATTTACCTTGCACACCGTAAACTCCTATGAAGATCAATTTCACACCCGGCCCATCTCACCTGTACTTTACGGTAGAAAATCATATGCGCCAGGCGTTTCGTGAGGGTATACCTTCTCTTTCGCACCGCTGCCGTGAGTTTGAAGCTATTTCTCGTAAGGCCACCGAAGGATTGCGAGCCTTGCTGAATCTTCCGGCCGACTTCCATATTTTCTTCACAGGCTCGGCCACCGAAATCTGGGAACGCAGCCTTCAAAATCTGGTGGAAAACAAATCGGTGCACTTTGTGAATGGCGCGTTTTCAAAGCGCTACTTTGAAATCGCTACGCAACTCAAGAAATCAGCCACAAAAGTTGAAGTGCCGGCCGGACAGGGATTTGAAGGTGACTATGCACTGGCTGATACCGAGTTAATTGCCCTCACGCACAACGAAACCAGCACGGGAGTTTCCTTACCCCTTTCCTTTATTCATCAATTTCGAGTTGCGCACCCCGAAGCGTTAATAGTCGTGGATGCGGTCTCATCCGTGCCCTACCCGCAATTTGATTTTTCCAAACTTGATTCCGTTTTCTTTTCCGTACAAAAGGGATTTGGTTTGCCAGCCGGACTGGGTGTATGGATTGTCAATGATCGGTGCATCGCAAAATCCGAAGCACTTTTACGCAAGGGGATTTCCATTGGCACCTATCACAACTTGCCCACACTGCTGTCCCATGCCAAAAAAAACCAAACCCCCGAAACACCTAATGTGCTGGGCATTTATCTACTGGCCCAGGTAACGGAAGATCTCCTGCGCAGAGGAATTGTGGCTATTCGAAAAGAAACCGAATACAAAGCAGCCATTTTGTATCAGGCACTTCAATCGCACCCGCACCTTCAACCAGCCGTAACCCATAATCAGTTTCGTTCACAGACCGTGGTTGTGGTACAATCCGGTAACCATACCGAATCCCTGACACGTTATCTGAATCAACAGGGCATGCAACCCGGTGACGGCTATGGTGAATGGAAAGCAGTTCAACTGCGCTTTGCCAACTTCCCTACACACTCAAAAGAAACCTACGAAAAGCTGGCAGACCTGATTACCGACTTTAAAGGGTGATTAAACCTTATTGTATCTTTGAGGTCTAACCAGCCTAACTGTAGCCTGCTTGGAAGACAAAGACCTGCTTCTCAAGATCAAGAACCCCGATACCCGCAGCTATGGGTTTAATTTGTTGGTGCGCACCTACCAGCAACGGGTTTATTGGCACGTACGCAAAATGGTCATTGATCATGATGATGCCGATGACTTAACACAGGAGATTTTCATCAAAATTCACAAGGCAATTGATCAGTTTCGTGAAGATTCACAACTCTTTACCTGGATTTACCGGATTGCCACCAACGAATGTCTCACCTTTCTCAATAAAAAGCGGAGGCGGTTCTTTTTACCCATAGAAGATGTGGGTAAAGAGCTTTCCAGTAAACTGGATTCTGCCCCCGATATCAGTGGGGAGGATATTCAAAAAAAGCTTCAAAAGGCCTTGCTTAAATTACCTGATAAACAGCGACTTGTATTCAATATGAAGTACTTTGATGAGCTCTCCTATGAGGAAATTGCTGACATTACCGAAACCAGTGTAGGTGCCCTAAAAGCCAGCTATCATCATGCGGTTAAGAAAATTGAAGATTATCTGACAGAATGATTAAACTTTTATGAATTTCCTTAGTCATAGAGCCAAATGAAACGACTGGAAGACATCCCCAAAAAGAACATTTTTCAGGTACCCGATGGGTATTTTGATCAATTACCGGGCATTATTCAGTCGCGGGTGGCTAAACCTGCCCCCATTCACTGGTATGCAACTCCGGCCTTTAAGTTTGCCTTGCCCCTGGTGGCTCTGCTGGCCCTCGGTATTTACTGGTATGTAAGTCCGGGTAAAAGCCTGGAACAACAATTAGCAGCTATTGAAACCGAGCAATTAATGGCCTACCTGGAAGACAGTGACCTTTCGATTGATGAACTCACGGAATCGGTTACGTGGAGTGAAACCGATCTTGACGAGTTGGAAGAGAAAGTCTACTCCTCGTTTGACATCGCGGAGGATGAATTAGATCTGCTACTACAAGAATTTTCAGAAACAGAAAACTTTTAAGTTACATGAAAAAGCTATGGACAATTGTGATGTGGTTGGTAAGTTGGGGAGCCTTGGCGCAGGATGCAACTGATCCGGTCACACAAGATCCGCAAGTACAAGAGAAGATCAAAAATTTGCGGATTGCCTATATCTCCGACAAGCTGGGGCTTACGCCTGAACAAGCCGAACGATTCTGGCCGGTGTACCGGGAGTTCTCTGACAAGCGCAGAGAATTACGCCAGGAGTTAATCGATGCCCGCAATCAAATTAAAGTGGATAATGCCGATCCGGCCAAACAGGAAGAACTGGTCAAACTGGGCCTGGCCATCAAACAACGTGAACTGGATCTGGAAAAAGTGTACTCCGATCGCCTGCTCAAGGTGATTACCGCCCAGCAAATGCTCACCCTCCGAAAAGCGGAAGGCGATTTTCAACGAATCATACTGGAGCAAATTCAACAACGCAGAATGATTCAGCAACGAAATGAAACGATCCGGGAACGGAATCAACGTCTGCGCGAACAGCAGCGTAACTAAACGTGAGGTATAGGACCATCTTGGTTGGCATTCTCCTGCTATCCGTCTGCCCGCTTGCATCCCGAGCCCAGCAGACGGATTCCACGTTGTTATTCTCTGACCCCTACATTGCCGAGTTAGACTCCTTACTTAACGAAACCGATTCTACCAGTATCCTGGCGTTGATCGACAGTTTAATTAATCTTCCCGAACCCCGAATTCGTTCGCAACTGAATTTTCGTTTAGGTTATAATAGCAATGTGGTTTCAGCCAGCCGCACGCTGGGCTTCAATCAATTTGGTCTGGCACCTGGAATCTCCTATTATCATAAAACAGGCTTGTATGCCGATGTAACCGGTTACTGGAGCCCTGAGTATGAACCCTCCTATTACCTGACGGTAGGCACAGCCGGCTATATGAACAGTCCCACCTCCTGGTGGTCGATCATGGCCGAATACAACCGGTATTTCTACACCAACCTGGGCGATGATCAATACATTGCCTATCAAAATGCGATGGGCTTGTACAATTTCTTTAGCGTGAAAAAATTCACCTTCCGCCTCGACTATCAATTGTTCTTTGGTGATAAAGTGGCTCACCGCATCAATCCTTCCATGATGGTTAACTTCGAAAAAAGAAATTGGGGTAAAATTGACCGGATTGCTTTTTATCCCATCGCCACCCTGATGTTTGGAAGTGAACAGATTACAGAACTTGAACCGTATGCCCGCACCTACCTGGGTATCATATACCGGATTCGCAATGGCTTGCCATTATATTATGAAGTAACCAACACCGAATGGGGTATTTTGAATTATTCCTTCGTAGCCCCCATTTCCATGACGATCAACCGGTGGACGTTCATGATCAGCTACACCTACAACATTCCCCGCGCCTTGCCGGGTGAAACCATTGAGCTCGTCAATAACGGCTACCTGTCCGCCAGTATTTCCAAACTCATTCAATTCTAACCGATCGACCGAAGCCGATTGGATTCTTTTCTTCGTTTTAATACTTTTCAGGGATTTATTTAAACCTACTCTATGTCTTTTCGGGTAACACTGCTGCTCCTGCTCATGGCAGGTAGTGCAAATAGCCAGGATTACCGTTGGCAACAACGGGTTGAATACACCATGAACATCCGCCTGGATGTAAAAACGCATCGCTTTACCGGTGATCAGCGGTTGGTTTATTACAACAACTCTCCGGATACCCTCACCAGGATTTACTACCACCTGTACTTCAACGCATTTCAACCCGGTAGCATGATGGATGTGCGATCGCGTACGATCAGCGACCCTGATCGCAGGGTTATGGACCGGATCTCGAAATTAAAAGACGATGAGATCGGCTATCAACACATTCAAAGTCTGAAACAAGATGGCAAAGCAACTACCTGGCGGGTGGATGGAACTATTTTAGAAGTGACGTTGGCCAAACCCATTATGCCAAAGAGCAAAACTCTTTTGGAAATGACCTTTGAGGCCCAAGTACCTGTACAGATTCGTAGGTCCGGACGCAACAACCGCGAAGGAATTGCCTACTCCATGACGCAGTGGTATCCGAAACTGGCCGAGTATGATTTTCAGGGCTGGCACGCTTACCCCTATGTAGCGCGTGAGTTTCATGGAGTGTGGGGTGATTTTGATGTGAAGATCACAATCGATCCCACCTTTGTGATTGGAGGCACTGGCAAACTTCAAAATCCGGAAGCCATCGGTCATGGATATGAGAAGCCCGGCTCGACAGTGAAACGAGCTAGCGGAGAGTTAACCTGGCACTTTGTAGCGAAAGATGTGATTGACTTTGCCTGGGCTGCTGACCCGGACTATACCCACGATCGGCTGCAGGTACCCAATGGACCCGAACTGCATTTCTTCTACCAAAAAAATGAGAAGACCGCCACTACCTGGAAAGTGATGGAGCCCGTAGCCGTAAAAGTCTTTCAACATTTAAATGACGTGTTTGGCAAATATCCTTTCGATACCTACTCAATCATTCAAGGTGGTGATGGTGGTATGGAATACCCGATGTGTACCTTGATTTTAGGGGAAGGCAGCCAGGAAGGACTTAATGGGGTAATGGCGCACGAAGTGGCGCACAGCTGGTACCAGATGGCATTGGCTTCCAATGAATCATTGTATGCCTGGATGGATGAAGGCTTTACCGATTTTGCCAGCGAAGAAGCCTTAAACACAATCTTCAACGAACCCATCAATCATGCCGGCAGCTATAGCGCCTATTTCAGTTTGGTCAACAGCGGCTTGCAGGAACCCGCCAGCCAGCATTCCGATCATTTTACCACCAATCGCGCCTACGGTACTGCGGCCTATAGCCTGGGTGCCGTATTTCTGCATCAGTTGAAATACATCATGGGTACTGAAAATTTTTATAAAGGCTTTAAGCGCTATTACAACACCTGGAAAATGCGGCATCCGGAACCCAACGATTTTTTACGGGTGATGGAAAAGACTTCCGGCCTGCAATTACATTGGTATGAGCGTTATTGGATCGGCACCACCAAGCGTATCGATTATGCCGTTCAGAATGTGGTGGACCATAATGGCACTACCCTGATTGAGTTACAACGTGTGGGCGAGTTTCCGATGCCCATTGATCTGGTGATCACCTATCAGGATGGTACAAAAGAATTGTACTACATACCGATGAATGAAATGCTGGGAAGCAAACCGGTAGAAGATAAAAGTATGAAACGGATTGATAAGACCCCGTGGCCGTGGGTGAACCCCACCTATACCGTGCAGGTGAATCGTAAAAGCAGTGAAATTGCTACTGTTGAAATTGATCCTAGCCTGCGAATGGCCGATATCAACCGTAAAAACAATAAGGTGGACTTACGGGTAATGGTGCCCTATCAGGATCCTACCCGTTAAGAGAATGCTACTGAAGCCGTTTGCCATTCTGATCGATGGCCACCACTTTCACATCTTCACCGGAAGTTACTTTCACGGTAAGTTCACCCGTTACCGGTGAATATTTGATTTCACCTGGTTTGGCTTCGAACTTGTAATTATGACTCCATACCAGGCCACCCGCCCGGTTAATTCGGGCAATGGTTACCGGGTAGCCATCTTCCAGTTTACTCTCCATGTAAATCATGGCATAATATACCTTGTTGGAATCATGGGTCAGTGAGCCCTTGATGATGGGTAGATTGCGTAGTTTGAAATGCGTATCAACCGGAAAGGTGATCGCCAAATCAGGAACCCGTGAAGGAAGGATCGAAAAGAAATAGCCTGTAGCTACGGTATCGGCATACTTTAAACCCATGGTGAGTTGATCATTGCCGAGGTACAGCGGTTTGTACGGCCGCGTACTATTTTCATCTACAAACAAGGGAATACTGTCCGGACTGGCAAATACCCATTTCAGGGATTGGATCGTTTCCTCCCACTCTACTTCCCGTTGGGTCACTTCTCGCTGGGCAAATTCTTTCACTCCTTTAATCCAACTTTTAAAAACTGTCTGGCTGCCAAACGCGTTGCTTATGAAATGACTATAGTTTCTGGAATCCTGCTCCAGATCTCTGGCCATCGTTAAGGCTGCCAAACTATCCAGGGTCTGGGCTTTGGCAATATCACTACGCAGCACTTTCATCCGAACTGACACATCAGAGGAATCGCGCAGTGGTTTATCGTCAATTATTTTGGACAGATAACTCAGCTCAGAAGTCTTAACCCGAAATACCGAAACCGGAAGTGGATCAGGGTCAATGGTCAACAGGCGACTAAACGAATATTTCTTCGATAAGTCAGGCAGCGCTTTGGCTACAGACGAATCCTTCTTCACCTTTTCAAAGTACCGATTCACCTCAATGTCTGCCTTAATGAGGTTATCCCGTAAAGGAAAAATTTCATTACGGATCACATCTGCTGTTTGGGATGCCCAACCTCCATAATTCCACAGCTTCAGATCATTTTGTAAAAAGTCAGTTTCCGTTAACCCATCCTTTTTAAAATCCTGAATGGGTTGCAAGGTAACTTCCTGGTTGTAGGGTGATTTGCCCACCGTGGCCAACAAAGCCTTGTAACTTTTGAACGATAATTGGCTTGAGTCAAATACCAGGTGCAAGTTGTTCAACTCCACCAACAGCTGTTCGTTCGATTGAAGCAACAGTTCCCGCTCCGTGCTAAATTGATTCTGAATGGCTTTGAAAAACTCCTGTGACCTCCGATACTGATTTTTAGAAGCCCCATAAGCCTGCTTCAAGGAAAATACATTTTGTCGTCTTTCTTTGATCGCCTTGCTGCGGGTTTCAATCTGAAGCTGAACGTCCGAGTGCTTCACACCGAATTCACCGGTTCGCACATCGCGCCTGTTAAACATCTGGTAATATTCGCTGTTCTTCTTAATCTCCTTTTCGGTAATCATCGGGTAGACCAGTGTATAGAAGTACACAGCCGAATCCAAATTCGTCAGGAGCAGTTCAGTTTCCTTCAGCAAATCATTCTTGTAGGACTTCTCCTGGTAGATGAAGCCCATGTATAAATAGGCACTGGCATTATCGGTTTCCTCACGCAAGTAGCGTTTCAGAAAAGGCTCTGCCATATCATACTGCTTCGCATTCAGTAATTCAATCAGGTCTTTGTACTTGACTTTCTGAGCCCAACTTGTCAAGGTCAGAAACACCAGAAAACAGGTAAACAGAAGGGCTTTTCGATACATTTATCGCGAAAAATTATTCGAATTTATTAAAATTAAGGACATTTGACCAATACAATTCAAGAACCAAGCCAATTCAAGCAGTATGAAGATGATCTCCGGTTTGCTTCGTCCGATAGCAGCAGCACTCATTATCGTGGGCCTGCTGAAAGTAACCGGCTTAATGGGTCAAATTTCGTATGTCACGCAAGCCGCTGTATTGAAAACCGGAATCCGGAATGCCCATCCGGAAGATGACTCCAAGGATGTCCGGTTCGACTATGGTTTTGTGATAAAAGATCTGAACGGCAACACCGTAAACTTCGACCAGTTTAAAGGGAAGGTTGTATTCCTCAACTTGTGGGCTACCTGGTGTGGGCCGTGCCGCGCGGAGATGCCGGGCATTCACAACTTGTATGCGAAGCTGAAAGATGAGCCGGTTGAATTCGTCATGCTGTCATTGGACAAAGATCAGGCGAAGCCCAAAGTGGAGAGCTACGTTGCCAAAAACAAGTTCACCTTTCCCGTATACATGCCATCCGGCTATCTGGCTGAACAACTTCAGGTACCTTCCATCCCGACTACCTTTATCATCGCAAAGGATGGTCAAATCCTCATGAATGAAGTAGGCACCCGGAACTACGACACGAAAAAGATGGTGGACTTTCTGAAAAAACACGCGCGTCAGTAAATGGCCGGACTGTTCAATCTATCCGGAAAGGTGGCCGTTATAACCGGTGGCGGCAGTGGTATCGGTCGGGCTATTGCACTCGCCTTTGCCAAACAAGGTGCGATTGTTTGCGTGGTGGATTTAAATATGCCGGCAGCTCAGGAAACGGTAAACCTGATCAGCAAGAACGGGTATGCCTTCTCGTGCAACGTATCTCATCAAAGCGAAGTGATTTCGCTATTCGAAAAAATCAAGACTCAATTCTCACGAGTGGATATTCTGGTCAACAGTGCCGGTATAGCTCACATTGGCAAACTGGATACCACTCAGGAACCAGATTTTGATCGCCTCTTTCAAGTCAATGTCAAGGGTGTATACAATGCGATGTACGCAGCCATCTCCTTTATGAAACAGCAAAAGCAAGGCGTCATTCTTAACCTGGCATCCGTTGCCGCCACCGTGGGCATTGCCGATCGCTTTGCGTATTCCATGACCAAGGGCGCTGTAGTTTCCATGACGTTATCGGTGGCCAAGGATTATGTGCACGATGGCATTCGCTGCAATTGCATATCACCGGGCCGTGTGCATACACCTTTTGTGGATGGGTTTTTAAAAACCAATTACCCGGGCCGTGAAGCGGAGATGTTTGAAAAGCTAAGCAAAACCCAACCTATCGGCAGGATGGCAAAGCCGGAAGAAGTTGCCCACCTGGCCGTGTACTTATGCTCGGATGAAGCAGCCTTCATCACGGGCTCCGACTATCCTATTGATGGGGGTTTTATCCGACTAAATTCATAAGCATGAAATTATTTCGATTTGGAGAACCTGGACATGAAAAGCCGGGCGTTTTATTAAACGGAAAACACCTGGATATCTCGGCCTTTGGTGAAGATATCGGAGAATCATTTTTTGAGACCGATGGTCTGACCCGGCTTAAGAATTGGCTCCAGACAAATGCTTCGCGACTTTCGGAAATACAACCCGGCACCAGATTCGGTCCCTGTTTCCAACGCCCCTCCAAAATTATTTGCATAGGCTTAAATTATACGAAGCATGCCTTTGAGTCCAAGATGCCCTTGCCTACGGAGCCGATCATTTTCTTTAAATCAACTTCGGCTCTTACAGGTCCGCATGATGGTGTTCTTATTCCGCGGGGCAGCAAAAAAACCGATTGGGAAGTGGAGCTGGCTTTTGTGATGGGAAAGAAAGCTTCGTACGTAGAAGAAAAAGATGCCCTGAGCTATGTTGCTGGTTTTTGTTTGCACAACGATTACAGCGAGCGTGAGTTTCAATTGGAACGCAATGGGCAGTGGACGAAAGGCAAAGGCTGCGATACCTTTGCCCCTATGGGGCCATACCTGGTAACTACCGATGAAGTGGGTGACTTTAATAACCTGCACATGTGGTTGAAGGTGAATGGCAAGATGATGCAAGACAACAACACGGATGACATGATCTTTGAGGTACCCTTTTTGGTGAGCTACATCAGTCAGTTTATGACCTTGTTGCCGGGCGATGTGGTTTCCACCGGAACCCCATCCGGAGTAGGTCATGGATTTACCCCGCCTGTTTATTTGAAACCAGGCGATGTCGTTGAACTGGGGATTGAAGGCTTAGGTGAGCAGCGGCAGGTAGTTTCGTCATCATGATCGGGCCCGTACCCTCCGTAAACAGGATTGACGCGCATCAACACTTCTGGCAGTACAATCGCGAACGGGATGCCTGGATAATAGACGAGATGCGGGTAATCCAACGCGATTTCTTTCCTGAAGATTTACTTCCTCACGTAAAAGCTCATGCCCTCGAGGGCACCGTTGCTGTTCAGGCAGATCAGTCAGAGGGAGAAACCCGCTTTTTGCTGGAGCTTGCCAATCAACATCCGTTTATTAAAGGTGTCGTGGGTTGGCTCGATTTACGTTCACCTTCAATTGAATCGCGGCTGGAACACTTCAGTCAATTCAGGAAGTTAAAAGGACTGCGCCACGTGGTAC
>ERZ1066115.301-NODE-301-length-14947-cov-11.042707_pt1 | contig 14947 bp, 5 predicted proteins | sample MGYA00382762_ERZ1066115 | MGnify/ENA primary metagenome ERZ1066115 (study PRJEB33369, sample SAMEA5778345) | biofilm metagenome | biome: Industrial cooling water; feature: Water cooling tower basin; material: Biofilm | place: United Arab Emirates | collected... | reverse complement strand
ATTGTACGGTACACTCCGGTAATTCCACTTGGCATTGTCCCAATACCAATAACTTAAGGTGCTGTTGGCCAAAATTCCTGATAAATTCAAATGAAAATCAGCATTGTAATACCGCTCCCCTGTTTTTGCCGGTTCATTGATAGCTAATGTTCCTGTTGATTCGAAACTGTTATGATAACAAGTTGAATTCTGAGCATTTTCTATGGCTGCATGAAGGTAACGGCCATTACTGCTCCATAAATAGGAAAACCGTTTGCCGTCAGATTTCAAAAGCTGAGTCGGGTTGCCGAACGAGTCAAAACCTTCAAAGGTCAGTTTATTTGAAAAAAATGCGGGTGGACTTTGCGGACTCGAAGCCATTGGGGCGCCCCCGGTATAATAATGAGGCAAACCGGATTCATAAGAATAATAGTTAATCAATCTTAATTTATTGCTGATTAGCTGATAGTCGTTAATTGAACCCGACAAAACCAGGGTGCTTTCTTGATCAGCAACAACCTCTTCAATAACGGGATGGATATTTCGTCTGACCATCTCCTGGTGAGCACTACTCAGGTAACTGGAAGGAAATTTTCGAAATACTATTTGCTTTTTTCCATTACTACCAACGTATTCTACTTTGCGTGCATTAAGACTATAAAGATCAAAATCCTTGAAGTAGGTGGTTCGTATCAGAGACGGATTACCATCCGCATCATACTCTGTGTCCATTTCCTCAATTATCCGAGGCCATGCAGCAACATACTGATAGCGAACAATTAAAAATTTGGCCGTTACGCATCGAAAGCACGAAATACTAACATCAATACGCTGCTCGGATTCGATTTGCTCAATTTTTGCCGCTTTAAATGCCATTTGCTTTGTTCGGGGAATCTCATAGTTGTATTGTCTGGATTTAACTGGTACCCACTGCGGATTACCAGCCGGCACATAGCGATAATGAATTTCTCGATGCAACAGATTGCTGATAAACCACCAATCGGTAGCGTAATAAGTGTTCGTAACATGATTAAACCCGGGTTCTAGTTGAAAATTTGCAGTGGACATATATTCGTAGCGAGTTTTACCGGCATAACCCCTGACTGGGTTTCCGATAACTTCTTCGGTCCATGTGTTGCCGCCATTTGAATTAATTGCGTCTTGGGTTTGTGGGTAGCTGGTTAGCTGATAATAACTGCAACTGCCAATTGGGCAACCTTGATCGCTGGGGTCTAATATTTGGATTGCTGAATAGGTAGTTAGGTAGGAACCTATTGAAATACTGCTACTGGTACCACCGTAGGTAAATTGCCTTTCGTTGGTTAAAATGGCATCGCTGTCAAAATCCTTAACTGTTCTAACCTGCAGTCCACCTGTTCCTTTTACTTCGTAATCAAACTCGGTCCAACCGCCCGTGGGGTACGTAATTTTATTCAAGGTCCCTACCTTTCCATAAACGGAACTCACCTCCCGGTTTGCTCCGTAGTAAATTACCCCAGTTATCGTAATGCCCGCCTGCAGAGGGATGAATCTCTGACCATTGCCTGCACCATTATAAAATCCAAAATAATCCTGATCATTGGTCAGTCGATTGGGTAACCCACCCTCATATTGAAATGTGTGGGGTGGCAACTGTTTGGTACCTGATTTTGAATAGATAGATTGAAGCATTAACCGCGAGGAAACATAGGCATAGCTTAAAACAAATTCTTTATCCGGCACGGTTGAGTTAAGTGTAATATCGTTAAAAAACTTAATCCCGTTCAGTTGTTTTGACCCTATCAAATCAGTTCGATCAACTGTATAGATAAAATCAATTTTCTGGCCATCCGAAGATGCGATGCTTTCTACCAGTCGGGTGTTTACAGCCATTGTATTGGTACACTCGGTGCCGCTCACCTCTACGCTGCAACCCGCCATGGTTCCCTGAGGCTTGGTTGCTGTTTGGGTTTTGCCTGCCACATACGTATACGTTTCGTTGCGGTAAGTAAAATTTAATGTATGCCCATTCGGTGTTTCGATGGAAGAAATCACATAGCTTAAATTCTCCGTTGGATATTGCACATTCATAGAGCCGGGAACACAGATGGTGTTCATGCTGGTAGTCTCGGTTTGCCGGAATAAATACTTTACCCCTTGCCCATCGATGGCTACATAAAATTGTGACTGATTGGCCGGGTCTGTGACCCAATAAATCTTAAGATCTTTTTGCGGAAATAACACCGCTTGGTGAATAACAATAAGGGTACCAATTGTGGAAATATCAGGAGTGCCTGGTTTAAATATAAACCTCCCCGAGTGATTGCCGAAATTGTAGTTATAAATCTGCGGTTCGAAGTTGTAGGTTAATGGGTTTTCTACCCACAGTTTGGTGGTCTGATATTCGACCGGTGCATTATCAAGATAAACGCAGGGGTCTATACCAAAAGAACCAGGAGGTGTCCAGGAGCTATCGGGGGCATCAAGGTTTTGATTGCTCTTTAAGGTTGTTGAGATACTACCACCTGCATTGAGCGACCAACCCAACCCAACATTGGTTGCCACATCATCCACCTTAATGCCTCCGGCATGGTAGCTGATTGAAATCGGGTAGATAAAGTCATTCACTTTGAATTCGTAAAGGGGAATGCTGATTCCGGGAACACCCGTTTGATGACTTACCGGTACTTGTCCATACTTACCTAAACTAGCGGCTTGCGGGGTGGGCGGCAGGTGTTCCACCTTTGGAATGTTGCTTAACCCGGGCAGGCCTGTTTGAGCAATACCAGTAACTGGTGCCCATAACATGACCACAAGTGCCGTCCAAGCAAACGGTGCGTAGTTAAATTTCATATAGGAATGTATTTATTGTCATCATTTTACCTTTCTTACTCTCACAAGTTTTGCGCGGAGTCCATTGCAGGAGACTCCGCTGAGAAAGGGACTCTGCTGCGAACGAGGACTCTGTTTTTTTACTCCCTGCGCATCACGTTTGTTTTTGTTGGTGAAGAACACCAACAAAGGCGAGGAGAAATGGTTCACAATCTTTTTTATATCATGGGCTAATGAATTTCTAGTTAATTCTCCTTTTTTCTCCTTCTCGAATTTTATGTTTAATCAAACTTATTGAGATGGTAGAATCACCACTATCATCACCTACCATTTCCGGTCGCATAAACTTTATGATATTTGATTCTCCCACTTCTATATTAAAGACATGGCCATAACCAAAATAAGCTCTTTCATATCTAGATGAATTAAGGATGTATATAATAATAAACTCATTTGCTGATCCAGCATAACCATTAAAAATAATTTCGTCAACACCATCAGCATCTAAGTCGATAAAATGAAATAGGTTAATTACATCTTGATTAAAGTCAATATTTATCATCATTTCTATTGTCTTATCATTAATTGATGATAAAATTTGTTTCTTTTTTTCAAGGGATATTTTCTTTTCGATATTTGTCCAAATATCTTTTTCCTTCTGGGCCACACAACAGCTACATAACAATATCATTAAGCAAACAATTAGTCTCATATTCAATTCCTTTTTAATAATGAGTAACCAAATTCGGCAATTGTCTTTTGAGCTGGTGGTCCATTTACATTGACAGGCAATTGATCGGGGGAATCCCATGCATAAAATTTTGCATTTTTAGCATTCTCTCCAAGGTACTTTCTTACATAATAATTATCCTTATTAGTTAAATCAATTTTATCAATATTTGGACCTTGACTAAATTCAGAATGGACGAGAGTCATTCCGGTAACAACACCATTCTCATTTCTTATTATATCTTTAACGAACGCAACATGAGACTCATTGGGAAAAACAATTATATTACCATCAACGATATTATCCTTTTTAATTTTTCGCGTCATCGGTTGTTGAACTATATTTTTAACTCCATTATTATCTTTTCCCTTGATGGAATTATTTAAATAACCAAATCCTGAAGCATAGGCAGATTGACTAACCATTCCAGAGCAATCTATTGGGTCTCCAGGTTTACCACTATACATTCCCGCAAATCCATAACCTAAACTTGAGCCATCTGGATTTTCGACACCTTTTACATGGGGGCTCTGCTTAACATATTTTAAAGCCTCAGCAAGCGCCTTTGCACGTTGTAAAGAATCAGCTCCAGTAGGGTCAGCATATAAAATTGGATTATTTGTATTCCATGCATAAGGTGATTCATGTTCTTTTATAACAGGATCAATCTGCATAAATCGGCTAAGCTGGGCATCATATGTCCTGTATTTTGAAGGAAGCAGCCAATTAAGTTCTAAGTCCTTCATATTTTCCATTCCATTGTACTTGTACTTCTGCTCTGTACTTTTTTCTCTCGTATAAGAATTAAAGGTCAACCCAAACGGATAATAATCATCCGTCTGAATCACGGGAGATTTCGTATGTGTCACCTTAAACTCATCAAAGAATACTTCCACGGGCGTGGTGCTTTCATTGCTTAGATAAAGATACACATAACCGGGTTGGGTAATGGTAATAGGACTAGTGTTAAAAATGCGCTCGTGGGGCACATCGGTGCCGGCCTCTTTGGCGGCTGTGGTAATCTGCTTAAAACCCCCGGTAATAAACACATAGTTGCGGTCAAACACCAGCCAGTTGAGGTAAGCGCGGGGGGCGCCATTGTCGGTAGTGCCCTGCAACCCGGCAAAACCAGCTGGGAAAGAAGCCGTGCTAGAGGTATAAGTGGCACCATCCACCACTACCCCGGCCGTGTTGGCGGCTATCTGGCTCATGAGCGTGCTCAGTGCACCCGTCCAGTTAGCGCTGTTCTGGTCCACATACTTGGCATACACTTCGGCATTGATCACATCGCCCGGCATCACGCTGAGGGATTTGGCCAGACCATACTTTTCGTTGGCCGAACCATTGAGTCGTTGTGCATATCCGGTTGTTGTAGTAGGTGCCACGCCATTGGTGCGGTCAAACAAGCTACTGTTAATCAGTTTGGCATTGTCATACCGCAAAAACTGGCTGCGCTCAGTTAACGCATTGGCAGGCTCCAGCGTGGCGGTGTTGGTTTCCGTTTCGTCTTTACTGGTAAACGTAAGTCGCACATTGCCCAAATGGTCTTTGAGGTTATACTGGTACTCAGGTGTTGCGTTGGTAGTCAGCCTGGTGATTTCAAAATCGTTAAGAAAGAATTGTTCATTGGCGGTGACCATGTTCCACACCACACCTACCTGTAGCGTGCTATGCCCGGTTGGGATGGTGATGATTTGTTCGGTAAAGGCTTCGGCCACCGAGCCGTTGGCCAAAGAACCGCCCGGCCAATTCAAATCCGTGCTATTCGTCCGGATATAGAGATAGACGGCATTAATACCGGTACGGTAGCCCTTCGCACGGATTCGGTATTGCTCACCAGCCTGTACGGTAAAGGTGCCGCCAATCGGAAACATGCCTTGTTTGGCAGTGGTACCCACGGCCGTTGCCCGCACATAGGTTTGGCCATTGAGGGTAACCGTTGCCAAGGTGGAAGTGGCTGCTGTGATGTTGGTCAATGCATCTCCTGCGTGCGTGAACAAGGTTTTGTTAGCCGCTATGGCAATGCGGCCCTCTTCGTGACTAATAAACTGGAGTTGGTCATTTTCATATTGAAACTCACCCGCATAGTCGGTTTGCTTTTGTTGGCCTCCAAATGTAGTGACTTGAGCCAGCTTGCGACCACCGGCATCGTAGATGTAACGAATGCTGTTGTTGCCTTTGGTAACCGTTTCGGGCAGGTTGAGATAATTGTAGGTGATCAGATTGGTGGCATCGGCCAAGGTTGCCCCAATTCCTTTGTTGAGGTCGCGGGTCATGTTGCCGTTGGCATCGTAGGTATAATCATTGCCGGTTCCGGGTTGTCCATCTATAAATCCAGCAAAGTCATCGCCACTATCGGTTACCCGCAGCAGTTGGTTGCCAGTATACGTATAACCGAGATTGTCCATCCAACCGGTAGTACGCTTATCGTTGCGTTGCAGTTGGGTAATGTTTCCGTTCAGATCGTAGAGGAATCCGGTTTCGGATAATGCGCTATTGGATGGTGTTGTCCACACCGAATTCTTCTCTTTGAATTGGGATGATTTGATGCGGTTGAGCGGATCGTACGTGTAGGCATAGCCATTTTGTTTTACAGATCCAAGGCCGAGGTTGTTGCTCCAGGCCATGGCGCTGATGTTGCCATTGTAGAGCCCAGTGGTGCCCAGATCGGTGGTGTTATAGTGCAGGTTCATTCCAAATAGATCACCCGTATCGTCATTGGTTTTGGTAGTGGCGGTGGTGTTGGCCAATGAGGCATCGTTCATGGACGTAAGCCAACCCCGGATGTTATAGCGGTAGTCAACGCTTTGTTTGGCATTGCTGCCGGTGCTTACCGTGCTGTGCAGTTTTTTATCCACCAACTGACCCAGTTCGTTGTATTCGTTTAGGGCGAGTAGGATTTCGGGTTGGGTGTCCAGCTTATGCCAGGTTTTCAATAATCGCCCGGCATGGTCGTATTCAAATCTACGGGTGATGGAACGAGTGACCGTTGTAAAGTTTGCTTTAATGTTAGTAATGGTTGCATTAGGGGAATACAGGGACATATCAACCATCAGTTGAGAACTGGAAGGAAGGGTTGAGGTGTATTTGAGGACGTTATTCTGGTAATAGGTGATCGTTGATCCGATGCGTTCGATCCGAAAAACATCCCCTGCAGTATAGGTACCAAAACTACCACGCGATGCTCCACTCTCATAAATACCCAGCGTTCCATTATTAAGCAGGTACCAAGCATAATCGATTGTCGTATAGTTGGCATCGGGATTTGAATCCGAAAATCCGATCATCCGATACGTATTATTTTCCGAGGCAGTAAATTCGATCCAACCCGGTTGGCCTGCCAATAATTGTTGGATTGACGCTGCCCCAGCATTCCAGGCTTGGGTAATATTGGCTCGAACAATCTTATTGCCTGCTTGGTTGACCTGAATGAAATCCTTCCAAGCCAGATCAGTTTCTGTATGTGTTGATTTCGATTCCAATACCTTACCAACAAAATCAATAACATGGGTAACACGGTCCGTTCCGCCTTTGTAATTATCACTTAGGGTTTGAATAACCCGGTACTTGTCATCATAATAGGTTATTGCTTTCAACCAGGTATAGCCTCCGGTTACACCTCCGTCCAATACTTTGGTTTTGGTACCGGTTACCTGCCCCACCACTCGCAGGTTTTCAGTAGCGGGCTGCTGGTAGGTAACTCCGTTTGCCAGTTCATTCAGGCTTTCATTAAGATATGTGTAAGTGCCATACCAGGTACTCCGAAAGTCGTAGTTGTCGTAGTAGGTAACCGTCAGGTATTTATTGGCATCCACCTCGGTCGTAGTATTGCCAGTGCGCACTGGGTAAGCCCGGTTGGTATAACCATGTACATTGCCCGCGGCATTGCCCACATAGGTTTCGCCCCAGCGAGCCGATGTTTTGGCAAAGTGAGCATTTACAGCGGTTTGCATCTGAGCCTGCGTAAGCGCAACGGCTGTATCTCTAATCCCCGTCAGAATAGGCCGGTTTAATTCATCGTACTTGGTAAACGTCCAGTATTTTATTGCCCCAGCCCGCTGGTTGGCATCTTGGGTCAGCACGAGTCGATCGCGTTTATCATAGACCATATACACCCACCCTGCACCAGGTACCCGTTTTTCTGACATGCGCTTACGATCATCGTATTTGTATTGAAAGGCCCAGGTGTCGAGGTCCATGGTAGTCACCGCATAAGTATCAGCCGCAGCGTGAATAGCCTTACTTAACTCGGGCGGAAACACATACCGAAGGTTGCCTAGATCATCATAGAGGTAATAGGTAAGGGCCCAGCCTGGGTTAGCGCCAATCAGGTCATTTAGGTTGGTGGATGCAGCGGTGGTTGCCTGAACTTTTTTCAGAATCACGCGACCCAATTTATCGGTGTACTCGCGAACTTCATTGCCTTCTTCATCTTTTGTGCTCTTGATCTGCAGCTGGCCTGAGGCATAGTAGCCTCCGGTAACGATAAAGCCTGATGCCAACGCTGCCCGTACAGGCATCCCACTGCTGTTGATTGCCCAGGCTATTATTTTTTCTTGTGTCGCACTGCTACCGGTGTTGTGGACATTAACCCAGTATTGATGTTGAATGTATTTATTGTTTCCACCCACTGCGTCAGACCATGCCAGGCCGGCACCATACTCTTTATCAGGCCGGTTCAAAGGTGAAGCCTCGAACCTAGTTTCGGCAAAGGGTCGGGTGTCATCTGCAATTTTATCGGCAGTATTGGTGTAGGTGTTCACCGTATAATTTCCACCCGCATCAATCAATCCTTCTTTAAACCGGCCACTATTGCCGGTAACAGCCGGTAAATACTTCCGGGCTTCGCGACCAAAGGCATCGTACACGACTGGAGCCACTAAATCACTTTTAGAAACCGAGGCTTGTGTGGATATGGTTTGTGACGGCCGACCCAGTCCATCAAAGTAGGCTACCTGTTGGGCTACTTTTTCGGCAGACATGGCTTCAACACTGGTTGCATCGGTTATTCCAGGAATTTGAAGCGTATTGCTGACCACATAATTTTTAATCATTCCAGTAAATTGAGATCCACTGAGAACAAATGGATTCGAGGTGCCACTCACCCCCGTTTTGGTAACGGTAACCGTGTAGGTACTGGCTTGTGCCGTTGTGAATGTTCGGTTTGTACCCACTGTAGCATTCACTGAGTTTTTCCAGATATAGGAATCATAACCAGCACCGGCATCCAGCGTTACCGGAGTCTCTTTAACAATGTAATTTTGAGGGGCGGTAACAACCGGCAACGGATACACCACCACATGGATTGGAACCAATCCGCTTTCGCATCCCGCTGAGCTCACCGCACTTAAGTACATGTAATTATTGGTACTTGCCGATACTGAAGTTACCGGATAGGAAAGATTGGTGGTATGATATTGTTGTAAACCGTTATACCAATTATAATTACCGCCTGAAGGAGTACCACTACCGGCCAAGGTAAGAGGTCCGCTGCCAAACCGGATATGACCGGAATAACCGGGATTGGCAGGAATCGTATTGATGGTCGCGGTAATGCTAGTCCGGGAAGTACTTTCACAGCCGGTAGTCGTATTGAAGGAAGCTACCCAAAATGTTTTAGTTGCCGAAAGGCTTTCGGTTGTATAGTTGGTAGCCGTGGCTAAGGCAATACCTCCTGAATTTGTGCTATACCAACGAACCGAATTCCCATTAGTACCAGGTGTAGCACTTAACACAACCGTTCCTGAACCGCATCGGGTTCCAGGCGATACAGATGGGGATGCTGGTACGGGATTAATCGAAACACTTGTGTTCCGTAAAAGTGTTACAAAGCATCCAATTGAAGGATTGGTAGCCATGATACTAATGGTGCCCCCGGTTACAATTGTGTATGAAACCAGTTGAAGGTCGCCTCCATTGCCTGCATACACATTACTGATTGCATTGCCATCTTTAAATAATTGATACGTTATTCCCATTTGACTATTTGAAACGGTAACCGGGATACTGGTTGCACCGCAAACCGAAATAGAAAGCGGTGTAACAGGAGCAAGGGGATTAGGCTTAGCCCCAATATTTACTGCCACTGGAGTGGATGGATTTGAACTACATTGCACGGTACGGACCACGGTGTAAGATCCGCTATTTGCTGGCATTGTTTCAATCGATAATTGATGACTATTTGCACCACTTATTACATTCCCATCTTTGTACCACTGCAGGTAAGAGGTAACAGAGGCTGTGAGGGTGATTGCGGGTGCGCCTTCACACACAGTTGTAGCACTGGCACTCACAACGGGTGTGGCGGGTAAATCATTTACGATACCTGTTACAGCCACCCGGTTGGAACTAGCACAATTAACACTTGAGTTATAAGAACCTGCATAAAGGGTAGTGGAAGAATTTAGCCAGGGCTCGTAGGTATTTCCTGTTGCTATCGGTGAACCTCCAGAAGATGATGTAAACCATTGCACCTGATCTGATTGTGCTCCCGGGGCAGCCGAAAAGCGAACCGTACCAGGACCACAAATGGTCCATGCTGAAGTGGAGACCGGAATCCCTGGATCAATTACAAAAATATGAGTAAGTGTCAGTGCTTCACTCCATTGGCCACAGGAATAGGCTCTCAAATATTGGCTTCTTGATACGCTTACTGTATGCGTTGAATTATAATAGGAGTAATCTGTTCCATCGGCTTGTGTCTGCCAATACCAAATTACTCCGGGCGGTGGCGAGTTCAACAAAGTTATGGTAGTTGACCGACAACCTACTGTAGTTGAAAATGTAGTTACCGGTGTGGGTGGCGGAGTGGCTTGTACCGTAACATAATATATACCAGCAATAATTAATCCCTGCCTGAAGGTAACTGTTCCTGGGTAACTACAACTAAGGCCCCATGTTACAGTACAGGTATACGCTGTACCGGAAGCACTAGCTGAAACCAACGTGCCTCCATCAATTGTCCATCCAGCCCGAGAATAAATATTTCCATTATCAAAAGTGTACATAACGGTGGAACCTGGCGTGACCCCTGCTGGGCCCGAAAACTGAGACCAGGCAGCCTGAACTGAAATAATGAGAAAAGCAAATATTATGAAAATACCTTTCATTGCCGGGACACGAGTTTTTGGACATCAAAGACATATTCAGCACCGTCCGGTAATACCTGCATGTGGATACTAAGCTGTGAGTTTCGCCTTGAAAATTTTAGTAGGATGTTGTCTTCATCGTCACGGGTAGTGAGGGTCATTGATCCAGACTTCTTCATGTCCTTCCATTCACCTTCTATTCGAACAATGTGAAGCTTCGTAGTAAAATCCCGTTGCTCCCACGTGATTTCATTTTTCTGAACGAGAAAGGATGACGTATAATTTGTTTTTTTACCTGTCTTTACATCGGTTAGTGATTTCACAACCCATTCCTGTGGTTCACTAAAGAAATCCTGGGAAAATGAAATTCGGATGGGTAAGTAGAAAAGCAGTAGCAATAAAATCCTTATCATAAGATCGGGTGATTTTATGTTTCACAAGAGTATTAACAAGATTAACTTGAATCGATGAATTAATTTTTAGAAATTGGATTCGGTCCTTACGTGGGTCTTTTTAAGACTTTAAACCTCAGATTGAAATCCAGAATTCAACATCAGATCACCGGAAATTCCACCAAATGGCAGTTCATTAAGATAGTGAGCGTCCTCTTTTCTAAGAAAAACGGAAGGTGATTTATCTCTTTTAAAATTTCTAAACCCGGGTAATCGTTAACTATTTCGGGAATTTCATACATCATGAGCCACACTAATCCAAATTAGAATTAATCTTGTTTGAAGGCCTAATTGATTCTACCCTATGCGAATAGAATTCAAGATTCAAGATTTGATAGCAATCTCTGCAAAAAGGATCATTCCCGCTCCGAACAGGCTTCCAAAGGAGTCCTTTGGACAAGAATTGATATTTCAATTTAAGTTTGGCTACCGATCCACGGGATTGCGGAACGCGCAAGATTTCCCTTTAAACATTCGGATATTATTTGTTTGTGGCTTCCAATTCCCATTTGTTTGCTTGTCCGCAATGACAGTCGTGGATAAGTCGATACTTCGCTATGCTACCATTCGTTGTTGCTGACCACCGCAACGACTTGATAACAGACTCTTCAATCAGGGGATCCTTCGGCCCGTAAGCTGACACGTCCCAGCAAGCGGGCAGGCTGCGCGCCATAACATCCACTATGCACTCCAATGGAGTCCTTTGGACAGAATTGGGGTTTCGATTTATTTATTGTCTTCGACCTACGGGATTGCGGAACGCGCCAAAAACTCTATACTAATCGTGCCTTTAATCAGTCGGCTTTTCAAATTCAAAATTCTCTTGCTTGTCCGCAATGACAGCAAAGGATGAGAGAAAAGACTTGCTATGAAAAATGATCCAAAGCAGCCTGCCCGCCCACTGGCGGGAAGAATCCTTTCGGACGAAGCTGGGATAACAGACCTAATCATCAGGGGATCCTTCGCTCAGCGCACTTCTCAACCCCAGCTCAGGATTACTCTTTCATTTTTTTTAGGATGCCCTAATTGTAGGTCGCGGACCAACGACTGATCCTGTTGGCAATTCAACGCTCAACGGGATTGCGGAATGCGCCAGACTTACTTATAACCAGCTCGTAACCTTAACCTATTCAATTTTCTATATTCCAATTCGCTTGCTTGTCCGCAATGACAGCAAAGGGTGAGTAGAGACTTCGCTATGAAAAATGATCCAAAGCAGCCTACCCGCCCACTGGCGGGAAGAATCTTTTCGGACGAACCTGGGATAACAGACCTAATCATCAGGGGATCCTTCGCTCAACGCATTTCTCAGCCCCAGCTCAGGATTACTCTTTCAATTTTTTTTAGGATACCCTAATTGTTGGTCGCTGACCAACGCCTGATGCTAATCTGCATTAAAAGCAAAGGGGTCCTCCGTTGCTTACTTAGGGCCGACTGAAGTAGTTGGCTGCCAAATTAGATCAATGTATTTCGATAAAGTGGCACTTACCGGAATAACCGGAAGGAACGGAATTGCCTATCCATTACGGCAGTATTCGACAAAATCAGGATCGCTTGGCAAATGGCGGAACAAGTGGCATGACCCTGTATCTCCAGTCTACCAAACCCGTTCTTGTCTATAGCTGATCGGCAAAGGCGACTCAACCGGCCTGTAACCAGGTTGAACCATTTAAACAACCAATAAAATTTATGGCTAGACAAGATGGGGTAATTAAAGTAACGGGACAGATGGATGGAATTTCCTTCTATCGCACCCAAGATGGGTATCTTATGCGGAAGAAAAGTTCTGTCAGCGCTGACCGGATCAAAAACGATCCAGCCTTTGCGCGGACACGGGAAAACCTGACTGAATTCGGACACGCTGTAAGTTCAGGTAAACTTCTCAAGACTGCTCTTCGCCCGCTGATCAAGAACGTAGCGGATGGCCGGATGACCAGCCGGCTATCCCAATCCATGATGAAGGTCGTACAAGCCGACACGACTCATGTACGCGGACAGCGGAAGGTGATGGATGGAGATCCTGAACTATTGACCGGCTTCGAATTCAATGAAAACGGGCGACTGAATCAAACCCTGTTCGCACCGTACAGTTGGACTATCGAACGGGCTACCGGGGTGCTCACCATCACCATCCCGGAGTTCATTGCCACCAATCTGATTGCCGTGCCAACTGGCGCCACTCATTTCAAATTAGTGGCCGGGGGTTCAGCAATTGATTTCGCGCAGGGGACCTTTTCCAGTGGTTATACCGACAGTGGCGAGCACATGATCGAATCGGATCCTGTTGCCACCCAGGTATTGACCATCAACCTGCCACCGGCAAGTACGCTCCCGTTGTTCCTCGCCCTTGGAATTGTGTTCGACCAGGAAGTGAATGGAACGTACTATCCGTTGCGAAACGGAACCTTCAATGCCCTCGCTTTGATAGGCGTAGCCAACGCCTGATCACAGGGTGACCAATCACCCGCCCCTGCCAGCTTAACTTCACGGAGGTTATCCGAAAAACGAAAAACTGAAGTTGGACATGGGGCGGGTGATTCTTTTTTCCCGCATTTTCAATTTTATAGTTAAAAGCCATTCTGAGCGAAATGAGTAATCGGTTGTTTAATAATTATTAATAGTTGGAGAGACTGATTTATAATCCTAACCGATCCGGAGCAGCCTGCCCGCCCAGTGGCGGGAAGAATCCCATTAAGCGAAGCAAGTTATCTGGGCTGCTGGATTGGGGATCCTTCGCCTCAGCCCCTTGCCCTACCTGCTCAGGATTTAGGTTTTATTTTTTTCGGATGATGGAGGTCCCCTGCGCAAGTGAACTTCGCTTACTTCCCTTAACTGAGTTACCAAAGATTAGAAGAAGATTAGAGCAAGCGTTTGACATCCTCCACTTTCAACCCGGTGTACAGACAGAACTCTTCGATGGTGACGAACTGATGGTTGAGTTTATGAAAGTGGGTTTTGATTTTGGTTAACAGCATGCGGCCATAGCGATCACTTCTTCCGGTGATCCGCTGGATATCTTTGGGATATATGGTGAGCCGATTCATACTGTTTCATTATAGAGCAATTAACGAGAGGTGAACAAAATTTGTGCTAAGAAAAATGAAAAATATTTTTATACATTTTCATTGGTGACGAAAGGCAATGTTTGGAGGAAAGTTGAACGTGAAAAGTGATAAAGTCATATGCTTAAGTCTGTTTAAGAATAGGTAAGTTAAACAATGAAATGTCATACCGGCCAAGCATACACTTCGTGATTCCAGATTTCAAGTTTAAAATATCAGTTTAATGAAATCAATTACAAGCGCGTGCCGGTATCCCGATCAGACCGGTAAGCGAGTTATGAAAAGATTTGGCTAACGATCCACGGGATTGCGGAACGCGCCAGTCCTCAAATCATTGGTCAAATACAACAAACTAACTGTTTTTAAAATTTGAGCTTGTTTGCTTGTCCGCAATGACAGGCGTGGATAAGTCGATACTTCGCTATGCTATCATCCGTTGTTGCTGACCACCGCAACGACTTGATAACAGACTCTTCAATCAGGGGATCCTTCGGCCCGTAAGCTGACACGTCCCAGCGGGCGGGCAGGCTGAGCGCAACACCATCCACCATGCACTCCAATGGAATCCTTTGGATAGAATTGGGGTTTCGATTTATTTATTGTCTTCCCCTACGGGATTGCGGAACGCGCCAAACACTCTTTACTAATTGTGCCTTTAATCAGTCGGCTTTTCAAATTCAAAATTCTCTTGCTTGTCCGCAATGACAGCAAAGGATGAGAGAAAAGACTTGCTATGAAAAATGATCCAAAGCAGCCTGCCCGCCCACTGGCGGGAAGAATCCTTTCGGACGAAGCTGGGATAACAGACCTAATCATCAGGGGATC
>ERZ1066115.299-NODE-299-length-15035-cov-14.127236_pt1 | contig 15035 bp, 10 predicted proteins | sample MGYA00382762_ERZ1066115 | MGnify/ENA primary metagenome ERZ1066115 (study PRJEB33369, sample SAMEA5778345) | biofilm metagenome | biome: Industrial cooling water; feature: Water cooling tower basin; material: Biofilm | place: United Arab Emirates | collected... | reverse complement strand
TCGCGGGGCGGGTTGAGCGTCGCCGTCTGATCACCCAGCGGCACATCGCGGGTGAGACGGTTGGCGATCGCGACCACGGAGTACACGGCGCTCGCGCCGAGCGACAGACCGAGCACGAGCAGGATCTCGAGTCGAATCCTCCGATCGTCCGTGCTCGCGGGGCGGGAGGGCGCGGTCGGTCGGTCGGTCACCGCTCCATTCTGCGAGCAGTGCCGAGCCGTTGTGGCTCATCCGCAATTCCGGCGCAGGATGCGGGCCGCTCTTTGGCGCGCTCCGACAGTGCCCCGGCACCTTGTGGAGGGGCGGTACCGCAGCCGGGCGGCGCAATCCCGCAAGACTCCGCACCATCAGCGCGCAACCACGCACAGATCTGCGAGTTTCGCGCAAGGATCGTGCGTTTCCGGCGGCTCTACCGCGCATGCGTTACCGGTGTGTAACGAATGGGCCTACAGTTTGGCGGGGGTGTCTCTGGGTCTCTAGGGTCGAACCCAACAGGCGTGACGGCGCGCTCGGAAAACGCGCCGCCACGTGTCCATCTTGCACAGGAGGAAAATTGCGTCTCAGCAGATTCGCGGCCGCCACGGCCACGATCGCGGCGAGCGCTCTCGTTCTCTCGGCTTGCGCAGCGCCGCAGTCCGAGGTCGTCGAGGGCAGCTCCATCACGGTCGCGTGGAACCAGCCGTTCTACTCGTACAACAGCAACACGTCGTTCGGTAACGCGACGGCGAACGCCAACATCGTGTACCTGACCAGCGGTGGCTTCAACTACTACAACAACGAGCCCGCCCTCGTGAAGGACGAGTCGTTCGGCACCTACGAGCTCGTCTCGGAGGACCCGCTGACGGTGCGCTACACCATCGCTGACGACGTGCAGTGGTCGGATGGCACCCCGGTCGACGCCGCGGACATGCTGCTCGCGTGGGCCGCGAACTCGGGCGTTCTGAACACCCCCGACTTCGACCCGGGCGAGTTCACCGACCCCGAGACCGGTGAGTTCACCGACGACTACCCGACCGACGTCGTGTACTTCGACGGCGCGATCGGTGCGGGCCTGCAGCTCGTGACCGAGACCCCGGAGATCGACGGCAAGTCGATCACCCTGGTCTACGACGAGTTCTTCGTCGACTGGGAGCTCGTCTTCGGTGTGGGCCTGCCGGCGCACGTCGTGGCGCAGCGCGCCCTCGGCATCGAGGACGCCCAGGAGGCCAAGGACGCGCTCGTCGAGGCCGTGCAGAACGCGGACGCCGCGGCGCTGGCCCCCATCTCGAGCGTCTGGAACTCGGACTGGAACTTCACCGAGCTCCCGGCCGAGGAGGACGCCAACCTGCTGGTCGTCAACGGTCCGTACACGATCACCGACTTCGTCGCTGACCAGTCGATCACGCTGACCGCCAACGAGAACTACCGCGGTGAGAACCTCCCGAACATCGAGGAGATCACCATCCGGTTCATCTCCGACCCGCTGGCGGCCGTTCAGGCGCTCGCCAACGGCGAGGTCGACATCATCAGCCCCCAGGCCACGGCCGACGTTGCTGACGCCCTCGCGGCGCTCGACGGCGTCACCGTGCTCGGTGGCGAGGAGGCCGTCTACGAGCACTTCGACCTCACGTTCGAGAACTCGAAGAACGGCACGTTCGACAACCCGCTGCTGCGCGAGGCCTTCCTGAAGACCATCCCGCGTCAGCAGATCGTCGACACCCTCATCAAGCCGCTCAACCCCGAGGCCGAGGTGCGCAACTCGCAGCTCTTCCTCCCGGGCGCACCCGGCTACGACGAGACGGTCGCCAACAACGGCATGGCCGAGAAGTTCGGCGAGGTCGACATCGAGGGCGCTCAGGCGCTCATCGCTGAGGCCGGCGTCACCGACCCTGCCGTCTGCATCCTCTACGCCTCGAACAACCCGCGTCGTGTCAACGAGTTCGCGCTGATCCAGGCGTCGGCTCAGGAGGCGGGCTTCGTGGTCGAGGACTGCGGCAGCCCCGAGTGGGGTGGCCTGCTCGGCACCCCCGGTGCCTACGACGCGGTGTTCTTCGGCTGGCAGTCGACGAGCCTCGGCGTGACGAACAGCTCGTCGACGTTCCGCACCGGCGGCATCAACAACCTGAACTACTACAGCAACCCTCAGGTTGACGCTCTCCTCGACGAGCTCGACGTGACGCTCGACCCCGAGCGCCAGATCGAGATCCAGCTGGAGATCGACAAGCTGCTGATGGACGACTTCTACGGAGTCACCATCTTCCAGTTCCCGGCCGTCACCGCGTTCTCCGACCGCGTGACCAACGTGAACCCGGGCCCGCTGTCGCCGACCATCTTCTGGAACGCGTGGGACTGGGAGCCGACCGAGACCAACTAGTCGAGAGCCCCGCTCCCGACTGACTCCGGTCAGCTAGTGCAGTGAACGGGCGCTGGGGTCGCATCTGCGGCCCCAGCGCCCGCCACTGAGCACCCCCGTTCACAAGATAGGTAGGGCGCCACCCCCATGGCATCATTCGTCATCCGGCGACTCATCGCCTCCGTGTTCGTGCTCCTCGCGGCCACGTTCCTCATGTACAACCTGGTCGCCTTCTCGGACGACCCCCTCGAAGACCTCCGGCTGAGCAACGCTCCGAACAAGGAGCAGCTGATCGAGGCGCGCATCAAGCTCCTGCGTCTCGACGTCATCCCGCCGCTGCGCTACTTCCTCTGGCTCGGTGATGTGCTCCGCGGCGACTTCGGCGTGTCCGTGCAGGGCCGCGACGTCAACGTCCTGCTCCAGCAGGCCCTCGGGTCGACGATCCAGCTCGTCACGATCGCGACCATCGTGGCCATCATCCTGGGCCTCATCGTCGGCATCACCACGGCGCTGCGGCAGTACTCCGGCTACGACTACAGCGTCACCTTCATCTCGTTCCTCTTCTTCTCACTGCCGGTCTTCTGGGTCGCTGTGCTGCTCAAGCAGTTCGTCGCCATCGGCTTCAACGACTTCCTCGAGGACGATCCGCAGCTACCGGTCTGGCTCATCGCCGTCCTCACGATCCTCGGGGGCCTGCTCTGGGCCTCGATCATCCCGGGCAATCTGCGCCGCAAGACGATCACGTTCGCCGTCGCGGCTGGCGCCACGGCCTCGATGCTCGTGATCATGAACCTCATCGACTGGTTCACCTACCCGGGCCTCTCGATCATCGGCGTCGCCATCATCGGTCTCGGTTCGGCCGTCGGCTTCACCGCTCTCATCACGGGCCTGAAGAATCGCCGCGCACTGTACGCCTCGCTCGCCGTCGCCGGCCTCGGCATCGTGCTCTACTTCCCGTTCCAGTACGGCATCTCGTACTCGATCACCGAGTGGTGGATGCTCGCGGCTCTCGCCGCCCTCACCATCGCCGTGAGCATGGGCATCGGCTGGTTCATGGGGGGCGTCGACAAGGGCCCGGTCATGCGGGTGGCAGCCTTCACGGGCTTCATCACTGCGGGCGCGATCGCCCTCGACCGCTTCATGATGGTCTGGGACGACTACGCCAGCTCGGGCCGCATCCGCGGTCGCCCGATCGCGACGATCGGCTCGTCGACCCCCAACCTCGAGGGCTCCCTCTGGGTTCAGGGCGTCGACATCTACACGCACCTGCTGCTGCCGACTATGGCGATCATCCTGATCTCGTTCGCCACCTACACGCGGTACTCGCGGGCGAGCCTGCTCGAAGTGATGAACCAGGACTACATCCGCACCGCGCGGGCGAAGGGTCTCGCCGAGCGCACGGTGGTCGTGCGGCACGCCTTCCGCAACGCGCTGATCCCGATCGCCACCATCGTCGCCTTCGACATCGGCGGCATCGTCGGCGGCGCGGTGATCACCGAGACCGTCTTCGGCTGGACGGGCATGGGTCAGCTCTTCATCAACGGTCTGCGGGCCGTCGACCCGAACCCGGTCATGGCCTTCTTCGTCGTCGTCGGCGGGCTCGCGATCCTGTTCAACCTGATCGCCGACCTCGTCTACGCCTCCCTCGACCCCCGAATCCGAGTCAGCTGATGAGCAAGAAGAGCACTGCCCCCGTGGCCGGCGTCACCGACGCCGAGAACAACATCGCCAACAAGGAGGTCGAGGGCCTCTCGCAGGGCCAGATCGTGCGCCGTCGGTTCTTCCGGCACAAGGGTGCGGTCATCTCGATGATCTCGCTGGCCTTCATCATCGTCCTCGCCTTCACCGCCGTCGGGTTCGACTTCTCGTTCTTCGGCATCCAGGTGAAGACGCCCGGCTGGTGGCTGTGGACCTGGACGGACATCCCGCAGGAGGTACAGAACGGCGGGCAGCCCACGCTCAGCCTCGTGCCCGAGTGGCTCGGAGGCGCCGGCGTGACCCTCGGCCTGCACCCGTTCGGGCAGGACGAGATCGGCCGAGACACCTTCGCGGTCGTCATGCGCGGCACCCAGCAGTCGATCGTCATCATGCTGATCGTCGGCGTGATCGCCACCGCGATCGGAACCGTCATCGGCGCCGTCTCGGGCTACTACCGCGGCTGGGTCGACGCGGTGCTCATGCGCCTGACCGACATGGTCATCGTGATCCCGCTCATCGTCATCGGTGCCGTCCTCGGTCGGGCCGTCGGCGGGCTGGGTGCTGCCTTCCTCGCCGTCATCATCGGCTTGTTCACCTGGACGGGCCTCGCCCGACTGGTGCGCGCCGAGGTGCTGAGCCTGCGCGAGCGCGAGTTCGTCGATGCGGCGCGCGTCGCCGGCGCGAGCGACCGTCGGATCATCTTCAAGCACATCCTGCCGAACGCGATCGGCGTCATCATCGTCAACACGACGCTGCTGATGGCGGCGGCGATCCTGCTCGAGACCGGTCTGAGCTTCCTCGGCTTCGGCGTGCAGCCTCCCGACACGTCACTGGGCGTCATCATCAGCCAGAATCAGGCCGCTTTCGCGACCCGGCCCTGGCTGTTCTGGTGGCCTGGTGCCTTCATCATCGCGATCGCGCTGTGCATCAACTTCATCGGCGACGGCCTGCGCGACGCGTTCGACCCGCGGCAGAAGCGCATGCCCACCGCTCGGGCTCTCACGAAGCCGAAGGCCGCCGCGCCGACGGCGGGCTAGGGCTGACGGATGCTCCTACAGCAGCTGCCCGAGAACGCTCAGCGCGACGAGCGCGCCGAGCAGCACGATCGTGCGCGTGTTCGGCGTGCGCCGCAGGGCGCCTGGCTCGACGCCCGCGTCGAGCAGCCCATCGTCGCGCAGCAGCTCCCAGTGGCGGCGGATGTGGTTGGCGGCGGCGCCGCTCTCGCTCGACAGGGTGTCGCCCGGGCGGATCGCGCCGGCGACCCGCGCCGACTCGCTCACCTTCACATCATCCGGACCGAGGCGGAAGACGGTGTAGCGGCCCGAGGCAGGAGCCGCCCAGGCTTCGACGCGCCGTCGTTCGGTGTAGAGCGTCAGCGCCCACTTGGTATCGATGCGCTGGATCGCGGCCCACGGCACATGCCAGGTGCTGAAGGGGTTGCGGACGATCACCGCATGCTCGAGCACCTCGACCCGGGGCATCCAGTACAGCGCCCAGACGAGCGCGACCATCAGCACCAGCAGCCAGCCCGACCGCAGGATTCCGGCCAGATCGCCCGTCGCCAGGTAGCCGATCAGAGCACCTGCCCCGATCACGGCGATCACGATCGTCAGAACTCGACCGAATGCGGGGCGGAAGCTCGCGGGCTGGAAGCGCATGCCTCCAGCTTCGCAGACCAGCTCAACGCCGACATCCGCCTCACCACCGCACGGAAGGACCTCCCGTGAGCAGCACCACCTCCACCGCCGTCGAGACCGTACTCGAGGTCTCAGGCCTCGGCGTCGATTTCTGGGTCGACGGCGAGTTCTACCCGGCGGCTGTCGGCCTCGACTACAGCGTCAAGCGTGGCGAGGTCATGGCGATCGTCGGCGAGTCGGGCTCGGGCAAGTCGTCGAGCTCGATGGCGCTGCTGGGCCTGCTGCCCCCGACGGCCCGCGTGACCGGTTCGATCAAGCTCCTCGGCCGCGAGATCGGCGACCTCGACAAGCGCGAGCTGCGCAAGGTGCGCGGCCAGCAGATCGCCGTCATCTTCCAGGAGCCGATGACGGCGCTGAACCCCGTGTACACCGTCGGGTTCCAGATCGTCGAGACCCTGCGCACGCACTTCGACCTCACGCCCGCTCAGGCGAAGGAGCGCGCGATCGAACTGCTGGAGAAGGTCGAGATGCCCGACCCGGCGACGGCCTTCCACAAGTACCCCCACCAGCTCTCGGGCGGTCAGCGGCAGCGCGCGATGATCGCGCAGGCGATCTCCTGCGACCCGGTGCTGCTCATCGCCGACGAGCCGACGACGGCGCTCGACGTGACGGTGCAGGCCGAGATCCTCGAGCTGCTGCGCAGCTTGCGCACCCGGCTCGATTCGGCGATCGTGCTCATCACGCACGACATGGGTGTCGTGGCCGACCTCGCCGACTCGATCATGGTGATGAAAGACGGCGTCGCCGTCGAGCAGGGCACCGCCCTCGACATCTTCCAGCGGCCGCAGCACCCCTACACGCAGTCGCTGCTGGCCGCCGTGCCCCACCTCGGCCTCGACATCACGGAGACGCCCGGGGAGGCGGCGAAGCCCACCGCCGAGCCCGTGCTGTCGTTCCAGGACGTCACGATCGAGTACCCCAAGCGCGGCCGCGTGCCCGCCTTCGTTGCGGCGGAGGGCATCGTTCTCGACGTCTACCCCGGCGAGATCGTCGGCCTCGTCGGCGAGTCGGGCTCGGGCAAGACGACCCTCGGCCGCGCCGCCGTCGGCCTCCTGCCGATCACGTCGGGCCGCCTCGTCTCGGCCGGCATCGATATCTCGACCGCATCGATGAAAGAGCTGCGGCCGCTGCGCCGCAAGGCCGGCATCGTCTTCCAAGACCCGGGGTCGAGCCTCAACCCCCGCATGCCGATCGGCGAGAGCATCGGCGAGCCCCTGCTGCTCGCCAAGGAGGCGCAGGGCAAAGAGCTCGATAAGCGTGTCGAGGAACTGCTGAACCAGGTCGAGCTGCCCGCGAGTTACCGCAACCGCTACCCGCACGAGCTGTCGGGCGGCCAGCGACAGCGCGTCGGCATCGCCCGAGCCCTCGCGCTCGCGCCCGAGCTGCTCGTCGCCGACGAGCCGACGAGCGCCCTCGACGTCTCGGTGCAGGCGCGCTTCCTCGACCTGCTGCAAGAGCTTCAGAGCAAGCTGCACTTCGCCTGCCTGTTCATCAGCCACGATCTGGCGGTCGTCGACATGCTCGCGCACCGGATCGCCGTGATGCACCGGGGTAGACTGGTCGAGCAGGGTTCGCGTGACCAGATTCTGCGCAACCCCCAAGACCCTTACACTCAGCGCCTCATCGCCGCTGTTCCCCTGCCCGATCCGGTGGCGCAGCGGGAGCGCCGAGAGCAGCGCGCAGCCACCAAGGAATAACCCATGGCCCTCGCCACCCGCACCGACCTGCGCAACGTGGCGATCGTCGCCCACGTCGACCACGGCAAGACCACGCTCGTCGACGCCATGCTGCGCCAGACCGGCTCGTTCGCCGCGCACGCCCACATCGAGGAGCGTGCGATGGACTCCAACGACCTCGAGCGCGAGAAGGGCATCACGATCCTCGCCAAGAACACGGCGGTGACCTACACGGGCGCCCACGCTGGCGGGCAGGAGATCACGATCAACGTGATCGACACACCCGGCCACGCCGACTTCGGCGGCGAGGTCGAGCGCGGCCTGAGCATGGTCGACGGCGTCGTGCTGCTCGTCGACGCGAGTGAGGGCCCGCTGCCGCAGACCCGCTTCGTGCTGCGCAAGGCCCTCGCGGCCAAGCTCCCCGTCATCCTGCTCGTCAACAAGACCGATCGACCGGATGCCCGCATCGAGGCCGTCGAGGAGGAGACCCACGATCTGCTGCTCGGGTTGGCGAGCGACCTGCAGGACGAGGTGCCCGACCTCGATGTCGACGCGATCCTCGACCTTCCGGTCATCTACGCCTCGGGGCGCGCGGGTGCCGCCAGCCGCACCCGTCCGGCCGACGGCCAGCTGCCCGACAACGACGACCTCGAGCCGCTCTTCGAAGCGATCCTGTCGCACATCCCCGCGCCGACCTACGACGACGAGCACCCCCTCCAGGCGCACGTGACGAACCTCGACGCGAGCCCCTTCCTCGGCCGCATCGCCCTGCTGCGCATCTTCAATGGCACCCTCAAGAAGGGCCAGCAGGTCGCCTGGGTGCGTCACGACGGCACGCACACCTCCATGCGCATCACCGAGCTGCTCAAGACCCGCGCGCTCGAGCGCTACCCGGCCGAGTCGGCCATGGCCGGCGACATCGTCGCCATCGCCGGGATCGAGGACATCACGATCGGCGAGACGATCGCCGACCTCGACGACATCCGCCCGCTCCCGGCCATCACGGTCGACGAGCCCGCGATCTCAATGACGATCGGCACCAACACCAGCCCGCTGGTCGGGAAGGTCAAGGGCCACAAGCTCACCGCCCGGATGGTGAAGGACCGCCTCGATCGCGAGCTCATCGGCAATGTCTCGATCCGTGTCGTCGACATCGGCCGCCCGGATGCCTGGGAGGTGCAGGGTCGTGGCGAGCTCGCCCTCGCGATCCTTGTCGAGAACATGCGCCGCGAAGGCTTCGAGCTCACCGTCGGCAAGCCCCAGGTGGTCACCAAGACGATCGACGGCACGCTGCACGAGCCGTTCGAGCAGCTCACCATCGACGCGCCGGAGGAGTACCTCGGCGCGATCACCCAGCTGCTCGCGGCCCGTCGCGGCCGCATGGAGGGCATGACGAACCACGGCACCGGCTGGGTGCGGATGGAGTTCATCGTGCCGAGCCGCGGCCTCATCGGGTTCCGCACCGAGTTCCTCACGACCACTCGCGGCACGGGCATCGCGAACGCGATCGCGCACGGCTACGAGCCGTGGGCGGGCAGCATCGTGGCCCGCAACAACGGCTCGATCGTCGCCGACCGCGCGGGCGTCGTCACGAGCAACGCCATGATGGCGCTGCAGGAGCGCATGACGTTCTTCGTCAAGCCCACCGACGAGGTCTACGAGGGCATGGTGGTGGGCGAGAACTCGCGCGCTGACGACATGGACGTCAACATCACCAAGGAGAAGAAGCTCAACAACATCCGCTCGTCGACCGCGGAGGAGCTCGAGCGGCTCACGCCGCCGCGGCAGCTCACGCTCGAGGAGTGCCTCGAGTTCGCCCGCGAGGACGAGTGCGTCGAGGTCACCCCTGAGACGGTGCGCATCCGCAAGGTCGAGCTCGATCAGACCCTGCGCGCTCGCGCCGCATCCCGCCTGAAGAAGCAGAACGCCTGACGCGCGACCCCGTGCCGGAGCCTGCCGGGCTCAGCACGGGGGAGCCGCCCGAGAGGAGCATCCGATGACCGTCCGCCGCCCGCTCGCCGCCGCCGCCCTCGCTGTCGCGCTCGTCGCAGGAACCTCCGCCTGCAGCACCGGAACGCCGATCGACAACATCGTCGAGGGGCTGGTGCAGCAGGGCGTCGATCAGCTGGTCGGCGGAATCGACGAGCAGATCCGCGGGCTCGTCGACGATGTGCTCGGCGGGGTCGAGCTCACCGGCGACGGCACCGTGCCGTCGAGCTTCCCGGGCGAGGTGCCGCTCACCGGCGACGTGCTCGGCGGGGGTGCCGGTCCGCAGGGTTCCGGCTGGGTGGTGCGCACCCGGCTCGACGGCGGGCTCGGCTTCGCGGATGCCGCTGCCGAGCTCGAGGCCGCCGGGTTCGCCCCGTCCGGGGTGTCGAGCGATGCCGGCAGCGGGTACGGCGCGTTCACCGGTGACACCTACCGGGTCGACCTCTCCGTCGCGACGGACGGCGACGGAGTCGTCACCGCCACCTACGTCGTGACCGCACGGTGAATCAGTGCAGTTAGGCTGAACGGGTGAAGATCGCACGGTTCACCGCGGGCGGCGACCCGCAATTCGGCATCGTCGACGACGACGAGCTCGTCGTTCTCGCCGGCGACCCGATGTTCCACGGCTACGACACGACCGGCGATCGCGTGAAGCTCGCCGATGTGCGGCTGCTCGCACCGGTGATCCCGCGTTCGAAGGTCGTCTGCATCGGCATGAACTACGCCGCGCACGTGGCCACCATGCAGTACGAGGTTCCGGACAACCCGCTGATCTTTCTCAAGCCCAACACCGCGGTGATCGGGCCCGACGAGCCGATCATCATCCCGCCCGTCGAGGGGCGCATCACGCACGAGGGCGAGCTCGTGATCGTCATCGGCAAGGTCGCCAAGCGGGTGAAGAAGGAGGACTGGCGCGACTACGTCTTCGGGTTCACGATCGGCAACGACGTCTCAGCCCGCGATGTGATGTTCGCCGACGGGCAGTGGGCGCGCGCCAAGGGCTTCGACACCTTCGCCCCGATCGGACCGTTCATCGAGACCGAGCTCGACCCGTCGGCCCTCGAGATCGAGACCTTCGTCGACGGCGAGCCGCGCCGCACGGGCAACACGCGCGACATGATCCACGGCGTTCCGGAGATCATCGAGTTCGTCAGCGACGCCTGGACCCTCCTGCCGGGAGACATCATCATGACCGGCACTCCCGACGGGCTCGGGGGGTTCCACGACGGCCAGCAGGTGGAGATCCGCATCGAGGGCCTCGGAGTGCTGCGGAATCCCGCGAAGAACCGCGACGACCGCGTCGACCCGGCCTGACACGGGTCGGCCGCGCGGGGCGCGGTGAGCTGCGGGCGGGTGGATGATGGAGCCATGCGCCCCGCCCCTGCCCCGCCCGTCGTCGCGAACGCTCCCACCGCCGAGCTCGTCGCCGCGGTGCAGCGACGCACCCGGGGGGTGCTCATGGTCGGGCAGGTGCTCGCCGGGCTGGGGATGGGTGCGACACTCTCGATCGGCGCGATCCTCGCCGCCGAGATCTCGGGTTCACCAGCCTTCAGCGGCATGGCAGCCACCGCCGTGACGCTGGGTGCCGCCCTCGCGGCGATCCCCCTCGCGCGCCTCGCCCGGCGAGCCGGTCGGGCACCCGCGCTCGCGACCGGCGCCGTGGCCGCCGCCAGCGGCGCCGTGCTGGCCATGCTCGCCGCGGGAATCTCGAGCTTCGCACTGCTGCTGCTGGGCATTCTGCTGATCGGGTCGGGAACGGCCGTCAACCTGCAGTCGCGGTTCGCCGCCGCCGACCTCGCTGCTCCCGCGACGCGCGCACGCGATCTCTCGCTCGTGGTGTGGGCGACGACCGTCGGAGCGGTCTCGGGGCCGAACCTGATCGGGCCGGGGGAGGCGCTCGGGGCGGTGCTGGGCCTTCCTGAGCTCAGCGGGCCCTTCCTCTTCACCGTGATCGCCCAGGCGCTCGCCGCCGCCCTCTATCTCGTCGGGCTGCGGCCCGACCCGCTGCGGCTCGCGGAGGAGTGGCGGGCCGAGCAGCGGCTGCAGGAGGCGCGCGCGGGCGGAGCGCCGTCGGCGGTCATCGGCGGCGAGCATCGGCCGAGCATCCGGCTCGCCGTGCTCTCGATCGCGCTCAGCCACGCCACGATGGTCTCGGTCATGGCGATGACCCCCGTGCACCTGACCGCCCACGGGGCCAGCCTCGTGATCGTCGGCTTTACGATCAGCCTGCATATCGCGGGCATGTACGCGCTGTCGCCGCTCTTCGGCATCCTCGCTGACCGACGAGGGCGCCGACCGACGATCCTGATCGGCCAGGGGATGCTCGCCGCGAGCCTTCTGATGACCGGGCTCGGCGCCGAGAGCGAGGGTTGGGTCGTCGCGGGCCTGATCTTCTTGGGTCTCGGGTGGAGCGCCAGCACCGTCGCAGGCTCGGCGCTGCTGACCGATGCTGCGGCGCCCGACCGGCGCCCGATCGTGCAGGGCCGCAGCGACCTGCTGATGAGCGCGAGCGGCGCTCTGGGCGGCGCGCTCGCCGGGGTGGTGCTCGCGCTGGCGGGATACAGCGGACTCTCGTTCGCGACGCTCGCACTTGTCGCGATCGTGGTCGCGGCACTGCTCCTGGTCGAGCGACCGCACGGCGGGCCCGGCTCCGCGCCCTGACACCGATCAGTCTGGGAGTGGACTGTGGAGTTCCTGCGCCCCCGATTGGGGGGTATCCGAGACGGTGTGTCGTACACATACACTGAACCCACGTTGCGGCAGGGGGTTGCAGCGGCACCGCGGATCCGGGGGGACCACGGTGACACCTATCTGGTTCGGGGGGACCATGAAGGCGCATCTCGTGATCGCCGCTGTCGTCGGCGCCGTGCTGGCCGTGCCGCCTCTCAGCGCCACGGCCGCCGGCGCCGACCTCGGCGCCGCGACGGCCGGCTCGCTCGCTGTCAGTGCGAGCACGGCTGATGCTCCCCAGCCCGGCGGGCTCGAAGCGCCCGCGCAGGAGACGGCCGGCCTGAGCGCCGCGTCGGCGCTGGCGCCGGCCTCGAGCGACTTCTCGAGCGAGCGAGCGCTCATCCTGCAGCAGACCAACAAGCTCCGGGCCGACAACGGGCTGCCGCCGCTGCGGCTCAACTCGGCGCTGAACGACATCGCCCAGGACTGGTCGATGCAGCAGGCGCGGGCGATGACCATGTCGCACCGCCCCAACTTCACCGCCCTGTACCCGGCCGGCTGGTCGCGGGCCGCCGAGAACGTCGCCGCGGGGTACAGCCCCAGCTCTGTCGTCTCGGCGTGGGCGAACTCGCCCGGGCACCGCGCCAACCTGCTGTCGAGCAACACCGACATCGGCATCGGTGTGGCGATGCACCCGAACGGGCGTATCTACTACACGCAGAACTTCGGCCGCTACACCACGACGCCGCCCACTCCGCCGGGCGACGTCACCCGCATCGCCGGCAGCGACCGGTACTCGACCTCGGCACAGATCTCGGCGCGCGCCTTCCCGGGCGGTGCCAGCACGGTGTACGTCGCCTCCGGCGCGAACTTCCCCGACGCCCTCGCTGCCGCGGCCCTTGCGGGGGCGGCCGACGGTCCGCTGCTGCTCGTGACCCCGGGCAGCGTGCCCAGCGTCATCCTGAACGAGCTGCGCCGCCTTCGGCCCGACCGCATTGTCGTCGCCGGTGGCCCGACCGTCATCAGCAACAGCGTGCTGACGACCCTGCGCACGGTTTCTCCTGTCGTCAGTCGGGTGCATGGGCCTGATCGCTATGCGACGTCTCGGGCGCTCGCCCTCGATGCGTACGGTCAGAGCGGTGCATCGTCGGTCTATCTCGCAACCGGAGCCGGCTTCGCCGATGCACTTGCTGCGGGACCCGCGGCGGCATCGGTCGACGCCCCCGTGCTGCTGCTGAACGGATCTCTGGCCACGATCGACGACGAGACCCTCGCGGCGATTCGGGCTCTGGGTGCCCGTACCGTCGTCATCGCGGGCAGCGCTGCCGTTGTGAGCGCCGGCATCGAGTCGTCGTTGCGGGCGCTCGGATTCACGGTTCAGCGCTACGCGGGCGCCGACCGCTACGCCACCGCATCTGCGATCGCCGCTGCCCACTTCCCCGATGCCGCGAGCGGTTTCGTCGCGACGGGAAGCGGGTTCGCCGATGCACTCTCGGGCGGAGCTGCTGCGGGGGCGCTCGGAGCGCCTCTCTTCACCAGCAAGACGTCGTGCGTGCCGCGGTCGGCCCACACCGCCCTGCGCAACCAGAACCCGGATGCAGTGGTGCTGCTGGGAGGCCTGGGGGTCCTCCTCCCGACCGTCGCCGGCTTCTACCGCTGCTGACCGCGGCGGGGCCGCTCGTCGACCGCCGCGGCGGAGCCCCGGCCCTCGCGCGCATCGAGCGGGCATCCGCCACCGCCTAGACTCGAACGCTGTGACGAGCCCCGCCTTCTCGACCGCGACCGGCGCCGACGTGCGCGTGCGGTTCTGCCCTTCGCCCACCGGAACCCCGCACGTCGGGCTGATCCGCACCGCTCTGTTCAACTGGGCCTACGCGAAGCACACGGGCGGCACGATGGTGTTCCGCATCGAGGACACCGATCAGGCGCGCGACAGCGAGGAGAGCTACCACCAGCTGCTCGACGCGCTGCGCTGGCTCGGCATCACCTGGGACGAGGGCGTCGAGACCGGCGGCCCGCACCCGCCGTACCGGCAGTCGCAGCGCGGGCCGATCTACGCCGACATCATCGAGCGGCTGCGGGCCAGCGGGCACCTGTACGAGAGCTTCCTGACCCCGGACGAGATCGAGGCGAAGAACCTCGAGCTCGGCCGCGACCCCAAGCAGGGCTACGACAACTGGGAGCGCGACCTCACCGACGAGCAGAAGGCCGCGTACCGCGCCGAGGGCCGTGAGCCCGCCCTGCGCCTGCGCGTGCCCGACAGCGACCTGAGCTTCACCGACCTCGTGCGCGGCGAGATCACGTTCCCGGCGGGCAGCTTCGTCGACTTCGTCGTCGTGCGCCCCAACGGCCAGCCGCTCTACACCTTCGTCAATCCGGTCGACGACGCCCTCATGGGCATCACGCACGTGCTGCGCGGGGAGGACCTGCTGTCGTCGACGCCGCGGCAGATCGCGCTCTACCACGCGCTCATCGAGATCGGCGTGGCCACGCACATCCCGCAGTTCGGCCACCTGCCGTACGTCATGGGCGAGGGCAACAAGAAGCTCAGCAAGCGCGACCCCGAGTCGAACCTGTTCCACCACCGCGACCGCGGGTTCATCCCCGAGGGGCTGCTCAACTACCTGTCGCTGCTGGGCTGGTCGCTCGCGCCCGATCGCGACGTCTTCAGCATGAGCGAGATGACGGCCGCGTTCGACGTCGCGAACGTCAACCCCAACCCGGCGCGGTTCGACGTGAAGAAGGCCGAAGCCATCAACGGCGACCACGTGCGGCGCCTGCCGCTCGACGAGTTCGTCGAGCGCAGCATCCCGTACTGCTCGGGCGCCGGCCTGTTCAACGACGTGCCCCGCCCGAGCGAGCGGGCCCTGCTCGCCGCCGCGGCCCCGCTCGTGCAGGAGCGGGTGAACCTGCTCGGCGAGGTGCCCGGCATGGTCGGCTTCCTGTTCACCGCCGACGACGACCTCGAGATCG